>BNJT01000528.1_pt1 | contig 180583 bp, 266 predicted proteins | sample 8540491 | NCBI WGS metagenome assembly BNJT01 (sample SAMD00202455, study PRJDB9452) | human saliva metagenome | host: Homo sapiens
AATTCTAGTTTCATCTGTTGTTCCAATATAATAATAACTTTTCCAATTTTTGCAAGAAAATATTTCAAAGTTGAAGCAATAATAGTTGATTTAGAAAAGAAAATTCCTTTTTACTTTTGCAGAGGGAATAAATTACACTGGTTTTGGTGCTGATAGAATAATAGATATCACAGAAGCTATGCAAAAATATCCTGACAAAAACTTAGTTATTTTTTTGACTTTGGTACTGCAACAACTTATGATGTATTGAAAAAGGAGTTTATATTGGTGGAGGAATACTTCCTGGTATAGATATGTCCATCAATGCTCTATATGGAAATACAGCTAAATTACCTAGAGTTAAGTTTACTACTCCTAGTAGTGTTTTTAGGTACTGATACTATGAAACAAATACAAGTCGCAATATTCTTTGGTTATGCAGGACAAATAAAAGCATATCATTAAGAAAATTAATGAAGAGTTGGGAGAAGAAATTTTTGTTCTAGCAACTGGTGGTTTGGGAAGAATACTATCAGCTGAGATTGATGAAATTGATGAATATGATGCTAACTTAAGTTTAAAAAGGATTGTACACACTATATATGTTAAATAAATAAGCTATTCCTGAACCTCTCACGACTAACACCCTACGAGTGCTAGAGTCGCAAAGGTTCTTAAGTACTATTTAGTTTCTTTTTGAATATCTAGTATTCAAATACTAGCTAATTTCCTTAAGACTTTAATGGACAAGCTCTCCATTGAGAACATTTACGTCCTGTTGGCACGGTTCAAAAACCATTTAATTTTGGCAGTGAATATTTTTACGAGGTTACTGCATTTTCTAACCTCAACCTTATATATTCAGTTTCCAAAGTTCTTAATATATTATACTCTAAAATTAGTAAAATTACAAATTTTAGAGCAACATTTTCAATGTTGGTGTTATTCATACCCCTACGAGTACTTGTCTCACGGCTAACACCCTAACGAGTGCTAGAGTCACGAGTGTTCTAACACATTTAATAAAGGATAATAGAAAATAACAATTATACTATAAATGAGGTATAAATATGAATAATTTAGATTTTACATTAATATGTTTTGGTCACATTTTTAGTAAAAAGAAAAAAACTCCACCTAATTTAACTAATGGAAAATATAATCCTCATCTTGTTATAAAGGGTGATACTGAATATTTAGGAGTAACTTTTTATAGATGGTGAGAAGTTGTATTTGACAAAAGAAATAATAGTCTCTGCTCTACCACTATATGAAGAAATTGATTACTCTGGTCTAACTGAAGGAACTAAATTCATGATAATGGAAGGTGGAAATATAGTTGGTGAAGGAACTGTTAATGAAGTTTTTTTCAGCATATTTCTGCTAAAGAATTAAAAAGAGGCTGTTGCAAATTAACAAAAAGTAAAAATAGTTCGTTACTGAGTAAATTTCTTAACGATAAAAATCAAGAATTCGTGCAGAATCAGGAAACTCGTTGCACTCAGACACTCCTGCATTTGCTCGGCTCATTCTATTTGATTTTTATCTAAAAATTTCCATTCATAACTCACTTATTTTTACTTTTTAAATTGAAAATTTTTATATGGCTTTTTCATCGCTAACCATTAAGCTTGCAACCCCATTTAAGTCTAAACCTGCAAAACAATCTTCTTCATTTTTTTAGCATTTTTTTAACTTATAGTATGCTTGCCTCAGCTATCATAGTCTGCATTATCTGTACATAGTTTCATACTTGGATATATAACTTTAATTCCTTTTTTTCAGCTGCTTTTTTCTGTAAGTTGACTTCTCAATAGAGAGTTTGCAGCAACTCCTCCTGCAAGCATAATAGTCTTTACATTTTTCAATAGCTGCATCTAAAGTTTTATCACAAAGAATATCTACAACTGTTCCTAAGAATGAAGCAGCTAGATCTTCTTTTTATATTCTTGATTTTTTTCATTTTCATATTATTATCAAAATTTATAATAGCAGTCTTTATTCCTGAGAAACTAAAGTCAAATCTTGAAACTTTTAGGCTTAGTAATCTTTAAAAAGTTTCTATCTCCCTTATAGTACATCTTATCTATAACAGGTCACCAGGATATCCTAATCCTAAAACTCTTGCAACCTTATCACAGCTTTCTCCAACTGCATCATCTAAAGTTTCACCTATATTAGTAAATTTTATGATTTTTCATCAATATGAATAATATTTGTATGCCCTCCAGAAACAACAAGTGAAATACAAGGTAATTCTACTTCATGTTCTAAAAGTTTGCATACATATGCCCTTTTATATGATGAACAGGTATAATAGGAATATTTCTTGCATAAGATAGTCCCTTTAGCAAATGAAAGTCCTACAAGTAAAGCCCCAATTAATCCTGGTGCATATGTCACTGCAATATAGTCCACATCATCTAGAGTTATTTTTTTGCTTGTTCTAAACTTTCTTCAAGGACAGTAGCTATATTTTTTAATATGTTGTCTTGAAGCAATTTCTGGAACAACTCCACCATATTCTTTATGAATTTCAATTTGTGAAGAAATATTATTTGATAAAATTTCTTTTTCCATCTCTTACAACTGCAATAGAAGTTTCATCACATGAACTTTCTATACCTAAAATAATCATTCTTCTTCCTCCTCTTCTATTGAAGATATAGCTTTTTAATATCTCCATATAAGAAGCCTTTCCTTAAAAATACTTTCAATTTTCTTTTGTTTTTTTCTTTATTACCTAATTTTAAACCAAAGTTGCTTTATTTTTTTCAATTTGATTATCCTTATCATCTTCCAAAATTTCAGAGATGAGTCTCTATCAACACCCATTTGATAGAAAAATAAAAGATAATTTTTTTAGCTCCATAATTAGAATGTTGACTTGCATAAGACTTTCGCTTTTTCATAGTCATCTAAATAGCCTTTTTCTTCAAAAATCTTCTACAACATCTTCAACTATATCTGCAAAAACCAATTTTTTCTATCAATTTATTTTTTTAATTCTTTTTTAAAATAATCTCTCTTTACCAACATATTGTAAGCTGATAATTTTTATTCTAAAATATATAAGAGAATAGAAAGTCTCGTCATCTAGACAAGTCTTTCCATTCAAATCAAACTTAGCAATCATTTCTTTAGTTAAATAGATAATTTTATCATTTTTCAAGGAAAAGTTTATTTCCCTTAATCGTTACTGTCTTCACTTGAATCCTCATCTAATTCAACATCATCAGTATCTACATCATCAGAAGCAAGTTCTTTTTTTAGATTTTTTCTTCTTCTTATCAACAGGATACTTTTAGCAATAGCTTCTTTTTAAATCTGCTTCAACTTGTGCTAATAATTCTGGATTTGATTCTAATTCTACTCTTACTTTTTCTTTTCCTTGGCCCTATACTTTGTTCTCTAAAGCTAAACCAAGAACCAGCTTTTACTATTACATCTCTAGCAACAGCTGCATCTATAATTTCTCCTATTCTTGAAATTCCCTTTCCGTATAGTATTTCAAAAGCTGCTTCTTTAAATGGAGGTGCAACCTTATTCTTAGTTACTTTTACTACAACTTCACTTCCTATTGGATCGTCACCTTGTTTTCACTGTACCCATTTTCTTGACTTCTAATCTAACTGAAGCATAGAATTTAAGAGCCTTTTCCTCCAGTAGTTGTAGTTGTATGGTCCGTAAGTTACTCCAATTTTTTTCTCTGATTTGGTTAATAAAAATCATTGTAGTCTTGTATTTATTAAGATTTCCTGTTAATTTTTCTTAAACCTTTTTGACATAAGTCTTGCTTGTAATCCCATTTGTTGATCAGACATTTCTCCATCAATTTCTGCCTTTGGAACAAGAGCTGCAACTGAGTCAATAACTATTAAATCAATAGCCCCTGATCTAACAAGAGTATCTGCTATTTCAAGTGCTTGTTCTCCATAGTCTGGTTGAGAAATTAAAAAGTTCATCTATATCTACACCTAAAAGCTTTTGCATAAACTGGATCTAGAGCATGTTCAGCATCGATAAATGCAACTGTTCCACCTTGTTTTTTGAGCTTCAGCTATGATATGTAAAAAGCAAGAGTTGTCTTACCAGAACTTTCTGCTCCATAAACTTCTATAATTCTTCCCTTTAGGTACTCCACCAATTCCTAAAAGCTATATCTAAATTTATACTTCCTGTTGGGATAGATTCTACATTCATAGAACTCTTTTCTCCCAATTTCATAATAAGCCCAGCACCAAAACCTTTTGTTATTGCTGCCATCGCATCTTTGACGGCTTTTTCTTTCCCTTCTTTATCAGTTATTTTTTTGAATCTGGGGTATTTTTTTATCTTTTTTGCTGCCATTCTTTTACCACTCCTTACTTTCTATTATTTTAAAAACTTTTTCATAACTTAATTCTTTCATACATTTAAAATGTTTCTTTGGACAAACTTTATCACCATGTAAACTACAAGGTGTACATTCAATCTTATTATAGACTAAAACATCATTTTTCTCCAAAGTCAAACATTTCCTGGACTTGTAGGGTCAAATATTACAAATGTTTTACAGCCCTACTCCTCTTGCGATATGGAAAAGGTCTCTGAATCATTTGTAAGCAAAAAAATCTTGCCTGTGATAGTAGAGCTCCTGTCTCCTTTAGACTTAATTTTCCCTGCTAAATTAACAACAGAATTTTCACTTATTTTTCTCTATTGTATCACATCTTTCATAATCTTCTTTGCCACCAACTAAAATTATTTTTACCATAAGTTTCATATAGTTTTTTTGCTAGTTTTCCAAAAGCCTTCCACTGTCCACTTTTTTAGTTTCTTTTGACGCACCAACAGCAAAAACTATAGCATTCTTATATTCTTCAAATTTATTTTTTTAACTCAGGTTCAAATGAAAAATTTAAATCTTCTCCCTGATATTTTTAACTCAAAAATCTTTAAAAGCTGAAAAATAATTTTTTTAATTATAGTATTGTCAACTTCATATTTAATAAGTTTCAGATTGACTAATATAGACTTTCCAAAAAGCTCTTTTTTTATAGGTATATGATTTTCACATATAGAATTTACTCAAAATAAATGTAATTATTTTTTTGAACAGAAACTTAGAATGTAAATCAAATACATAGTCATATTCATTTTTTTGAAAGTTCTTTAGTAAACTTTATTAAATTTGATAAACCATCATTTTTTTCCTTTATTAAAGAGCAGAAGATTATCTACATAAGGCGATAAACTTATTGCATCTTTAAATTTGTCTATCACTAAGAAATCAATTATACTTTCAGGATATTTTTTTCTTTAAATGCTTTTTAACACTGGAGTTGTAAGTATCACATCTCCTATTGAACTTAACCTTATAACTAATATTCTTTTTTTCGATTTTTCCAATTTATTTTCCTCTAATTATATTTTTTTAATTTTTGAAAAAAAGTTAAATATTTTTCTAAGTAACATTGCACCTTTGTAATAAAAACTTTTTTTATCATAGTCAATTTCTATTCCTACACTGTCCTCTAAATACATCATTTCAAAGATTTCTCCAAATTTTTCCATATTTATTTTTTCTGAAATTTTGAATCGATTATATATACTTCTTTTTTTCAGGAGATATTAGAAAAATTATTAATATGTGAATCTCCATGTAAATACCCCATAGAATGTATTTTTTTAACTCTTTTACTACCAAGTCAATGTCATCTATTGTTGGTTCATTTCCTTCAATATACTCATACATTAAATACTCTTTATTATAGAAAACAGGTTTTGCAGTTTTAAGTCCCAAAGAATTTATTTTTTTCCATTTGATAATATTCTCTTTTTACTTTCAGAACCTCTAAAAAAATTTAAAAAAATCTTTTGCCATTTTCTTTTTATTTTTTTCTCTAGATTCTTTATACACAAATTTTTTTATCGCCATAAGGCTCTAATTCAAAGACATAGACATAGCTTCTATGATCATCTTTTTAAAACCTTTATAATTTTTTTCTGGAATCTTATTTTTTTACTCATTGGCTTTCACCTTTTTTTATTGTCAGTACTAGCAATGTAATTGTAAATCTCATTTTTCTATTAAAGTCTGGAGTAATTTCCCTCATACATCTGAAAATGTTTCTCAGGACAAGAATTTCCCCATGTATTGCACAAGGTCTGCAATATAGATTATCAATTTCAAATACTTTACTATTTTTGAGACCAAGGGAAGAAACCAAATTCCTTGACTGTTGGTCAAAAATTCCTATTATTCTTGTATTTGGGAAAGCTGATGTTACATGGATAGGAGCAGAATCATTTGAAACAACTAATGTTGCTCTTTTAGTAAGCTCTGCTAGTTCCAATAAACTTATTTCTCCTCTTAAATCTAAAAACTTTTTGAGTCAAGTTCTAAGTTTATTTCTTTTTCTTCTTTTCCACCTGTTATAACTATCAGTAAATCATCTCTTTTAACTAAAGTTTTTGTATCAAAGTTCTAAAAGTATTCTTCAGGCCATTTTTTTAGTAAACCATTTACTTCCAGGTGCAATAAGTATTATTTTTTTATTATCTGATAAATTTTTTTAAGTAAAGAATCTATTTTAATTCTTATCCTGCTCATCAGGATACATCTCAAGCTCATATCTTTTTAGTATTGTTGTCATCTACAAAAAGAAAGTAGTTTCTCCACTTCATGTTTTGTCTTATCATATTTAATTTTTTATTGAAGAGAAAAGCTAAGTTTGCTATGTCATAACCTTCTCTTATTTTTAGCTCCACTTAAGAAAGATAAGACACTACTTCTTAGGTATCTATGTGGTGTTAGACAAACATCTATTTTTTTAACTTTCTAATCTTTCTTACAAAAAGAAACAAAGGCTTTAAATCCCTTTATCCTTTCCTCTTTTATCATAGGCAATAATCTCTTTAATTTTTAGGATTATTCTTTAGTATTTCTTTTCCCTAAAGGTGTTGTCAAATAATAGATATCTGAGTCAGGATACTTTTTCTTTTTACCTTTGATACCAAAGCAGTCGAAAGTACAATATCTCCAATAAAAAGCTGTATGTATTATTAAAATATTCATTTTAATCCCTCTAATATATATTTAACAGCCTTGTCTTTCCATCTCCTCTGTAAAGTTATCAAAGTATGGATTTTTTTATAATCTTCATTTGGATTATTTTCATCAGGAACTATATACTCAACATTAGAATTTCCAAAAAAACTCCCCATCTAGTTATACTTTGAGTTTTTCTTATTAGGATAGATAGCTACTATTCTTTTTCCCTAATGCTCCTGCTATATGAGTTGGCTCTGTTGAAGCTCAAAATATACATCTGCTCTATCTATTATTGAGGCTGTATTTAAAATACTTGCTCCATTAGAAAAAAACTAAATACTTTGTCTTTCCCTATATCTTTACAGAATTTCTCATTTCTTTCTTCATCTGATATATGACTTGTAACAATAATATTTAAATCAGGCATTTCTTCTTTTTACTTTTTTTAATATACTCACATATTGTTCATCTGTTATATTTTTTTAGCAGATCCTCCTATAAAAAGGATTTACTACAAGACATTTCCCTTCAATAGAATTTTTCTTTAAAGAATGTATCTGCCACTTTTCTATTATCATCTGTAAGCACCAATTTTGTATTTAACTCATATAATATTGAAAAATTTTTTTCTTATCTAGTTTTGCAACTAAGTCTAAATTATATTCTCCTTCATTTTTTTAATTGATCTAGATCTTTTTTTGTAGAACTCCTTTATTATATGTAAAAAAAGGAATTTAATTTAGATATAGAGTCCTATTCTTATTTTAGCCTTACTTGCTCTTGCAAGAGCAGCAATATAAGCATCATTGTATAAAGGCTATAAAAACATCAGCCTTAAAAATAGGCTATTTTTTTCTAAAAGTTCTGCCTTAGTATAGTCATCAAGTACAACAAATCTATCAATATATGGTAAATTCTTTACTATATCCATATTATATTTCCTAACAATAGCTACAAGCTCTGCATTAGGATACATTTTTTTCAACATAAAAAAACTAGGTATAGATAAAATCAAATCTCCAATCTTATCTGTTCTTGAAACTAAAAATTCTTTTTAATTTCCATCGTTTCCTTCCTTTTCAATATAGGAGTTATTTTTTTGTATATTTCTCTTAATTTATAATATTTCACCATAGTATAAAGTGAACTTGTTGTAGCTAATAGAAAACCTTCAAGCCCATCTAAAAAAACCAAGTCTTACTATATACATTCTTAAAAATTTATATATTGGACTCAATACTATAGAGATTATACTAGCTTTTTTCCTTTTTTTATAGTATTCAATAGCCCCTAAAGTTGTATATTTATTGAATCTATCAAAATAATCTGCTAAATCAGAATAAGTATGATGATAGATATATTTATGAAGTTTAGCTATCTCTTGAGTCGTCTTAAACTCTTCGTGAACACTATTTTTCATTGAATCTTCCCTGCATCTTTTTCTAAATAGTCTTATTCTATATGAGTTGCTCCAACCACCATGTTTTTATTTTTCTTATTAAAAGCAAACTGACATAAAGTTTATTTTTATATACTTTATAACGACTATTTTCTTTTATTGCCTTTTATTCTTTTAGCAAGTTCTGGAGAAATTTCTTCATCAGCATCTATATTTAATACCCAATCTGAAGTTGCTAAATCTATAGCCTTATTTCTTTGTGCACCATACCCAAGCCATTCTTGATATACAAACTTTGCTCCAAATTTTTAGCGATTTCTTCTGTTTTATCTGTTGATCCACTATCTACAATCACTATTTCATCAGCAAAAATCTTGTACAGATTTTTAAAGTTCTTTCTAAGTTTTTCTCTTCATTTAAAAGTTATTATTGAAACAGTTAAGGTCACACGCCACCTCCATTAATTAAGATATCCAACCATATTTTTTTCCTAAAATTAAATTTCTTGCAAGCTAACAAATTAATTTTTAAACTTTTTAACATTATAGTTTCTTAATTCAATTCTTCTTATCATATCCCAATTTGCTTTCATAGAATTAGTTCCTTTTTTTGTAGATATAAAAGCCAACTACTCCTAGTTCTTTTTAAAACTTTCAATTGTTTCTTTACTTCTATGTCCCCAAGGCCAACAAAAGAATTTTTACTTCATTTCCTAAGTTTTTTCTATTATCTTTTTATTTTCTAAAAAGTCTTCTTCTATTCTTTTTCTGTACTCAGCTTTCACTTTTCAACAGAGAAAGTATTCTTTATTTTTCATCAATAAATTCTTGAGATTTTTTTAGAAATTTCATTTTTATCAGTAACTTTTATTTTCTATATTCTTTTCATAAAAATTCTTTTAAAAATTTTTGAAGAAATTCTTTTTTTATAAGTATGGCTTTTTCCTGTGTATTCTCCTCTTTTTTTGGAAAACTAGGAAAATTATCTTCCAATTCTCCATATAAGTATAATTCAGGAGCTTCCATTCTATTTTTTTATTGGTAAGTCCTTCTATCTTAGTATCAACAAACATTGCCATATGCTTATGAGAATGAGCTTGAAAATCTATTAGAGAACTATCATACATTTCTTTTATTTCTTCCCAAGACATATATTGATTTATAGTAGCTTTACCACTTTTTGATATATTCTTTCATAGCTTCTAGATTTACTGTATTATTATCTTTAATTTCAGGCTCTGTTTCTCTTTTTATCCATTATATATAAAGTATTTAAGAATATAGTTGCCTTCATATTATATTTTTTTAATAAAGGAAACACATATTTGTAGTTATCAAAGTAACCATCATCAAAAGTCAAAAAGTATAGAGTTTGTTGGTACTTCTTTATTATAAAATTCTGAAATAGTTATAGTATTCATTTTATATTCTTTTATAACTTTCAGATGTTCTTCAAATAATTCTGGACTAACATTAGAGATAGGATTTTACCTGATGATATAGAAAAAGCAGGTACTGCTCTTTTTATTAAAAATAATAATTAAAAAGTATTATTATTATAAGTATAATTAAAGTAATTATCATCTTTTTCCTTTCATTTCTTAGTTCTTTATTATAACATATTTAAAAAAATAATTGTGAAATTATAGAAGTTTTTATTATAAGAGGATAAACACCAACTATAAATATCGCTCTTAAGAATTGCATAGAAGCAACTTGAGGTCCATTAGCTCCCTAAATCTTCTGCCATTAAAGAAATATCTGACATTCCTCTGGTGAAGCTGAAAGTAGAGCTGTAGATAAAGAAAAATTTAGTTGTCTTGTACAAGAAGAAACCAACTAAAACATTCATTAAGCAAAAACCAACTATTATAAGGATAATTGGTAAGACTAATGTTTTTAAAAGCTACTACATCAGCTAAAGTTACTCTCGCTCCTATCAAAGCACCACCAAAAAGTTTGAATAATTTTTTTCTAAGTGGTAAAGGCATATAGGCTTTTCTGAGTTCTAACATTGAAAGAAAGGCTACAGAAAGCCATTGCAAAACTCATTGTTCCAGCAGGTAAGTGAGAAAAATAACCTATTATTCCTCCAATAATACCAATTACTAGTGTAAAAGTGAAATGATTTCTCACTTTTATTTAAAAGTTTTTTCTTCTTCATCTATTTCTTTTTTTCTATTTTCTTTTCAAAAATTCACTTTTCTTTATTTTTGACTTCTTTTCATAACATTTTTTTGTAAAAAAATGGTACAAAAACTTATCACTGAAATTAATCTTATCAGTTGTAAAAAGTGCTACTTGAGAAGTGTTAGCTTTAAAATCATATGCTATCAATGATATATCCATTATTCCGCCAGGGGCTGTTGCAAAAAATGAAGTCATATAGTCTATTCCTAGAAAATGAGACATTATAAACGATAGAATAAAACTGAAAGCTATCATCAACACAACCATTACCATACCTGGAATAATAACTTTTTCTCAGCATTTTTCACATCTTCAGTACTGAAATTTAGAACCTATGAAAGTCCCAGTTGCTACTTGAGTTATAAACTTAAAAAGAAGTTGGTAAAAAGGCTCTGTCAGTAAAAAAATATTAAAAAAATAGCAACAGCGAATAACGCTCCTATCATAAAGGCCGCAGGAACTTTCTTTTTATTAGCTAAGTATCCACCTAGTATTCCAATAGCAAGTGTCAATATTAAAAATATAATTTCATTTCCATTCATAAAAATTTTCCCCTTAATTAAATAAAACATCTTTTCTTCTTTTTTGAAGAAATTATATTTATCATTTTTAGTATACCATATTAGATGACAAAAATCAAACAAAAAAAGCAATTTTTCAGCTTTAAAACTTTTTCCTAAAAAAATTAAAAACTCCATATTTCATTATAAAAATGATTATCTTTTGGAGTTTTTATTTTAAAATTTTATTTTAAATTTATTTCTGAAAAATCACAATTATTTAAAACATCTTGAATTATATCTAAGCCTCTTTCAACTTCTTCAATAGTTGAAGAAACTGTACTTATTCTAATTTTTAGAACTAACTTCCTCAGAATTTGAATAAAATACAAAACCTGGTAAAATAGAAAGTCCTCTCAAACGAGCACTTATAATAAAATTTTTTTCACTATTTATATAGTTAGCTAATTTAATCCATATGAAAAAAATCCACCTTGAGGCACATGCATTATTTCTAAATGTTTTATCTTTTTAAGCTTCTCTATCATATATTCCATTTTTTTCTTTTTAAATTTATTCTAAGCTTTTTCTAGGTGTTTATCTAACAAACCTCTTTTTTTATAAAAGTTCTAAAAACTTTTGATTTATTCCTGAGGTAGTAGTATCAATAAAATATTTATTTCAAACTAAAACTTTCTGTATATTTTTTTAGGTGGAATTAACATAGTTAATGCCAATGCTGGCATAACAATCTTAGAAAAAGTTTTATATAGAATACTCTTTCATCTTTATCTCAAGGCCTTTTATTGATCTTGGACAATCTTGTGACTTATAATAAAAATCTGAAAAAAACATTCATCTTCTATAATATAAAAAGTCATATTTTATTGAAAGTTCTATCATTTTTCTTCTTTTTCAAAAGACCAACTCACTCCTGTTGGATTTTTGAAAATTTGTCATTATATAGACAAAATCTATTTTTTTATTTTTTCAATAGATTTTTCAAATTCATTCATATCCCAGCCATCATTTTTTTCATATCTATATTTTTCAACATTACAATAATTTTTTTAAAATATTCACTGCATTTTGATAAGTTGGATCAGATAAAAGAACTGTTTTTTTAGGAACAAGTCCAAAAGCTGTACTTATAAGTTGTAAAAGCTATCTGAGTTCCTGAGCAGATAATAATATCATCTTTTTTTCTCTTCTAATACCATATCTCTTTATAAATTCAACTAAAATTTCTCTTAAACTTTCTAGACCCTGTATATTTTGATAAGCCATAAGGTGTTTACTTTCATTTTTATCTAATAATATTTCAGATAAAAATTTCTTTGTATTCTTGGACTGGAAAATATTCTTTAGGAGATCTCCATTAGAAAAAATTAATTTCCATATCTTTTAGAAATCTGTCCAAAACGAAAAAGTATTAAGAATTGGAGTCATTCTTTGACTTATATCTAAATTATATCCTTTTTTTAATAAAAACAACCTTTTCCTTTTTACACTATACAAATAACCTTCTTCTTCAAGAGCTTTAATAACTTTTAAAACTGTATTAGGATTTAAACTGTATTTTATAGAAATTTGCCTAACTGATTTATCGTTTTTCCTTCCATCTGTTCTCTAAAAATATCTTGTTTTTAAAAATTTCAAAAAGCTGGGTTGATATGGTTGTATCGGAATTCCTTACAAGTTTTTTTATTCATTTTTTTCTGCTCCTTTTTCTAGTGTACTATGACAGTTTTTAGAATATATAATTTATTTATGAATCGTTTTATGTTAATATTATAATACAAAAAAACAACAAATATACTAGGAGGAATTTTTATGGAAATTAAAAAGTGGTTTAGGAACAACTGCGATACACGCTGGAACTTTAAAAAAATTTATATGGAACTCTTGCTATGCCAATATATCAAACTTCTACCTTTATATTTGACTCAGCTGAACAAGGTGGAAGAAGATTCGCTCTTGAAGAAGCTGGATATATTTACACAAGATTAGGGAACCCTACAACAACTGTTTTAGAAGATAAAATTGTGCTCTTGAAGAAGGAGAAGCGAGTTGCTACTTCATCTGGAATGGGAGCTATATCTTCTACATTATGGACTGTTTTAAAAAGCTGGAGATCATATTGTAACAGATAAAACTTTATATGGTTGTACATTTGCTTTGATGTGCCATGGACTTACAAGATTTGGAATTGATGTTACTTTTTGTTGATACTTCAAATTTAGATGAAGTTAAAAAAATGCTATGAGGGAAAAATACTAGAGTTGTTTATCTTGAAACTCCTGCCAACCCAAATTTAAAAAAATAGTTGACATTGAAGCTTTTAGCTAAACTAGCTCATACAAACCCAAATACTCTAGTTATTGTCGACAACACTTTTTGCTACTCCATATATGCAAAAAAACCTTTAACATTAGGGTGCAGATATTGTTGTTCACTCTGTAACAAAATACATTAATGGACATGGAGATGTTATAGCTGGGACTTGTTATAACAAACAAAGCTCTTGCTGATCAAATTCGTTTTGTTGGTTTTAAAAAGATATGACAGGTGCAGTTCTAGGTACTCAAGATGCTTACTATATCATCAGAGGTATGAAAACTTTTTGAAATTCGTATGGAAAGACACTGTAAAAATGCTAGAAAGAGTTGTAGAATTTCTTAAATAATCATCCAAAAATTGAAAAAGTTTACTATCCAGGACTTGAAACTCACCCTGGTTATGAAATAGCTAAAAACAAATGAAAGATTTTTGGAGCTATGATCTCTTTTTGAATTAAAAGGAGGATTTGAAGCTGGAAAAAAACTTTATTAAATAGTTTAAAACTTTGCTCATTAGCTGTTTCTTTAGGAGATACTGAAACTCTAATACAACACCCTGCTTCTATGACTCACTCTCCTTATACTAAAGAAGAAAGAAAGCTGCTGGAATAACTGATGGTTTAGTAAGATTGTCAGTTGGACTTGAAAATGTGGAAGATATTATTGCTGATTTAGAACAAGGTCTAGAAAAAAATATTTGAAATATTTTTAAACTTAATTAAAGGAGACGAAAAGGGGTAAGCATATGGAAAAATAAGATAGAAAATAAAGCGAGTTTTTAAAGGTTTAATTCCATTTTTAGTTTTTATTTTACTTTATTTAGGAACTGGAATTTTTTCTAAATATGCAAGGTGTTGAATTAGCATTTTATCAATTACCTGGTCCAGTAGCGAGCCTTTTGCTGGAATAGTTGTAGCTTTCATTATTTTTTTAGAGGACTATCACAGAAAAAAATTTAATACTTTCCTAGAAGGTTGTGGACATCCTGATATTATCACAATGTGTATTATTTATCTTTTAGCTGGAGCTTTTGCAGTAGTTTCTAAAGCTATGGGTGGAGTAGATTCTACTGTCAATTTAGGAATAACTTATATTCCTCCACACTATATAGCTGTTGGACTTTTTCGTAATCGGTGCTTTTATTTCTACAGCAACTGGAACATCTGTTGGAGCAATAGTTGCTCTAGGATCCAATAGCTGTTGGACTTGAGTGAAAAAAAGTGGAGTCCCTATGCCTTTAATTTTAGCAGCTGTTATGGGTGGAGCAATGTTTGGAGACAACTTATCAGTTATTTCAGATACTACAATAGCGACAACTAAGACACAAGGTGTTGAAATGAGAGATAAATTTAGAATAAACTTATATATAGCTTTACCTGTCTGCTATACTTACAATAATTTTACTTTTTTTCTTTTTGCAAGACCAGATGTAGTTCCTGAAGCAGTGAGTCACGACTACAATTTTACTTAAAGTTTTTACCTTATGTATTTGTACTTGTTATGGCATTGGTAGGAGTAAATGTATTTTGTCGTTTTAGCTTCTGGTGTTTTTACTTTCAGGAGTAATTGGTTTTATCTATGGAGATTTCACTCTATTAACTTTTGGTAAAAGAAATTTATAATGGTTTCACAAATATGACAGAAATTTTTTGTTCTTTCTCTTTTAACAGGAGGTATGGCTCAAATGGTTACTAGAGAAGGTGGTATAGATTGGGTTATAAAAACTGTACAAAGAAATTTATAGTTGGTAAAAAGAGTGCAAAACTTGGTATAGGGCTACTTGTTTCTCTAGCAGATATAGCTGTTGCCAACAACACAGTTGCCATTCTAATAACTGGTGGAATTTCTAAAAAGATTTCTGAAAATAATGAAATAGATTTGAGAGAAAGTGCTGCCTTTCTAGATATATTCTCATGTGTCTTCCAAGGAATGATACCTTATGGTGCTCAAATGTTAATTCTTTTTAGGATTTGCGACGAGGTAAAGTTTCTCCAACACAACTTATTCCTTTACTATGGTATCAATTATTATTAGCAATATTTACAATGATATATATATTCGTCCCTCAAATTAGTAATAAAACTTTTGAAAATTATAGATAAAAATAATAATAAATAATCTTAAATAATTTTATTTTTACTATTTACAGAATTTATTGTATAATAAGTTAACAGAAAATTTAAAACTATATAATGTATTTATGTTAAGGGAGGAAACGGATATGAAAAAGAGTTATGCAAACAATGGACGGAAACCAAGTCGACTTATGCTTCCTATGCTTTTACAGAAGTTGCAGGTATTTATCCAATAACACCTTCTTCCACCAATGGCTGAATACGTTGATGAATGGACTGCTAAAGGAATGAAAAAAATATTTGACGTTCCCGTTAAATTAGTTGAAATGCAATCAGAAGGAGGAGTCGCTGGTACTGTTCATGGATCATTAGAAGCTGGAGCTCTTACCACTACTTATACTGCTTCACAAGGATTACTTTTAAAAATTCCTAATATGTATAAGATAGCAGGGGAACTACTTCCAGGAGTTATACATGTATCTGCCCGTTCTTTATCAGTTCAAGCACTTTCTATTTTTGGAGACCATCAAGATATATATGCAACTAGACAAACTGGTTTTACTATGATGGCTAGTGGATCTGTTCAAGAAGTTATGGATATGGGTACTATTGCCCATCTTACTGCAATAAAGTCAAGAGTTCCTGTTCTTCACTTCTTTGATGGATTTAGAACTTCACATGAAATTCAAAAGATAGAACTTATGGACTTTGATGTTTGCAAAAAATTAGTTGACTATGATGAAATTCAAAAGTTTAGAGATAGAGCTTTAAATCCTGAACATCCAGTTACAAGAGGAACAGCTCAAAATGATGATATATATTTCCAAACTAGAGAAGCTCAAAACAAATTTTTATGATGCTGTGCCCTGATATAGCTGCTTACTATATGGAAGAAATCTCTAAGGAAACTGGTAGAGAATATAAACCATTTAAATATAGAGGAGCTACTGATGCTGATAGAGTTATAATCGCTATGGCATCTGTATGTCAAACTGCTGAAGAAACAGTTGACTACTTAGTTGAAAAAGGAGAAAAAGTTGGTCTTATAACAGTTCATCTATATAGACCTTTCTCTGAAAAAAATATTTCTTTAATGTTTTACCTAAGACTGTTAAAAAGATTGCAGTTTTAGAAAGAACAAAAAGAACCAGGAGCTCCTGGAGAACCTTTACTTTTTAGATGTTAAATCAATATTCTATGATAAAAGAAAATGCTCCTGTAATAGTTGGTGGAAGATACGGACTATCTTCTAAAGATACAACTCCTGCTCAAATAAAAGCAGTTTTTGATAATTTATCACTTGATAAACCTAAAAACTAATTTCACAGTAGGTATTGTTGATGATGTTACTTTCACATCTCTTGAAGTTGGAGAAAAGATTAAGTGTTGCTGATCCATCTACAAAAAGCTTGTCTATTCTTTGGACTTGGAGCAGATGGAAACAGTTGGAGCAAATAAAAAAACTCTATCAAGATTATAGGAGATAAAACTGATTTATATGCTCAAGGATACTTCGCATATGACTCTAAAAAATCAGGTGGAGTTACTAGATCTCACTTAAGATTTGGTAAGAAACCTATAAGAGCTACATATTTAGTATCAAGTCCAAGCTTTGTTGCTTGTTCTGTACCAGCTTACTTAAAACAATATGATATGACTTCTGGTCTTAAAAAAGGTGGAAAATTCCTATTAAACTGTGTTTGGGATAAAGATGAAGTTTTAGAAAACATTCCTGATAATATTAAATATGATTTAGCAAAAGCTGAAGCTAAATTCTATATTATCAATGCAACTAAACTTGCTCATGAAATTGGATTAGGTCAAAGAACAAACACAATAATGCAATCAGCTTTCTTTAAATTAGCTGAAATCATACCATATGAAGAAGCCCAAAAATATATGAAAGAATATGCTTTAAAATCATATGGAAAGAAAGGTGACGATGTAGTTCAACTTAACTATAAAGGCAATAGATGTTGGTGCTTCTGGATTAATTGAAATTGAAGTAAATCCTGAATGGATAAACTTAAAAAGTTTCTGCTCAAGAAAAAGTTGATAAAAACAATGATACTTCTAATTGTAAAAACAGAACTATTGACTTCATTTTGTTAGAAAATATAGTTGAACCTATCAATGCAATAAAAGGTAATGACCTACCAGTTTCAGCATTTATAGGTAGAGAGATGGAACATTTGAAAATGGTACTGCTGCCTTTGAAAAAGAGGAGTTGCTGTTGATGTACCCTATATGGAATCTAGATAAGTGTATTCAATGTAACCAATGTTCTTATGTTTGTCCTCATCGTTTGCTATAAGATCTTTCTTAATTACTGATGAAGAAAAAGCTACATCACCTATAGAATTTTTCTACTTTAAAAAGCAAATGGAAAAAGGATTAGAAAATCTAAGTTATAGAATACAAGTTACACCTCTTGACTGTACTGGTTGTGGTTCTTGTGCTAATGTATGTCCTGCTAAGGCTCTTGATATGAACCCAATAGCTGTTGCATTAGAAAATCAAGAAGATAAAAAAGCTTCATACATTTATAGTAAAGTAAGCTATAAAAATGATAAGTTACCTACAAATACAGTTAAAGGTTCACAATTCTCTCAAGCACTATTTGAATTCAATGGAGCTTGTCCAGGTTGTGGAGAAACACCTTATCTAAAAGTTATTTCTCAAATGTTTGGAGATAGAATGATGGTTGCAAATGCAAGTGGATGTTCTTCTGTTTACAGTGGATCTGCTCCATCAACACCATATACTAAAAATTGTTGTGGAGAAGGACCAGCTTGGGCATCATCTCTATTTGAAGACAATGCTGAATATGGTTTTGGTATGCATGTTGGAGTAGAAGCTCTTCGTGATAGAATTCAACATATTATGGAAGTTTCTATGGATAAAGTTACTCCTGCATTACAAGGTTTATTCCGTGAATGGATAGAAAATAGATGCTTTTCTTTTGCAAAGACAAGAGAAATTACTCCTAAGATTTTAGGCTGCATTAGAAGGAAATAACAAAAGCTATGCTAAAAGATATCATAGGTTTAAAACAATATCTAATTAAGAAATCTCAATGGGTAGTTGGTGGAGATGGATGGGCTTATGATATAGGTTATGGAGGACTTGACCATGTTCTTGCTTCTAAAGAAGATATAAATGTTATAGTTATGGATACAGAAGTTTATTCAAATACTGGTGGACAATCATCTAAAGCAACACCAACTGCAGCTGTTGCAAAATTTGTCTGCTGGTAAACCTTTAAAGAAAAAGATTTAGTCGCTATCTGCATGAGCTATGGTCATATCTATGTCGCTCAAGTTTCTATGGGAGCTAACCAACAACAATTCTTAAAGGCTATACAAGAAGCTGAAAGTTATACCATGTCTTCAATAATTATCGCTTACTCTCCTTGTATTAACCATGGAATTAAAAAGGTATGTCAAAATCTCAAACTGAAATGAAATTAGCGACTGAATGTGGATATTGGCCTATATTCAGATATAATCCTCTATTAGAAAGTCAAGGAAAGAATCCTCTTCAATTGGATTGTAAAGAACCTAAATGGGAACTATATCAAGATTACCTAATGGGTGAAACAAGATATATGACATTGAAGAAAACAAATCCTGATGAAGCTAATGAATTATTTGAAAAAGAATATGTGGGATGCTCAAAGAAGATGGAGACAATACAAGAGACTTGCTAGTTTAGATTTCTCTGATGAAAAAGATAATAGTTACTTCTTAACATAGAAAAATGGAGCTATGTTACAAAAATTGTGACATAGCTCTATTTTTATCTACTCCATCTATCAATTTTTGATAGGAATTGTGGATATGCTAAGTATAATGCTTTAGCATTTACATTGTTTAATTCTCTTTTTGTTTTAGGAACTTTTCTACTCATTTGAGCAAGTTGAAGTACTCTGTCTGAAACTTCTACTTGTAACCAAACTTGTTCATTAAAGAAGTTTTTCTCTTTTTACAAAAGCTACTAGTAATTTTTCTTAATTTTCTAACATCTTTACTGTTTAAGTCAGCCTTTTTCTGATAGAGCAACTATTTGAGCCCATTCTTCTTTATCTGCAACAACTTCTTTTTATGTATTTAGAAGGATTATCCAATTGATTTGAATTTGCTTCCCTTTTACCATAAAATCTACTAATCCTTTTAGGATCCTTTATATTAGTTTCTTCTAATATAAAATTTCTTGGAGTTCTGTTAACAAAAGATGTTAATATTTTAGTAAAACGATCAAATTCTTCATCTGTAATTTGATTAGCAGGAGTTTTTCCCAAGTAATCTAAGAAATAAAAATTCTTTTTCAGACATCTTACCTTGTTTTCTTAAACTAACTAAAGGATTGTCCTCTCCATACCAATCTGGATTTGTTGCTTCAGCTATCATTATATTTGGCATAACTGTTTCCCAGTTATGGGCAGATTCTTTGTCCAAAAGAATATTTTTGGATTAAATCTTTTTGTTTGTAGTTGAACTACAAGATACTAAAAGTAAAAATCATTGCTAAAAGAAATAGTATTTTTCATTTTTTTCCTCCTTATTATCTACCACAACACTTATTATATGGTTTACCGCTTCCACATGGACAAGAGTCTTCAGAATTTACTTTTTACATCTTCTTCTTCAAACTCTTCTATGCTTTTTCTTTCTTCTTCAGTTTTTACAGCAACTTTTAAACAAGAAAGATGTAGCTTGTTCTTTAATATTACTAATCATTTCTTCAAATATTTGGCTTGATATTATTTTATATTCAGTTACTGGGTCTCTTTGACCATAGGCTCTTAAATAAATACTTTCTCTTAATCCATCAAGAGCTTTTAAGTGTTCTCTCCACTTATTATCAACAACTTCAAGTAAAATATATTTTTCAAGATTTCTTAAAAAGACTAGAACCAATTTCTTCTTCTTTTTATTGTATTGAGAAACTAAAGCATTGTATACTCTTTCAGCATAACCTTCTTTAGTATCCTTTAAGTAAGCTTTTTCATCTTCTTCTTCATATACATAGAAATCTTCTAGATATTCATTTAATCCATCTATATCCCAGTCTTCTTTATGTTCAGCAACGAAATTTTTCATAAACTTTAGCTGTTATAGTATCTTTAAGCATTCCTAATATCTTGTCTTTTTAGGTTATCTGTACCTAAAAGCTTCATTTCTATTTTTCATAAATAGCTTTTTCTTTGAAGATTCATAACGTCGTCAAATTCAAGTAAGCTCTTTCTTATACCAAAGTTTCTAGCTTCTATCTTCTTTTGAGCTTTTTCTATAGCTGAGTTTATCATTCCATGAGTTATAGGTTCATCTTCAGGCAATTTTAATCTTTCCATCCATACACTAACTCTTTCTGAACCAAATAGTCTCATTAAATCATCTTCAAGTGATAAGTAGAATTCTGATTCTCCAGGGTCTCCTTGTCTTCCAGATCTTCCTCTTAATTGGTTATCAATTCTTCTAGATTCATGTCTTTCAGTACCAAGTATAAATAATCCACCTAAAGCTAAAACTTGTTCTTTTTCTATTTTACATTGTTCTTGATATTTTGCTAATACTTCAGGGAATCTTTCATCATCTCTTGATCCTACTTCATCAAGAGCCATGAATTCAGGGTTTCCTCCTAGCATAATATCTGTTCCTCTTCCTGCCATGTTAGTAGCTATTGTTACTGCTTTATATCTTCCTGCTTGAGCAACTATTTCAGCTTCTTGAGCATGGAATTTAGCATTCAATACATTATGAGGAACTCCTCTTCAATAATTCAGATAATTCTTCTGAACTCTTTATTGAAATTGTACCAACAAGAACAGGTTGTCCTTTTTCATACAGAGATTCTATTCTATCTATAATAGATTTTATTTTTTTCCATTCTTAGTTTTTATATACTAAGTCAGCATTATCTCTTCTTATAACTGGTAAGTTAGTTGGTATAACTATTACTTCTAGTCCATAAGTATGCATAAACTCTGTTGCTTCAGTTTCAGCTGTACCTGTCATTCCTGATAACTTTTTATACATTCTGAAATAGTTTTGAAGAGTTATTGTTGCAAGAGTTTGGTTTTCAGTGACAATATTAACTCCTTCTTTGGCTTCTATAGCTTGGTAAGACCGTCTGAGTATCTTCTTCCTTCCATAGCTCTTCCTGTAAATTCATCTATTATTACTACTTCTCCATTTTTCTCTAACTAAATAATCTCTATCTCTTTTTAAATAATTCTTTAGCCTTTAATGCTTGGTTCAAGAAATGTGTTAATTCAACATGTTCAGGTGAATAAAGATTATCTATCTTTAATATCTTTTCAACTCTTTTTACACCTTTTTCTGTCAATACCACTGTTCTTGATTTTTCATCAACTTCATAATCTCCCCATTTTTCATCAGGGATATTCATAGCTTTTTTCTCTTTTAATATTTTTAATTTTTTCTGTTTCATAACTTCTAGTTAACATAGATACAACTTGGAATGAAACTTGATACCATTTAATTTTATCTTCTCTTGCACCAGATATTATTAGTGGTGTTCTAGCTTCGTCAATAAGTATTGAGTCAACTTCGTCCACTATACAAAAGTTAAGTTCTCTTTGAACTTTATTCTTTAGATCTGATACCATGTTATCTCTTAAATAGTCAAATCCAAATTCTGAGTTTGTTCCATAAGTTATATCTGATTCATATGATCTTTTTCTTTTGTTCTGTTGGAAGTCCATTTAATATAACTCCTGAACTCAATCCTAAAAATCCATATAATCTTGACATTTGGTCTCTATCTCTCTTTGCCAAATAGTCATTTACTGTTATTACGTGAACACCTTTTTCCTGCAAGGGCATTTAAGTAAACTGGACAAGTTGCAACTAGAGTCTTACCTTCCCCTGTCTTCATTTCTGTAATCTTTCCCTTGATGTAAAAACTATACCACCAATTAATTGAACATCATAATGTCTTAGTCCTAAAACTCTTTTAGATGCTTCTCTAACTGTTGCGAACGCTTCAATTAAAATATCATCTAAAGTTTCTCCATTTTTCTAATCTTTCTTTAAAGATGTCAGTTTTTTCTCTTAACTCTTCATCAGAAAGTTCTTCATATTCAGGTTCTAATGCATTGATCTGATCAACAATTTTTGTTAAAGCCTTTTACTTCTCTGTCATTTTTGTTCCAAAAATCTTTTTTAAGTAAACCACCTATCATTCTTTTCTCTTCCTCACTTTTTAATATCATTTTTATACTCTAACATAATTTACTATCTTAGTCAAATTTATCTTTCAACTCAATAAACTCTTCTTCAGTTAGTATTTTTTTATAGTCGGAATTTCTTGTGCTTTCTTTAACTTACTTCCAGCTTTTTTTCTCCAACTATTAAATAATCTAAATTCTTGCTTACTGAACTTAAATTCTTACCACCCTAATTTTTCAATTTCTTCCTTTATTTGCTCTCTTGTAAAGTGTTTCAATGTACCTGTAAATAAGAAATTCTTTTCCTGCAAAATTAGGATTTAAATTTTCTACTTTTGTTTCACTTTCTGTTATTTCAAATTTCAACCCTTTTTCTTTTAAAGCAGCCTATAAGTTTTTGAGTTTTTCCTTCTTAAAGAAAGCTATTATTTCATTGGTCGCTATTTCACCAATTCCTTCTATTGATGTCAATTCTTCAAAAGTCATAGACATTAACTTATCTATATTTTTTGATGCCTTAGCTAAAACTTTAGAAGCAACCTTTCCTATAAATGGTATTCCTAAAGCATAGATAACTTTATCATATTCTCTATTCTTACTTTCTTCTATTGAATTAAGTAAGTTTTTCTATACTTCTTTTTCCCATCTTATCAATATTTTCTAAGTCTTCTCTATGATTTTTAAGTCATAGATATCTACAACAGTTTTTATATAGCCCCAAATCTATAAATTTTTCAACTATCTTTTGAACCTAGTCCCATGATGTTTAAAGCATCTCTTGAAACGAAATATTCTATTTCTCCTTGAATTTTAGCAGGACATTCTTCGTTTACACATTTTATATCTACTAGTCCCTCTTCTCTTTCAAGTTTATGGTTACATACAGGGCAATTAATTGGCTCTTCTATAGTCTTTTCATTTCCTGTTCTTTCTTCTTTTATTGCTTTTACAACTTGAGGTATAATCTCAGCAGCTTTTTCTATAAAAACTCTGTCACCTATTCTTATGTCTTTTCTTTGAATTTCACTAATATTATGTAAGCTTGCTCTTTTAACCTTGCTTCCTGATAGTTCAACTTCTTCTAGTTCGGCAACAGGTGTTAATTTACCTGTTCTTCCAACTTGCCAAGTAACATCATTTAAAACAGTAGATACTTGATGTGCAGGGAATTTATATGCTATTGCCCATCTTGAGTTTTACTTGTATAACCTATTTCTTCCCATAGATTAATCTCATCAACTTTTATAACAAGTCCATCTGTTTTCATAAGGTAGATTTTCTCTTTCCTTTTTCCCAATAATCTATTCTTTGTTCTATATCTTTTGAGTTTTCTAAAAGTTCAAAAATTCCTGTTGTTTTAATTCCCATAGACTCTAAGAATTTCATACTTTCACTGTGAGATTTTTAAACCTAATTTATCTGCTTCAACTAAGAAATAGAAATATGCATCTAAGGCTCTTTTCTTTTTACTATCTTAGGATCTAATTGTCTTAAAGTTCCACTTGTCTGCATTTCTAGGATTAGCAAAAGTTCTTCTCCCTTTTCTAATCTTTCTTTATTCAGCTTTTTCAAAACTTGCTAATGGTAGAACAATTTCTCCTCTGATTTCAATGTCTATAGCTTGTGGTAAAGTTTTTACAACACTTGCTATTTGTAAAATATTCTCTGTTACATCTTCACCAATAAAAGCCATCTCCACGAGTTACAGCTCTAACAAGTTTTCCTTGTATGTAAGTTAGACTGATAGATAGACCATCAAGTTTAACCTCCAAACAATATTTTTAATTCTTGCTCCTTAGAAATTCTCTTTTTATTCTTTCAATAAAGTCCACAACCTCGCCAATATTATAGCTATTAGCCAAACTTAACATCGGGTGTACGTGTTCAACTTTTTAAATTTATTTTTCTTTTTAAGCTTGCTCCCTATACTTGCTGTTGGAGATGAAGCCTCTTTATATTCTGGATATTTTTCTTCTAAGCTTTCCAGTTCTTTTTAATAGAATATCAAATTCATAATCTGAGATAAGACTTTCATTATCATTGTAATAAGAGTCTCTATACTTATCTAAGTCCTCTTTTAATTTAACAATTCTTTTCTAAATCTTTTTAATTCTTGTGATGAGTATAGTGTCAAGCCTGCGTTGCTATTCTTTAATTCTTCTATTCTTTCTTTTTATTTTTCATATCTTCCCCTAAATAAAAAATATTTTCATTTACAGTAAATATTATACCACAAACTTTTTAAAAATTACTTTATTTCTCCACCACCTACAACAAAATTATCATAGAAAAAAATACTACATGTTGCCCCTTGGCATTATGGGCATTTTTCTTCATTGTATTTAAAATAAATTTTTATCATTATTTTTAATCAATTTACCATAAAAAACCTGTACTTGAAAATCTAGGTCTTGCAAGTAAGTTTAAATCTTTTATTTTTTTCAAATTCAACTGCAAACTTGTAATTTTATTAATTCTATTTCATCAGTAAAAAGTTCTAAAAATTCACTCTCAAAACTATTTCATTAGTTTTTAGCTCTTATCTCTGTTATGAAAAACTATTTTAGATAAATTTATCCCTAAACCTCTTCTTTTTGTCCTATGGTATATAGCTGATAGCCCTCATGTTGTCCTAAAAATTTTTTCCTTCTTTATCGATATAATTTCCTTTTGACTATTTCATCTTTTAAGTTTTCTTTTTAAAAATTCTTTATAGCCTTCTTTAGCAAAACAGACACCTTGGCTATCTTTTTTTATCATGAACTTCTAAACCAATTTTTAAGGCTATTTCTCTGATTTCTTGTTTAGAATAAGGTTTCAAAGGAAAAATCAATCTTTCTAATTTTTCAGGGGCTAATCTATATAACATATAGGATTGGTCTTTTATTATAGAATGTACAGATTTTAACAAGTATTTAGAAAAAGTTTCTGAATATTCAACAGAAGTATAGTGACCTGTCGCTACATAGTCCGCCTTATACTTATCGGCTATCTCAAATAGAATTTTTAAATTTTATCTCATCATCACAAATAACACAAGGAGATGGAGTTTTTTTCCTGACTTATAGCCGTCTAAAAAAATATTTAATAACTATGTTTTCAAAATCTTTTCTGATATTTACAACTTCATGTATTATTCCCAATCTATCACAGACTTTTTGCATCTTCAATATCTTTTTGAATTTTTCTTCTAAATGTTGATTTAAAGTTACCCCTATAACTTCATAGCCTTGCTCTTTTTAAAAGATAAGCTGAAACAGAGGAATCAACCCCTCCACTCATACCAATTACAACTTTTTTTCATTAATAATAATCCTTTTCTATTGTTATTTCTCCAACACTAAACAATTTAATTTTACCATTCATTTCTATTTCTAATCTTCCATCTTCAGCAATATTTTTAGCTGTCCCTTCAAATATCTGCTCTCCAATATGTACTCTTATTTTTATCTTTTAAGAGTTATTTCTATTGATTTCTTCTACAATTTCTAGCCACTTTCCTGCCATGAATTTTTTTCATAATATATTGAAAATTCTTCCACAACTTTCAAAATTAATTTATCAATGTCATAGTCGCTTTTCAAGTGAAATAGCAATATTTTTAATATCCTCTGGTATTTTTATTTGCTACATTTATTCCTATACCAACTACAAAAATCATCTTTTTACTCTTTCTATTAAAATCCCACATAATTTTTTTAGAATTGAAAAAGACATCATTTGTCCATTTAAAAGAATAAGCTCCATCTTTTTATCTTTTTAGAGCATTTAAAGTTGATATTCCTGCTATGAAGGGAAGTTTTGTTGCTTCAACAATAGACAGACTTCTTTCAGGTCTTAGTAAAAAAACTAAAAAGAGCCATACCTTCAGGTGATAGCCAAGAGTTTCCTCTTCTTCCTCTACCTGCTGTTTGGACTTTAGCTGAAACTATATCATAATTTTCAAAAGATGATATATTTTTCTTTCATATAGTTATTAGTGGAATCTATTTCATTAAATTTTAGAAATTTCATATAAATTCTCCTAGTTTTATATTTTTAAAAATATATTTAAGCTTAATTATTATAGCATATTTTTAGATTTTTAAATATTAATAAAAGAGAATTTTTAAGTTTTTATTCTCAAAAATTCTCTTTTTATGTCAGGTCATCATTTAAACTTTTTTTATTAATACATCCGATAAATAAACCTAAATTTTAGTAATTTTAATAGTTTTTTTATATAAAGATTTTCTTTAATTAATAGTATAAATTTTTTATAATATAAAAGAAGTATAGCATGTAGTAATTCCTATCCAACTTAAGATATTATTCTACTTTTTGTAAAATTTTTGTATTAAAAGCTGTTGCAAAAGATTTCAAAAATATTTTTGTTGTATTTTATATTTCTTTTTATCCATCAATTCAAGACATTCATTTTCAGATAAATTAATAATACAACTAAGTTTATATCTAGCTCTTGAAGTCCCAACATACATAAGTTGCTCACCCTGTATATCATCGAATGTACTCTTATCAATATCAACTACAATAATGACATCAGATTCAAGTCCTTTGAATTTTTCTACAAGTGGTAAACTTAATATATCCACGTTTATAATTGTACTTAGAATCTTTACAACAATCAGCAATTATACTAGTTTCCTCTGTCTTGCAGGTAAGTAATGTTATATTTCTATATCCAGCATCTATATACTTATCGATCTCAGCATTTAAAAGTTCAACTGTTGCATTTTTCCTAAACTAAAACCAATTTCTGGAATATCGCCTAATATTGCATCTTTATAAAGCTTAGGAGAATTATTAGATCCTAGTAATCTAAGTGATGTTAATGCAATATTTTTCTGTATTTCTACAATTTCTGTATAGTGTTAATTTACAGTCAGCATTTGCAATATATTTTAGGTATTTTTCTTGATTGAATCATCTGATTTTTATCATAGAATAGATAAAAGTTCCATTTATTTTTTTCATTATCAATGACATTCATTTTTAGAAGTTCGATCAGTTCCTCTTCTTCTGTCTCAACCTTACCAAAATCCTGTCCTTCATCTATAATCACATGCTTATATGGGAAAGTATTCTCTATAAACATTTTTTCAAGATACTCCTTAAATAAATTGTAATCAGGTTTTTTTCAGTGTCACAAATCTTACATGCCAAACCATCAATTGTATAGTAGTTAACATATGTATATGGATAGGTATTTTTCAGATGTTCCTTTAAAAATGAATTATAACACAAGAATAATACTTTCTCAGCTTTCTCTGAATGAAGTCTTGCCTTCTCTACAGCCATAACTGTTTTTCCAGTTCCTGCAAGACCATTTATGATAGCATTATTTTGCTCCTCAAGATAATTAAGAAGCGCTATCTGTTCCTTTTAACATTCGCTTGAAAACATTTTTGTTCTTTCTATTTCAATTTCTTGCAAAGAAATCAAACTGAAGCTTGGTGCAAGAACTCTTTCAAGTATTCTTTTAACATCTTTATCTGATAGATTTGTTTTAACTTTAGCAGGTATTTCAAGAGCAAAAATCTTCTCTATATCTTTTTCAATTTTTCCAAATGAATCTGCTGTTAAAGTAATATTTAAATCTGCTTCTGACGGAAGTTGTCTTCCCTGAAGCTTGCTAAGTGGTATATCTGGAAACCAAACAGCATGCATAAACTTACAATTTTTAAATTCATATTGTAGACCATGACTAATCATATAATCTTTTAGTTTCCATTTATTAGAACTAGCCTGATTATATGGATCATCCTTTAACATTTTTATACCATTACCATATTTCCAATATCCATCTTCATAGTCGACTTGTCCAGCTTTTTGCTTCAAGACATAGAATTCCTTTCTTTGGATGAAATATAACAAAGTCTGTTTCACTCTCTTTAAAAATTTCTTCAACTACAGTTACAATTGAGAAGGAGTGGAATACATAATAATCATCAGGCAAATTATTTAATTCATCAAACATTAACCCTTCCTTGCTTTTTAGGATCAAATTCTCTAGGCATATCTGGAATCATTCTTGCCATATTTATTCACCAACTTTCTCTAATAACTCATTAACATCAAAACCATCTTTTGTACAATATACAAAACCAGCCTGTTTTCTTTGCAAGTTTATAATCATTGTAAGTATCATTTAGGAAAAGAATTACTTTCTTTTCATCCCATATAAGATTAGCTATAAAAAGTCTCATCAGTTTCCTCAATTTTTTTACAGTTTTTTTGATAATAAGGTTTTTGCTATGCTTTGAGGACTTAGAGATTTAATTCTTTCTATAATTTCTATTTCATTATCATCAAAAACAATCCTCTAGAAGATCATTCCAAATTTCAAGAGCAGTTTCTGTACCTGGGTTTCTTCCATCCGTACCAAGGGTAAGCTTCATCTTTTGGTAAAAAGATTGTATATCCCTATTCCCATGCCAACGTTCATTTTGATAGGTTTCTGTTACATTTTCTATTTCAAAAATAAGACGTTTTTAAAATATCTATGGCTAATTTTTCTTTTGTAATTTATTGTGATATGACTGATTATAATAATTTCTCAAACAATTATAACAAGATGTATTTTTCATCACAACATTCCTTACTAACTTTTTTTCAAGAGCAGTTTTTAAGGAGTTTGTAATAGCTTCTCTGCTAAGTAATCTTTTAACATGGCCAGCTCCCCCAGGTACATTATCATATAAAAGGATATCATAACTTTGAAACTCTAAGTTCAATTCAAGAAGTCCATCTATGTCATTTCTTTCAATATCAAGAGCTAAAACTAACTCCTTCGAGAAATGCATACAAGAAAGATAATGCTTGAGGATATCCTAACTTATCATCAGAACGTAAGTATGGAATTGTAAATCTAGCAACATCTGTTTGAAACTTATGTCCTAGTCTCAAATAATTAAGTTCACTACAACTACAATCAAATTGTTTAAAAATTTTTATGTTGTTTAAGTATTTGAGGTAACTTAGTACCTTTCTTTACTATCTCACTATAACCACATATAGGGACACATATAAAAAACCTGATTTATTCATAATAAGAAGCTCATCATCACTACTTGTCTCAATACCCTATTGCATTTCCTAAAACAAGTCTCTTTTCATCTGTTTTTCCATTACCAACATAAGAAACTTCCACCTGCATATGAACGCTTAGGGTTTTTAATCTAGTACTCTCTTTTTGTCATTCCGCTTTTGAAGCCATTAATTGGCTCAATATAGTATTCCATAACTTCAGTAGAAATTGTTTGTCCACAATATTTACATTCTGAAATATCATTTTTACTTAAAAATACATTAGTTTTTACATGTAGAGCATGTAATAAACCAGTTTTTAGGAAATTCAGATTGTTTTTAGTGTAATATATTTTTGAAGTATACTTCTTGCCATCAACTATAATTTCTGAATCAGGAGCATATTCTGATATTGCAACCTTAAGATCACGATTTAAATCATATTCACTTCAAGAGGGACACCATTTTCGTATATTTGTAAATCAACAACATCTACTGAAATCCATATTTTGGTATTACACAATACTTTGATAAATATTTAATAACTTCTCCTTTTTGTAAATTCAAAATCTGTTTCATATAGTATGTAACATTTTCACTTGCCTGTATATCACCCTTTGCTCTTGTTTTTCTTAGCTTCCTCTTTTGCACTTTCAAATTCTTTCATCATTTCTAGAATTGATTCAACAAAATGAGACATCTTATCATCGTCTCCACCCATTTCATCGAGCCATTTGAAATCCTTATAGTTAGCATAGACTGATTCGGGTAAAATCTTTTTATTAATATTTTTCATTAAGATCAGCTGGTTTTTGACTGCATATACTTATAAAATTCATCAATACCACCACCATGTATAATTAAAGCATCTAGGATTTAAAATATTCAGGATTTTTCTAAAAATATCCTAAACTAGTAGCCATTAAATGTCTGACAATTATCTTCTTATTGAGAACATTAAAGCATGGTGGATTAATAACACCTGATATTATCTTTTTCAGGTTCTGAAAAAGTATGTATAATCATGTGAGCCTGTATCACAATATGTAAGGATATAAAAGTCGCACTATCTTTTCTACGTCCAGCACGTCCAGCTCTTTTGGACATAATTAGCAGGTGTAGGTGGAACATTACGCATAAATACAGTTTCCAATCCACCAATATCAATACCCATTTCAAAAGGTTGTAGAACAACTTAAAATATTTATCTTTTTATTTTTTGAAATCAATTTGGTATTCCTTAGCATGTTTTTCTATCAAGTTGTGCAGTATGCTCTTTAATTACAATACCTTCAATTTTTCTTCGTTTTATACTGTTGACGATAATAATTGGATGCAAGAACAGTATCTGGATCTACTTCACTAAGTAAACCCAAACATTTATCTTGAGTACATTTTATTATTTATATTGTAAGGTGTTAATCTACCACATTTATTACACTGATAAAATTTAGAGTTTTTTATAATTTTTAAGTAAATAACGACTTACATCAATCTGGTAAGCATCAATCTGGTAAGGATTCTTTTTCTTATGTTTTTATAAAAATTTTATCTTCTCTATCACTATCATTTATACCTACAAATAAATTAAAGATTATTTCAAGAGCATTCTTTGCCTCTTCAATATTGCAATCAAAAAGCTTTTCATTACATAACGAACTATCATATTGTTGTCATCTTTGATTGGTAGAAAACTTTTTATATTATTAAAGTTTTTATTCTCTGAATTATCTTCCTTGTTTTTCTCTGAATTATTAAGCATCACATAGTTATCGAAACTTCTGTACCCAAGAATATTCTGTCTTTCTTCTGATGAAAGTTTAGAGTCCGTATAATTAATAGCAGGAACTGTTTTAAATACATTAAATGCGACTTGCGTAAGAGTATATAGTTTATCCTTAGTCATATTACAAACTTTAAATACTTCAGCAATATCATTATCATCAAGCTCATCAATTATATTTTTGTATATCTAAATCAAAATAATAAAGACCAAGCCCTTCATCATCATAGGCTCCATCTACTTTTAGTAAATCAATAAGTATTGTAGCCCAAGCATTTTTACTAGCACTCATATTATTTTGGAATAACTCTCTAGTTTTTATTATTTTTCTCAAGATAAGCAATGAGTAGATCCACATTCATCTCTTCATAATTATGATTTTTAATAATTTCCCAAATAAGACGCTTACGAAGCATTCTCACATGATTAGAATCGAAGAATACTGCTGACAAAAACTAGCCTGTTGTCTCACTATCAGAAAAAAAGCTAAATACTGCTTTATCTTTTTCTTACTCTGACTAAGAGGTCTTGCTATTGGTTTTTAATGTAAGTTTTTACAGGTTTTATTTCATCTTCATCTTCATCTTCATCAATAGCTTCATAAAGTATTTGTGCAATAAGTGCTGTACCCTTCATCTTTACCAATATTTAAAAGCTTTTACAACACCTGACTTAGACTTATGTCCACAACAAGGGCATTGAGAAATATTATTATAAATAGAATCCTCTTCTTTCGCTTTATTCTGAAGGATTCTATACACTGTGAATCTGTATTCTTCTCCACATTTACATTTCTTAGCGTTGAGATTTTCTCTGCATGAATTTCTCCACATTTAGCACAAACTTCGTAAGGCTCAATATTTTTCTTTATCAATTTCTTCCTCATTTATAGCATTTTCTAACAAGAAGAAGTCAATTCTAACAAATTCCTCATTACCATAGTTTTTCATAAATATCAATTTCTTTGTTCTGAAGAAGATAATCCATTTTGATCATCATCTTTTGTATCTTTCCAATTATATAGGGTGAATTACAGTAACGACAATTTCCTACTTCAAATGCCTTCATACCATCAATTTCATTTTGTTTTAGTAAGACTTAACTTTTGGTTCTTTACCATATGTAATGTATGCTCCTGAAAGAGGACGTACAAATGAATGATATTTGAGATCAAACAATCCAATACCATCTTTTTCTGCTGTATTAACAAGATCAATTAATGCAATTAACTCTTCTTGTGTCATATATGCTTGAAGTTCATTATATATAAATGAAAAATCTTTACTTCCTCCTTCTAATAACTTACTTAAGGCATGGACATTTTCATCATGAGATAGTAATTCATAAAAGTAATTCTCTAGTATTATTTTGCCTCACTAGTGTGATACTTTAAAACAATTCTTTTAATATCATCAAAATTTTCTCCTGCTTTTTAATAAGTGTATAATCTGATCCTGAGATTCTATATTTTACTTGTTCTTCTAATGTTATACGTTTAGAAAAATATAATATCTGAAATATCAAACTCAGCGGATGTAAGACTTTTTGCAAATTTTATAATATCATTCTCAGATTTACCTTTGTTTACCTAATGTAGCACTGGTCAAAATAAATTGTGGCTTTTTAAGTGCAAGGCTTGTAAGTCTTCTTAAAAGTAATGATAATTCTATACCTAATGAACCATTATATGAATGTGCCTCATCCAAAACTATGTATTTCCAATTTTTAATCTTTCTGGTACAAAAATAGAATAATCATTTGGTCTAATCAATAAATATTCAAGCATTGAATAGTTAGTAAATAGTAAATGAGGAGGATTTTCACGAATCTCTTTTCTAGAAACAAGCTCATTATCTGATATTACAATATCATTTTCTTCTCCTAACTTAACTCTGTAATTAGCAGGTACAGAATCTGGTGTTCTACCTGTAAAAACCAAATGTAATATCTGGACAATTTTTTTAATATTTTTTTCTAATACGATCAATCTGATCATTAACAAGAGCATTCATTGGATAAAGGAAAATTGCTCTAATACCAATCTCTTTATTTTCCTTTTTCTACATCATATAAAAGTTCATTTAAAATTGGATATAGAAAACTTTCTGTCTTTCCTGAACCTGTACCTGTAGTAATAATAGTGCTTTTTCCACTTTTTAATTAACTTAATAGCTTCTTCTTGATGAGAATATAGTGGTCTTGTAAAATTGATATCATCTAATTTTTCTAAAAGATTTACATACCACACCTTGCTCCATTAGATACTCTAAATTATGTCCTCTTTGAAAAAGGAAAACTCATTTCAACATATGAATTCTTTAAAAAGCTTTTTCTTTATTTAACTGTTCCATAAAAAGTTGTTGAAGTTTTGTTTTTCCAAATTCAAAAAGATGATCTAAGATATTCTTTATAGTGTTCATCTATATATTTAGATCTTTCAATAGGATTCATTTTTCATTTATATATCTCCTTTCATACTTAGACCATAATAAGAAATTAATTGAGCTGTTGGATGTTCCATAGCATTTAAAATTTTATGATTTTTCAACATCTATTAGTAATCCATCTCCATTATTAGTAATATAAACATTTATTGTATCATCAATAATTTTCACTCACAAAGCTCAATTTCAATAGGGTTTATCGCATCTAGTTTCTTTTTCAGCACCAATAGTTTTTAATAAAAATTTCACCTCTAAAAAAATATTTGAATCAAAAAATTTGTGACTTTAACAAATACTTTATTAAAATAATACTCTATATGATTATTAGAATAAAACAAATCATAATAGGCTGTGTCTATCTTAAAAAAACTTTTCCTACAAAATCTTTTTACATAAAAAGTTTTTCTCTGTGGAGAAAAAGAAGTGTATTTTTAGTGTAAGACCTTTAGTTTTTCATAAAAGTTAAATTTATATTTCTTAAAAGAATTAAAATTTTCTAATATTTCTGTCTGTCCACTTGTTAATGTCTTACTGGTATATATCATCTCTCCCTCTTTGTTTAATATTTCAAAGAAGACTTTATTTTTTCCACGAAATATAGGAGTTATTATTAGTTTTTGGATCTTCTGAAAGTGTAATTTCTGTTGTTTTCCTCAACAATTTCACATTTATTATAACAAAAAAATACAATGTTTCCTTTTACCGTCAACTGTAAAAACTAATAAAAACATATTTGTTTGATAAGCTATATGACTTTAAAAACCTATGTACACTTCCTTATAAAATCCTTTTATTTTTTTACTTTAATATTATCTTCTATAATAGCACCATTTTTCATTATAAAGAATCAATTTATCACATTCAGAATCATAAAGCTTTAAGTGTAGATTCATAGTTAATATCATCTATCCATATTTCCTCTTTTGCAGGATTCCATTTTTCTTCATCAATCTTGTAGAAGCCTATATCAAAAAGGGAGTATGTAACTATATTCTTTACCATTTAATATAAATCTAATAATATCAAAGTCAAATTTATCAACTGTTGTTTCTATCTCAATTTTTCTGTTAATAAGTTTGATCTAACCTGTAATCTATATTTAGCATTATTTAATTCTTCTACTTTAAATTCTAATGTATTATCATATGCAAATTGTTCTCTTAGAATTTTTCTTCTTACCTAAAATTAATTGATTAATTTCAATAGTATATATTCCACACTTAATTAATTTTTAAATCAACCATATATCTTGTGATAGTACCTCTAGCAAAGTCTTTTATATTTAAATTCAGACAATTTATATGTTTTTACCATTAATATTTATTTCAAATTCATCAGATAAATCATCAGCTTCAAAAAAATTACTCCATTTACTTCCTTATAAGAAGGTATGTAATTCTTACTTCCTATTTTTATAGATAAAAACAGTTGTTATGAAACTTACCAAATATTCTAGGTTTTAGCATAGATGAAAAATTAAATAGCTCATTTCCTATGGCTATAATATCACCTATTCTTACCAGCTTATATCCTATACAATAATGTTCTTTGCAAATAATTTCGTTAAAATTTGCTTTGTCTTTTCTATAGCATATAAACACTGCGCCTTCAAAATTTCTATTGTTAAATATTTCTTGTCCATCTGTATTAAAAATTATATAATCTCTATGAAGTTTATCTTTTACTATCATATATAATTTCATTTCCTGATACTAGTCTATATGTCAGATTCCCTAGTGGGTTATCAATTATTATCTTATCTGGATTAATTTGATAACCGCCAATAATATTCCTGATATCACAACAATTATTGCGATATATTTCTTTATTGTTATTTAAAAACAATAATTGCTATACTTTTGTAATCATATTGTGCTTTAACTTTATGTACAGGTGGATTTAAATATATAGTATGATTAAACATATAAAATTTAGGTTCCCATCTTGACCTAAACTCAGAAACTGTTTTTCATGAGTATTTTTTTCACATAAAGCTCCTTTTCATTTGTTTTTCCCAGCCCTCGTATCCTGTCTTTAGATAGGGATTAAATATATTCACTTCCTTATCCCAAAATCTCTTGTCAATTAGCTTTACAATAAGGATACTTAGTTTAATAATAGCATCCAAGTTATTTTCTCTTGTTATTAATAGTTTAGTAGCTACAATAAAGCTTTATATGTTTTTCTGCGTGACATCTAACTTAATATTTTCTCCTTCTGATAGCATATTACTTCTTAGGCCTTCAAATACAAATAAAAAAATTCCTCATATAAATTCTCTGGTAAATCATATTCAAAGTTTTTCATAAATATCAAAAATAAATTCAAAAAGCAGAAAGAAATGTTTGTGGCACAATTGTATTTTTCTAAAACAACATTAATAATCCAAGCTCTACTTTTTGAATTATCAAATTTCTTATATTTATTAAGTAAAAATCTAATAAATCCTTCTATTTTCTGTTCTGTATATTTTTTTCATAGACTTTTGTATATGTTGAGCGAACATTATCATAATAATTTCCGTCGTATTTAAGCATAGCTACTAAAAACTAAAAGAAATAAAAATAATTTCTGGATTACTACAAGAATTATTAGTTGATGCAAGAGCAAAAGAAGATATTTTTCCGCCTTCTTATGAATTTTTAATATTGCAGACTCATTACTTATAATATCAATCAAATCATGATATATATTTTTTCCTACTTTAACTTGTTTGTATAAAGAGTTCAACTTTGTTTCAAATTCTATATTTTTAATTATATCTGTGAGTAGTTCTAGTAAATGTTGTTGTTCTTTCTCAGTTACAATACCATCCTTAAGGATATTACAAATAATAATATATAAGTCCTCTGTAAACTTATTGTTTTTGAATAAAGTTATGGTTTTTCCATCCATTCCTTAAGATGATAAAAATTCTCTATCATTTTATTTTTCCATCATAGATAATACTTTCTATGATATTATTAAGTTCATAAATTTTTTTAGTAATTTATCATCAATATCAGATAAAAATTTTTTTCTATATTTTTTTAAAAAAATATATTTTTATTATCTTCCATTATACCTTTCTCAAGAAGACTATCAATCAGGTCTATAAGTTCAGATTGTTTCTTGTCATAAGCAAGATTTCTATTCTTATCTACCCAGACTTGAAGGAGTAACACTACCTTATCGTTTTACAACATTATCAAAATTCATCTTTTTTTGGTTATTCTGATAAGTTCGTTTATATTAATCATTCTTATCTCCCCTCTCATTATAAGTACTGATTTAATAAAACTTTACTTAAAATTCTCTTTTTACACAACTTAGATTTATTGCTTTTCATTTTACGTAATTTCTAATTATAAATAACTTTTTTTATATCTTTTTCTTCATGCTTTTTTAATATTGGAAGATATTATAATTTTTATAATTATTCTCATGATAAATCTAACTTTTTATAAATATATAAAAATTTTTATATTATATCATAATTCTAAAAATAAATATAATAATAATATTTTTTTATCAACAATTCAAAAACTAAAATCAACAATTATATACAGTAATCGTTTAATTTTTAGTATATATTTTTATATTTTTCTTTAGTTTTTAAAATTTTTGAATTTCTTTTTATCATATTCACTTCTTATTTACCAGATAACACTACTTATAATTTTTATTTTACTCAAAAATACTTATTAACAATCTTTTTATGCATTCAATATTATTTTTAGTTTCTCAGAGATCTAGTTTCATTTGAATTATATTGTCAATGATTTTTAATATTCATAGTATTAATATGATTTTTTTCCCATTTAAGAATCTGCTCTTCAATATATTTTTCTGGAATAAATCCCCAATATTTTTATTAATATTACCAAAAAGTCCCAATAAAAAAATTAGGACTTTTTCTTTATTTTTATTAGTTTTTTATTTTTTTCTTTCCTCTTAAAATTCCAAATATTACTCCTGAAACCACAGCTCCTATTATGATAGAAACTACGAAAGAATATAGCTGAGTGTACACTTGGCATTGCAGGAATAACAAATATTCCTCCATGAGGAGCAGGAGCAGAAACACCCCAGAATTGAGTTAATCCACCTGCTATTGCAGCACCAACAACACAAGAACCTATAACTTTTAATGGTTCTTTAGCAGCAAAAAGGAATTGCTCCTTCTGTTATGAAAAGATAAACCTAGAATAAAGTTTGAAATTTTTTTGATTGTTGTTCTTTTTCATCAAATCTATCTTTAAATAGTGTCATAGCTAAAGCTATTGCTAGTGGTGGAACCATTCCTCCAGCCATAACAGCTGCCATAAATGCACCATTGTTTGTATCAGTAAATACTCCTATTGAGAAAGCATAAGCTGCTTTATTGATAGGTCCTCCCATATCAACACTCATCATTCCACCAAGTATAGCTCCTAATAGAACAGCATTAGCAGTTCCCATATTATTTAACCAATTAGCAACTATAACATTTATTTTTTTGTAAATATAGGATCCTATTATGAAAGTACATCAATACACCAGTTATTAGTAAACTGAATATTGGATATATTACCATTGATTTCATACCATCAAATTGTTTTTGACATATTCTTTGTCATTTTCTTTAAGAAAATAACTGAGTATCCAGCAATGAACCCTCCAATAAGTCCTCCTAAGAATCCAGCTCCTTGACTTGCCATATATCCTGCAACAGCCCCTGGCATAAATCCTGGTTTATCAGCAATACTCATAGCAATAAATCCAGCAAGAACAGGTATTAAGAAATGGAAGGCTCCTCCACCAACACCATATAGTAATTTAAATAATTCATTTTGTCCCATAAATCTTTCAACTATAAATGAAAGGGCAAGTAAAATTCCTCCACCAATTACGAAATGGTAAAGCATATTAGAAACTCCACTCATAATACTCTTTATAGATAATTCTTCCTATTGAATCATTTGCTTGAGAATCCTCTTCAGTGTTATCACTAGCTTCTGCTTTAAATACAGGAGCTTCATTATTTAAAAACTTTTTTTAATTAAAAGCTTCAGCATTCTTTATTGCATCTGCTGTACTTGTAACTATTACTTTTTCTATCATTGAAACGAGCTGTTTCAACTTTTTTTATCTGCTGCAACTATAATTCCAACAGCATCATTTATATCATTTGCAGTTAGGTTATTTTTTTAATTCCATCTGCACCATTAGTTTTCAACTTTAACATCTACTCCTAATTTTTTTCTCCCAGCTTCTTTCAATGCTGCTTCAGCCATATATGTATGTGCAATTCCTGTTGGACAAGCAGTTACTGCAAGAATTCTCTTTTTGTTTGTAACTTGTGTTTCTTTAACTTCTTCTTTAGGAGTTTCTTGTGGTTTTTCTGAATATTTATCAACTAAAGCATAAACTTCATCAGGACTTCCACAAGTTAATAATCCTTTTGTAAAATCATCATTTAATAACATCTTTGATAATTTTGCAAGTGTTTCTATATGTAAATCATGAGCTCCTTCAGAAGCAGCTATCATAAAGAATATATGAACAGGTTCTCCATCTAGTGCATCATAATCAACACCTTTATTAGATCTTGCAAATAGAAACTGAAGGACTATTTACAACAGAAGTTTTAGCATGAGGCATTGCTATTCCTTCACCTAAACCTGTTGAACTTCTTTCTTCTCTTTTTTAAAATTAAATCTTTAAATACATCAGCATCTGAAACTATATTTTTTTCTTTTTAATCTTGCTATCATTTCATCAATAGCTTCCATCTTTGTATTTGCTTTTTAAATCCATTATCATTAAATCTTTTTTTAGTAAATCTTTAATTTCCATAATGCTCCCTTTTCAATAACTAATTTTTTTAGATATTTCTTCAATAAATTCTAACTCACCAATATCTTCTGAAAAAAACTTGTTGCTGTTCCACAAGCCACTGCAAATCTAAATGCTTTTTCTACATCATTTTCTTTTTAGCATATAATTTACAAAACCTGCTACAACAGAATCTCCAGCTCCCACAGTATTAACAACACTTTTCCTTTGCCTTGAATGGTTGAGCGAAAAAGTGAAAAAAATCTTTAGCTATGTATAATGCTCCCTCACCACCAAGAGATATAATAACATTTTTCTGCCATACCAACTAAGTTAGTTCTAACATAGTCTATAATTTCTTTATTATCTTTAAACTCTCTTTTTAGCATATTCTTTTTAATTCATCTTTATTAGGTTTTATTAAAAAAATGGTTTATATTTTTAAAGACTTTTTTAAAAGTTTCTCCACTGCTATCGAGAGTAAATTTTACTGAATTTCTCATTTAAAATTTCTATTATATTTATATAGAAAATCATTTCCCAAATTGCTAGGTACTGAACCTGATAAAATTACAAAAATCATCACTTTTTAATTTTTTTCTGATTTTTATCTAAAAAAACTCTTCTTTTTCTTTTATCTGAAATCTTTGGACCTGGACAATTAATTTCAGTTTCTTCTTCTGTTTTTTTAATTTTTACATTTATTCTAGTATTTTTCTTCAACAGTCTACAAAAATCTGAAGGTATATTTAATTTTTTTAAGATTTTTTTCTCAATAAATGCTCCTGTAAAAGCCTCCTAAAAAAAACCTAGATTTACACATTCTGTCCCTACATTTTTTTAAGAGTTTAGATACCATTATTCCCTTTTCCACCAGCAAAAAAATTATCTTCATAGGCTCTATTAGTTTCACCTATTTGAAAATCTTTTACTCTGACAATAAAATCAATGGAGGGATTTAAAGTTACTGAATATATCATTCGTTCTCCTTTCAATATTAAATATGAAAAATAGTTCGTTACTAGTCAAATTTCTTAACGTATAAAAAAAATCAAGAATTCATCTGACTGCAATAAATTGCATGTCGCAAAAACTTGCCAACAAGTTGGCTTTCAAACACGCCGACATTTACTCGGCTCATTCTATTTGATTTTTATCCTAAAAATTTGAATGTAACTCTCTTATTTTCAATTTAATATATGTTTATTATTTTTCGTGTGCTTTTTCTATATCTTTATTTATTTCTTTTTTTATCTGTTATTATTGTTGCTTCTTCAAGTTTAGCTACGTTTGCAAAATAGATCATATCAAACTTTGTACTATCTGCCAAGATAAAAGCCTTTATTTCGAATTTTTCTATAGCCTGTTTTTTTATCAATGCTTCTTCAACATCATGAGTAGAATATCCATTTTCATTTATTCCATTTATTCCAATAAAAGCTTTATCAAATCTAAATTCTGATAAATCTCTTAAAGCTTTTTACCCCAACAATAGCTAAGGTACTCTTTTTTTATTCTTCCACCAATTAAGTAAGTTTCTATATCATTGGCTATAAGTCTTTCTAAATGTATTATTCCCATTAGTTACAACCTTTATATCTTTCCCCTTTTATATAGTCAATAATTTCATAAGTTGTTGTTCCTGCATCTAAATAGATATAGTCACCATCTGATATAAACTGTGCTGCCACTTTGAGCAATTTTTCTTTTTACTATCTTTATTGGTGTTCTTTTTCTTTGATTTCTATTTCTTTTTCTAGCAACTTTCTTTAAAAACAGCACCACCTCTTACTCTTTTTAATTTTTATTTTTCCTTTTTCAAGATAAGCTAAGTCCCTTCTTAATGTTGCCTCACTGATTTTTTTAAATCTTTGATAATTTTTTTGAATTTTTCGATACTACCTTGTGTTTCTATAAGTTTTTAAAAATAAGTGAAATTCTGTCTTCAAATAACATATCTTTTTCCTTTTTTTATAACTTGATTATTTTTTTGTTATTTTAATTATACAATCATTTTTCAATCTTTTTTTCAATCATAATCACTCATAATTTTTTTGACTTATTTTTGTAAAATTTTTTTACCATTTTTTTGTTAAAATTTTTAAAAATTTATTTTTTTGGTAACATTTGTTACCGATATATTTTATTTAATCCCATATAATTATGTTGTAATAGATTTGATTTACCCCTCTCCGGTTGATTTAGGGTGATTTTTAAAAATCACCAATCAACCTCTCATTTATTACTCAAAAAAAGAGAAGTCATTAGAAAATTCTAATGGTTTCTCTTTATTTAGTTATTTTAAATTCTTCAAAATTCAATACTTTTTCCATCAATTGTTTTTTTATTTCTTTCAATTCTTCTGCAGATAAGTTTTCTAGAAAGATGCAATATTCATTTGGATATCCTCCAACAAACTCCATCTTTAGGCATTGTGATTTGGTTGGAATTTTTTATCCATAAAGCATAATTTATTATTGCCCCCAAAACCTTGTTAATTTTTAAAAACTTCACCTTTATATATAACATCTATTTCTTTCATATAATCACCTATAATTTTTGTCATAATAATCATATTATATCACAAAAGAATAAAAATGAGGTTTTTTTCTCAAAAAAATATTGCTTTTTTTACAAAAAAAGATATATAATAAAGTAAATCAATTTTTAGAAAGGAGAAAGAAAGATGTTATTACAATTCTATTTCTCAAATTATAGATCATTTGAAGGTGAAGGAATTTTTTAGATATGAGAGCAAGTGGAAGTAATGAATTATCTTCACATGTAAGAAATACTCTTAATGAACGAGTTTTTACCAGTGACTGCTATTTATGGTGCAAATGCAAGTGGAAAATCTTCTGTATTTGAAGCTTTTTCAATTTATGGCTTTTTTTGTGTTTTAGAGTCTTTATCTTTCTCAGATGAAAATAAAAAAATCCATACAAACTAAAAAGTAGATTCTTTTTAAATTTAGTGAAAGTAGAGAGAAACCAAGTGAATTTGAAATCAATTATATAGATAAAAAAAGGAAAAAAAGAACTATATTATAATTATGGATTTAAAATAGATAATTCAGGTATTTTTAGAAGAGTACTTAGCATATAATACAAAAAAACAGGAGTAAAAAAAGAAACGAAGACTATACCTATATTTTTTTAAAAGAGAAAGAAATCAAAAACTTCATTTAAACTCTTCAATAGAAAAGTTTAGAGAAAAACTTTAGAAATTTCTTTTAAAAGACAAAACACTTTTTAGTTTCATTAGGAGCAAAATTAAACATAGATGAATTTATTAGAGTAAGAACTTGGTTTATAAATACAGAAGTCATCAATTTTAGTAACTCATTATATGGTGTACTTTTTAGAAAATACTCTACCTAATAATATATTTGAAAGTGAGGAAGTTAGAAAAAAATTTAGTCAGTTTTATAAATTCTTTTTGATGATTCTATTATTGATATAGAAGTAGAAAAAAATTTCTGCTATTGATGAAAAATGATAATGATAATTACAGAGTATTTACTATACATAAATCTGACAAAAGAAACTTCAACTGCAAGAATATCAATGAATGAGGAATCATCAGGAACTAAAAAAAATGTTTTTCTTTGTATCAAACTTTATTAGATGCTTTAGAAAAATGGTGGAGTTTTTCTTTGCTGATGAGTTAGACATTAAATTACATCCATTACTTATGAGAAATATACTATTGACATTTTACAGATAAAGAAAAAAATCCTAACAATGCTCAATTAATATTTACAACACATAATACTATCTATATGGATATGGATTTATTACGTAGAGATGAAATATGGTTTGTTGAAAAAGATAATGGAGTATCAAAATTTATATTCTTTAGATGATATCACAAATGAAAAAGGTGAGAAAGTAAGAAAAGATTCTAATTATGAAAAAGCATTATCTATTAGGAAACTATGGAGCTATTCCTAACTTAAAAAAAGCTTATTAGGGAGGGAAATAACAATGAAAAAAAGACTAATAGATTGACGGAAAAAAACGTAGTGAAAGAAAAAAAGTATTTTTTTGAAATCTGGTGCATATTTGATAGTTACTGATGCAGAAAAAAACTGAGAAAAAAATTATTTTGAAGGGATAAAAAAATATTATTCCTGATAGTTTAAAAAAATGATTTACAAATAAAAAAATATACTCTAATAAACCCTTGGCAAAAAAATTATTGATTTTTGCTGCGGAACAAAAGAAACAGAGATGAAAGATTTAGAGATATATGGCTTGTATTTGATAGAGATGAAGTTAAAAAAATTTTGATAAGCTAATAGAAGATGCTAAAGAAAGTAAAATGAATGTTGCTTGGTCAAATCCTTGTTTTTGAAATCTGGTTGATGTCATATTTTCAAATCCCTAAAAAAATATAGATGACTCTCAAAAAAATGTTGTGAAACTTTTTGAAAAGGTATTTCAAGAGAATACTAGCAAAAAAATATAAAAAAATCAGAAGAAAAAAATTTATAATATCCTTTGTGAAAAAAAGGAAATGAAAAATAGGGCTATAGAAAGATCAAGAGAAAAAAATATCATCAAGTAAGAAAGAGAATACAGCAAACCGAGTAAAATGATAGGGATGTACTACTGTTTATAAGTTAGTTGAAGAGTTGAAAAAGAAAAATTGAGCTAAAAAAATAAATTAGAAGAATAATAATAAATAAAGCCTTCTGTGATATTTCTACCATAGAAGGCTTTTATTATTTAATTATTCAGCTGCAACTATAATTTCTTCAGCTGATTCAGTAGCAGATTTTTTTCAGCTATTAAATCTTCTATATGTTCTTTCATTTCAGTTAGACCTTCAATATCTAATCCTTCAAGATTTGAACAAGAAGAAGTTTTTTTATATTGATTCCTTGTTTTTCTTAAGAAGTCATCAACTTTAGCTTGATTTTTTTATATAAAGTAAAAAGCTACTGCTGCTACTCCAACTCCAACTGCTGCACCTACTAAATGATCTTTTTGTTATTGTGTTTCCAAACATTTTTTTAAACCTCCTAAATTTTTCTTTAAATTATATTATTAACAAAATAAGTGAATTTCACTTTTAATTTTTTTACTTAAAGTTACATATTTTTTTCATTAAATTGACAGTAGTCACTGTGTTTTTTTAAAAAAATATTTGATGAATAAAATCTGAAAAAAATTTTTCTATAGTGTTATCATCTACAATAGTTGCTGTATATTGATATCCTTTTTCAGTTTTTTTACTCTAAAGACTTTTTATAAGTTTTGTCATTTTATGTGATACTGTTAAGTGTCTACCAAAGGTAGTTAGCCACATAATAAGGACTGTACTCAATTTTTTTGTTCTGTGAAGAATGATTTTTAAAAGATATAGAGCTGGTAAAATTTCTATATCGAACATTCCTCTTTTCTTAACTTCACCATAAGCATGCTCAAATACTGATCCAACAGTTAATCCCATAGAGAACACATTCATTGAACTTTGTAAATTTGTATCATTCTTATTGATTACTCCATTTAAATAAGAAACCATTATAGATGCTAAAGCATACATAGATAGTGGAGAAATTGATTTATAAACACTTTTCTTCAACTAATTTTACAGGTAGTAAACCATTTTCTATTGAAAAAGAAATAGCCACTCTATATATAATTTCTTGTAAAAAAATATTTCACTTGGTGAAAAAAATTTAATGTTACAGTTTTTTTAGTCTTGAATTATATCTCATTTCTAAAAAAATTTCAAATTATTCTTTATATTTGAATAAAAAGTTTTTAGTATCTTTTACAGGAGCAGATAACTTTTAATCTAACTCTATTTGGTAAAATATGCACTATCGTAATAGTTAACTTTTTTTCATTTTAGCCCCTTCCTAGTTAGTCTTTATATCATATTTTAGCAGTTTTAATGAATTCAAAACAACTAAAAATAGTCGTTGAATTATGTAAAACTGATGCATAAATTGGTGCTAATATTCCTGTTGCTCCTAGTACTAAAAGCAAAAAGTGTTAAGTCCAATTACCATAGCAAAATTTTTCTTTTATAGTCTTAACTGTATTCTTAGATAGTCCAATTATTCCTGGAACTAAAAAGAGGGTTATCTTGTGTAATAGTTATATCTGCTGCCTCCATTGCAACATCAGTTCTTGTACTTCCTAATGCAACTCCAACATTTGCATATGATAGAGCAGGGCATCATTTACTCCATCACCTATCATAATTACATTAGAACCTTTTTGATTGGAATTTTTAAGATATTTTTTTGCCTTATCTTCAGGAAGTAATTCAGATTCATATCTGTCTATTGACATTCTAGAAGCAATAGTTTCTGCTTGTTGTCTTAAATCTCCTGTTAATAAAACTATATCGTCAACTCCATAATTTCTAAGTCTGTTTATAGCTTTTTTTAATATTTTTCTCTAGGTGGATCAGAAACTCCAATAAGACCTATAATCTTTATCATCTTGTGCTATATAAAGTCCTATTTCTCCTCTTGAAATAATACCTCTCTCAGCATCTATTGCTGCTGTCAGATTAACATTATTTTTCAAGCATGTATTTCTTACTTCCTACTCTTATAACCTTAGCTTCTTTTTCCTTTACCTACCTTTTGTTTCAACTCCACGACTTACAACAGTTTTTTTATCTTACTATGTTTAGGAATTTCTATTCCTCTGTCTTTAATTTCTGTCATTATTGCAGTTGCAAGTGGGATGTGAAGATTGCTCTTCAGCTGCTCCAGCAAGTCCCTATCATTTCATTTTTCAGACATACTATTATCAAAAAAACTTCTATACTTTTGTACCTTTGGTTTCCCTTCAGTAATAGTTCCTGTCTTATCAAATATTACAGTTTCAGCCTTTGATAACTCTTCTATAAAGTTACTTCCTTTTTACTAATATACCATTCTTAGCAGCTGTATTTATTGCAGCTGAGAAAGCAACTGCTGTTGATAATCTAATTCCACAAGAATAATCAATAACAAGCATACTCATAGCCTTAGTAATGCTTCTTGTACTTGCATAAACTATTCCTGCTAAAATAAAGTTCAATGGAATTAATTGTGCTGAGAAAGTATCAGCATAATTTTGTATATCAGCCTTATTGAAGTTTGCATCTTCAACAAGTTTTTATAATTCTTGAAACAGTTCTGTCATCTCCAACTTTTTTTCTGCTAATATACTTATATTTCCATTTTTTTAACTATAGTTCCTGCATAAACAGTTTCACCTTCAGCCTTTCTTCAATGGCATATATTCACCTGTTATTGAAGATTGGTCTATCAATGCTTCACCTTTTTATTATCTTACCGTCAACACTAATTTTTTTCTCCAGTTTGAACCACTATAATATCATCTTTTTGGATTTCTTCTATTGGAACTCTTTTTACATTATCTTCAGAAATTTCTTTCCAAACATAACTTTCTCCAACACTTAACATGTCTTTGATAGCTCCACGAGTTTTTTTCCATAGTATAAACGGTTAAAAGTTCTGATACTTCTTCTAAGAACATTATAGTTAGTGCTGCACTTTCTTTTTCCAAGAAGAATACTACTTATTATTGCACTTGAACTTAAAGTATCTGCATTAGGTCTTTTGTTTTTTTAACAAGAGAATTAATACCATTTTTTTCAATACAGGCATAGCAAGTGCTAAAGTAGATAGAGTATTGTAATTTAAAAAAATCTTCTAATTCCTGTTGTTACAACTTCTTGTTTTTGATTTAAAGAATAGATTATATCCCTAAAAAGTCCAGCAGTTGTAATAATTTTTCTTTATAATTTCTCCAGGAGTTTCTTCTTGTAATTTTCTTTCAATTACATACTTAGATGATTTTTTTCAATCTTTCTCATTTTTTTACATATTTCAAATATATGTGAGTTAAGTGTATTTTTGTATTAAGTTTATTAAATTTTTGCTCACTTAAAGAAACATCTTCAAAATATATAAGGATAGTACCTGTTATTAAACTTATCTCTACACTTTCTATATATCTTACTTGCACTAATTGTTTTTTTCAATTTCAGTTTTCAAAGAAGCTCCAATATATTTAAAAAGCCTTACTTTTTTTATACGAATTCTTCCTCTTATTCTGTGTACAATCTCACAAGCGAGTAAATTATCATTTTTCATTGATTATTTTTCTCCTTCCAATTCTCCCTTTAACATCTCATAAAAATCTTTTTGACATTTTTTTCAACTTCATCAACAGACATACCATGATAAACTTCTTCATTATCAACTATGATTTTTCCAAATCTTGTTTAGCCAATCAACTATATCTTGCTCTTTTTAATTTTTGTCTTTATCATATTCTATTAATATTTTACTTGTTAAATAAGAATATTCAATAGATTTTTATTCCATCTTTTTAATTTTATTATAGCACTTATATAATGTTCATGCTTTTTTTCATTTCTTCAGGAAATTTATCAAGTGAAGGTATAAGAAGTCTTATTCTTCCAGGAATACTATGAACAACTTTTACCTTGTTAAACATTAAATAAGTTTTTCTTTTAATATATCTTTAAACATCCAGACCTCCTTACTATGATTTTTTTGATAGAAGCTCTATATGACCACCAAATTAATGTTGCTCCACCTGGTAAAAATCATATCAGCCTTTAAACTTCTTTAATCCATATATTAAAAAGACCTGTTCCCAATAAAGTCTTTGTATCGAACAAACCTTTTTGTTTTATTATATATAGTAATATCTGCTATTTGAGCCACACTCTTAAATAAAGTTTTTAGCCTTAGCTTCTCTGCCTTTTTAAAAAGTTCTTCATCTAAATTTAACAATTTAAGAACTATACCTATCATAAATTGAGTATCAATTTCTTTATCATCAAATTCAACTGTTAAACTTCCAAGACTTTCAACCACTTTTAAAACTTTTTGATAATTTCTATCTTTTTCAGATTTTTCTTTTTAAGTTTACAATCTCAACTTTATTATTTTTTTAACTTTTCTATTTCCATTCTAAGTCTATTTTTTTAGTAGCACTTTTTTTACTTCAAAAACGCCATAAAAATTAGGTAATAACATGTTGTTTTTTTCATAAAACCTCCTCTAAAAAAATACTTTTTATTTTCAAAATATCTAATATTTTACATATAATTTTGAATAATTTTTATTAATTTGATTATATCTTATTAATTAATTTTATGCAAGTATTTTTCAATCATCTATAGGAAGGTAATAACATATAGGATTTCCTGAACTATTATTTTTTTAGTTCACAAATTTCTCTCAATGGAAACTTGTAACTTCCATCTTTACTAATAATTTTTGAAACGGGGAATTAAGAATTCTCCTATTTCCCATATTATTCTTGCAAAACAAAAATACCTTCTATGTAGACATAATTTTGAAATGGATTTATAATTTCCATTTTTTTGTGGAATAAGAATGTTGAAAATCTTTAACTCCATCATAATCTCTAAAGATTCAGAACCAATGAAAATTTTTCTGTATAAACATTATTATTTTTGTTTGATTTCATTTTCATATTTTTTTATAGAATGATTGAGGACTATTTTTTTATAAGTTATAATCTTCTTTATCTATTTTTATAATATCTATAATAGCTAGCAATCCAAGAAACAAAAACATGCATCATATAAATTTTTAGTTCTTCACAATAACCAATTTCAAAAATAATTATCTTTATCTACAATTTTATTTTTAAGTGTTATTTTTTTCAATTTTCTAACATAATTTAATCACCTAGCATTTTTATCTCAATTATAACATAACAATAAAAATGAATTTATAAATTTTATCAATTTATTTCAAAAATAAAATTTTCCTTTTATTTTTGAAAAAGTTGTATTATATGTATTGAATGATTTTTAACAAAATTATACTAGTTAGATATACTAAAAATTTAAAAAGGGGTAGATAGTAAAATGAAAATTGTAGTAGTAGGTGCAAACCATGCAGGAACGGCTTGTATTAACACAATGTTAGACAACTATAAAGGAAATGAAGTTGTTGTATTTGATAGTAACTCGAAATATTAGTTTCCTAGGATGTGGAATGGCTCTTTGGATAGGTGGACAAAATAGCAGGTTCAGATGGATTATTTTTATTCTTCAAAAGAAAAATTAGAAGCAAAAAGGTGCTAAAATCCATATGGAAACAGGTGTTACAAATATTGATTTCGATAAAAATTGTGTACGCTACTGGAAAAGATGGTAAAAAGTATGAAGAAAGCTATGATAAACTAGTTTTTATCTACAGGTTCTTTACCAATAGACTTACCAATCATTGGAAAAGAATTAGAAAATGTTCAATATGTAAAAATTATTCCAAAATGCACAAGAAGTTATTGATAAATTAAATACAAATAAATCAATAGAAAGAGTTGCTGTTGTTGGAGCAGGATATATCGGAGTTGAACTTGCAGAAGCTTTCAAACGTTGGGGAAAAAGAAGTATACTTAGTTGATGCAGCTGAAGGTTGTCTATCTACTTACTATGATAAATTATTTAGAGAAAAAAATGGATGCTCAATTAAAAGAGCATGGAGTTAAACTTGAATACGGACAATTAGTAAAAAGAAATTCAAGGAAATGGAAAAGTTGAAAAATAATCACTAATAAAGGTGAATTCCCAGCTGATATGGTAGTTCTATGTGCTGGATTCAGACCCAACACAGACTTAGGAAAAGATAAATTAGAATTATTTAGAAATGGTGCTTATGTAGTTGATAGAACTCAAAAACAAGTTTAGATGATGTTTATGCTATAGGAGACTGTGCAACAGTTTATGACAACTCTATTGGTGGTACAAACTATATCGCTCTTGCAACAAATGCAGTTAGATCAGGAATAGTTGCTGCTCACAATGTTTGTGGAACAAACTTAGAAAGCATAGGAGTACAAGGTTCTAACGGAATTTCAATCTGGATTAAATATGGTTTCTACAGGACTTACTTTTTGAGAAAGCTGAAAAATTAGGAATTGAAGTTTTAGAAACAACTTTCCATGATTTACAAAAACCTGAATTCATGGAACATAATAATGAAGAAGTATACATCAGAATCGTGTATAGAAAAGACAACAGAAAAATAATTGAGCTCAAATAGCATCTAAATATGATATTTCTATGGCTATGCATGTATTTTTCATTAGCTATACAAGAAGGAGTAACTATAGATAGATTTAAATTATTAGATATTCTATTCTCACCTCACTTCAATAAACCATATAACTATATTACTATGGCTGCATTAGGTGCAAAAAATAAAATATAAATTACTCTAATTTTTAAAAGTTATTGCAAAAAGTGCATCAACTTTTTATTTATTTTTAATTTCTAGTTTTTGTAAATTAATGATAAAATATAGAGGTGAACTCACGCACATAAAGTCGAGAGCTACAAGATAACTGAAAAGTAAGTTATCTTCTAGAAGTTTGGTTTTTAAACCCTTATTCTTTTGGCTAGTCCACGATAGCCACTACTGGGATAAGACTTGTGTTCACACCGCTACTTTTATCTGTATAATCATATTTTCAAAAAGAACAATTATACAGAACAGTGAATATTTTACAAGGCTACTGTTTACTAGCCTTAACCTCTATATATTCAGTTGCTAATGTTCTAAATATATTACACACTAAAACTAGTAAAATTGCAATTTTAGTGCAACATTTTCAATGTTGGTAGTTATTCATACCCTACGAGTACATGTCTCACGGCTAAAGCTACGAGTGTTCTACACATTTAATAAATATTTTCTAAAAAGTAGGTGGATTTTGATGGAAAAATAAAATTAATTTATTTCTGATATGACTTATGAAGTATTAAATTCTCCTTTCTATGTCGATGGTAAAGGTGGACAACTTGGAGATAGAGGAACAATAGCTGAGGCTAACATTGTTGAAGTAAAAGAAAATATTGTTATCTTAGATAGAAATTTAGAAGATGGTGAGTACACTTACCTATTGATGAAAAAGACAGGAAGATATAAGACAGCAACATACAGCACAACATATTTTTCTGTTGAAGCCTATAATAATTTTGGATTAAATACTGTAGGTTTTAGAATGGCTGAAGAATATACGACTGTAGATTTAGATCAAAAAGATATTTCAAAAGAAGTTATAGAAAAAGTTAGAAGAACTAGTGAATAAAAGATATAAAAGGCAGATATATTAGTTGAAGAAGAAATCTATACAAATGAAGAGGCTCATAAATTTGAAAATCTTAGAAAGGCTATAAAAGAAAAATAAAAAGGTGATGTAAGATTTATAAAAATTGGAGATGTTGATATCTGTGCTTGTAGCAGGTTTTCATGTTTCAAGAACTTCAGAAATAGAAATCTTTAAAATTATAAATCATGAAAAATATAAAGGGTAATTACATCTAGATTCTATTTTCTAGCTGGAGATAGAGCCAAGAATGACTACAATAAACATGATATTATAAAAATTAACTCAATACTTTTTCTTGTAAAGATGATGAAATCTTAGAATGCTAGATAAATCTTTAAAAGAAAAGGCTAGTGTAACAGCTGAATTAAAAATCTTTAGAATGAGATATGCAGAACTTATGGCAAAAAGATTTTGAAAAATACCTTTATTGATTATAAAGATTTTAAAATTTTTAATATACAATGAAGATGAAAAATTTAGTAGGAATCTTACCTAAATTTATAAATTTAGATAAATTTCTATTATTAATTGGATATAACACAAGTTATACTTTTAATGTCTAATATTTATGACTGTAAAGGAAATCATCATAAATATTGTTAAGAATTTTCCCTAATATCAAAGGTGGAGGAGGTAAAAACAAAGGAAATATAAAACTTGATAAAGCATATAATAGAAATGAACCTATAGAAATAATAGGAATTGATAGTAATAATGAATAATGAAAAAGTAAATATTTTAAATTTAACTCAAGAGGAGTTACCATGAATTTTTAGTGTCTTAGGACTATTCTATGGAAAAGAAGTCTCTATTTGAGTACATAAGAAGATTATTAGAAATTTGATGATATGACAAACTTATCTTTAAAAGAAGAGAAATCTTAAAAGAAAATGCCTATATACCTTTTTCAATCTTTTGAAGCATCAAGTTTTCAAAGTTAGATAAAACTGAAAAATTCTTGTTTGAACTTGAAGATAAAGGAACTATAGAAACTGTTCTTTTAAGACATAGAGATTCTATAAAGAAATAAGAAACACTCTTTGTGTATCATCTCAAGTTGGTTGCCCTGTAAATGTAGTTTCTGTGCAACAGGACAAGGTGGATATATGAGAAATCTTTCAGTAAGTGAAATTTTAAAACCCAAGCTTTACACTGTTGAAAGAAGACTTAGAAAGAAAGATGAAAGCCCAAATAACTTGAGTATTTATGGGTATGGGTGAACCTCTTTAAATATAGATAATCTATCTACAGCTTTATCTATAATCTCAAATGAAAATGGAATCAATATTCTGAAAAGATAACAATTTCAACTTCTGGAATTGTGAAGTGGAATTGAAAAGATTTTATTGGAAAAATTCCTATAGAATTAGCTGTTTCTCACATAGTGCTATATAAAATGAGAAAAGAGACCAAATAATTCCAATAAATAAGAACTTCCCACTGGAAGACTTATCAGCAGTTTTAGTTGAATATCAAAAACAAAACTAAAAGAAGAATTACTTTGAATATATTTTAACAGATAATTTCAATATTTCAGAAGTTGACGCCAATGCTTAAGCAGATTTTATACATCAATTTGATCATGTGGTAAATTTAATACCATATAATGAAGTTGAAGGAGTGGGAACATAAAAGACCTTCTATGAAGAAAATTGATAGATTCTATAACTCATCTTAAAAATGTTAGAAAGGTAGAATGTAACTTTTAAGACAAGAAAAAGGTAGTGATATAGACGAAGTGCTTGTGGACAACTTAGACAAAAGAAATAAAAAGGGGATAATTAAATAATGAAAAATTACTTGTTATTTTATTGAAACTTATAGCAGTTTTATTTTGTTGTGGGAGCTTTAGCAGTTTTTGCAATAATTATAAAATATAGACTTGAATTACCTAATATTCAAAGTATGGTTGAAGACTATAAACCTCGGATGGCTACTACTATCTACGATAAAAATAATATGTTGTAGATGTTTTTAGAAGCTGAATCAAGAGATGCTGTTAAATTAGAAGATGTTTCTCCTTGTGTAAAAGAAGCATTTCTAGCCATTGAGGATAAAAAGTTTTACTCACCATGGTTTACACTTTAAAGGAATAATAAGAGCTGTACTAACTAATTTAAAAGGTAAGGCTACTCAAGGTGAAGTTCTATTCACACAACACTGGCAAAAATGCCTCTTAACTCCTGAAAGAACATTTTTCAAGAAAAGTAAAAGAAGCTATTTTAACTTATCAAATTGAAAGAACTTATACTAAAGATGAAATTTTAGAAAGATATCTTAATGAAACATACTTTTGGTTCAGGTTCTCATGGTATAAAGAATGCAGCAGATCAATATTTCTAGAAAAGATCCTAGGATTTAAATATTGCAGAAGCAGCTTACTTTTGAGGTATACCAAATAGACCTCACAAAGTATGACCCTAATAGAAGCTTGGAAAATGCTCTTCATAGACAACAAATCATCTTAAAAGAAATGTTTGAAGATGGAAGTAACTAAAGAAGAATATGAAGAAGCACTAGCATATAAATTTGAACTTGAAAACGAAGAAAAATGTGAAGAATGTTCCAAAAATACTTCTATCATCTATAATAGAAGACCTAAAAAGCGTATAATAACCCTGAACTACAACAATAGCTGAAAACTATTTTAGCAGAAATCTATGATGATGAGCAAATTTATTCTTCTGGTTTTAAAAAATATACAAACTATTGACTTAGATTATCAAAAAGTTGCAAGGATACTTTCAATGCTTATCCATATTTTAAAAACAAAGAGATAAATGGTGCTATGGGTCACTTTAGATCCGTTCACAGGAGGAATAGTATCTATAGTTGGTGGTAAAAACTTTAAAAGCTGGAAACTTGATAGAGCTACTATGGCTAGAAGACAATTAGGATCACCATTTAAACCTTTTGTGTATCTAAAGGCTTTAGAAAGTGGATATGAACCTTATTCTGTCGTAGTAAATGACTTTTGGCTTTATGGAAAATGGGCACCTAAGAACTTTGATGCGTAGATACTCGTTTAACTCTACTTTAGTAAACTCTTTAAATTTATCACTAAATATCCCAGCTGTTAAATTAATGGATGCAGTTACTGTTGATGCTTTTTAAAGAAGAAATGACTGATAAAAATAAAATTATCTCTGAAGTTCAAGATTCACAGCAGCTCTAGGTTCTGCTGATAGTACTCCAGTCAAATCACAGCAGCAAACTTCTCAATTTTTGTCAATGGTGGATATAGTAAAACCTAATATAATAATGAGAAATTAGAGATAATCAAGATATTCTTATCTATGTTGCAGATATTGAAAAAGCAAAAGCTTTTGATAGTAGTTGATGTAAGTGTAATAACAGCTATGTTAAAATCTGTTAAGCAACGGTACTGCTCACTAAAGCAAGAGTTGTAGATAACCAGGCAGACCTACACAACAAGCTGGAAAAACAGGAACAACAAGTGAACATAGAACAGCTTGGTTTGTTGGTATAACTCCTGAATATGTAACTGTTTGCATATCGGTAGAGATGATAACAAACCTACGTGACGGTAAGATGACTGAAGTGCAGTTGCACCTATGTGGGCTAGATATTATCAAACTCTATAACAAAAGGACTATACACTCCTGGTAAATTTGAATTCTTAGAAAACTATTTAGAAACTCGAGACCTAGTAAAACAAAATATAGATATCTATACTGGTTTATTAGATAACCCAATAGTAAAGAAATGGTAATTCAGAAAAGGTAGACTACATGTTGAAAGTGCAGCAAAATATAAGAATGGTATCGCTCGCTATTTGGTTTAGAAGCTTCTGCAGGTGGTGGAGTATATGTAGAATCATCTTCTGACGGAATGATAATTGATAGTGCTTCAGGTGAAGGTGGTAGCTCTGAAGGAGGCTCATCTGAAAATTCAGGTGGAAACAATGTATATCCTTCTGCTCCTTCTGGACAATCTGGACAAGTTGAAACTAATAAGGAAAAAGATGGTGACAGCCTAACTGATAGACTTTTTAGGAGATTAATACGTCAATAGTAAATGATCTGAACTGAATGAAAGACAACTTGAAGCAGTTACTGTTAGCCATCCTGTTGTAATAATAGCATCCTGAACAGGTAAAACTAAGACTCTTTGTTGAAAGAACTGTTAATATACTCAGTGAACGAAAAAGTAGAAGCTATTGCGATAACTACTTTACAACATAAAGCAGCTAGAGAACTAGAACTTAGAATAAATGAAAGTTTGGAAAAGGCAAATGTAAATATAGATATAAGTGATATGTACATAGAACTATGCATTCTATATGGACTAGACTTATTGAAGAAAATATTACTTATTCTGATTTCTTTGATAATTTCTGAGCTTTATGAGTGGAGACTATGAGCAACATTTTTCATTTACTCAAGATTAAAAAGAATATAAATTGGAAAGATTATCAAAAGTTTTTGATAATCTTTCTAATAATACTGAAAATATCAAGGAGATTGGGCTAGAAGTTCTAAAATAAAATAAAATGATTTAAATGAAAATGCTATAGATATTGAAAATATACAAACAAGTGATGTTTATATAAACTTCATTAAAGAAGCTCTATAAACCATATGTAAAAACAACTTTACGAAGCTAATATTGTTGATTTCTCATATTTACAGGTTGAATTTTTTCAACATGCTTGTAAAAATAAAGAATTTTTAGAAAAACTAAACCATGACTTTGAATACATAATGGTAGATGAGTATCAAGATAGTAATAAAAATTCAAGAGAAAATATTACTTCAATTTCAAAAACTAGAAAGAATATCTGTGTTGTTGGAGATGCAGATCAATCTATATATAGGTTTAGAGGAGCTAGTTCTGAAAATATTTTAAATTTCCCTAAAACATTTTGATGAAGATGAATGTAAAATTATAATTTTAGAAGAAAAATTATCGTTCAGTAACTGATATAGTTGAGTTTAATAATAAATGGATTTCATCTATAGATTGGCAAGGAAATAGATTTGATAAGAATATAGTATCTATGAGAGATACAGATATTTTAGGAAAAATGTTTTTTCATATTTCAGGAAAAACTATGGATGAAAATATCAAAATACTGTAATTTTTATAAAAAATTAAAACAACATAATAAAAATTACAAACTATAATCAAATTGCAGTCCTATTTGCAAAATTTCAAAAACAATTCTGCAAAAGAAATTGGAAGTCGCTTTAAAAAGAAAAATATAGAAGTCTATTCTCCTAGAACAAAAAGTGAAATGTATGAAATAAAACTAACTCTAGGAATAATTTTTAGCTTGTTTCAAAAATATTTTTCCAGAAGATAGCATAGATCAATACTTAACTGAATGTGTAGATGGCAAGATTAGAAATAAAAAGATAGTGAATTTTTAGCTTGGATAAAAAGAAAAATTGAAAAATATTTCAGAAGAAAGTTTTGACTTTTAAATGAAATTTTTCTATGAATTTTGAATTTCACTTACTATAAAAATGTATTAAACGAAGAAACTCCTGTTGATTCAAGAGCCAAATCATAATTTAGCTATACTTAGTAAAATATTTTAAAAATTTCCAAAAGTATGTTCATTATAGAAAAATAACTGCTGAAGATGATTTTTCTGTGAGTTAAACATCACAGGCTATCTTGATATTTTTAAAAGAATCAAGAGTTGATGAGATTTTCTCTGAGGAAGATTATCCAAATGAATGTATCCCATTTTTAACTATACACCAATCAAAAGGGTTAGAATTTCCTGTTGTTATAGTATTTTCATTGAATTCTAAGCCTAATAGATATGAAGATGATGACATATCAAGACAAACAAGTATTGATAGACTTATCAATTCAAGTTCTAAAACTTTTCTGAAAATGATAAAGAAAAATTTGATTTTTACAGAAAATTTTATGTGGCTTTCAGTAGAGCATTTATTAGTTTTAAGTTCTTATGAAATGGGAATATCTGAAAAATTTTTAAACCTTTCTTTACTCAATCTGTGGAGTTAATAGCTTAATCTGATATTAATGAAGTTAATTTAGATGAAGTAACTAAGAAAGATGAAAGAAAAATTATATCTTATACAACTGATATAGCACCATATAGACATTGTCCCTATGAAATACTATTTAGTGAGGGAAAAAGAATATCTCAACTTTTTAGTAAAAAGATATTTAACTTAGGGATAATTACACATAAGGCTATAGAACATATCAATAAATTGTTTTTACAGAAAAACTTTTTTTAGATGATGAATATATAGAAAATTTACTAAAAATATCTATAAATTTCCCAAAATATAGATTTAGACGACAACTTTGAAAAGAATAATGTCTATAGTTAAAATATATTGAAGATGAAAAGATAACTTTGAATACATTAAAAAGGTTGAAGCTCAGAATTTAGAATTGAAAAATGACTACATTCTATATGGGCAGATAGATTTAATTTTAGAAGATGAAAAATGAAATACAGATTATAGATTTTAAAACAGGTAAAATATGGATGAATTTGAATACTCTTTCTAATTATAGACAACAGTTATCATTGTATGTTGTCTTCTTCAAAAATATGATAAGGACATCAAAACTTATCTATACTATTTAGAAGAAGATGAGCCTAAAAAGAAATACTTATTACAGATGAAGAATTGGAAGAAGATTTTAAAAATATCAATAAAACGACTCAGGATATTTTTAGACAATAAATTTCCTAAAAATTCCTTATAATCATAATATTTGTGGAATTTGTGAATTTAAAAAAATTATTGTTGGGGCTAGAATGAAAATAGTGCATTGTTCAGATTTACATCTAGGTAAAAAGTCAGTGGAAATAGAGAATATGTAAAAAGATATGAGGATTTCTTCTGCCTTTGAAAAACTTCATTGCTAAGGTGAAAGAAATAAATCCCTGATGTCTGCATAATTGCAGGTGATATCTTTGATAAGAAGGAAATAAGTCCCTGACATACTTTCTAAAACTGAAAAATTTATTTAAAGAACTAAGAGCTATGTAAAAAGAAGTGATAGCTATTGAAGGAAAATCATGATAATTCAAAAAGCTTTTAGAAGATTCTTGGTTGAATATTTTGCATGAACAAATCTCTTTAAAAAGTTTTCTATTTCAATAAAAACTCTGAAGAAGAAAAACTACCTAAAAATAGAAGATATAAACTTTATCCCTATTGGATATCCTGGTTTTATGATAGATGAAGCTTTAAGAAAGCTGAAAAATTAAATTCAGATGAAAAGAATATAGTCATAGTCCATACGGGAATTTCAGCTGGAGAAAAATACTCACCTGGACTAGTTTCAACTTCTATATTAGATTTATTTAAAGATAAGGCTATTTATGTTGCAGGTGGACACATACATTCTTTTTCAACTTATCCAAAAGGAAAAACCTTTCTTTTTGTTCCAGGTTCTTTGGAGTTTTCTAATGTGCAAAAATGAAAAATCAGATAGAAAAAGGTTTTTATTCTCTTTGATACTGATAGTTTTAGGAACATGAATTTATAGAGTTAAAACCATAGAAAAAGAGTGCAAAAAGAACTTTTATATACAATGATTCAACGAATATAGAAGCTGAGTTTGAAGCCTTTTGTTAAAGAGTTGAATCTAACAGGTGAAGAAATTTTAGTCATTTCTATAGGAATAAAAATAATGAGTATATAAATCTTGAAAAACCTAGAAAAACATTGCTGGAAAATAATGAGTGCTTTTAAAAACCCATATACTTATTAAAAATATTCTATCTATTGGAAATAGTGAAGAAGGTACTTGATTTAAGTATAGAAGAATTAGAAAAATCTTATATCTGATTGGAATATCTCAAACATTGAGAAATTTTTCTGCAAGTTTTTTTCTGAGCTTAAGGAATTATTTTCAAATGGTGATAAAGATAGCTTTCTTAGAATTATTTGATAAGACTTTGGAGGTAAAATGAAGATGATAATTAAAAAGAGTTAAACTTGAAAATTATCGTTCTCATTCTAATACAACTGTCGATTTTTCTAAGGAGTTAATCTTATTTTAGGAAAGAATGGAAGGAAAAACTTCTATACTTGAAGCTATCAGTTCAGTTATGTTCAATACAAAAAGATAGGTCTGGTAAGGAAACAGGAAAAACTTTATTAAATTTGGTGAAAAATCTGGAAAGATTGAAATAGAATTTATAGCTAATGATGGTAGAGACTATATTTTAAAAACTGAATTTTTAAAACAAAAACCTAAAAACAATCTTTGACTGATATAAATGGTTTGGATTGTGAAGGTGATATTCAAGAAAACTTAGAAGAGCTATGTGGAATAGGGCTTTGAGGAAACTTATGAGAATATAGTTATTGCTAAGCAAAATGAATTCATAAATATCTTTAAAGCTAAAACCTAAAGATAGGGAAGAAATATTTAACAAGATTTTTAATACTCAAATCTATAAAGAGATGTATGACGGCTTTTAAAGGAAGCTACGGATAAATATACAAAAACAAATAGATTATTTAAGTAAAGATATAAATTCTTTTAAAAAGACAATATGGAAGATAAGGAAGAAATCTCTAACTTCTTAAAGAAGAAGAAGTATTAAAAAGAAAGTCTAAATACAGAATTTTCTAGAACCACTGAAACAAGTACTAAGCTATCAAATGAAATAAAAGATTATGAAACAGATGAAATAAATCTAAAAAAATCTGATTTCTAATATTGAAGATGAAGAAAATAAAGTATATTCAAATCTTTAAAAAGATAATATCCTTGAAGCTAAAAAGCTAAAAAGGCTAAAACTATAGTTGAAGAAAATGAAAAACCTTATTTAGAGTATCTAGAAAATAGAAGATAAATTAAAAAGATTTTAGAGATTCACTAATTTATTGCAGGAGCAAAAATTAAATATCCAATATCAAAATAACATAGAAAAATTAGAGCTTTCTAATAAAACTTTAAAGACTGATATTGCTAATTTAGAAGAAAACATATCTAAAAAAATTCTGAAAAAGATAGTTTAGATAAAAATATAGCTGAACTTAAAAAGTAAAGAAGAAGATTTAACTTCTAAATTAAAAGAATATGAAAACCTTTTAATAAAAATTAGAAGATTTTAGAAAAACTAAAAAGAAAAATTCAGATAAGCACTTAGAAAAGAAAAACTGAAATCAATATTCTTGAAAAAGACTTATCTGCAAGACTTATTTATAAATATTAATATTGAAGATATTGAGAAACAATTAACTGTTTTTAAAGACTTAGAAAAAGAGATAAAAATCTTTAGAAGAAGACAAAATTGCTTTTTGAAATTGAAATAAAGACTTTAAAGAATGCTAGTAATGAGCTTTTTCTAAAAATTTGTCCCTATCTAAAAGAAAATTGTGAAAATCTAAAAAGATAAGGAAGCTGATGATTATTTTCTCTAAAATTTCTATAAGAACAGAGACCATAGAAGATTTGAAAAGATAGAAGAAAAAGTAATTCTAGCTGAAAAATCTGTTTTTGAAGAAAAGAAAAACAGTATTTTGAACTTGATAAAACTATAAATAATTTAGAACTTTCTTTTAAAAACTGAAGAAGTTAATCTAAAGGAAATAGAAGTGAATATTAAAAAGTTTGGATATAAGTATTCAACAGCTTATTGAAAAATCAAGAATTTCAAGATAGTACAAGCTTAAAAGAGCATAAAAAGGATTAGAAGTTGAACTTAAAATTTAAACTTAGATGAAATAAGAGAAAATTTAAAAATCTTATCGAAAGTTTAGAGTTTGAAAAAGAAAAGATTTTAAAAAATCAAAGTTCAATAGAAAATAATCTGAAAGAAATTGATGAATACTGTAAAAATTAAAGCAGATACAGATAAGAATATTGAAAATGTCACTCTGAAATAAAAATTTTTGAGAATAAATTAACTGACTTAAAAACCCATATAATGAATATATATAAAAATAATGTTTTAGCAAAAAGACTTGGAAAAACTTACTTCTAAAAAGTGGAGAGAAAGTATCAAAAGAACTTTATTCTTTAAGATTTAATAAAAATTCATTAAAAGAAAAAGTATTTAGCTTAGAAAATAAAATAAAAAATATAAAAAAATAGATGAACTTAGAGAAAAATTTAATATTCTTAAAGAAGAATTAAATGAAATTAGTAAAAATTAGGGTTCATCTCAAGAAAAGATTGAAAACTATAAGAGACTATTAGAAAAGATAGCTCACAAGAAGAAAACATTGCTTGATGAATTAAAGAAATTAGAAGATAAGTCAAATAGAGCAAAATTTAATCAGAAATGAAGTAGGAAAAATGGGTAGAGCTATTTCTAAATATAGCTTAGTGGTATCAGTAACATTGCTAGCCTAAATTTCAATAAGATTACAGCAAGAACTGAAAAAGAATTGAATGGAGCAATGATGAAAAAGATAAGTATGTTCTATATTTAGTAGGGCAAGAAAAGAAAAATTGCCTTTGAGCAATTATCAGGTGGTGAACAAGTTTCTGTTGCAATAGCAATAAGAGGAACAATGACAGAATACTTCACTAACTCTAGATTTATGATACTGGATGAGCCTACAAACAACTTTAGACACTGAAAGATTACTTGCTGAGTATATGGGAGAAATTTTTAAAAGAATTTAGACCAAAAGTATAATAGTTACTCATGATGATACATTTAGAGAAATGGCAGAAAAAGATAATAGAATTGTAGAGGAAAAATGAAAGTAAATTATGATTTAAAAATGGAAGAAAATTTTTAAAGGAAATCACTGAGAGTGGAAAGAAAAAGATTACTTTATTCATTCTTGTTGTGGACCTTGTAGTTCATCTGTTTTAGAATATCTAAAAGAATTTTTTTCAAATAGATATTTATTTCTATAATCCAAATATAACTTTTGACTATGAATATTTGGCTAGAATGGACGAACAAAAGGAAATGTTGGAAAAATTGGACTATGATATGAATGTCATAGAAGGAGTCTATAATCCAAAGGAAGATTTTTGAAAAAAATAAAAGGTCTTGAAAAACGAAAAAGAAGGTGGACAGAGATGCTATTCTTGTTATGATATAAGAATAGGTGAAACTGCTAAAAAAAGCTAAAGAAGAAGGCTATGACTTTTTTTAGTACTGTTTTTAAGTATAAGTCCTATGAAAAATGTAAACTATATAAATGAGATAGGTGAAAAATATTCTAAGGAATATGACATTCCATTTTTGTTTGCAGATTTTTAAAAAGAAAAAAATAGATATTTAAGGTCAGTACAAATTTCTAAAGAATTAAATATGTACAGACAAGAATATTGTGGTTGTGTGTTCTCTAAAGTAGAAAAAGAACAAAGAGACAAAGAAAAAAGCAGAAAAGAAAAAAACAGGAGGAAACAAAAATGACTAGCTTTTTCAGAAAAACAGTGAGAGGAGTCTCACTTAGTATTTTTAGTAATTTTTTCTTATTTAACTTATAAAAAAATTATTACTACAGCCCCCTTATAGTTTTTAACTATAATGATATTTTTCAACTAAGGGAGTTCAGATGTTTGAGAATAGAATTTTCCTATCAACAAGGGCAATATTCTGGGTACTGTTTTCAACCCTATTATTTTTAAGAATTTATTTTAATGAAAGTACTCACTTAGATATGAAAAATACTAAAACCTTGATGACTATCGCCATAATATCTCTTTGTATTGGAACTTGGATAGGGAGATTTCTTCACAAATACATCTATATTAGAATAAAATTCTGTATAAATAGACTTTTTCAAAAATCTAATAAAGGAGCTTATAGAATAGTGAAAAATGGAAAATACTCAACAAAACTATATGAAAAGTTTAGGTAAAAATGGGTATAATGTCTCTATCATATCACTTTAGATGTGAATGGAGAAGAAAGAAAATTCTTATTAGAAAAAGAATTATTTGAAAAACTACAAGGTAAAATCTGAAATTAATATAAATATAAAAAAGGTTGTCTTGGAATATGTTACGGAGTGGGAATGCAAGAATAGGGGGAATGATGAAAAAGATTTTTATAGTTTTAACATTTATTTTTTATTAGTTTACTAGGTTTTGCAGATAATGTTAATGTGGGAGTAAGAATACCTTTTGGAAGAACCAAAAATTATATTAGATTTCAATATGAAATTAATGATGGGAGTAGTTAAAAGTTGAAAATAATCCTAAATATAAAAATTAGTAAGCTATGTTGATGAAAATCTATCTAAAAAGGGAGAGTTAAATATTCAGCTAATATAAATTTAAAAAAATACTACAATAGAAATTTTTCAGAAAATGGTGAATTATTATATGAAGAAAAAAATTACCAAAAGAATTTACAGAACTTTTTAAATCATTCTATGTCTGTTGTAGATAATAAAAAAAGAAACTAAAAATTTTTGAGGAAATGTACGGAAAAAGCAACTTATGTGCTGATTACTAAAAATAATGGAAAACTAAAATTATTTGTTGAACAAAATATGGGAACAAATAAGGAAAAATGCAAGTGTTAACAGAAACAGTATTAAAGAGAGAATTAACTGAAAATGAAAAGAATTATTGATTTTTAAAAATTATGAATTATTAGTTAAAATATAAGACTTATATTGAAAGTGAAATTTCAAAGATATATGTAAATAATAAAATTGACTATGGTTCAAGAATTTAAAAATTTAACAGAAACTTCTATTGCATATATATTAAAAATAATGAGAGTATTAAAAAGAAATAAAATATACAGATAATACTCTTTCAAATGGAACTATGAAAAGCTATAAAAAAATGATAAATTAATGGAAGAAATTATTTTTGAAAACTCTATGCCAAAAATTACAAAAACTTTATTATGAAAATGGAAAATTAGAAGCTGAAATACCTTTTAAAAATGATGAAGTTAATGGGGAAGTTAAAATTTATTATGAGAATGGAAAGATTAAAGAGATTACTCCTGTTAAAAGATGGTAAAAAGAAGGTATAGGAAGAGAATACAGTGAAACAGGAGAAATAATAAAAAGAAAGCTTGTATAAAGATAATGAAGAAATTAAAAATAAAATAAACAAAAATTTTACATACTAGAAGGAGGAAACATGAAAAAAATTTTTATAGTTTTAACATTTATTTTTTATTAGTTTACTGGGTTTTGCAGATAATACTAATGTAGGTGTGAGAATACCTTTAGGAGAAGAAAAAAATAAGATAGGAACAGGGGGAATGTTATGCGAAAATATTTTTTAAAAATTTTATTAGTTATATTAGTAATATTAATAATATTATTTTTAAAAGCTTGTGTTACTATATAGAACTAAGGGTAAGTATACTATAAATAGCCATGAAAAAATATAACATAGAGAAATTTACAAAAATACTCAAATTTAAAGAGTGTTGATATTTTTATATTCTGGGAAAAATAAATTTTTATATTATATGATAATACATGCAATTTAGTTTTTAAGAAAAATTGAGATATACTATAAAAATAAACTTTTTGGGAAGAACTAATATTAATATAAATATATGTAAAATTAGAAAAATTTAAATGAGAGTGAAAATAGTAAATTTTATTCTCTTCAAAATTTTTCTTTTAGAAGTTTTTGGTAAAGAAAATGAAAAAAATAGAGTTAGATCATACTAATACAGGGGGAATATTATTTTTATATTTATATTAAAGATACAAATATAAATAAAGAATATAAAATAGAAAAATAGAAAGTATATTTTTGTGAAAAAGGTTTTTGATATTTTTTGTTCCTAATATTTAGAAATAAATTTAGATATCTTCTTTGGATGAAATAAATGATATTGGAAATGTTATCGCTGAATACCATAGATAATAAAGGTGAGAGATAAAAGAAAACTTTTTGGTATATTAAGAGCTCAAAGAGGAGCAACAGATTTATATAATATATCTGGAGATAGCTTAAATTTATTAAATGAAGCATATAAATCAAATAAAATAGGTGCTGATGAATATAAGGAAGGTCTAAGAAATATTATTGAAGCTACTGGAAATGATTTAGGTTTTAAATGTAAGTTCAGTATATTTAGATACTTCAACTATGCCAAAAGATAGTAAAGGTAGTAGTTGGTGCTGCCTATATTGATAAGGAAACTGGAAGAACTCTAATTCCAATAAATACTGATAAAATAGGTAGTATATCTGAATTATTAGGAACAGTATTTGAAGAAATTTCGCATATTAGAGATGGACTTGCTGGTAGACAAGATAAAAAAAGTTGCTGATGATAAAAGTAATAATGAAAAAGGACTTGAAAGTTTAGGAAGACCTTCTAATGACTATGCGAAAAAGAAATTTGAAAAAATGATAGTTCTATAAATTTAACAACAGATCAATATCATATAGTGTGGTGTGTAAAATATAGAAGGAAAAGTATTAATTGATGATATTGAAAAACTTTTAAAAAGAATTATTAATTGAAATTTCTAATGAAAATAATATAAAAAATAATAGAAATGGAAACAGATTTAGACCATATTCATATATTAATTGAGTGTAGTCCTCAACATTTCATACCTAATATTTTGAAAAATATTCAAAGGAATTTCTGCAAGAAAACTTTTTAAAAACATCCTGAGATAAAAATAAGTTATGGAATGGACACTTATGGAACCCTAGTTATTTTGTTGCAACTGTTTCAGAAAAATACTGAAGAACAAATAAAAAGATATATCCAAAACTCAAAAAGAAAGATGAGAAGGAGGAACTATGGCGAATTATGTATTGACATTAGCTTTAAAAAGCTGAACTATGGCAAGAACATATTTTAGAAAAGAGACTAAACATAGCCAGAATGATATATAATTCTTGCCTTAGTGAAATTCTTAAAAAGACATAAAAAAATGATAAATTCTTTTTGAATATAAAGAAATCAGTAATTTAGATAAAAAGAGCAATCTAAAAGATATAAAGAATTAGATAAAAATATTCAATATCTAAATTTGAATTAAATAAATATGTAAAAACCTATGACACAAAAATTTAAAAAGAATATAGGTTCTCAAATGGGACAAGAATTAGCTGAAAGAGCTTTTGCGACTTATGAAAAATTTAAGTATGGTAAAGCTAAAAAATGTATTTTTAAAAAGTTATGGAAATTTCTATTCTGTTAGAGAAAAAGGTAATATTACAGGACTTAGATTTTTTTAAAGAAGATTGTTGCATATCTTGGTTAGGCTTAAAGATTCCAGTAATAATGAAAAATAATGATAAATATGCACAAAGTTGTTTTTTTAGATAAGTTATTGTATTGCAGATTACTTAAGAGGGTTGCAAATGGAAAAAAATAAATACTATGTTCAAATAACTTTTGAGGGGACACCTCCTAAAAAACATAAAGTTGGTGAGAAAAATGAAATTGGAATTGATATAGGAACTTCAACAATAGCAATCGTTAGTGATAATAAAAGTAGAATTAAAGATTTTAGCTGAAAAATATAGAAATAAAATGAAAAAGAAAAAACAAGACTACAAAAGAAAACTAGATAGACAGAGAAGAGCAAACAATCCTAATAAATACAATGCTGATGGTACTATTAATATAGAAAATAAAGAAAAATGGAAAAAGAGCAAATCATATCTAAAAACAAAGTTAAAACTTTTCAAATTTTACAGAGAAAAATCGCAGAGAAAAGGAACAATCTCATAATATTTTAGCGAATAGTATACTAGAAATTGGAACAATAGTAAAAGTTGAAAAATATGAATTTTAAAGCTTTTACAGAGAAGAAGCAAGAAAAACTGAAATATCTAAAAACTGGAAAATTTAAAAAGAAAAAAAGAGATTTGGAAAATCATTATCAAATAGAGCACCTGCATTATTAATTGAAATAATAAATAGAAAATTAGAATGTATTGGAAAAAATATAATAAAAATTGATACTTTTAAAGTAAAAGCTAGTCAACTAAATCATAATACAAAATGAATATGAAAAGAAAAGTCTATCAAAAAGATGGGTAGAAATATTAGGAAATAAAAATACAAAGAGATTTGTATTCTGCATTTTTAATAAAAAAATGTAAAAGAAAATTTAGAAGAAGTAAATATAGAAAAAGCACAAAAAGAATTTAAAAATTTTTGTTAAATTGCATAATGAAGAAATTGAAAGAATAAAAAGGAAATGTAAAAACATTAAAATGTATGGGATTTTTAAAATAAAAACTGGTTTTGAACCGAGCCAACAGGACGCAAATGTTCTCAATGGAGAGCTTGTCCATTAAAGTCTTAAGGAAATTAGCTAGTATTTGAATACTAGATATTCAAAAAGAAACTAAATAGTACTTAAGAACTCCCTGCGACTCTAGCACTCTGTAGGGTGTCAGTCGTGAGAGGTTCAGATGGAAAGAACTATGGGTTCTGCAGAAGAAAAATAAAAATTATAGACGAAGTTATATTAAAAAAAGAGAACTAACAGAAGCTGAAAAAGAAAGAAATGTTAAGTTTAAAAACGATGAATTAATAGCAAAAATATAAATCTTACATCGAAATTGAAAGTTCTAAAAGGATATCAAAATAACAAACTAGTTATGACTAAAGAATTTAAAAACTTAACAGAAACTGCTGTTATATATGATAAAGATAATAATTCTATGAAAATGGAGATAAAATACAAAGATAATAGCTTAAAAATGGAACTGCAAGATCTTATACTAATAATAAGTTAACACAAGAAATGCTTTTTGAAAAACTCTACAGCAACATTACTTAGAGAATACCATGATAATGGTAATCTAGCTGCTGAATACCTGCTAATGGAGAGGCTAAAACTTATTATGAAAATGGAAAAGTTAAGGAATCTATTCCTATTAAAAATGGAAAAAGAGAAGGTGTAGGAAGAGAATACGATGAAGCAGGTAAAGTAATTAAAGAAACTTTATATAGAAATGATAAGGAAATAAAAAGCCAAAAAGTAAAATAAAAATTATGATATAATGTATTAAATAAAAATAAAAAGGTGTTTTAAAAATGAATTATAGAATAGCACTAATACATGGATTTTTAGAAATTATAAAGACATGGAAGAGTTAGAAAATAACCTTATGAATATGGGTTTACACAGTGGATAATTTAAATTTTCCACTGACTTTTCCCTCTATTGATATGTCAATAGAAATTTTGAAGAAATATCTTTTATCTTTAAAAGAGATTAATAAACAAAATGAAATTGTATTAATAGGCTTTGGTTTTTGGTGGTGTCTTAATAAGAGAAACTTTAAAATTGGAAGAAGTAAGTGGAATAGTGGATAAGGTAATATTATTATCTTCACCTATTAACGATTCTACTTTACATAGAAGATTAAAAAGAACTTTTTCCTTTTATTGACTTAATCTTTAAACCACTTGCTATCTACTCTAAAACAAGAAGAGATAGAAGACGTTTTGACAAGGATATAGAAGTTGGACTTATAATAGGGAGAGAAAGTTCAGGATTCTTTGGTAAATGGCTAGGTGACTACAATGATGGATATATAGAAATGAAAGATGTTGCTTTTTCCAGCTGCTAAAGATAAGATACTAATTCCTATCACTCACAATGAACTAAATAAGAGAATAGGAACTGCAAGATACATACATAATTTTTATTGCAAAGGGAAATTTAGATTAGAGTAAATTAGGAGTTGAAATGCTAAATTTTAAAAGCCTCAGCAAAAATTCTTTTTAATATATTAAAAGTAATAGTATATGCTTTTCTTATATTATTTTCTTTTATTTGCATAATTGCACTATATCAAATATATACTGAAAAAAGATGGCTTTAATAGAGGAATGGCTTTAATATTTCTTATAGTATTTTCAGTATTTCTCTCTGCTTACTATGTGCAATCTGCTAAAAACTTTTTTAACTCTTTGTTCAAAGAAAGTAAATATAACTGAAAAACTATTTGAAAGAAAATATTTTAAATCTTTAGATAAGTTTGAATTTATCTTAAAAATTGTACTGAAAGTCATGTTAAGGGTTTTAGCATATCTTTTTTGTGTTTTTTCTAATTGAAGTAAATATAGTCAGTGTTGCTGATGAAAAATGCTAGAGATAGAGGAACTTTCCCTTTAGAAGCTATCCAATTTTTTTAACAGTAGCTGCACTTATTGCTCTACTTATCATGTTGTTTAAAGATCTTAAAAAAATATATCTTTTCCTTTTCAGAAAAACATAAAAGCTCTTCCAGCTTTTTTAATAAGAAAGTTCAAGAAAATATAATAAAAAGTAAAAACTAAAATAAAGAACAATTATTAAAGATAAAAAAATATAATTTTAAAGATTTTCATAGCAAAGTTAAAGATAGAATTCATAGCTAAAAATATTAATAAATTCACAGAGTTTTTTTAGAAGATAGAACAAACTTCTTAAAAGAAAAATTATTTCAAGAAAGGTATGAGATTTTTCTTAATGAAAAAAAGCTGATAAATTTCTGATAGGAGCCTATCAAGTTTTTATCGGCTATGTGTCTTTTAGCTTTTGTAGTATTTTTTTATCTCTATATCAGGAATATTGATATATAAAACTTTAGTGTTTTTATTTTTACTTATTTGGAGTTATTTTCACTCTTTTAATAGGGAGCTATAGCTTCATTCCCATATATCTTATTTCTATTTTTCCTTTAGCTGACATTAAAAATGGGTTGTTGTATATCATAATCTTAATTCAAAAGTAAAAATAAGTGAGTTACGAATGGAATTTTAGATAAAAAAATCAAATAGAATGAGCCGAGCAAATGCAGGAGTGTCTGAACGAAGTGAGTTTTCCTGATTTGCAGCGAATTCTTGATTTTTTATCGTTAAGAAATTTACTCAGTAACGAACTATTTTTTACTTTTTATTAGTTTGCAACAACCCATTTTTATTTTTTACTTTTTATTTTACTTGAAGAACTTCATCACCAAGGATAATTTTATTATCATCAGTTAATATAGCAGGAATTCCAATATATCCAATTTTTTACTTCTTCAAATTCTTTTCTATTGTCTCTTAAAGATAAAAATTCTTTTAAATTTTTCATACTTTCAGTAATATTTACAAACTCATATTTGTAATTAACTTTTTTTCAAAAATATTCTTTTGCTTCAACACAATCAGGACAAAGCATTGATCCATATACTTTTGGCATTTATTTTACCTCCATTTTATTTGATATTGTAAATTATATCTTATTCTTACTAAAAAAATCAATTTTTATTTCTCAAATAAATAAAAATTTTAAGACTAAGTTAATTTTTATGTTATAATTATAAAATACAGAATATTAGTTATGGGAGGCTTTTTGTTATGAATACTTCTTTTTTGTTTCACTAGATAAAAAGGCATTATATCACAATATTGAATATTTAAGAGAATACAAGCAAAAAGGAATTATTACCTGTTTTAAAGTCCCAATGCCTATGGTCATGATATACTTTTTGATTGCAAAGGCACTTTATGATTATGATGTAAAAGTTTGGGCAGTAGCTAGATATTCAGAGGCTGTAGTATATGTGAATATTTTTAAGACTTTTTTCTATAGATGATTTTTAAAATATTAATTTTTGAATCATTAATAGATGATTACTCTTCTTGAAAAATATCCACAAATTTGTCCAACTCTTAATAGCATTAAAGACTTAAAAATGCTTTTAGCTAACAATATATCAATAGATAGATTATCATTAAAAAAATTGATTTTGGTTTTTGGTAGAAATGGAATAAAAATATGAAGAAGTTGATGAACTTAAAAAATTTAATTAAGTATAATAGTTTGAAGTTTTTTTAAGTATTTTTCACATCTATTTTTCAGCATCATACCTACTGATGGTTTTAGAAATTATAAAAATTCACAGACTTAGTTAATATGCTAGGTAGAAATAATTTTTGAGATGGTACATCTTCAAAATGCAGCAGGAATTTATAATTATGATGTGGATATAGTTACACATATAAGAACAGGAATGTTAACTTATGGTCTTCAGAGCAGGATTCTATGATTTAGATATGAAACCAGTTTTTACAGGGCTTATTGGTTATGTTGATTCTGTAAGATATGTAAATGAACTAGACTACGTTGCCCTATCAAGAGCTATCTTCAATAGACCCAGGAACTAAAAATTGCAAAAAAATAAAAAAATAGGTTATGGTGATGGTTTTTCAAAAGCTAACAATAAAAACTACTTGTCTTATAAAAGAAAAAGAATATGTTATTTCCACAAGTTACTATGGATAATACTTTTATCGAAGTTGATGATAGAGTCAATGTTGGAGATGAAGTACATTTATATCATAGACCTAACGAAATTAAAACAAAGACAGGTTTCAGTATGCTTGAACTTTTAATAGCTATATCACCTCTGAGAGTAAAAAGAATTTTTAAAGGAGAGGAAAACTAGATAATGATATTACTTTTTAAAAATCAATAATTATTGGTATTGCTAATATAATCCCTGGGTATCAGGAGGAACTTTAGTAGTTATGTTAAATGTCTATGATCCTATTACTGAAAAGATAGGAAATTTCTTTTTGGTTGATAGAAAGACTAAGCTTTTCTTATTTTTGGTATTTATTTATAGTATTAGTAGGAGACAGCGACAGGAATTTTCCTCTTTGCCAATATTATTAAATATTCTATAACGAATTACCCTAAGATAACAGTCTCTGTGTTTACTTTACTTATATTGCCATCTATTCCTTACATAGTAAAAAGGGCTAGATTATAAAAAAGAAAAATATCTTAGCTTTTTGCTGTGGAGCAGCACTTATGATAATTTTTATTCTTTTTAGGGCTAAAATATGGAGATAAATCTGCAGGAGCTGTTACTATACAATTAGTTAAAGGAGTTTGCTTCACAAGAGGCTACTTACTAAAAATTATTTATTTGTGGTGTAGTTGCTGCAGGAGCTATGATAATACCAGGAATCTCTGGTTCATTGTTACTTATGATGCTAGGAGAATATTATAATGTTGTATATTTAATTTCTTCTTTAGCAAAGTTCTTTAAAAGAAAAATCTTTTTACAATTTTATCGCCCTTGATTATTTTTAGCAATAGGGATTGGAGTTGGACTAGTTGCTTTCTCAAAAGCTATAAATTATTTATTAAAAAAATCATAAAGAATTCACTTTTGTTTTTTTATAGAAGGAATAATAACTTTCTCTATAATTCAAAATGTGGTTAAGTATCTAAATATATTAAGGAGTTTTTTTAAATGAATCCAGTATTTTTAAAATTAGAATTATATAGAGCTTCATTATTATGGACTTATGTATGCAATAGCATTTTACGTTGGTATAACTCTTGGTAAGAAAAATTGCAAAAGAAAGAAATTTTGATGTTGAATTAGTTGAGAATTATGCTTTTGTTGCTATTATTTCAGGTTTAATAGGAGAAGACTTTACTATGTACTTTTCAATCTTCCTTATTATTTAAGAAATCCTCTTGAAATTCCTGCTGTTTTGGCATGGTGGAATAGTATACATGGAGGAATAATCGGTGGAATAATTGGAACTCTTATCTATGCAAAGATTAAAAAAATTAATCCATTGACATTGGGAGATTTTTGCAGCGGGATATGTATACTAGGGCAAGCAATTGGTAGAATAGGTAATTTTTATGAATGGAGAAGTTCATGGAGTTCCAACTTTCACACCATTTTCTGTAATATTTAATTTAAAACCCAAATTCTATGAATGGTATTCATATTATCAAAATTTAGATTTAGTAGAAAAAAATCAAAATATAAGGAGCTTGTTCCTTGGGGGAGTTATATTCCCAGAAAGTTCTCCAGCAGGAAGTGAATTTCCTAATTTACCATTACACCCCTGCTATGCTTTTATGAAATGGTTCTAAACCTTATAGGTTTTTTTCATAATTTGGTTTATTCTAAGAAAGATAAAGCACCTGGTTATATGTGGTGGTGGTATATCATAATCTATTCAATAAATAGAATAATAATAAGTTTCTTTAGAGTTGAAGATTTAATGTTCTTTAATTTTAGAGCACCTCATGTAATAAGTTTTTATTTTTAATTGCTATTTCAATTTTTCTTTTTGAAAAAGATAATAAAAAAATATTTTTAATTTATTGACAAATTTAATAAAAAAATGTTAGAATTCTTTAAGTAAAAGCCATCAAGAGAGATTGAGGGACAGGCGTTGAGATCTCAGCAACCTGCACATGTGTGTGGTGCTAATTCCTGATAGATGGAGAATGATTATTAAAATAACATTTCTCTATCTGGATTGGATAGAGTTTTTTTATTGTATTATTGTGTTTTAATTTTTAAGGAGGAATGAATGAAAAATTTACATATTTTACATCTGAATTTGTATCACCTGGACACCCAGACAAAGTTTCAGATCAAATATCAGACGCTATTTTAGATGCTTGCTTTAGCAGATGACCCTAACTCAAGAGTTGCCTGTGAAGTTTTTGTACTACAGGTTTTGAGTTGTAGTTGGAGGAGAAATTACTACTACAACATATATCGATGTTCAAGAAATTGTTAGAAAGAAAATTGATGAAATAGGTTACAAACCAGGTATGGGATTTGACTCTAACTGTGGAACTTTTAAGTTGTATCCACTCTCAATCACCTGATATCGCTATGGGAGTTGATGTTGGTGGAGCTGGAGACCAAGGAATAATGTTTGGTGGAGCTGTTAAAGAAACTGAAGAACTTATGCCTTTAGCACTTGTTCTATCAAGAGAAATCTTAGTAAGACTTACTAAAATGATGAAAGCTGGAGAAATTACATGGGCAAGACCTGACCAAAAATCACAAGTTACTTTAGCTTATGATGAAAATGGAAACGTTGACCATGTTGATTCTATTGTTGTTTCAGTTCAACATGATGAAAAAGTTTCACATGCTGAAATAGAAAAACTATTATAGAAAAAGTGGTAAAACCCTGTTTTTAGAAAAAAATATAAATTAAATACTGATAATATCAAATACTATATCAATCCAACAGGAAGATTTGTTATCGGAGGACCTCACTGGAGATACAGGACTTACTGGAAGAAAAATTATAGTTGATACTTATGGTGGATACTTTAGACATGGTGGAGGAGCTTTCTCTGGTAAAGACCCTTCAAAAGTTAGACAGATCAGCTGCTTTGATGCTGCTAGATGGGTTGCTAAAAACGTTGTTGCAGCAGACTTTTGCTGATAAATGTGAAATTCAATTATCTTATGCAATAGGAGTTGATAAACCTGTTTTCAATAAAAGTTGATACTTTTGGAACTGCAAAAGTTGATGAAGATAAAATTTCTGAAGCAATATCAAAAGTATTTGATCTATCTCCAAGAGGAATAGAAAAAGCTCTTGAATTAGAGAAGGTAAATTCAAATATCAAGATTTAGCTGCTTTTTGGACATATAGGAAGAACTGATATAGATACTCCTTGGGAAAGACTAAATAAGATTGAAGAATTGAAAAAAGCTATTAACTTATAGGAAAGTGATGAAATGTTAAAGAAATTTTCAGAAGCTCAGAGAAAAGGCTATAACTATATGCTATTTATAGAATTGGGATATTTAACTTCAAAAAAATGATTTATCTAGCTTCAAGTAAAAGCTGTAACTATTGAAGGATATTTTGAAACAATAAAACAAATATATGACTATGTTGAAAATATAGATTTCAGAAGAAACAGAAGAAAAAGATGGAAGATATGAGTGTGAAGTTTCTAATATCTATGATGTAAGTAGAAAAATATATTTTTATAAAAATGAAGGGCTTACATTTACAGAAGTAGATGACACTGATATAGTTGATAGAATTGTAAATAAATATCCTAAAGAAATTGTTGGAAAAAGTAAAAGAATTTTTTTAGAAGCAAGACTATAAATAAAAATAAGGGCATAATGCCCTTATTTTATTTTACATATGCTAAGAATTTTTCAGATAGTTCATGTCTTCCATGAGCAAGGTCAGAAGAATTCTTTTTTGTAGTGCTTTTAGTTATAGTTTTTATCTCCATTTCCAACTACTATATCATCAACAGAGTAAACAGGAGTAACTTCAGCAGCTGTACCTGTTAAGAATAACTCATCACAGATATATAAAAGTTCTCTTGGTATAGCTTGTTCTACAACTTCATAACCTAATGCTAATTGAATAACTGTATCTTTTGTTATTCCTCCAAGTGCAGAAGAAGCTAAAGTTGGAGTTATTATTTTTACCATTTAAAAACAACAAATAGGTTTTTCTCCACTTCCTTCACTGACATTTCCTAAATAGTCAAGAGCAATACCTTCTTTCATATCCATTATTAAGTGCTTCTAATCTAATAAGTTGAGAACTTAAATAGTTTCCTCCAGCTTTTTGCAAGAGAAGGTAAAGTATTAAGAGCAGGTCTTCTCCAGCTAGAAACTTGTACTCTTATTCCTTTGTTAAGTGCTTCTTTCTCCTAGATATGCTCCCCAAGCCCAAGCAGCTATTGCAACTTCCACTGGACATCTTGATGGAGTAACACCTAATTCAAAATAACCACGATAAGCTATTGGACGGATATATCCTTGTTCCAACTTATTAGCTTTTACAGTTTCAATTATAGCTTGTTCAATTTCTTCTACTGTATAAAGAATTTCCATTCTATATATTTTTGCAGAGTCAAAAAGTCTTTTAACATGTTCTCTTAATCTAAAAATTGCTGGTCCATTTTCTGTCTTATAGATTCTTATTCCTTCAAATACTGAGCTTCCATAGTGAACTACATGAGATAAAATATGTATATTAGCATCATCATGTCCTACTAATTTTTCCATTCATCCAAATTTTTCTGTGTTTATCATTTCAAAATACTCCTTAAAATTTTTAGTCGTACTATAATAACTTAATTTTAAAAATCAAGTGAATTATTTTTCAACTTTTAAGGCTCTAAATGAATTTAAAAACAGCAAGTATAGTAACTCCTGTATCAGCAAAAACTGCCATCCACATATCAGCTATTCCTAAGGCACTTAAAAATAAGAGCAATAACTTTTTTATTCCAAAGGCAAGAGCCATATTTTTGCATTGCTATCTTCATAGTCTTTTGGAGCTTTTAATAGCTGTTACTATCTTACTAGGTTCATCTGTCATAATTACTACATCAGCAGCCTCTATCGCAGCATCAGAGCCCACTAGCACCCATAGCAATTCACATCTGCTCTAGCAAGAACAGGTGCATCATTTATACCATCACCAACGAAAATTACAGAGCCTTTTGATGTTTTATTTTTATTATTTCTTCAGGTTTGCTTTCACTTTTATCTTGAGGTAAAAGATTAGAATAAGTTTCATCTAATTCTAAGTCTTCTCCAACTTTTAGCTACCTTTTTCTAAGTCACCTGTAAGCATTATATTCTTTTTAATTCCTATATTTTTCAATTCTTTTATTGCTCTTTTAGCATCTTCTTTTATTTCATCAGAAATTACTATGTAACCTGAAAATATATTATCAATCTCAACATAAAGTATAGTTCCTACATCAGTTACAGAAATATCCTTCGGAAGATTTACCAATTTTTTCATTTCCAACAAGAACTTTTTATTATTTATGACAGCTTCTATACCCTTACCAGAAATTTCTTTAATACTATTTATAGATGTACTATTAATCTCTTTATTATAATATTTTTGTATAGACTTCGATATAGAATTGGTTTGAGCCTGATTCAGCACTAGCAACATAATACATAAATTCATTTTTCATCTATATTTTTCATCATAGACTACAACCTTTTTGAACATTGAAAACTCCCTTAGTTAGAGTTCCTGTTTTATCAAAAACAACTGTATCAACTTTAGCTAATGCTTCTAAAGTAGTTTCCTCCCTTTATTAATACTCCTGCTTTTTGAAGCTGCACCAATTCCACTGAAAAAGCTAAGTGGTACAGAAATTACAAAGGCACAAGGACAAAAAACAACTAAAAATGATAAAGCTCTAAATACCCATAATCTAAAAATTATATTCTCCACTTATAATAGGTGGAAGAAAGTGCTAATAAAATAGCTAGTCCTATAACGATTGGTGTATATATTTTTGCAAATCTTGTTATTAATCTTTCTGATTTAGATTTCTTAGCTGCTGCATTTTTCAACTAAATCTAAAAACTTTATTGACTGTAGAGTCGAAATATTCCTTTGTTACTTTTTGCTGTGATTAAACCATTTTATATTGATACAACCACTAAGGATATTTGCTCCTTCTCTCACTTCAACAGGAACTGATTCTCCTGTCAATGCTGAAGTATCAAGACTTGTTTCACCTTTTATTATAGTTGCATCTAATTGGAACTCTTTCACCAGGTCTTATTTCAATAATTTCTCCAAGTTCTACTTCATCAGGATCAACTCTTTGAGTTTTATTATCTCTGATAACATTTTGCATATTCAGGCTTTATATCCATCATAGCAGCAATAGACTTTCTTGATTTATTAATTGCATAACCTTGAAATAACTCCCCTATTTCATACAAAAAGCATAACTGCAACTGCTTCTGGATATTCTCCTATTAAAATAGCTCCTAAAGTTGCCACTGTCATTAAAAAAATTCTCATCTAAAAATCTCCTCTTTCTATGTTTTTAACAGCAAGTAAGACTGTATCTTTTCCCACTAAAACATAGGCTACAAGTATTAATACAAGTTGTAGTGCTTGAGGCATTCTTATAAATAGAGTTAAAGTAAACAGTATAGCAGAAATAGCAATAATTATTTCCTTCTCATAATACACCGACCATTCTATTAAAATTTGACTATGACTTTTACCATATTTACATCAGGTTCAACTTCATTCACTAATTTCTTTACTTTTTCAACAATTTCTTCCATATTTTCACTTTCAAAGAGTCATTTTAGTTGTCATGAAGTTTACCATAACTGATTTAACTCCTTCTAATTTCGCATAGTTTCTCTTCAATCTTAGATGCACAGTGAGCACAATTCAATCCTTCTAATTTAAAAAACTTTTTTCATATTAATCCTCTCCTTTTTCTTCTTGTATATGTACTAAACCTTGTTCAAAAATTTCTTTTACGTGATTATCTGCTAAAGAGTAAGAACTTCTTTCAGATTTTCTAAACTTTACTAAGTCTGCTTCTCTTAGAGCTCTTAATTGATGAGATACAGCTGACTTTTGTCATATTTAAAAACATTGGCTATATCACAAACACACATCTCACTTACATCTAATGCCCATAAGATTCTTATTCTTGTACCATCTCCTATAACTTTAAAGAAGTCTGATAAATCTCCAAGAATTTCATCATTAGGAAATTCTACTTTTTCAACAATTTCTTTATTTACACTATCGCAATCGCAAGAGTTTACAGGTTTTACTGATTTTTATTGCTTTCATAGTTTCACCTCTTTTATATTAACAATTGATTATCTATTCAACTGTATATTATAATTGAATATACCTTCAACTGTCAAGAACTTTTTATTTTTTAATAAAAAGAGAATTTTTAAGTTTTTATTCTCAAAAATTCTCTTAATTAGGTCAGTTCATAGTTTATCAACACTATTTGACAAATAACCTATAAATATGTTCCATCTATATAGCTTTTCTTAAATTAATTATTACTTATACTAAGATATATGATAATCTATTTTTCTGTAATTTTATAAAGAATTTTTAATCTTTCTATTACTACTGTTATTTCTCTGTTAACTCTGTGTGTTTTTCTAAATCATCTTTATCATAGACTCCATATTCTGAAAGACTATTATCATGAAAATTAAAATAAGTTCTTCTTAATTCAACTAAATCTATTAATTCTTTATCTGTTAATCTTTCTAATGTTATATTGATTTCTCCTAAAAATCTTTTCATCTCTTCTATATATCCTTTTGAGTTCTTTCTCATATCCTTTATATTTTTCAATTAAATTTTTATGATTTCTTCTACTGAGTCTCTAAGTTCTATAAAATCTTCTTCTACAAAAATTTTTTCTGCTTTTTTTAATTCTTCCCATATCATAATTATTTAACTCCTTTCATTTATTATTTAACAGGATAACTTTTTATTACTTTACCAAAATTTTTGAATTTGGAATAAAAATACTGTTCTTGATTTAATCCTCCAAAGAATGATCCACCTTGATAACCCTACTGATCTCTTTGTATTTAGGTATTCCTTCTGGGAAATTCAATATAATATACTGTATCCAATATTGATTTATCAGCTCCATATTCTCTTTATCTTAATTTCAGCATTAGGCTTTAACCCACCATTTTTAATAGCAAGGTCTACCCTTGCTTCTACTTCTGAATTCTTAGCAACTCTTTGTATACCAACTTCCATAGGATAAGTTTCATCTCCCATTCTTACAAACATCCCACTTTCATTTGAAGCATCGTTATACATCCCACCATAAAAATTATTTTATTGGTAGATTTTTGCTTTCTGCTAACAGACCAGGATTGGTAGTAGCATTATATTCATATTTATTTACATCATTATATTTAGACACTATTTTTTCCTGGAATTTCTTTTATCCATATAATCATTCAAAAATTTATTTTTCACTATCAGTTAAATTTGGATATTTAACTGGAGATTTTAGTACAGGGTTATATGGTAGCTTACTTGCTACTTGACTTACCTTATTTGCTTCATTTGTTAACAATGGTGCAGTTGCTAGTGCTCTATTTGTTGTTAATGGTGGTACTAAAGTTCCGTTAGTTGCTACTGGTACAGGTGTTTTTATCTATAATACTAGAGAATTGTTTCCTGTCTGATATGAAACTTTAGATATAACACTTTGACTTACTGCTCCATTTCCTACTAACATTTTTAGAGCTTGAATTTGCTCCTATTAAAGTATTTGCTTCGTGAGGTGTTAAAGATGTTTCAAAAACCCGTTGACCTGATGAATTTATTCCCTGAAATGATATTTCTCCAGTTGTTAAATTTTTGTGAAAATACCCATACTACCATCAGGATAAGTAGTTATATTTTTGATAAGCTTTTGTTGTTCCACCAGGTGTTTCATCATTTTATAAATACTTTACCTTGAATAGAATTTACTTTATTTTCTAAAAAGTAATTGTTCTTCATTTGTTACTCACTAGCTGATACTAAACTAGGAACAGAAGTGAGCACACCCAAAAATCTTTTATCCAAGATTTTGGGTGTGACTCATATCTTCTATCTATACAGTTTCTCATAAATTAATTGTATATTTTTACACTAAATCATATGATACATAACTTTTTCTGTAATTTTATAAAGAATTTTTCCAAATCTTTTTGGCAATTTTTATTTCATCATTAGCTTTATGTGTTTTTCTAAATTATTTTTATCATAAACATAATATGAATATATACTATTATCAACACGCGAATTAAAAGTAACTTTTCTCCTAAAAGAATTTAAATTTTTAGTTCCTTATCTGTTATTTTTCTTCTAATGTTAAATTAACATCAGCTAAAAATCTTTTAAATCATCTATATATAAGCTTGAGTTATATCCCATATCTTTATATTTTTCAATTACACTTATTAGCTCTTCTACTGAGTCCCTAAGTTCTATAAAAATCTTCTTCTACAAAATTTTTTTCTACTTTTTTTAATTCTTCACATATCATAATTATTTAACTCCTTTCATTTTATTATTTAACAGGGATAAGTTTCTATTATTTCTCCATATTCCCAAGAATCTGGAATAAAATATTGCTCCTGATCTAACCCACCTAAAAAATGGTCATCCTTGATAACCCACTGGTTCTTTATATTTAGGTATACCTTCTGGAAATTTAATATAATACATTGTATCTAATATTGATTTCTCTGTTTCTGAATCCTCTTATTTTTATTTCACCATTAGGTTTAACCCACCATTTTTTAATAGCAAGGTCTACCCTTGCTTGTGCTTCTGAATTCTTAGAGACTTTTGTATACCAGCTTCCATAAGGTTTTATTTTATCTCCCATTCTTACAAATATCCCACTTTCATTTGAAGCATCATTATACATTCCACCATAAAAATTATTTATTGGTGGATTATCTCCCTATTGCTAATGGATCCAGGATTAGTAGTGGCATTATAATGATAAGTCTTTTATATCTTCATATTTAGAAGTAATTTTTCCCCTGAAATTGGTTTATACTTATATTCCTCCAAGAATTTATATTCCTTATATCTTAAATTAGGATAGTTTTATTTTTATTATCTAATAGTTTTACTCCTGTTCCTACAAATTTCCCTGTTAGGTAAATTGCTGCTATATCTGCTACTGATTCAATATTACTTCCTGTAGATTTTTGTCTCCATTCAACTTCTTCTTTTGATCCATATTGATCACTTCCTTTTCTTACTCTTCCGACTTCATCTCTAATTTAGAACCAAATCCAAAGGTTGCAGGTTTAAAAGAAACTATCTAATGCTGCAGAAGCTTCATTTACTGCACCCTTTTATATCTGAATTAAAAATTTATCTCCTGCTTCAAGGAAATGAAGTGGGGCATTTCCAAATTCATCAAAACTTTTTAAAAATGATACCAAAAATGATTTTTGCTTTTGGATTACTTTCAATAACAACCTCTTTTTTATACCATCTATTCTTTTTATAATACTCTCTATCTGGACTATTTTTATTTAATGAATCTACTATAGGATTAATCTTTGATATTTTTCTTTCCTTCTCACTTTCTGCATAAAGTAAATGTACAGTTTTTATATAAAAATCTGGTCTAAAAATATAGTCTCAATTTCTCCTTTATCCCCTTCCATTTCTTTTTAAAACCTTAGGATTTATTTTTCCGAGCACCATTACTTGTTGTTGCTATATACAGTAAAAATTAAAAATTCCTTTGAACATTCTTATTCTTAAATCAGAAGTAACTTCACTATCTTTTATCCATCTTTGCTACATCAAAACTTGAAGCACTTATTGGATTTTTTTGTCACCTTTCTTTAATCTATCCTTTATCTCATCATAGGCTATCTCTCCTGCTACTGTTGAACGTAATTGTCCTTTATCATTTTTCTTTTCCTCTTCCTAGCTCTAAGTCTTCTTTTATCTTGTATTCTCTTGCTATAGACTCTTACTTCATCATCCTTTGCATTTTGGTTTATAAATATCTTTTTAGTTACTTTATCATAAAAAGCTACTAATTCTTTTTCCTTCTGCTTTTAACTCATCTATTCTTTCTTTTACTTTTTCTGATAATGCTGGATCATTTGGATCAAATTTTTTTCTATTACTACTCCAAGTTCTTCTCGTTGCTTTTTCCTTCTATCTATTGTAGTTAATAGTTACACCAGTTAATATTTCACTACTTTTACTACTTGACGAAGAATAGTTATTTAATTCAACAACTTTTTAGTAATATTATTTACATTGTTATATATAAATTAATATTTTTCAGAAAAATAGGTAGTCTAAAATTTTTTAAACTACCTACTTCTAGATTATTTTTTTATAAAAACTTATTTTATTTGTTTTCTATAATTCCACTTTTTAGTATTATCACAAATTCTATTACTGTAAAAATCGACATTTGATCATAAATATAAATTTTGTTCTTATCTTTACTTCTATAAAATATTTTTGTAAAATACTCTATTCCGAGTTCTTTTTAATTCGCCTAATTCATAAGGGAAGTTGTAATAATATTCATCAGTGTAGTATTCAAATTTTTAATATTTTTGAATTTTAAAATTTTTCTATAATACACATCTAAATTATAATATTCACTGTTTTCTTCTTTTTATAGAAAGTCATACAGTGTACATATAATATTGAATTTTTATATTGTAACTTTTCTACTAAAAATACTAGTCCAATCACTCATTTTTTTCTCCATTCATTTTTTATCAAAAATAATCTCTATTCTAATTCCTTCTTTTGAAATAACTAAATTCTCAGTTTTTTTCGCTCTTTTTAAAGAAATAATCATATTTAAAATACTCATAATAAGTCTTAGTTTTTCTAAAAATATTCCTTTATTTTGTCCATCAATTTCAACAGTACAATAAATAAAATTTTCATCTTTTTATTTTTATTTTTATTTTTATCTATATATTCATATTTAAAAGTTATATTTTTTTCCAATAATTCTTTTTCTTTTTCCATTAATTTAGAAAAAAATAATTTCTATTTTTTTGAGGAGAATTATTAAATCTTTCCTCATCATCTTCTATAAAAAAACGTCATAAATTACTTCCATAGTTTCACTCCTCAAATTTTTATTTTCATATTTACTTTTACCATTTGTATTGTATAAATCTATAGTTGGATAATTTCCTTCTCCATCAGTAGAGAAATTTCTAAAAATTAATTTTTATATCCATTTTTATCAAAACCTTCAGTTAATACTTGCTCAACAGGACTTCCATCTGGAATCTATATTTCTAGATCCCATAATTTCAACAGCTCTTGCTCTATAAAAATTATAAGCATCTTTAGCATCTCCTTTTTAACATTCTAACAGTTTTTATTCCAACCTCTAGTACCTACACTTCTCATTTCAGTTAAAGTCATATTTCTAATATCACTTGCATAATATCCTGCAACCTTATAATCAAGATAATAATTTGTTTTATTATCATTTATGGTATTCATTAGGTATTCTCCACTAGAGTCAACTTTTTAACTGGTTTCCAATCTACTATGTTACTGACATCTTGTAATGGATTTTTACATTAACAGTTTTTACAACTTCTGACTTGATTTGAAAATTGAGTATTATCTAAGCCATTTATAGTTGTAAATTCTTGGTTCAAAGAAACAGTATTACTATTTATTGGAGAAAGAATTATTAGGAAATTCTTTATAATTATTGATGTTAGTACTTGTATTTAAGTTTCCTCTATGGGTTAAATTAGGATATTTAATTGGAGATTTTTAGTACAGGGTTATATGGTAACTTACTTTACTACTTTATTTGCTCCATCTGTTAACAACGGTACAGTTGCTGAGTGCTCATGTTGTTGTTAATGGTGGTACTAAAAGATCCGTTAGTTACTACTGGTACAGGTATTTTTATCATATAATACTAGAGAATTGTTTCCTGTCTGATATGAAACTTTAGATATAACACTTTGACTTACTGCTCCATTTCCTACTAACATTTTAGAGCTTGAATTTGCTCCCTATTAAAGTATTTGCTTCGTGAGGTGTTAAAGATGTTTCAAAAACCCGTTGACCTGATGAATTTATTCCCTGAAATGATACTTTCTCCAGTTGTTAAATTTTTTTGTGAAATACTCATACTTCCATCAGGATAAGTAATTCTTTTTTTGATAAGCTATTGTTGTCCCACCAGGTGTTCCATCATTTATAAGTACTTTACCTTGAACAGAATTTACTTTATTTTCTAAAAGAGTAGTTGTTCTTCATTTGTTATTTTATTAGCTGACACTAAACTAGAGCAGAAGTTGATGTCTTTAAACTATTGTATTTACTTTTTTGCTATACTTTCATTCCTTTTGCTAGGCTACAAACCCTCCTGCTAAATATCCTGTGCTATTTCCTAATCTCTTTATCTGGTGTTTTATTATTTTTATAATAATATTTCAGCTGCTCCTATCAATACTGAATTAGATACATCCGATTTATTACCTATTATAAAAGAACTTTTCAGCATCTTTATAAAATTCTGGTGCTATTCTTTTTATATCATTAGCTTGTGTAAAAGTAATAGCTATTTTTTTGGTTCTTCTTTTGCTGCATTAGTAGCATGTTTTCACTCCTCCATATAATTGTCCCAACAGTTAACATATTTCTTCCAAAAACTGGTATGTTTGATGCTGCATATAATCTATTGCATCAGCAGATCCTTCTTCTAAATCCACTTTACAAATCCTTTCTTTATACTTCTAATAGGATGTGCTTCTTGCTCTAAATAGTTATATCTTGCAGTTAAAATATTTTTTTCATTTCAGAATTCTTTTCTTTTGCTATTTTTTTCTTTCTAAAAGTAAGCATTTCTTTTTCTGCATATTCTGGTCTATGCCATCCTTCTACCATATCATCTGTATTTTCTATGCATCATCTTTCCACAAATTTTTCCAGATTTTTTCTAATTTGTTTTCCTACTTTCTGGATCATTATCTAACATTCCAGGATTCATATCAACTACTGAAAGTTATAACTAGATAATTTCCATTGCATCAGCTGCTATATTCCCTAATTCCTTTCTACTTGTTCTCCATATTTGATCAGAAGTAACTTCGCTATCTTTATCCATCTTTGCTACATCAAAAGCTTGAAGCACTTATTGGATTTTTTTATCACCTTTCTTTAATCTATCCTTTATCTCATCATAGGCTATCTCTCCTGCTACTGTTGAACGTAGTTGTCCTTTATCATTTTTCCTTTCCTCTTCCTAGCTCTAAGTCTTCTTTTATCTTGTATTCTCTTGCTATGGAAGCTCTTACTTCTTCATCTTTTGCATTTTGGTTTTATAAATATCTTTTTTAGTTACTTTATCATAAAAAAAGCTACTATTTCTTTTTCCTTCTGCTTTTTAATTCATCTATTCTTTCTCTTTACTTTTTTTCTGATAATGTTGGGTCATTTGGATCAAATTTTTTTCTATTTACTACTCCAAGTTCTTTCTTTGTACATTTTTTATCTGCTAAATCTTTTTTTCTGCGATAATATCCATTGCAGGTGCTGTTTGAACTCTAACTATTGCTTCCTTTATCTCTATTAGACTTCTTCTTTCAGCATCTCCTATATCTTGACTCTTATCTCCATTTATTACATTATCTATTGTTTTTTACTACTGTTCTTCCTGTTGCTTTTCCTTCTATTATAGCAATTTGTAAATCTTCTTTAAATTGACTTTGGATTTAAAGCATACTTTATTGTTTGAGATTCTACATTGATATTTGTTTTTAAAATCTCTATCTTCTGTTATCTCTGTCATAGAATCTAAATCTCTGTTTATTTCATCTCCAGAAGATTTTCCTATTTCTACATTACCTATTACTGTATTCTTTGTTATCCTTCTTGTTTTTTTATCAGAATAATTTACTCCTATACTTGTTATTCCAGAAGTTGATACTCCTACTGAAGCTCCTGCTGTTTTTAACTTATCTACATTTTCTAAGTTATGTCCTACATATTCATCTATTGATAGTCTTTCCATTTTCAGTTGTACCTATCACAGAAGCTGTATTTTTCTACCTTAGCTACCTTTAGATCACTTCCATCTCCTATTATGAAAGTACTTGCATTATCTACAACTCTTCTTTCTCCATTTGTTTGTAGAATAATTTGCACTTCCTGATGGCAGATCCATTTGCTGCTATACTTAAACTTCCACCTTTTTGTACTTCCCTTTTGTTGTAGATGTATTTTGTTTACTTTCAATAGTTAGATTTTCGATATTTCCAGTAACTGTTCCACCTTCTTGGTTAAATCCAGAAAAGTGTCATATTCTTTTGTATTGTTATGAACTTCATCTACATTTACAAATCTACCATTTTTGGTAAGTAGTTCCATTGCTATTCATATTTGATTTAGAAGCTGAAATACTTACTGCATTTGCTTCTGCTTGGAAAACCATTATTATAGTTAATAGTTGCACCAGCTGATATTCCACTACTTTTTACCAGTAGATGAATATGAATTATTTAATTCAACAGCTGTCTTATTAATATTTTTCTACATTGTTATAGATAAACTTAGTATCTTGTGCTTGTGTTCCAACATATTCAACATTCTTTACATTGTTGTAAGTTATACTTGAATTTTTCATCTTTTCCCCTTTTATTGTTGTTACAACTGCTGACTTTCACTATGTGAGTTTGATTTTAGAACTTGATTTTATTAAATCCTAAGTTTACTCCTGTATTTGCATAGTAAATTATTATTAACTTTAAAATCACCATCTTTAATATCTTTTTAAAGTTGCTTTACTTCCATCTTTTTTTAGTTATATTGCTACTTAGACCCTGTACTAAACCTGTTACTGTATTAGTCGTTGAAGCCAGTCCTCCAAGTATATCTCCTGACTTCATTTGATTTACTGAGTCTACTCCCTTGTTTTCGCTCTATCTAATGCTTCTGATTTTTATTCTTACAGATAAATTTACTCCACTGCTCTTTTGATGATGTTTCTACATCTCTTGTATCTTTTTCTTGCTCCAAATTTTTACATCACCATTATTTACAGTAACTTTTTCCATGAGTGAAATTAGTTGCTGTTATTTCTGCTCCCTTATTAAGAGTTACATTATCTCCTAATACTAGATTAGACTTTGCATTTGTTAAATCTTTTTCTTTTTAATTTACTTTTGAGATTTTCCATATCCAACAGAGAAACCTCCACTTCCTATACTTGAACTAAAGCCTTTTTTTCTTTCTCTTCTAGCGAATATGAACTATGAAGTTCATTAGAATCTGTTGTTAGTTTTTCCATTTTATTATAGAGTTATCTCCTAGAACTAGATTACTTCCTAAGACTTTTATATCTCCATCAATTATAGCCTTATACATATAGATTACTTTCAGCATTTATTTCTTGATGTAATTCTTCTGTTACAGACTTTCCAGTAAGACCTCAAAACCTTTTTAGTCTTTTGATGATAAGAATAGTTAATATCTTTTTGTTGCTGCTTCTGTTATATTTCCCTTAGCTGAAATATTTCCACTATCTTGAGCAACTACATTACTACCCTAGAATATTTACATCTTTTTCCACTTGTAATATTTAGCTTCTCTCCTACTATATTAGAAGCCACATTACTTGTTCTGTAATTAATAGTTTCTTCCGATCTAGAACGTCCAAATTTCTTTTTACGGCTTTCTTTTATGAGCTAAATATTCACTGTCTGTTGCTGACACTATATTTACATCTCCATCAGACTTAATATTTGCTTCTCCTTTAGCAACTATATTTGAGCCTTTAATATCAACATCATTTTTGCATTGATATTATGTTGTTACCTTCTATATTACTTGAGATATTACTTTTATTATCAATAGTTAAATAATTTTTAGAATCACCACTATGGAAATATCTATTTTCTTCTACAGTATCAATATTAACATTTTTAGCTGTTATAGTTAAGTCTTCATCAGCTTTAATAGAAGCTCCACTATTTTTGAAAATCATTTTTGCATCTAGGCTTATATTTTTAGCTTCTATACTAGCTAGATTTTCTGCCAGTACTAATTCTATCTAAATCATGTCCATTAATTCTTAGAGTGCTTAAATTAGAAATATCTTTTTGCACTAACAATTAAATCTTCATTAGCTTTGATATTTGCTCCATATTATCTGAATTTTTAGCTGTAATATTTACAAAAATTTCCATGTATATTTGCTTTATTTGCACCAAGTAAAGACTTATTTATTAAACTATCTGTTGTAATAGAAATATTATCAGCAAATAAATTTCCAGTATTCTGTATATTATTAGCTTTTATCGCTAAGTCTTGACCAGCTTCTATAGAGGCATTTTTATTTTTAATTTATTTAAAGTATCTTTTTGTTAAATATACTTTAGGTATTAAAACTTTTTGACCATTGATATTTTTCTTCAACATACCATATTATATTACTTTTTAATTCAGATATTTGTTTATTTGATAAAGAAACACCTAGTTTTAAGTCTAGTCTTTCTCTTTCAGAAATTGCATTATCAAAAATGCTTTTCATTTGCTCTTTATCAGATTTATAGTTTTCCTAGAAATCTTTTGACCAATAATCTCTAAAATAGTTTTACTGATAAGTTTTGTTTCATATATTGAATCTCCTATTATTTTTAAATCTTTTATCAGGTGTAAATTTTATATTTTTAAATAAGTAATCAGCACCTATATATGAAGACTTATCAATAAATTTAACATTACTTTCAATAAAATATGAAAATCCTTGAGTACTTTCAATTTTATCATTTTATTTTAAAAGTCCTTTATCATTTTTAGGTAAAATTACAAAGTCTTTTGTGTCAAGAAATTCTTTAAGTTCAAGATTTTTATTGTTTAAAACTATGTTTTTCAACATTTACATTTTTAGCACTTGTTTCAACCTTAGTTCCCATATTACTGATTGTATTACTAATAAATCCATTTCCTACTTCATTAGCTGTAATATTTAAATTTTCTCCAGCAGATATTTTAGCATTTTTTACCAGTCCTACTTGAGTAACTATCTTATCCCTTGACAAAAACATCTCCCTTATCCCAAGGTTTCCCAACAAGAACTTTTCCATCCATAACATATTTTTCTTAGTTTTATTAGTTCTTGCATTTTTATGAAATTCAAAACCTCTTATGAATTCCATATTTACTTCTATAGGAATATTAAGATTAATATTTTTACATTTTTGAGCATTTATATTAACATTTTTATTAGCTAAAATATTAGATTCTTTATTCTCTATATCATTTTTTAGCCACAAGGTAATATTTTTATTTGATTTTATATTCCCTGCTTCACTTGTGTAGTTACTTTCAATTTTATCAACTTTATTTAAACGTACAGTATTTACATAGCTTCCTTTTTGCCAAGTCCATTGTCCTTTTTCCAGATGGTGCTATAAACTCTTCTCCAGTTCTCCCATCATGACGAACATATTTTTACTATTCTTCCTTTGGCTTTTTACTATATACTTTCTAAAATATTCTTTAACTATTTCTGTTGCCATTTCATTATATTTTTCAAAATCAAGCTTTGAAATATCTATATTACTTTCATTTGGTGCTAGAGTTCCAATAACTTTATGGCTTCCACTTATTTCAGAAAGATTCTTAATATCTTTTGCTTCTATTTTAATATTTCCTTCACTAGTTATATCAGCTACATTATTTATGAATTCTCCATTATCACTTATCGCTGAAAAATCTCCAGTGGTATAGATATCTGCTTTATCATTTTAAAAATTTATTTTTAAATTTAACATCTGTATTCCTGTAGAATAGATTAAACCTTTGTTTGTTATATTGTCTACATCAATATTTAAATTACTATCTGAAATGATTTGTTTATTATTTACAATATCTTTAGCTGAAATTTTTAAATTTCCTATTGAACTTATTAATCCATTGTTTTTCAATATTATTTTTATTTTTAAATTATTGGTATTTTTCCTCTCAAATAATAGTTCACCTTCATTTTTAGATGTTCTGCATCTATAGTTAAACTTTTAACTGCTCCTATTGAACTATCAGTATTATTGAAAATATTTTTTTAGCCTTTATATCTATATTTTTTTACTACTAATTTTTATTATTAACTAAATCACTATTCAAGTTAAGTTTTATATTTCCATTACTCTCAAGTATATCATTATTTTCTAAAGATTTAGCTTTAATATTTAAACTATCATTTGCTAGATATTTTTCCTTCTAAATTTAAAGTTTCAGTAGTTGAAATTTCTATATTTTTAGTAGCCTGAATACTACCATTAGTATTTTTTATATCATTAGTATTAATCTTAGTATTTACTGAAGAAATTGTACCATTTATATTATCTAAAGATTTTTCAATATTAATATTACTAGCAAGAATATTTTTTTAGAATTTTAAATTATCAACATTTAAAGTTCCTCCAACTTTTAATACTATCTTTTATTACTTATATCCTTAGCATTAAAATTTTTCTTTAACTACAATTTTTCCATTATTATTAAGAGTAGTTAAGTTAATATTTTTCACTTATAAGTCCTCCATTATTTAAAAAAGTCTCATTTACATTTAATTTCTTTTTCTGTTGCTACTGCTCCTGTGTTATTTAAATTATTGACACTTATATTTTTCTTTTTGCTATTAATGTTTTTACTTGATACTGCATCTTTCGCTATGAAGTTTTTATTTGTTAATATTTCACCGTCATTATTCACATTTCCATTTATTGAAATACTATCTAAACTTTTATATTTCCATTATTATTTAAATTGTTTGCTACTTCAATTTTTGAATTCGACTTGTATATTTCCACTATTATTTAAAGAACCATCTACATTTAAAATATCTCCTGTTAAGATATTTCCTGTATTTTCTAAATTTTTTTAACACTAATTTCTTTATTTGCTTTTAATTCATTTGTATTTCTTAAATCTTTTAGCACTAAACTTTTGAATTAGTTAAGATACTTCCACTATTACTAGCATTTTTCTGAAATCTTTATATCTTCTATGGTTTGAATTTTTCCTTTTGTTTTTCAAGTGAACCATTGATTTCTAATTTCTTTTCTGTTGCTACTGCTCCTGAGTTATTTAAATTACTAACACTTATATTTTTCTTTTGCTATTAATCTTTTTACTTGATACTACATCTTTTCGCTATGAAGTTTTTATTTGTTAATATTTCTCCATCATTATTTACATTTCCATTTGATTGAAATACTATCTAAACTTTTTACACTTCCATTATTCTTTTAAATTATTTGCTACTTCAATTTTTGAATTCGCTTGTATATTTCCGCTATTATTTAAAGAACCATCTACATTTAAAAATATCTCCTGTTAAGATATTTCCTGTATTTTCTAAATTTTTAACACTAATTTCTTTATTTGCTTTTAATTCATTTGTATTTCTTAAATCTTTAGAACTAAACTTTGAATTAGTTAAGATACTTCCACTATTACTAGCATTTTTCTGAAATCTTTATATCTTCTGTAGGCTTGAATTTTCCTTTGTTTTTAAGTGAACCATTGATTTCTAATTTCTTTTCTGTTGCTACTGTTCCTGAGTTATTTAAATTACCAACACTTATATTTTTCTTTTTGCTATTAATATTTTTACTTGATACTACATCTTTCGCTATGAGTTTTTATTTGTTAATATTTCACCGTCATTATTTACATTTCCATTTATTGAAATACTATCTAAACTTTTACACTTCCATTATTCTTTAAATTGTTTGCTACTTCAATTTTGAATTCGCTTGTATATTTCCACTATTATTTAAAGATTCATTTATATGTAAAGAACTTGCTGTTGAAACATTTCTGTATTTTCTAAATTTTTTAACACTAATTTCTTTGTTGCTTTTTCAATTCATTTGTATTTCTTAAATCTTTAGAACTAAACTTTGAATTAGTTAAGATACTTCCACTATTGTTAGCATTTTTCTGAAATCTTTATATCTTCTATGAGCTTGAATTTTTCCCTTTGTTTTTCAAGTGAACCATTGATTTCTAATTTTCTTTTTCTGTTGCTACTGCTCCTGTGTTATTTTAAATTATTAAGATTTAAATTTTCCTTAGCAGAAATATTAGAGCTATTTTCAATATCTCCATTTTAAAAAACTTTGTTTCCTGACATACCTGTTCCAGCTAGCTTAATTTTATCCGCTTTTTATTGATATATCTCCATCAGAATATGTTAAATCTTTTTGAACATACTCTTTTTCCTTTTTATATCAATTCCTTTAACTTAGAACCTTATTAATTTTATTTGTCCATCAGCAGTTATTTCTAATTTCTTATCTTTTGAAACTATGAAAGAGATCTGAATTTACTCCAACACCTTTATCTGTTGAAACTATTTTAATAACTCCTGCATACATTCCTCCTAATTCACTAGCATCTATCGCAAGGATATTAGAAGAATTTTTGTCATTTGACCCTGTCTTTATATTTAAGTTATTAGCAACTATATTTTTCCTCTAAGTTCTAAAGTTTTGCTATTATATCAACATAGTCAGTATTGTTTCCATTAAAACCTTTTGATCATATTAAAACATTTCCTTTTTCAACATCTATACCAACAAAATCTCCATCTTTTAAATTTAATTTTTCCTGTTGTTGCTGTGAAATTCTTTATATTAATAGTTCCTGAATTATTGATATATAGCCCATTTTCATTAGCTAGAATAACATCAACTTTTTGTCTGCTTAAAAGCCTCTAAGTATCCTTCAATCTGTGAACGATTAGAACCATTTTACTTGAAAGAAATTATTAAATTTGCTGCTTGATTAGAGTGCTAAATTTGGATTGGCATTTATTAGACCACCAAGATAGCTTCTTTCCTATATTATCAGCATTATTAAGAATTTGTCCTTTCTCATCAACATTATATTCTTTTAAACTCATTAATACTGAGCTCCTCTATCATTTTGGAGTTGATATATTAACAATAGGAACTCGTTTCTACTTTCATCTATCTTAGTATTGTATGTTGAATTTGGATCTACAACTAAATTTGCCCCAAATATCTCCAGTGTATGAGTAATAGAAAAATTACTGTAATCACTCTTTTTAGTATTTTGTTTCTCATATTTACCCCCAATTAAAATCTTATTTTCAAACTTGTACTAAAAATATATTTCTCTGTCTCTTGGTTTGATATAGCTTGAATGCGATAAAGCCTTCGCATAGGCTAAATCAACATCTAAATATTTCATACTATATCTCAAAACCTATTGATGCCCCCACTAACATAGCCTTTTTCCATAAATAGAAGGATTTTTATTATTTCTAACTGCTCCATATGAATAGCTTATATATGGACTTAATCTCCCTATTTTTTCAGAGTCTATTATCTTGTATGATAGTTCCATTTTCAATCTCTGTGGCTCTATCTCCCATAATATTTCCTCTTCTATGATAACCTGGAACAGAACCCTACTCCTCCTATAGATTGTTTTTCAGAAGCATATAGAACATCTTTAGAATGGCTTGTTAAAGTATTAAATCTATATACTAATTTCTTTTGATTAATGGCTTGTAGTAATTAAGATTTAAACTGTATTTTTGAACTCAGCTTTTTGGAGTATTAGAAGCTCCAAGAGCTCTTAAACCTCTTTCATAGTCTAAAGTTATTCCAAATATCCCACCATAAAATGCTGTTGTTCCATTTAAAAGAAATATCCCCTATAGTCAATATTCTATCTGATAAAAAGAGTATCCTCTATATAGCTTTTATTATGCTTTCTTTTTAATCCTACTCCTAAACTTAATTTACTTTTTGATTTCTCCATAGAATTTTTATCTAAATTAACGGAGAAATTACTGCTCATAGTTTCCATATCATAGATAGTAGTTGGAGTGTAAAAACTACTAATATTTTTCACTTCACTACTTCCCAAAGATAGAGTATAGTCTCTAAATTTCATAGTATATCTAAAATTATATAAGTCTAATTCTCTTTTGTATGGTAGAGTATCTTTCGCTGGGTCACTAACCTTTTTGACCTATGTGGTAATATTTCTCCTGGTTTTTAGACTTTCTGTTGTTCTTTTCCAACTCCTATCAGCTTTCTTTTTGTGTACTGTCGTATATGAGAAATATACTCTATCTCCAATTCCTAATGGACTATCTATATTTATTGAAGTTCCACCTCTCCAAATACCATTTTGATTATCTTCTCCATAATTATTGGTTAAAGAGATATGGTAAACTTATCTTTCATCTCATTTTTCAATTTTATTATTGAATAATTTTTCTTTATCGCTCGGAATAATTTCCATAGTCATATTATTTGCTTCAAGATAATTAAAAATTCTCTGTTGTTGTATCTAAATCTCTAACATTTAGTACTTTTTCCTCTTTTGTAGACACTAAAAATACTTCTTTAACTTATCTAAAGAATCATCTTCATTGAGTATTATTTTTCAATTTTTCCTGAGATTATTTTTAAATTTAAAAGTTTCTGAATTTAAGTTGTTGTTTTCAGATAGCGATGCTGTTGATGTAACATATCCTTTTTCAATTAACCTATTTGTCAATTCTGTAATTAAATTTGTTATATCTGTACTTCCCTAAATCTCTATCTAAATATTTTCCTAATATCTTCTCTTTTTCTATTTCATTTTAATAGTTTTTCATTATCTTCTAAAATTTATTTGAGATATATGAAATTTAATTTCATCTGCAGAAATTTCCTGTTTTTCTGTTTTTAATTGATTAAAAATTATCTTCTCTTTGTTGAAATTCTTTTGCAATCTTTCTTGTTCAGATCTTTTGTTCTTGTTTTTAAAATTGTTCTTTCATCTTCATTCTCATTAAAAGAATCTGAAAAAGATAAAAATACTAAAAACTAAAAAAATATATGTTATTACTTTTTCATATTTTCCCCTTACATTATATATATTAATTTTTGTTAAATTATATCAAAACAATAAATGCTATTATATATTATTTTTATTTTTAAAATCAAGTTTTTAATAGTTTTTAGATTAGTGTACAAAAAGAGAATTTTCAAGCTATTAATTCTCAAAAATTCTCTTAATTCTCTCAAGTCATAGTCTAAACTTTTTATCAACACTATTTGATAAATAACCTTTAATAATCATGTATCTAGGTGCAACAAATCCTAAAAAGACCAATTTGTGGAATATTCCACTCATTAGCTAAGTAGATGGTACATCTAATTTCATCTCCTATAGAACTTCTTGCCAAAAACTCATATCGTGCTATTTCTTCATTGTTTGAAATTCTTTCAATACTTGCTAGATAAGTTTTTGTAAAAATGAAGAAAATTCATTCCAAATAATCTGAACCTCCACGACTGACACCCTACGAGTGCTGAAGTCGCAGGGTTCTTGGGTAGTAGTTGCTTCTGTTAGCCAACTAAATTTACCAAGCTATCCCTCATAGTTCCCTACGGTTCATATATTTATATATTTAAGCACTTATACCTCATATCCTTGAGTCCTTCTTTTTAGTATATTTTTAGCTGCATTTATATCTCTATTATGTACAGCTCCACATACTGGACAAGTCCATTCTCTCACACTTAAATCTTTTTACTTCTTCATTTCTATATCCACAACAATTACATATTTGACTACTTGCAAAAAAATTTATCTACTCTTACTATTGTTTTCCATGCCATTTCGCTTTATAACTTAGTATTCTATTAAATTCACTCCATGATACATCTACAATATTTCTTGCTAATTTATGATTTTTTACCATATTTTTACTTTGTAAAGTCTTCCATACAGATAATATCATATTCTTTTTATTAGCATTGTTGATAACTTTTTGCAAAAATCTTCTCTTTGATTTGATATCTTTTCAAATAATCTTGCTACTTTTATTCTAGCTTTATTTCTATTTGAACTACCCTTTGGTTTTTCGTGATAGTTTTTCTTTTTGTAATATCGCTAGTTTATTCAAAGATTTTTGTAAATATTTTGGATTTTCTATTGAGATTTCATCACTGGTAATCGCAAAGTCCTTTTATACCTAAATCTATTCCAACATTTTTATTTGTACTTTCTAATTTTTCTACTTCTACATCTGTACAACACAGAGATATATAATATTTTCCACTAGGTACTTGTGTTATTGTTGCATTTATTATTCTTCCTTGTGGTTTCTATTTTATCTCTTATTTTTAGTTTTCCTAACTTTAGGTACTTTTATCCATTTATCTAAAAACTCTATATTATTTGTATAATTGGTTCTGTATGATTTTCTATTATCTTTCTTAGATTTAAACTTTTGGATAGCCACTTCCACTAAAAAGTTCTTTATAGACTTTTATCTAAATCTTTTTAAAGAATTTTGTAAAGAAAATTTATCTACATCTTTTAACCATTCTTTTTCTTGTTTTAAAACTGTTAATTCTTACTACATCACTATATGACATAGATTTTTCTCTTTGTTATATAGCTCTTGTTTTAAATCTAAAAATGATTATAGACATATCTTACACAACCAAAAGTACAATTTAATATTGTTATTTGAGTTTTAGTTGGATAAAATCTAAACTTATATGCTTTTTTTCCATGTGATTTCACCTCCATTTACCTATATAGTATACCACTTTTTTTATACTATAAGTAAATGAAAAAGTAAAAATTTTTCTAAATATATGAACCTAAAACTGACTCAGTCGTTTTTAGAGGTTGTCGTTCACATAAGTACGCTACCACTTATGCAGTTCTCTTGGCATATACACTCCTTAATAAATTAAGGAGATTAACCTTGAACTTTTAATATTTCCTATGCACAGACTATATCTTATCCCACAGCTCTATCTGTTTGGGTCTACCCACTTCCACCAGCTTTTAGGTGTACTTCCCTCAGGAGGAATAGTCGTTGAACCTTACCTTTTCGGTCTTGGCTGCTGATTGCCCATTATCTTAACACTTAGGTTTTAACCTTATGTCATCTAGTATATTTTTCTGCTTTCGCCACTTTCACATTTGTACCATATTATTTAGGTACTATGTTGTGAGTTATACTAGTTTTAGGGTTTCCAGCAATTCAGTAGTATTGGATAGCTTTTTAAAGTTGCTACCTCTACATACATATTTCTATATGCTGACTATACTTAATGGTCTAACTCATGACTGACACCCTACGAGTGCTAGAGTCACAAGTGTGCGACCAGTATTTTTAATCAAAAAGTCTTATAGACATTTATTTAACATTTTTTGTTCACTTAATAATTTTCCATCAGCTGCAAATATTTTTATATTCAGGATTTAATTTCCCATTTTTTCAGAAATTACTGATTTCATTCCATCCATAGCAGCTTGTCCTGGATTAGAGCTTTAAATCTGTTACTGCTGTAAGCTTTCCATCACTGTAACCTTCTAAAGTAAAATCAGCTTGATTAACTTTATAAATAAAAGTTATTTCCTTATCCTTATCCAATTTTTTGTCTAATATATTTATCTACTTCTTGATAATCCACAGTTTTTTGCTGAGTAAGCTAATAAACTGCAAAATGCAAATAAAAATCATTACTCTATAAAAACCTCCGTATTATTTTTTGATATAATTATAGTTTAGCCTTTTATATAGTCTGTAACATTTGTTACAAACTTATTTGTTTTATCATAAAATGGCTTATGATTTTCAACAGATTTTTTTAGCAAATTCATCATCATAAGCTATCATATCTAAGTATCTCATACCTAAATAATTTCTTGCTGCATCATTTATTTCACGGAAGATTTCATTTTTATCCCTTTAAAATCAACTACTAAAAGCCAACTTTCATCTTTTTCAGTTGTCATTTCCAAGTAACCATAATCTATTTATAGTATCCTATTTCATCACAACACTTAGTTACTTCTTCAGCTAACATAGTAGGAAACTTTTCTGGTTCACTTAATAAGATTTTTTGAATTAACAGGAATTTTTAACTCTCTAACTTTTTAATCTCTCTTCTTTCATAGTTCTTAATTCGCTTAACCATTCTTCAGAGATAATATAACTTTTTCCAAAAAGGATTTATAACAAGTCCTTCTATATCATGAGGATGATCTAATATAATTTCAGAATAATTATCAAAACTTTAATTCTATTGTGTCCATTTCTTCAGGAATACATTTTGCTAATTCTTCTACATCTGTAAAAACAGGTAAATAAAGTTTTTTATCATCTGTCAATAACATATTTATACTAAAAACATCTGTTTTTCCATTATCTGGTCTATTGATATAACTTAAAAATTTAGCTTTCATTATTATTTCTTCAAGCATTTCATTTTTCTAACTCTTGGCTAGGCTCCTCATACATTTTTTTCTAAAAAAATTCACTTACCTTAGTCATTCAAAAATCTCCTTCATTTTAAATTTCACAGTTTCTATTATACCCTAAAAATTAATAATTACAAATATAAATAGAAATAAAAGTAAAAATAAGTACGTTACTGAGTAATATTAGTAAAATTTTCTTTGAGAGATAATATAAATAATAGTTTTGACATAGCGATTACTTGCCTGCCATTAGTGTTTTGAAAAGAGCTCAGAGAGCTCTTGAAAACAATAATGGACGTCAGCAATAATCTTATCATAAACTATTGATTATTTAGTATCAAAGAAAAATTTTCATAATAAAACTTATGATGTAACTCACTTATTTTTACTTTTGAAAACTAATTTTTGTAAACAGCTTTATTTTCTATAAAACTATTCTTAACATATCTAGTTCATTCATAGGTATATCTGTTTTTTTATCTTTTACAAATGAATTTGGGTTAGCAGATTCAACACTTTCTGTTTCTCTACCCATTTTTATCTAATAGTATCATTTCAGGCATTACAAAGTCTCTAACTTTTATTTCTGGACTAACAATTTTGAACTGCTTGTCCAACAAACAATTTATTTCTAATAGCTACTAGATACTCATTATCACTTAATTTTTTTCTCAATTTTAGCAACCAATTTATGAGTTTGGCTATATGAATTTCTATTGTTATAGTTTTAGAGATTCTTTTCCTGCTTTTTCCATGGTAGAAACCTTCTGTATATGATCTATTTGAAATAGATTCAAGTTCATTTCTCCATTCAGGATTATATTCAAAATTTCCACTATAGTAAGAGTTTAATGCATCTTTATATACTTTTACACAGTTTGAAACATAGTAAATTCCTTTCATTCTTCCTTCAATCTTAAGTGAATCTACTCCCTGCATCTAAGATTTTATCTATCATTTCGATAGTACATAAATCTTTTTGAGTTAAAAATATATGTTCCCATGTTCATCTTCATACACAGGCATAGTTTCTCCTGGTCTTGTTTCTTCAACCAAAGAATACTTCCATCTGCATGCTTGAGCACAGTCTCCTCTGTTTGCATCTCTACCTGTCATATAGTTACTTAGTAGACATCTTCCAGAAATTGCCATACACATAGCTCCATGTACAAAAAAACTTCTAATTCTATATCAGGTACTTTTTCTCTAATTTCTTTAATGTTTTTCTAAAGAAATTTCTCTTGCAAAGTACAACTCTTTTTTTGCTCCCATATCTTTCCACATTTTAACTGATCTCCAGTTTGTGTTACTTGCCTTGTGTACTGATACTTATGTTTAGATCAGAATTTTTCTTTTACAACTTGGAATACTCCCAAGTCTGCAACTATAACTCCATCTACTCCTATTCTTTCTAAGAACTTTTACATAGTCTGGTAAAGCATCTAATTCATCATTGTGTGGAATTATATTAAGAGTTACATAGACTCTTTTCCTCTTTCATGAGCATAGTTAACAGCTTCTTCTAATTCTTCATCAGAAAAGTTATTACTTCCAGCTCTCAAATTAAACATCTTTCCACCCATAAATACAGCATCTGCTCCATAGTGTAGTGCCATCTTAAATTTTTCCATATTCCCAGCAGGTGCTAGTAATTCCGCTTTTTTTCAAAAATATCATCCCTTCTAAAAATTTTTTTATTTCACTTGATCTGTATAACTTGTAAATTTTGTAAATTCACTTAAGAAATTAAGCTTTACTGTTCCAGTAGCTCCATTTCTGTGTTTTACCAATAATTAATTCAGTAATTCCCTTGTTTTTCAGTGTCAGGTATATAGTACTCTTCTCTGTAAAGAAAAGCAACTATATCGGCATCCTGTTCTATGGCTCCAGATTCTCTCAAATCTGAAAGCATGGGTCTTCTGTCAACTCTACTTTCAACAGCTCTCGATAATTGTGAAAGAGCTATCACAGGCACATCAATTCTCTTGCAAGTCCTTTTCAATGCTCTCGATATATCAGAAATTTCTTGCTGTCTACTTGCTTCAGAACCTCTACCTTTACCTGTTCCATTTATCAATTGTAAATAGTCTATAATTATTAAATCTAAAAAGACCCTTGAGCTTTTCATATTTCTTGCATAAGATCTTATTTCTAAAACATTTGTATGTGAGTAAATCGGCAACATATATATCTCAAATTAGATAAACTAGTTGTTGCCAATGTCAATTTAGTCCATTCATCTCCTTCAAGATAAACATTTCTTAATTTATTTTTGAGAAATTCCTGATTCCATTGCTAAAAGTCTTTGATATAGCTGTTGAACAGGCATCTCAAGACTAAAAATTAAAACCTTTTTTCTGTTTCCTTTAGCAGCATTCAATGCTAAGTTTAGAGCAAAAGGCTGTTTTTTCCCCATAGCTGGTCTTGCAGCTAAGATTATTAAAGTCAGAATTATTTCAATCCACTTGTCATTCTATCTAAGATCGATAAAACCAGTTGGTATCCTAATGTTTTTCCACGATTTGCTGTCACATTATCTATTCTCTTCATTTCATCTAAACTTGCGGTTTTCATATCAACTATACTATTTTTTTAGTATATTTTTTTAGATAGACTTTAAAACTTTTAGCTTCTGCTTCATCCATAATTTCTTCAGCTGTTCTAACATCAGTATATGCAATCTTAGTTATTTCCATTCCTACTTGCCCTAATCTTCTTAACATAGCTTTTTCTTTTTTATCAATTCAGCATATTCTAAAAGATTATATGAACTAGTATTTTTCATCTATAATTTCAGTCAATACTTGAAGAATCTCTTCTTCGTTTTTAAATTACTTTTTTTATCTCTTCAACTACTAAAAATAGGATCTACTCCTCTACTTTCAGAAAAAAGATTCTTCAATAGCTTTATATATTTCAACATGTTCTTTTTTTATAGAAATCATCTGACTTTAATAATGTATTTTTATTTCATCTAAAGATTTACATCAAAGAAAAATTCCTCCCTATTAGAGCCCTTTCAGCCTCCAAACTATAAGGAATCCTATTTAGTTCTTCAAATTCCATTTTTCCTCCATTATTTTTGCAACTACATTTATTTTTTTACTACTGCCTTTACATCTGTAAATAATTTTTATTACTACTTCATCAGGTCCTAAAAGCTTTTTATATTTGCTTCTATTTTTCTTTTTATCTATATCTAGACCTAATTCATCTTTAATATGACTTGCTATTTCTTTTGCTTGTTATTGCTCCAAATAGTTTTCCATTTTCTCCAGCTTTAACTGAAAGATTTAAAGTTTTAGCTTCTAATATTTTCTTTAATTCTAAAGATTTATTTCTTTCTTCTTCAAGCTTTTTTTAGCTTCTTTTTTTCTTTCTGCTTTCTATTTTTTTGTAATTCTTCAGGAGTAGCTAAAACTCCTTTTTTTCCCTTTTTAAAAGGAAGTTATGAGCATATCCATCAGATACTGTAACTATTTCCCCTTTTCTTCCTTGTCCTGCCACATCTTCTAAAAAGTATAACTTGTATTTTTTTGCCATTTTCAATGACCCCCTTATATTTCTATATTTTTATTTCTTTTACTTCTATAAATTCAAAACTTACCAATGCACCTAATATAAATACAAATGGTGCATATTGTAAACCTATCATCATACTTATTGCATGTTTTTATTATATTTATTTTTACTCCTATTCTATCAAGTAGACTATATATAACTTTTTATTCCATACAATACATACATCCATTTTATACATTCTAATATATTATTTTTCAATCAATAGATTGCTTGATATATTATATTTGTGAGCCCATAATATCAACATATATGGTATTAGCCAATAACATGAAATTTTTCCATAGTTTATATGTACTAGGTATAAGATTTAAGAAAAGAAAAAAAGTAAGAAACTATTACAACAAAAAAATGCTCCAAAGATATAGTAATTGCTTACTAAAGGCTCATTGATTCTTGTAATGATTCTTGTACTGCTACTACGTTTCAATTCCTACTTGTTCCACAATATCTTTTCATTCTAGGTAAATTTGTTATCATATAATTCATAGTATAATTTATCATATCCATATTTGCATATAGATACAAAGATATTAGTATAGTTGGTACTATAGACATTAAAAACTATTCTATTAAAAAAACTTGCATTCTTTTTCGCTATTTTATTAAATAGATAAAACATAAATTCCATTGCATATGGAAAAAAATTAAATATAACATTAAATATCCTGGATTTATAAATACTAAAATCAAGGCTACTATAATATTTACTGCTAGTGAATATTTTTTTCTTATATAAATTTACCCTTGTTATCTTATAGTAAGGTATAAGATAAGCTAAAAAAAGGTAAAAAAATAAGGATAGGAAAAAAATACAATACTATTGTCGCTGCTGACATTAGTATACTTACTATTGCCATATCTCCCCTTAACTAGGAATTTCCTTTAAAATAATTTTTCTATCTTTTTTTAAAAGAATTCCTCCTCACCACTTTCTTCTTCTTTTTTCTGTCCCAATAACTTCATATTTTTAATTCTAAGCTGTTTTCATTGAAGAATTTTCCTTATAATTTCTGTAAATTCTCTATTATACTCTTCACTTTCCATCTGTTCTTTTTGAAATAAATATTTTTTTATCATAAGTTATCAATATAATATTATCCTCTACTCTTTACAGGATTAGCTCCCATTAAGAAAACTTTATATGAAATTCTCTTCTTTTTTTAGCTTCATCTAATATAGAGTTCCAATTACTCTTTTACATCAGCTATAGTAATCTGTACTTTTTGGCTTTTTCTTTAACAGCTTCCACTACAGTATTAGGTGTATTATCAGTGTCTTCACAACTTTTTTTGAACCTTAGTTACTGTTCTTACTATAGTTTGAGTTGAATTTGCTAAAAATATCTGCAACTATTACATAGCCAACAAGTTTTTTTATCATCTTCAAATTTGAACTTATTTATTACATCATAGATAGTTGATATTATTTTTTAAGCCCTTATCTATATCTAATTCATTTTTTTAACTATAGCATTTTTTTAGTAGTATTTAGCTAGGTCTTTAAAAAAATAATTCTATATCAAAAGATTCATTTGCTAAAAGCTTCTAATTCATTTATTATATTATATTCGCTTTCATTTAACAACTTATCTAAAAAAATCTTTATTCTTGAACTTGGTGTTACTCCTAAAGTATCTTCAGCTATCTTTAAATTTATCTCATTTCCATTGGCTGTGACTATAAGTCTTTCTAAAATAGAAATGGAATCTCTCATACTTCAGAAGAATTTTTCATAGATAAGTGGATATACTTCATCACTCATAGATAAATTTTTCTTCTTTTTAAAATATGCTTTCAGTCCAGACTTCATATCTTCTATGTCAAGAGCTTTAAAATCATATCTTTGACAACGAGAAATTATAGTAGGTAATATCTTATCTAGTTCTGTCGTTGCCAATATAAACATTACATGAGATGGTGGCTCTTCTAAAGTTTTTAGAAGTGCATTAAATGCTTCTTTTGTTAGCATATGTGCTTCATCTATTATATATACTTTTTTCAAACCTTCCACTGGTTGATAATTGATTTTCTCTTTTAAACTTCTTATTTCATCAATACTTCTATTTGAAGCAGCATCAATTTCTATAAGGTCAGAAAATCTTCCTTCATTTATAGCCTTACAATTTTTACATTCATTACAAGGCTCTCCATCTTCACCTAAGTTTAAACAATTCACTCCCTTTGCAATAAGTCTTGCAATGGTAGTCTTACCAACTCCTCTTGGTCCTGAAAAAAGATAGGCATGAGCCATAGATTTGTTTTTTAAAGATAATTTAAGACTTTTTTTACTATTTCATTTTCTCCAGATACTTCTGAAAAAAACTACTTGGTCTATATTTTTCTATAAAAGTGTAATATGCATTTTTTTACTCCAAATCATAATAATTCATTTTAGTTCTTAAAGTGTTTCTTGTTATTCCTAAAATCTCAGCCGTCTCTACTTTCTTTCCATTAGTTATTTCAAGTATTTGCTTAATCAGCTCTTTTTTCAATCTTTGAGATTATTTCAAAGTAATAATCACTTTTCTTATTTTTACTCTTTAATTGACTTATTTCATTTTTTTAATTAAATTTTTCAATAGAGTGCTCTAATTTCTTCTTTTTGAAGTGATTACTTTTTCACCTATTACATTAGGGTGGTAAGTCTTCTATCAAAATACTAGAACCTCTACACATTGCAACTGCATGTTTTTATTGCATTTTTTTAACTCATTTACATTACCTGGCCAGTCATATCTCAGTAACTTTTTTTAAAGGCCATCTTTGTTACACCCTTATATTTTTTTCCATTTCTCTATTACACTCTGGCATATAGTGGTCAATAATAAAAGGTATATCATCTTTTTCTGTCTCTTAAATTAGGGAATATTTATTTCCAAAACTTTTAATTTTTCTATAAAGTTCATCTATAAATAGTCCTTTATCTATAAGTTCTTCAAGGTTTACACTTGTAGATGCTATTATTCTAACAAAAAGCATTTATTGGTTCCATTCCACCCAATCTAAAAAAATCTATTTTTCTTCAAGTAAAGAAATAGTATTTTTAGATTGCATATCAAACTTAAAAGATTCTATATTCGCCAGATGAAGTATTCCTCCTTCAGCCTTTTCTAACTCACCATATTGACTAAAAGCTGCTCCTTCAAATGAACCCTTTCTCATAACCAAATAATTTTTCTTTCCAATAGATTTGCTCTATATGAATTACAGTTTACACTTATAATAGGTTTATCATGAACATTACTAAATTGATGTATAGCCTTTTGCTACACTCGTTTTTCCTGTTCCTCTTTCTCCTGTAACTAAAACAGGAGCAGAGTTATTAGCAACTTTCCCTATAACTTTATAAAGGTCTATCATAAGTTTACTTCTACCTATTAATTTTTTTCACCCTGTACTCTTTTGTTTTATCAACTTTTTCTACTAAACCTTTATAATCTTTTTACAGATTTTTTTCTACCACTTTCACAATATTTTTTTAGGTATTTCTGGTTTTTAATATATAGTCATAGGCTCCTGCTTTTTATACTTCCTGCAATAACTCTCCAGTTTGATGCCTCTCCTAAAATAATTATTACCACCTTTTTTTGAAGTTCAGTAATTTTTGTTATTAAACTGATAAGTGCTTCTTCTTTTTGAATTTCTTTCATCTATTACTATAGCTTCATATTTTCTATTTTTTTATAGCATCCATAAAAGATATCATATTTTTCAACAAATACTAAATCATTTTCAAAATTATTTTCAAACTCCAATTTTAAGTCATTATCTAAGCGAAGTCCTAATAATAGCATTTACCCCTCCCTATTATTTAAAATCAAAATTATAATTTAAGTAAAATGTTCCGTTTACAGGTTTACCATTTTTCATAAGTTTAACTCTCCAAGTTCCTACAACTCTTTCTACTGCAGCATCTATTTCAGGTACTCCACTTCCTTCAACTATAACGAAAGATAAAACATTTCCCATCTTATCAACTTTTAATTTTTATCTTTAACTTTCCATGTTTTTCCAGAAGATTTTTGCTGCTTGTGGGAACTCAGGTGCCTTATTTTTTTAGCATTCAATCAACTACTCTTCCATCACTAGAATTTCCCATCTTACTTCCTGAAACTAAACCATTTGAATAAGTTACATTTTGTAGAACTCTATCAACTACTTCTTCTCCATCAGGGTCAGCTGTTGGGACTATATCCACCATTAGAAGTCTTAGGGTTGTGAGCCTGATATTTGTTTCTTTAAAGTCTGCTAGAGAAGGTTTTTTTCCTGTTTAGATGTTCCTTTTGAATCTGAACTTTCTGAAGAACTTTGTCTTTTAGGTTTTTTCAGGAGCTTTTCTTTTTCATCTTTTTTTCTCAACTACTTTTTCTCCCTTTTTCAGCAAGTTTCTCTACTTTCTTCTCAACAGGTTTTTCTTTTTCAACTGGCTTTTTCTTTTTGGTTTTTCTGGAGTTTTTTTCCTTAGGCTTTTTCAGCAGGTTTTTCTGCTGCTTTCTTTTCTGGTTTCTCTGTAATTTTTCTCTACAGTTTTTTTCAGTTTTAATTTCTTCAACTTTTTTTCTGCAGGTTTTTTTCTGGTTTCTCAGTTTTTTTCTTCTTTCTTTTCTATACTGTCAGCATCTAAATTTTTGTTTTTTTAGCATCTACATTCTTTTTCGCCTTTAAACTTTGTTGATGCATCATTTTCTACTGCGACCAAACCAATTTTTTTATTTGTTCAGCATCTATTATTTCTTGAGTATCCTTTGAAAAATATTGCCAAAAGCAAGTACAATTCCTATATTTATAACTATAGATAAAAAAACAGACAGATATAGTCACTCTTTTTTTCATTTTATCACCTACTTCGTACTGTTGGTATCTATATTTATACCACTTGCTCCTGCTTCTTTTAATAAAGCTCATAATTTCAACAATAAAACCATAATCAATGTCTTTATCAGCTGAAACTACTACATCTTTACTTTCAGAAGTATCAAGTTTTTTTCTGATACAAAAATCAACAAAAGTTGATAAATCTAACTCTTCAGTTTCACTCTTTTCCTGAATTATTAGTATATTTTTAAATAAACATTTTTTTATCTTTATCCACTAGAACTTGAACTTCCTTCAAAGTACTCTTTGTTTTTTTGCAACAGTTGATTTAGGAAGTTCTATTTTTAAAAAGCAGACCTTTCATCGAAAGTTGTTGCCAACATAAAGAAAGATAAGTAGAAGGAAAACTACGTCTATAAGTGGAGTGATTTCTAGAATCAATGTTCCACCACTTCTTCTCTTTTATTCTATCTAATTTCATTATTGTCAACACCTACTCTCTGAAATAATTTAACAATTCTGTACAAGTTTTTTCTATATCAGCTACTACTAAATCTATTCTCTTATTAAAATAATTATAGAATATCATACAAGGAATAGCTACAAATAGCCCTCCTGCTGTTGTATATAGAGCTTCAGATATCCCTTTTGCTAAGATTCCAGCATCTCCTGTTCCATTTAATGCTATAGAGTTGAAAGGCTGTTATCATACCTGTAACTGTTCCTAAAAGTCCCAATAAAGGTGAAGCATTAGCTGCTAGAGATAAAAGCCACATATTTCTTTCTAAATGTTTTATCTGTTCTATTGCTTTTTCTTTTCCTTTTTCTTCAAGTGCTGATAATGTTTCCTTATTTTCTTTATACCCATAAATCAAAATTTCTTTTTAAAACTGTTGAAGTTGATGATTTATTAGAATTAAAAGAAAATTATAGCCTCTTTTTATTTTTTTCCTTCTTTTTATAAGTTGTTTTTGCTTCTGAAGGTAATTTAGAATAGTTATTTCTTTCCTTTTGAAAGCAAAAATAAGAAAAATCTTTCCAAAATTGCATATAATCCTACTATTCCCATTAAGAGAATAAAAATACATTAATATTCCGCCTGCTTTTTAATATTTGCATTTCTATTTCTTCCTTTCTATATTGTTACTATCCAAATAATTTATCTAATATTCTTCTAAAAAAATCCTTTTTTTCTCTACTCCTTGAGATAATTCTTCTTCAATAGTAGCTGTATTTTTCACGATTAACCTTTACCTTGTCACCATTTTTCTTTTTAAATTTTCACCTGTAATATTTATAGAAGATGACTCTAAATTTTGATTTTTGAAGAATTAACTCTTCTGTATCAATTTCTTTAACATCTAATTGTTGGTTATTTTTCTCCAACTACTTTTTCTAGTAACTTCAGTTGTTATAACTCTCACCATTGTCTGTTGCTTTTTGTGCATTATCATTAATGATAACAGTTGTATCATTGTCTTCTGCATAAGTTAGTACTCCCAGTAGTAAAAAAATATTGCCAATAATTTCTTACTCATTTTTTTTTCCTCCTTTTTTTACTCCTCTAATTAATATAAAAATAAGACATTAGGAAAGTAAAAAAACAGTTCATTGCTAGCTAAATTTCTTAACGATAAAAAAATTAACGTTTCGCTGTAATTTTTGGCAAAACTTGCCAACAAGTTGGCTTCAGACACGCCGACAATTACTCGGCTCACTTGCTTTTAATTTTTTTATCTAAAAATTTAGATGCAAGTTCACTTGTTTTTTTACTTTCCAATTTTACTTATAACAAACTATTTTTTTATATTTTTAGAAGTATGCCTTTGAATTTTTTTCTGCTCTTTTAGCATCTAATTTTTTTAAGCTCATCATAATATTTTTTTAGCTTCTTTTAGTTTTTTTCATTTAAAAGTTTATAGTAAATTAATTTTTTTCTATAGAATAAGCTTTTTAAATCTTTATTTCCTTTTGTTGCATAAAGTTTTGTAAATAATTTTTTTCTGCTTCCACATTATTTTTCTTGTCTATCATAGATTTCTGCAGCTCTTAGCATAGCATCTTCTGCTAGCTTACCTTTCTTTTCATAAACTAACTTGTAGTCAGCTAGAGCCATCTTTAAGTTATTTTTCTTTTTCATTAGCTTGTCCTAATCTATATAGAACATATTCATCAGGATTTTTTTATTTACTGAAACATGAGTTCCATAGTATTTTTTTAGACTTAGCTAAATCTTTTTTTATCAAAATAATAATCTCCTAAAGCTTTTGAAGCATAAGCTTTTGTACTTTTTCAGATTTTAATAATGTTTCATATTCTTTTTACAAGTTTTTGGATCTTTCTTTTTGTGCATAATATTGAGCTGAATAGTAAGCTCTTTTCTTCTGGATCTGATATTTCTCCTAGATATTTTTTTCCATATCCTTGTAATCTTTCTTTTCTAATTTTCAGTCCCTATTATTTTTAATAGTGTTATTTTTCTTTTAACATCTGCATCATCTGTGTTTGCCTTAGACTTATCAAGAGCTTCTATGGCCTTTTTCTGTATCTCCACTTTCTATATAGAAGTTTGTACTTAAGTTTGATATAGTGGTTCTCAAATTACTATTTGGATATACAGATAAGAAATTATTCTTTTCTCTTTCAAATGCATCAGTATCTCCAAGTAAGCTAAGAGTAGTTATGTATTTATAATAAGCTTGCTCACCATAGAAAGTTTCTCCATAGTTATTATAGATAGCTTTGTATAGTTCTCCTGCTTTAGCATAGTTCTTTTTCATTGTAGTAACTATCAGCTATCTGGAATTTTTCCATAAACTTCATAACCCTTCATGCTAGCTATTTTTTTGAATAGTAAGATCTAGCTTGGTCATATTTTACCTACTCTAAAGTAACTTAATCCTATCTTTATCTAACATTTCACTATATATAGCTTTTTTTCTTTATCAGGATTTATTCTAGATAAATATTGTTCTCCAGCTTGTATTGCTTCATTATATCTTTCAGCTAAGAAGAAATTTCTAACTCTATTCAAATAAACCTTTGTACTTAAACCTTTGATCTCCACTAGATAAAACATTTTTGGAAATGTGTTTCAGCTTCATCATATTTTTTTAGTCCCATAGCTGCTACACCTTTTTAAATAGTTTAAACTATTATCATCACTTACACTTGAAAGATATTGATTCATCTCATCATATTTTTTTGTTGGTCTAATAAACTAGACATCAAACTTGATATGATTTCTGTGTTTGTATCTTGACTCAAATATGCCTTATAGATTTGTTCAGCTCTTTTCAACTTGACCTGCCTTATAGTAGGCATCTCCTGTGTATAAATATACATCTTTTCTTATATTCAGTATCGTCTGAATATAATTTATTATATTGATTAAATCTTATTTGTAAAGTCTTCCATATCTAGCATTTGGCTATCTAGTAGTATTACTCTAAATAGATTGTCCTTATCTGGAGAAACTGCAAAATAGTCTACCATAATAATCTTTTTGCTAATTTATAGTTTCCAACTTGATATGCAGAGTTTGCAATTATTCTTATGATATTATCTGTATCAACTTGGCTAACTACAACCTTTCTTATAATTTCTCTATCTCTTATAATTTCATCAAAAGTTCTTTAACTTATAGTTTATAGCAAATATATGATAGATAGATTGGTTATAATAATCACTATTTTTTTAATGATTGGAATTTCTTTAAAGCTGCTTCATACTTACCACTCTTATAAAGTGAATAAGCTTCTCCCATAGATAAGTCTTGGATTATTTTTTATCATCACTTTGATCGTAGTATTGAAGAGCCTTATCATAATTTTTCCTTTTGTTACATATAGAGTCTCCCTATCATAGTCATAGCAGTATTATATTCTTTTTGTACCCTTTTATTTTTTTCTAGATAGAAACTTACTTTTTTTGTTCATTTTTTTATTACTGTAAATTTCAATTAAATATAGTACTGCTTTTTTTGAATAATCATTAGCAGGATTTGCATTTGCTAAGTCTTCAAAAATCTACTATAGCTTGTTCTGTATTTCCCTTTTTCTATAAAGAGCTGAGGCTTTTTAAATAAGAAACCATATCCTTTATTTTTCTTTAGGTTTAGACTTTTTTGAAATTCAGAAAACCAATAGATAGCCTTTATCATAATCTTTTTAAATTATAATTTACTATACCTAGTCCCATCATAGCTTCTTTATTATTTTCATATTTTTTTATCTATAATTTCTCTATAAAGCATCTTTTGCAGCATCATTATTATCTTTAGATAAAAAAATCTTGTGCTACTGCAAAAAGTGCTCTTTTGATAAGTTTTTTTCATTTTTTTATTTCTCTTAAATAAAATCTAGCTTCATCTGTTTTTGTTTTTGTAAAGGCATTTATTCTTGCTAAGTAAGAAGCATACTCATCTTTTTTTCAGATTTTTTTCTTCCATTACAAATAACTTTTTAAATACTTCCTCAGATTTTTTTATACTCTTTCTCTAAAAAAAGTAAATTTTTTTGCAACCTTATCTCTCATACTCTTTTTGATGCTTAGACTCAGGATATTTTGCCAAAAAAATTTCTCTGACTCTACAAGAGCTGATTTAAAAATTTTCTCTTTATAAAGTTCATTAACTATTTTAAAATCTTCAGCTTCTCCTGCAAAAATTATACTAGAACTAGCTAAAAAGTGATATTATTAAAAAAATTTTTTCATAACTCTCTCCTATTAACTTATTTCTTCTAAAATAGCATAGATATCTTCTATAGCAACTGTTGTATTGATACAAGATTCATTTTTTTATCTTATTGAAAAACTCCATAGACTAAAAAAAGGTTCTGCATCTCTTATTCCACTTATTAAATCTCTTTTTACAAGCCACTGCAATTATTAAATCAGGTCTTAGATCTTTGACATACTTTTCTTGCAAGTGTTCCTCCTGTCGCTATCTTTAACATCTATATTTTTTTATATTTATTTTTTTATATCAACAAAATTATAGACCACACATTTACCACAAACTCTACAATTATTTATATCTGCTGTTATCTTATATTCACAATCATAAAGTTGTATACAATGAGGTAAAAAGTATCAAAAATTTTATCATTAGTTTTTCTTTTTTTATCTTTTTTTAATACATAATTATTATTTATCTCTAGAAATTTTTTTGAGAAAAAAATAATTATTTAATTTTTGGATTTTTTTAAACTTAGTTGTCATCATAAACAATATATATAACAAAGATTTTTAAAAAGATTTATATAAAATTTTTTTCCACAATAATCTCCTCAATAATTTGTTTATGAAAATTATAACATATTAAGTCTATTATTACAATTTAAGATTAATTATTTACCTTATATTTTGAAAAATATTAAAAGTTTGTTTAAATTTTTTTCACAAAAAAATGGTGTTGATAAAAATATTTCTACCAACACCATTTTCATTTAGAATTTATTAACTTTTTTTAGAAAAGGGAACTATTTTATTATTAGAAATCTTTTTTATTTTTCTTTAAGATTTCTCCTGTATTAGCATCTATTAAGAAATTCTCTATCTGCAAATCCTTCAGCAATTTCTACATCATATACTAATACACCATTTTTTTATGTTTTAATTCAATTTCTTTAAATTTTTCCATTTTTAGAATTTTTTTAATGCAATTTCTTTTTGCTTTTTCATAAGAAATTTTTTTGGTTCATTTACTGATTTAGCTTTTTCCAGATCCTTTTTTTGTTCTTGTTCAAATTTTTACTATTGCTCCTGTTTCAGCATCTATTTCATAATCTTTTTCTATATTTCCATCCATAACTTCAACTTCATAAACCATTCTTCCTTTTTCTCTGTCTAGTTTGAATTTAGTTATTTGTCCACCTTGTGCTTCTTTTTAAAAGCTATATCCTTTGCTTGTTGTTCACTTATTGCTGCTAAAAGCACTTGTTGAAAAATCCTATACTTCCTAAAAATTATTGCTCCTACTATTAGTATTTTTTTCATTTAAATCTTCTCCTCTTTTTTTATTTTTATATTATTTTATTTTTTTCTTTCTATACTCTAATTATAATTCATCGATTATGAATTATAAATGAATACTCTGTTTTATTTTTTTATTTTTTTATATTATTTTTTTGTAAATCATTATTTTTTTCCCTATTTTAGAGATGGATATTCTCTATATATGATGGCTTGAGAGAAATTTTATAAACTTTCTCTCAAGCTCTTGTACTAACAAATATACACAAGTAAAAATGAATACTAAATGAAAAACACTCTATCTTTTTTTAATACATATTTTTATTTTTACATATAAGGCTCAAAAAAAATGATATAATATTTTATAATATAATGTTTATAATTTTATCATAATATAGTAAGGAAGTATAGAATGAAAAAAATTTTAATAACTGGTGCAAGCTCTGGTATAGGAAAAGAGCTTGCTATAAATTTAACAAATAAAAACAGATGAGCTTTTTTTACTAGCAAGATCTATAGATAAGTTAGAACTTTTTAAAAAAAGACTTAGAAGAAAAAAATCCTTCACTAAAATGTGAATGTATAAAAATATGATTTAAGTGATATAGAGAACTTAGATAAAATCATTGAAAAATTATGATATAGATTTACTTATTAATTGTGCAGGCTTTGGAAAGATTACAGATTTTTTTCAAAACTAAGTGATAAGGAAGATTTAGATACTATCAATGTAAATTTTATCTCTCCTATGTTACTGACAAAAAAATATTCTGAAAAAAATTTTTTTACAAAAGGGACAAGGAATAATTTTTAAATGTCTGTTCAACTGCTGCCCTTATATCAACATCCATATATGGCGATATATAGTTCAACTAAGTCAGCTCTTTTTACATTATTCTTTAGCACTTGATGAAGAGCTACATAATAAAAAAATAAGAATGTAAGAGTTCTATCTGTCTGTCCTGGTCCAACTGCAAGTAACTTTTTTTGACAAGGATATACAAGCTAAAATTTGGAAGTTCACAAAAAAATTTATGATGAGCTCTGAAGATGTAGCTAAAAGAATTATAAAAATAATTGAAAAGAAAAAAAGATTTTCTATAATAGGTTTTTAGAAACAAGCTTTCTATGTTTCTCCTAAATCTTTTACCTGCTTCTTTACAATTAAGACTAGTAGGTTCAGTATTAAAAAAAGGTGATTAAATGATAGATTTATTTTTATGTTTTTACTGACAATAACAATAATTTTACTTATTTTAAAAGTTATTCTTTTTCTTTTTGCCTATTTCTATAAAACTAGACAGACTTGAAAAAGACTCAAATAGATGAAAAAGAAATACACTATACTTCAACCCTATTCTATCAGGTGATCCTAGACTTGAAGAAGATTTAATAGCCAATTTAAAAAAATACTACTGATATGAAGTTTTATATGGCTTGTTGATAAAAGTGATAAAGTAGCTATAAATACAGTTGAAAATATTTTTAAAAGATAAAAATTATTCAAATAGAATTGAAGTCTATTACTTAGATGATGTTCCCTCAGGAGTTAAATCCCTAAGATATTTAAACTTGCTCAAGTTGTAGATAAGATTAAAACTGAGTACTCTATAATTTTAGATGATGATGCTGTAATAGACAGAAAAAAATTAGATGAATTGAGTGTATATGAAAAAAAGATAAATCTGAATGGATAGCAACAGGAATTCCTTTTTAATTATAATATTAAAGGCTTTTTATTCAAAAATTAATTTCAGCCTTTATTAATTCCAATTCTATTTTTTTCATATTTTTTTCTTTATCATTTTTTTAAAAAGAAAATAAGACTATAAATGGAATGTTCTATATCTTTAAGAACTGATATTTTAAAAAAAATATTCTGCCTTTTGAGGAGATAAAAATATTGGCTTTGTGATGACTTTAGCTCTAGCAACTTATCTACTTTCAAAGAAGGTAAAAAAATTATACAAAGTACTGATTTTTTTGTAATGTGAGAAATACAGTTCCAAGCTTAAAAAGATATATACTTCTTATGAAAAAGATGGTTGCTATTTAGCAATGTATATATGAAAAAAATGCTTTTTTTCTACAAAAATTTTTTTATTTATCATATTGCTTCCTACTTTATTACCAACTATTTTTATTATTTTTTTAGTTTCTATTTAGGTATAGATTACTTGGTGATAATACTTAATCTTTTTTATAGGAAAAAAATAGCACTATTTCATATAGTGAGACTTTTTATTTATCAAGGAAACTATGAAGAAAAACTCGTTTAAAAAAATCTCTATTTGTTTTTTTCGCCTCAAACTACAGAACTTCTATATGAATTATTAAGTGAATTTTTTTATTACCTTTTATGTTAATATATACTCTTTTAACTCCTCCTGTAATCCTATGGAGAAATAAAAAAATCAGAGTTAAAGATGGGAAGATACACTATGAAATTTAAAGAATATTTAGAAAAAAATTAGAGAGTTTAGATGTTTCAAAAACTCTTTTTAAAAAGAAGATAAAAATAGTCTTTGTTATAAGTGGAAGTAGCAATTTAAAAACTGCTGCCTTAGAGCCTGATAGATTTGAAATACTAGATATTTTTTAAAGAATTTGGCTATAAGGTGATAAAGTCTAACTTTCCTTACAATGAAGATTTTTCCCTATGATGAATTTGAAGATATCAATATACTAAAGGCTAGTTTATCCAATATTACTTTACTATCCTCATACTCTTTTTAATAAAGAGATTTGAAAAAGAGATTTTTAAGACATTTAGAGCCTATAAAAATCTTTTAAAAAGATGTCATTATTATTTCTCAAAGTTCAGGTTTAAATGTATGGAAAAAAATTTATGGAGCTATCAGACTTCAACAATGAAAAATATTAAAAATGTTTGCATTAGGTCCTGTTGGAAAAGGCTATGGTAAAACTAAATAATGTGGTAGTTCTTAAAGGAATTTTTTTGATATCTATAGTTGGCTTTTTAGACTTTTCATAAGTCTGATAAAATAGTTAATTGTGGACATTTAGGATATTTTAAAGATAGAAAGGTTAAGGAAATAATCTATGAATACTTACAAAGAAAAAAATTAAAATTGCAGTTGTTGCTCCTCCTTTCAGTGGACATCTTTATCCAATTTTTAGAATTAGTTTTGCCTCTATTAAAGAAAAAGTGATAAATATGATATTTGTGTCTATACAGGTTTTAAAAAAAGAAAGAAGTTGTTGAAAAGATTAGGTTTTCCTGTAAAAAAATTTTTACTTGAAGATAGACCTGATGTCTTTGAAAACATATCTGATACAGATAAGAAAAACTAATCCTATCATAGCTTACAAGCAATTTAAGGAAAAACTTAGGACTTATGCCTAAAATTATAAAGGAGATGGAAGATTATTTTTAGTGAAGGATAAACCAGACATAATTGTAGCAGACTTTATTGCTGTTCCTGTTTGTTTTGTTTCTAAAAAAATTAAATATCCCTTGGATTACAAGCATTCCTACTCCCTTTGCCATAGAAAATAAGACAACAACACCTGCCTATGTTGGTGGACTATATCCAAGAGATAGTTTTTATCTTTAAGTTAAGAGATAAATTTGCTCGTGGATTTATTAGAACTTTTTAAAAAAATTACTTTGCTTTTATACTAAGAAAAACAATTAAAAAGAATTAGATTTTTACATTGTATAATGAAAAGGGAGAAGAAAATATCTATTCTCCTTATTCAATACTTGCTTTGGGTATGAAAGAAATTGAATTTAGAGATGATTTTTCCTAGTCAATTTTTCTTGGGCTGGACCTTGTTGTTCATCTCTTTTTCAAAGATAGTGCAAAATTTGAAGTTGAAACTAAGTTTGAAAAAAATCATATTATTGACTAAGGGAACTCATTTAAAAATGGGCTAAAAATTCTATAATTGATATAGCTAGAGAACTTTCTCAAAAAAATATCCAAACTACCTATTTGTTGTTTCATTGGGATCTTATTTAGAAAGAGAAAAGGAAATTATAAAAAGAAAAATAATTTACAAGTATATCATTATTTAGATTATGATGAAATTTTACCTAAGGTTGACTATGTAATTCATCATGGTGGAGCAGGCATACTTTACTCTTGTATTAAACATAACAAGCCTGCTGTTATTATTCCTCATGATTATGACCAATTTGATTATGGGGTAAGAGCAGATTTAGCCGAGATTGCCTTTGTTGCAAATTTAAAATCAAAGAAATCTATTTTTAAAAAGCCTTTGATAAAAATGCTAGAAAGAAAAGAATGGAGAAAATTTAGAGAAAATTATCAAAAAGCTTTCAATAATTATTCTCCTAGTGACTTATTAGAAAAAAAGAAATCGATAGAATTTTTGAAAGGGGTCAAAAAGTGAAAAATTTTTACTTACAGGAGCTACAGGATTTTTAGGAAAATATGTAATAGATGAATTAAAAAATAACTCTTACCAAGTTGTTGCCTTTGGTAGAAATGAAAAGATAGGAAAGACATTGATTGATGAAAATGTTGAATTTTTTTAAAGGGGGATATAGATAATTTAGATGACTTATATAAGGCTTCTCAAGATTGTTCAGCAGTTATCCATGCTGCTGCTCTTTCTACTGTTTGGGGACTATGGGAAGATTTCTATAATGTAAATGTTATAGGAACAAAAAAATATTGTTCAAGTCTGTGAAGAAAAAAAAATTAAAATTAGTTTTTTTGTTTCATCTCCTAGTATATATGCAGGGAGCAAAGGATCAATTAGATGTTAAAGAAGATGAAGCACCTAAAGAAAAATGATTTAAACTACTATAAAAAAAGTAAAGATTATGGCAGAGAATATAATTAAAGCTTCTAATCTAGACTATATGATAATTCGTCCTAGAGGATTTATTTGGTATAGGCGATACTAGTATAATTCCAAGACTTTTTAGAATTAAATAAAAAAATGGGTATTCCTCTTTTTGTTGATGGTAAGCAAAAAAAGTGGATATAACTTGTGTTGAGAATGTTGCCTATTCTTTAAGATTAGCACTGGAAAAATAAAGAACATTCAAGAGAAATTTACAATATAACTAATGGTGAGCCTATAGAATTTAAAGAAATCTTAACTTTGTTCTTCAATGAAATGGGAACTGAAGGAAAAGTATTTAAAATGGAACTATAATTTAGTCTTACCTTTAGTTTCATTTTTTTAGAGAAAGGTCTATAAGTTATTTAGAATAAAAAAAGAGCCTCCTATCACTAAGTACACTCTATATTTAATGAAATATAGTCAAACTTTAAACATTGATAAGGCTAGAAAAAGAATTGGGCTATTCTCCAAAGATGTCTATATTAGAAGGAGTTAAAAAAACTATGTCGAACACAGTAAAAAAATGATAGAAAAAGTTGATTATTTTTGCTTGTGGCTATTGTACCAATGATTTAAAAAGAGTTTTTTTAAAGGATTTTGATTAAAAAAATATGGTCGCACACTTGTGACTCTAGCACTCGTAGGGTGTCAGTCATGAGTTAGACCATTAAGTATAGTCAGCATATATAGAAATGTGTATGTAGAGGTAGCAACTTTTAAAAAAAGCTATCCAATACTACTCGAATTGCTGGAAACCCCTAAAAGTTAGTATAACTACAACATAGTACCTAAATAAAAATATGGTACAAGTGTGAAAGTGGCGAAAGCAGAAAAAATATATTAGATGACATAAGGTTAAATCCTAAGTGTTAAGCCAGTAATGCCCCAAATCAAAGATTTGGGAAAGGCTAAAAATGGGCAATCAGCAGCCAAGACCGAAAGGTAAGGTTCAACGACTATTCCTCCTGAGGGAAGTACACTAAAGCTAGTGGAAGTGGGTAGACCCAAACAGATAGAGCTGTGGGATAAGATATAGTCTGTGCTTAATAGAAATATTAAGAAGTTCAAGGCTAATCTCCTTAATTTATTAAGGAGTGTATATGCCAAGAGAACTGCATAAGTGGTAGCGTACTTATGTGAACGACAACCTCTAAAAACGACTGAGTCAGTTTTTAGGTTCATATATTTAGAAAAAAATTTTTACTTTTTTTCATTTACTTATAGTATAAAAAGTAGTATACTATATATAGGTAAATGGAGGTGAAATCGTATGGAAAAAAAGCATATAAGTTTAGATTTTTATCCAACTAAAACTCAAATAGCAATATTAAATTGTACTTTTTGGTTGTGTAAGATATGTCTATAATCATTTTTTTAGGTTTAAAACAAGAGCTATATAGCAAAGAGAAAAAAAGTCTATGTCATATAGTCAATGTAGCAAAAGCACTGACAGTTTTTAAAACAAGAGAAAGAATGGTTAAAAAGATGTAGATAAATTTTCTTTACAAAATTCTTTAAAAGATTTAGATAAAGCCTATAAAAAAACTTCTTTAGTGGAAAGGGTTATCCAAAGTTTAAATCTAAGAAAGATAATAGAAAATCATACAGAACCAATTATACAAATAATAATATAGAGTTTTTTTAGATAAATGGATAAAAGTACCTAAGTTAGGAAAAACTAAAAAAATAAGAGATAAAAATGAAAACCACAAGGAAGAATAATAAATGCAACAATAACACAAGTACCTAGTGGAAAATATTATATATCTTTATGTTGTACTGATGTAGAAGCAGAAAAAGTTAGAAAGTACAAATAGAAATGTTGGAATAGATTTAGGTATAAAAAGACTTTGCACTTACCAGTGATGAAATCTCAATAGAAAAATCCAAAAATATTTACAAAAAAATCTTTGAATAAACTAGCTATATTACAAAAGAAGACTATCACGAAAAACCAAAGGGTAGTTCAAATAGAAATAAAGCTAGAATAAAAAGTAGCAAGATTATTTGAAAAAGATATCAAATCAAAGAGAAGATTTTTTTGCAAAAATTATCAACAATGCTAATAAGAAAAATATGATATTATCTGTATTGAAGACTTTACAAGTAAAAAAATATGATAAAAAAATCATAAATTAGCAAGAAATATTGCAGATGTATCATGGAGTGAATTTAGTAGAATACTAGAATATAAAGCAAAATGGTATGGAAAAACAATAGTAAGAGTAGATAAATTTTTTTGCAAGTAGTCAAATATGTAATTGTTGTGGATATAGAAATGAAGAAGTAAAAAGATTTAAGTGTGAGAGAATGGACTTGTCCAGTATGTGGAGCTGTACATAATAGAGATATAAATGCAGCTAAAAACATATTAAAAGAAGGACTAAGGATATTAGGTATAAGTGCTTAAATATATAATATATGAACCGTAGGAACTATGGGGATAGCTTGGTAAATTTAGTTGGCTAACAGAAGCAACTACTACCCAAGAACCCTGCGACTCTAGCACTCGTAGGGTGTCAGTCGTGGGAGGTTCAGAAGACAATAGTCAATTTTAATGCAGGAGTTTTTTTGATTAAACATAGGGAAAAAAAGGCTATATACTCTATGATACTGGCTACTCTATGGATATTTTTAAAAAAATAATCTTAAATATTTTTCTATATAGATTTGCAAATCCTATAACTTTAAAAAAAGAGAAGATATGATAGACTATCAACTTAAAGAAAAAAAGGTATAAGTCCAGATGAAATCAAATATATTATTATTTCTCATCTACATCCTGACCATATTGGAGGCTTAAAATTTTTTTCCGAATTCTTACCTAATTTTAACCAAAACTTGTTATAATGATTTTTAAGTTAAAAAAAGGATAGACTATTAATTTTTGATGAATTGTTACCAGAAGACTTTTGAAAAAAAGACTGATAATCATAGATGATTTTAAAGAAAATACTCAATTTCCTTATAGAGAAAGTTGTGATTTATTTTCTGATTCATCTATGTTTCTTGTAGAGGTAAGTGGGACATACTAAGGGGCAAGCTTGTTTATTTTCTTCCTGAAGATAATTTATTTCTTGCTGCTGATGTATGTTGGGGTACAGATTTTTTTACCTCTTTACAGAAAAAAATGAAATGGCTTCCTAGAAAAAAATTCAAAAATAACTTTGAAGAATATAAAAAAAGGTACTAAGTTATTAGAAAAAAATTAATAGAAGATAAAATTTCAGTCATCGTCAGTCATGACAAAAAAAGAAAAAAAATAATAGATATATTGAAAACTATTGAATAATTTAAAAATAATTCGTTACTGAGTAAAACTTTAAAAAAATTTTTCTTTGAAAGATTTAAATAATTTCTAATTATATATAGCGATTACTTGTCAGCCTATAATGTTTCTGGAGCTCCACAAAGGCTCTCTCAACATTATAGGACGTTGCAGTAATCTTATTTAATACAAAAAGGGGGAGAGATAAAATGAATAAAAATTTTGAAAATTATATCAACTTTTATTAAAGTTAGATATTTTTTTCTAAGTGGACTTCAAGAGATAAACTTTTAAAAATATCAAGATGAACAAGTTGAAAAAAACATTTTAAAATTTTTTTAAAAAGAAAATTCACCATATTTTTAAAACTCATCAAATTACAGATGACTTCACTATGAACAAAGCATTTATGATGGAAAAACTTCGATGAACTTAACACTTTTAGGGTGTAAAAAAAGATGAAGCTATGGAAATTGCTTTTAAATAGTGAAAAAAACTAGAAATTTTCAGTCAAAAAAATATAAGGATATTTCAGTAGGTTTATCATCAGGTACATCTGGTCATAGAGGAATGTTTATAACAACTCCTGAAGAACAAGGGGTACATGGGCAGGAACAATTCTTGCTAAGATGCTACCTAAAAATGATATCTTTCGGACATAAGATAGCATTTTTTTCCTAAGAGCAGATAATGATTTATATAAAACTATAAATTCATTTTTTTAATAAGTTTAGAATACTTTCGATACTTTTTAAAGGATATAGATGAGCATATTGAAAGATTAAATAAATATCTACCAACTATGATAGTTGCACCACCCTCGTTACTTTTTAGTTCTTGCTAAAAAAATTGAAGAAGGAAAATTAAAAGTTTCTCCAAAAAGACTTATCTCAGTTGCAGAAATTTTTGGAGAAAGCTGACGAAGAATATATAAAAGAAACAATTTAATTTAAAAAAATAATACATCAAATTTATCAAGCTACTGAAGGTTTCTTAGCTTGTACTTGTGAATATGGACATCTACATCTCAATGAAGATTTAATAAAATTTGAAAAAGCAGTATATAGATGAAAAGAGATTTTTATCCAATAATTACTGATTTTTAGAAGAACTAGTCAACCTTTTGTAAAAATATTATCTAAATGATATCTTAGTTGAAAAATACTGAGCCTTGTCAATGTGGTTCAGTTCTACAGAGAATAGAAAAGATAGAAGGACGTTCAGATGATATTTTTCAAATTTCACTAATAAGTTTGGAAAAAGAAATTGTGGTCTTTCCTGATTTTTATCAGAAGAACCATACTCTTTGTTGAAAAATATAAGAGAATATCAGGTTTTTCAAATCAATGATAAATTGTTAGAAGTCGCTATTTTTAAATATTAGTGATAAACAAAAAGAATTAGTCAAAAAAATGAATTCAATAAGTTATTTACTTCTTTAAATATTGAAAAATATTGAAATCAAAAGTTTATTAACTACGAGATAGATAAAACTAAAAAAACTAAAAAAAGAATAGTTAGGAAGGTAGAAAAAAATGAGAAGAATAAAATTTAAAGGATATGGAGTAGTATTACCTAAAAAAATACAGTTAGTTTTTAAAGATCATATTCGTTACAGAATAAGTGAAGGAGAAACTCAGCTTCAACTTGCTGTTGCTGCCTGTGAAAAAAAGCTTTTAAAGAATTCTAATATTTCTATAAATGATATTGATTGTATAGTTTCAGCTTCTGCTGTTGGTGTACAACCTATTCCTTGTATGGCAGCCTTTAATTCATGAAAAGATAGCAAAAGGAACTTCTATTCCTGCACTTGATATAAATACAACATGTACAAGTTTCATTACAGCTTTGGATACTATGTCTTATCTTTTAGAAGCTGGAAGATATAAAAGAGTATTAATTGTTTCTTGTGATGTTGCTTCATCAGCATTAAATCCTAATCAAAAAGAAAGTTTCCAACTTTTTCAGTGATGGAGCAGTAGCCTTTGTTGTGGAAAAAGTCTGATGAAGAAGTAGGAATCATAGATTCTACACTAAAAAAACTTGGTCTGAAGGAGCACATTCAACTGAAATTCGTGGTGGTCTAAGTAATTTCCATCCCTAAATATTATTCTGAAAAATACAAAAAGAAGAATATATGTTTGATATGTCTGGAAAAGAGTATTCTAGCTCTTTGTATCAAAGAAATACCCTAAGATGTTTAGAGAATTTTTTTAGAAAACAACAAGATGAAAGTATCTGATATTGACATGGTAGTTCCACATCAAGCCAGTGTTGCTATGCCAATAGTTATGCAAAAAAATTAGGAGTAGCTAAAGGTAAATTTATAGATGAAGTTAAAAGAATTTGGTAATATGGTTTCTGCCTCTGTCCCTATGACTCTAGCACATGGATTAGAACAGCAAAAAAATTAAAAAAATGGTGATATAATATTACTTACAGGTACTGCTGCTGGGACTTACTACAAATATGATGTTAATAAAAAAATCTAAAAAAACAAAAAAAGGGAGATTTAACAATGTTAAGAGAAGATGGGAGAAAAATTTAACGAAGAAAGAAAAAAATTAAAATTACTAAAGGATGTAAATATCTATGCAGAAGGTTCTGTTCTGATAGAAGTAGGAAATACTAAAAGTTATCTGTACTGCCTCTGTAAGTGAAAAAGTTCCTCCATTTTTAAGAGGAACAGGAAAAGGTTGGGTTACTGCTGAATACTCTATGTTGCCTAGGGCTACAAATGAAAGAAATCAAAGAGAGGCTAGTAAAGGAAAATTAACAGGTAGAACTGTTGAAATTCAAAGACTTATCGGTAGAGCTTTTAAGATCTGCAATAGATTTAGAAAAAAATTAGGTGAAAGACTTATAACTATCGACTGTGATGTTATTCAAGCTGATGGTGGGACAAGAACAACTTCAATAACAGGTGGTTATGTTGCTCTTGCTCTTGCTATAAAAAAATTGTTGAAAGAAGAAATCCTAGAAGAAAAATCCTTTAATAGCTAATGTTGCTGCTATAAGTGTTGGAAAAAAATAGATTCTGAATTGATGGTAGACTTGAAATATTCAGAAGATTCAGCTGCTGAAGTGGATATGAATGTCATTATGAATAAAAAAAAGGTGAGTTCATTGAAGTTCAAGGAACTGGTGAAGAAAGTACATTTACAAGAGCTGAATTAAATGGTCTTTTAGACTTAGCTGAAGCTTCTATAAAAAGAATTATAGACTTACAAGATAAGGTTATTGAACAAGAAAAATTTAAAAAAATATTTCTAGCAACAGGAAACAAACATAAAATAGAAGAAATATCTGATATTTTTTTCAGGTATAGAAAATATTGAAATTCTTTCAATAAAAGATGGTGTAGAAATTCCTGAAGTTATTGAAGATGGAACAACTTTTGAAGAAAATTCAAAGAAAAAAAGCAGTAGAGATTGCAAAAATTCTTGAATATGATTACTATTGCTGATGATTCTGGTCTTTGTGTTGATGCACTTAACGGTGAACCTGGAGTATATTCTGCTAGATATAGTGGAACAGGTGATGATTTAAAGAATAATGAAAAAGCTTATTGAAAACCCTAAAAGGTGTAGAAAATAGAAAAGGCTAAATTCGTCTCTGTAATAACTTTAGCAAAACCTAATGGAGAAACTTTCTCTTTTGAAGGAGAAATTCTTGGTGAAATAGTTGATAATCCTAGAGGAAATACTGGTTTTGGTTATGACCCTCATTTCTATGTAGAAGAATATCAAAAAAACTTTAGCTGAATTACCTGAACTTAAAAAAATAAAAATTAGTCATAGAGCTAAAGCATTAGAAAAAAATTAAAGAAAGAACTTAAAAAAATATCCTTTTTATAATAAGTGTTCTCAAATAATAATATCTTTTATATTTTTGATTAAAAAAATAATTGACTTATAGATATATTTATTATAAAAATATGTAGAGAATAATTTATTTAGGGGTACTACTATGAAAAAAAAATTTTTACTTGCTTTTAATGTTATTAGGAGCTGTTTCAGCTGTTGCTGCAACTAAATCTGCTCCAAAAATCTCAATATCCTGATGGAACTTATAGAGGAGTGTATATTTCTGGTCAAGAAACTCAAGTTGAAGTTCAATTTAACTTTAAAAAAATGATGTAATCACTGATGCAAAAATATAGAACTTTATTCTATAAAGGACATGACTGGTTAAAAGAAGATGATTTTATTGCTAAAAAAATGATGGATATATGAAACTTCTTGAAAGAATAACTAATAAAAAAAATACAAGATGTTATGCCTACTATGTATAACTCTGAAGAAATAGAAAAAAAGGTGGAGCAACTGTAAGAGAAATGAAAGTTAGATCAGCTCTACAATACGGTTTAAAATGTAGGACCATTTAAATTACCTAAAAAAAGAAGCTAAATAGATCTTTAATAAACTAATGATTTTCCTAAATAAAAATCCCTTTATATATAGAGGGATTTTTTTATTTTTACTCATTTTGTAAAGAATATGTTATAATAAATTAAAATAAAAAAATCAGATTAAGGAATTATTTTACTTATTATTTAGTTTTACAAATCAATATTCCTAATTTATAATATTAAAATTTAGATGGAGGAACAGAATGACTAAGAAAAAAATAGTTATAGGTGTTATTGGTTCAGACTGTCATACAGTAGGGAAATAAAATAATTCATAATAAATTAGAAGAAAGTGGCTTTTGAGGTAGTAAATATTGGTGCTTTATCACCTCAGATAGACTTTATAAATGCTGCTCTTGAAACAAATTCAGATGCAATTATTGTTTCTTCAATCTATGGATATGGAGAATTAGATTGTCAAGGTATAAGAGAAAAATGTGATGAATATGGATCTAAAAGATATACTTTCTATATGTTGGTGGAAACATAGCTTCAAGTAATGAAGATTGGGAAAAAAACTGAAAAAAAAGATTTAAAGAAATGGGCTTTAATAGAATATATAAACCAGGAACTCCAATAGAAGAAACTATAAGTGATCTCAAAAAGATTTTGTCTTTAAAAAAATTGTTCGTTACTAACCAGATTTCTTTACGAACAAAAATTAGAATTGCTGAAATTCGACATCTGAAGAAACTCTAAATCAATTCATTAAGATTTCTAGATCGCATGCTCGACATGTCGAGATTTACTCGGCTCATTCTATTTAATTTTTTTCTTCTAAAATCTGGAATGTAACTCATATTTTTTTTAAAGTTTACTAGTTCTATTATAATAAGGAAAGGTGTGAAAAATGAGTAGTCGTATTTATCTCAGTATAGATTTTTGGTAGTACATACACAAAATTAACTGCAATAGATTTAGACAAGGAGGAAATTATCTCCACAGCAAGAGCAACAACAACTGTTAAAACTAATGTTTTGACTGGTTTTAATATGGCATTTGAAAAATTAACAAAGGACTTAAAAAGATAAATTGAAAAGACTATGAAATAGTTAAAAAAAGTAGCTTGTTCCTCTGCTGCAGGAGGATTAAAAAAATTATAGCTATAGGTTTAGTTCCTGAACTAACTACTGAAGCTGCTAAAAAAGCTGCTTTAAGTTCAGGTGGAAGAGTTGTAAAGACTTATGCTTTTAGACTAAGTCCTGAAGATATGGAAGAAATATCTTCTCTTGACTATGATATTCTACTTTTAACAGGTGGAACTAATGGTGGAAATAGAGAATATATCTTAGATAATGCTAGAACTTTAGCAGAAAAATAATATTAAGAAACCTATTATAATTGCAGGTAATGAAGAAGTTAAAGAAGAAGTAGATAAAATTTTTAAGGCTCATAATATTGAATACTATAGCAGTGAGAAATGTTATGCCTGTTGTAAATAAAATCAATGTGCTTCCTGTCAAAGAAGTTATAAGAGAAGTTTTTATGAACAATATAATCAAGGCTAAGGGTATGGAAAGTATCCAAGAAATTGTTGGTAATATAATAATGCCAACTCCTACTGCTGTTATGATGGCTGCTGAAGTTTTTTTCACAAGATAATGATGACACTATTGTTATTGATATAGGTGGAGCAACAACAGATGTACACTCTATTGGAGCAGGTCTACCAAAAGCTAATAATATTCAATTAAAAGGTATGGAAGAGCCTTATTCAAAAAGAACTGTTGAAGGCGATCTAGGAATGAGATACTCAGCTCTTGCTCTTTATGAAGCAACTAGTTTAAATAAGGTTAGAGAATATCTAGGGAAGTAAAGATTCTAAAATTAATATAAGAGAAAATTTTTGAATTTAGACATGAAAAATCCTGATTTTGTAGCTGAAACTGAAGATGATATAATCTTTTGATGAAATGATGGCTATGCTATGTACTGAAATTGCTATAGATAGACATGTTGGTACTTTTAGAATCTATTTTTTTCACCTATGGGGAACTCTTTTTTTGTTCAAAGTGGAAAAGATCTAACAGATGTAAAAATATGTAATTGGAACTGGTGGAATAATTAAACAATAGTAGAAATCCTAAAAAAAATATTAGATTTATGCTTATATGATGAGAATAATCCTTTAGATTTAAAAACCTAAATATCCAAAAATTTTTTTAGTAGATAAAACTTATATTATGTCTGCTATGGGTTTACTTGCTAGTGATTACCCTGACATAGCATATAGAATAATGAAAAAAAGTATCTTGTAGAGGTATAATGGAGGAATTTAAATGTCTATAACATTTAAAAAAATTGATAAAGAAGATTTTTCTAGAGATGAGAAAAAAATTTTTTTAGAAAATTATAAAAAGTTTAGATGACTTTGATTTAGACACAGCTATTAGATTTCATAAAGTCATTGCCAGACTATAAAAAAATTTTCAAAAAGATGCTAGAAAAAAATCTATACAAGATAATAAAATTATAATTGAGGCATATAGCAAAAGAAACTCTGTTAGAAGATTTAATAAAAAAATTTAAATTCTCTCCATAGAGTTGGACAGGCTGATTTTTCTCTCAATTATAATAGATTCTCATACTAGAGAAAATCATTATGAAAATGCTAGAACAATATTAGAAGATTCTATAAAATCTAATAAAGTCTCTATTAAATGGTTTTCCTTTAATAACTTATGGGACAAAACTTGCTAGAAAAAAATTATAAATGATGTAGAAGTTCCATTACAGATAAAAACATGGCTCAGCTGATGCAAGATTACTAGCTGAGTTCTCATTCTTAGGTGGTTTTTTTCGGCTTTTTGATGGTGGGGGAATTAGTCATAATATACCTTTTTAGTAAATCTGTACCATTAAAAGATAGTTTAGAAAAATTGGAAATATGTTGATAGACTTGTTGGACTATATGAAGAAAATGGAATAAAAAAATAAATAGAGAAATTTTTCTCCACTTACAGCTACTCTTGTTCCACCTGCAATTTCTAATTCTATCCAGATTTTAGAAACTTTACTCGCTGTTGAACAGGGTGTAAAAAAATATAAGTATAGGAGTTGCTCAATATGGTAATATAACTCAAGATATTGCTTCTTTACTAGCACTTCAAAGAGCAAATTAAATTTTATTTAGATACTTTTTTTCTTTTTAAGGACATTAATATTTCAACTGTCTTTAATCAGTGGATAGGTGGCTTTCCCAGAAGATGAATTAAAAGCTTATTCTTTAATTTCTTATTCTGCAACTGTTTGCTTTATTTACTAAATCTAATAGAATCTTTGTTAAAAAAATATAGATGAGTATACTAAAAATTCATTAGATAATACTATGATTAATTCTTTAGTTTTAACTAAAGACTATTCTAGATATTGGAAATAGTCAAAAATCTTACTAACTATGAAGAGGTAATCTTAGAAAAAAAGAACAAATAAAAAAAGAAACAGCCCAGATAATAGAAAAAGATTTTTTTCTATATGTGATGGAGATTTAAGAAAAGCTATTATAGAAAGCTTTTTGAAGATGGAATAATTGATATTCCTTTTGCTCCTTCTAAAATATAATATAGGAAAAAAATCATGCCCTAGCAAGAGATAAAGAAGGGTATGATTAGATATTTAGATGCTGGAAATCTGCCTTTTTTTGCTACTTTAATACAAAGAATTTCATTATAATAAAAATTAAAGAAAGAGCTTTGAGTGAAAAATAGAGAAATAGACTTTTCAAATGACTATAGATGATATTTTTTTGCTATGAGCCAAGGTAAATTAATAAACAAAAAAAGTCGTGAATAATGTTACTCACGACTTTTTATTTTAATTATAAATTTTTTTAACTATTAGAAACTAACTTTCATAGTTGCCCAAGCAACTGGTTGCCATCTCCAGTTTTTTTAGCTTTAGATTCAGCTTGAACTTGGAAGTTTCTGTATTCTGCTCCAGCAGTTAAAGATAGTTTAACATTTTCAGTTGCTTTATAAGAAATTCCTAAAGTAGGTTGGAAGTAAACACTGTAAGATCTTCTATCGTTGCTATTTTTTTAGCTTTTATATTGATGGAAGTCGTATGAATCATATCCACCTTCAGCATCAAATGTTAAAGAGAACTTGTCATTTTTTTATAATGGAAGAGAATAGTATAAATAAGCTTCCATAGCTCCATTAAATTGTCCTTTTTTAGTTTCTCCATTTTTTCCTACTTCAAATGCTTTTTTATGTCTAGTGTAGTTAGAATATAGATTTAATTCTGCACTAAATCCTGCAGGTAATGTATATGTAGATTCAAAATCTAATGCATACTTATCTGTTGTCTTATCATGATTATGTCCAGCCCAGCTATGAGCATATCTAGGTCTTAGTCCAAATGTATCTACTTTAAAGTATTCATTTGATGGGAAATAACCAGCAAAAATCAAAGAATACACTTGCTTCTAAAGTTTTATTTCCTGCATCACCTTTAGATTGATTATAAGATAATCTTGATTTAGCTTTAACTTTACTATCTCCTAAAGTACCAAAAGTTATAGAAGTGTCTAAGTCTTAATGAATCACTACCTACAGTTGATTGTTTTTCTGTCAGTATTTTTTAAAAGTATGATAATTTCTTGTTCTTATATCTAAAGATTGTTTTTTTCAGTAAAATTAATATTTGTTAAAGTTTGTAATCTTCCTGCATTTGCAATATCATTTGCCCAATTTCCTTTAGTATCTTCACCAACATTTTTTTATTTTCAGTTTCTCCATACCATCTGTAAGTTAAAGAAACTGACCCATTTGGTCTCCAAGCTGGAGCAACTTCTCTGTCTCTATAAACAATAACTGGTTTTTCAACATATTCAATTACTTTTTTTCAGGTTCTGGAGTAGGTGCTGGCATAACTTCCTTTTGCTGCAGCTACAGAACTAACTACTAATAATGATCCTAATACTAATGCTAATCTTTTTTTCATGAGATTCCCCTTAAAATTTATTTTTATATAGTTTTTCTTTTTATAACTTTCATTTAAATTTATCTTATTATAACATATCATTTATAATTTACAAGTTTTTATAATCTAACTATACTTTTTTTAAAACATTTTATCGTATTTTTAAACATATTAATAAGCTTAAAAATTTTTTTATTAAAAGGCTTTTTTTAAATAAAAAAATGAGGATAATATCCTCATTTTTTTCTATAATTATTATCTTATTTATTTAATAATTCATCAGGAACTATAAAATCTGCTTCTGTTGTTGCTCTTATATCTTCTAAAGAAGAGTAAGGAGTAATTTCTTTTTAAAACTAAACCTTTATCTGTTACTTCAAAAACAGCTTTTTTTCTGTTATGATTAAGTTTACAACTCCAACTGCTGTTAGAGGTAATTTACATTCTTTTTAATATTTTTTTACTGCACCATTAGATGTATGTTCCATTGCAACTATAACATGTTTAGCTCCAACAACTAGATCCATAGCTCCACCCATTCCAGGAACTTTCTTTCCAGGAATCATCCAGTTAGCAAGATTTCCTTTTTCATCTACTTCTAAAGCTCCTAATACAGTCGCGTCAACGTGTCCACCTCTGATTATCCCCAAAAGAGTAAGCTGAATCAAAGAACATAGCTCCTTTAGCAGCAGTTATAAATCCTCCTCCTGCATTTACTAAATAAGGATCTTCTTTACCTTTTTCTGGTGCAGGTCCTACACCTATACAACCATTTTCACTTTGGAAAATTACATCCATATCTCCAACATAGTTAGCAACTAATGTAGGAAGACCTATACCCTAAGTTTACAACATATCCATCATGAAATTCTTGAGCAACTCTTTTTTTGCTATAACTTCTCTTACTAAATTTTTTTATCCATTTCCATATTCACTTACACCTCCATTATTTACTTTCAACTATGTAGTCTACGAATATTCTTGATATATCTAAATGTTCTGGACTTAATGAACCTGCTGGAACAATTTCTAAAGCTTCAACTATAACAAGATCAGCAGCAGTTGCCATCAATGGGTTAAAGTTTTTTTGTAGTTTTTTTCACAGATAACATTTCCTAATTCGTCAACTTTTTGATCCAAATATTAATGCTACATCTGCTTTTTATAGGCTTTTTTTCTAATAGGTAATCTCTTTCCGTCAACATTTACTACTTGTTTTTCCTTCTTGAACTATAGTTCCAAGTCCTGTTGGAGTTAAGATTCCTCCTAGTCCATAACCTGCTGCTCTTACTCTTTCAGCTAAAGTTCCTTGTGGAACTAATTCAACTTCCATTTCTCCAGCTTGCATTCTTCTTCCTGTTTCTGGGTTTGTTCCTATATGACTTGCTATTACTTTTTTTAACTTGATTATTAACAATTAATCTTCCAATACCTTTATCTACGAAATCCTGTATCATTACCAACTATTGTTAAATCTTTTTACACCTTTTTTTCTATAAGAGCTGTAACTATATTTTCTGGTGTTCCACAAGCTAGGAAATCCTCCAATATGAATAGTCATACCATCTTTAATGTGAGATATTGCTTCTTCCATTGAAACTATTTTTTTCTCATAAATTTTCCTCCTTAATCTTAAATATTTAATTCTAAATTAGTCATAATTTTATAATTAATATTCTAAACTTTTGTCCCTAAGCTTTTTGTAATTAGAATAATAAGAAACCTGTACAAATAAATAGACCTGAAACTATTGTTACTATCAAACAGTAACCCATTATATCCTTAGCTCCAAGACCGGCTATTCCTAATGCTGGTAAAGCCCAGAATGGTTGTATCATATTAGTCCAAGCATCTCCCCAAGCTATGGCCATAGCTGATTTTGCAGCAGATACTCCTATTGCTTGTCCCGCAGGCATTACAATTGGAGCTTGAACAGCCCATTGTCCTCCACCTGATGGTACGAAGAAGTTTACTACTCCTGCACTGATAAATGAGAATACTGGGAATGTTTTTTTCTGTTGATATATTAACAAAGAAATTAGACATAAGTTTTGCAAGAGACATTCCATCTGCATCGGCACCTACCATTATCCCCATAATTCCTGCATAGAATGGGAATTGTAATAAGATTCCTCCTGCACCTTTTACTGCTTCTGCTAGTGCATTTAAATATCTTCTTGGAGTTCCATGTAATAAAATTCCTAAGAATAAGAATATGAAGTTTACTAGGTTAAGATTTAATGCAAAAACCTTTTGTTTTTATATAATATGCTATATATACAAATCCCATAATTGAAAGTAAAGATAGATACTATTCTACTATTTTTCAATTTTTTTCTGCTGGTGTCATTTTTTTGAAGTATCTAGTTCTACTTCTTCAGGCTCTGCTAATAGCTTTTTAGATCAACTTCAACAACTTCATCTTTACTTGGGAACATTGCTGTATTTAATAAAGGTACAATGATTAATAAACCAACTACTATAAATATATTCATTGGTGAAAACATAGTTTGACTTGTTGGGATAGCTTCTGTAACAGCTCCTGCTGTTTGTTTTGCTAATGCTTCTCCTCCACTTGCAAGTTGTAATGGTATAGAACCTGAAAGTCCTCCATGCCACACTAAGAATCCAGTATATGCAGAAGCTATAAGAAGTCTATAGTCAACACCTTTTACTTTTTTTGCAATTTCTTTTGCAAATAATGCTCCTATAACTAATCCAAATCCCCAGTTTAAAAGCACAAGCTATTCCTGAAACTATTGATACAGTAAATATTGCTTGTTTTTGGTCCTTTTATTCCTGAAGCAAATGTTGATAACATCTTTTTAAATAATTTTGAACTTGCTAAAGTATGCCCTGTTACTAGAACTAATGCCATTTGCATTGAAAAAGCTAGTAAAGACCAAAAATCCATCAGCCCAAAATCCAACTACATCTAAAGGACTAGCTTTTTGTTAAAAACCACAGCTCCTATGAACACTAAAAAAATGTTAATAATGCACAGAAGATAAATGGATCTGGAAGCCATCTTTCCATCACACGTACACACATTGAAGTGAATCTTTTTAAAGACGCCTTTTTTTCTTTTACACTTTCCATAAATATTTCCCCTTTTTTTATAAAAAAATTAGAGTTTCAAAGTTCTCTCCATATATTTTTATCTTTTTTTATCAGCTAATGTCAACTATAAGTCTACTTTTTTTAGCACACTATTTTTATTAAAGTGAAATATATGTTTTTAAAAATTTAACTAAATTTTGATATTTAAAAAAATATATACGAAAAAAAACCGTGAGAAAATCTCACGGTTTTTCAGATTATTATGTAATTTTGACTTAACCTTAACCTAAAGCTAGATTAGAAAGTAACTTTCATACCAGCCCAAGCAGTTGGTTGCCATCTCCATTTTTTTAACTTCAGATTCCCATTTAACTCTATTTCTGTAGTCAGCTCCTGCTCCAGCATATAGTTTTTACGAAATCAGTTGGTTTATAAGAAACTTGTAGACTTGGTTCTAAATATAATTCATATTGTCTTCTATCTAGAGAAGTTCCATCTACTCCACCAATTCTCTTATATTGGTGCATATCATAAGTATCATATCCACCTTCAACATTTAATCCTAATTCAAATGCTGATGTCTTATATAATGGAGTGTAGTTAGAAAGAACAGCTGTTAATTCTCCCTACCCATTCTCCTCTCTTATATCCATCAACAGTTACATATCTCCATCCTTCACTTAATTTGCTGTAATAGAAATCATATTCTAAATTTAAAGCAAAGTTTAGAGGTAATTTGTAATCTGATTCAAATGCTAAAGTGTGCTTCATGAGAATAGTCATCTTTGTGTCCAGCCCATTTATATTTGTATCCTGGTCTTAATCCAAATTTTTTTCAACTTTAAAGAAGTTGTTTGAATAGAAGTAATCAGAGAAATCAAATAATACTGATGCTCCTACTGATTTTTCTCCATCTCCAGTATCTTGAGCAAATTCTAATCTAGAAGTTGCATTTACTTTAGAAGATCCTAAGTTTCCAAAGTTATAGAAATGTCTAACTCTTACATTATCATCAGAACCTCTAGATTCTCCATTTCCATTTAAAAGTGTGGAAATTTCTTGTTCTTACTTCTAAAGATTGTTTTTTTCAGTGAAGTTTACTTTTAGTTTCAGTTTGTAATCTTCCTGCATTTACTTTTTCCTGTTGCCCAATCATTTTGTTTTGCATTCTTGCTTTTCAACTTCTCCATACCATCTGTATTGAACATCTACTGATCCGTTTGGTCTCCAAGCTGGAGTAACTTCTCTGTCTCTGTAAACTATTACAGGTTTTTCAACATATTCAATTACTTTTTCAGGTGCTGGAGCAGGTGCTGGCATAACTTCTTTAGCTGATGCTACTGATCCAACTACTAATAATGAACCTAATACTAATGCTAATTTTTTTCATGGTTTTTTTCCCCTTAAATTTAAATTTTTTTAGTTTTTCTATTTTTAACTTTTTATTTGTCTATAATCCCATATAGACATCTCCCATTGAAATTAGTATACTACATTTTTTTTTATTTGTAAACTTTTTTTATTTTTTTAAACTTAAACGAGTTTTTTTATAGTCTAATATTGGCTATTTAATACTATATATTTTTTTCAATCTTACAGCTGGTTCTGATGGTAATTTAAATAATGGTATTAATCTATCTAAACCAGTTAAAGTTAAGATTAAGATACTTGCTACTGCTATCATAGCTATAAAGTTATATTTTATAATATCTATTGCTACGAATTCATGTAGAGGATAAACTACTGTAGCTATACCCATATAGAATGCTATATAAACGTGCCAAGGGATAAGTTGAGATCCAAATACACCCATAGCGTCACTGAATGTAGCATTTCTTAATCTCAATGTATACATATCTTCTTCTGAACCTTCAACATTTTCTTCAACCATTTCTCTGATTATTGGTCCTATTGTAACTATTTGAGCCATTTCATCTGCAAGAGTTGCATTTCCAAATACGCATAGAAGTCCATTGTAGAACATTAATTGTCTTACGCTTCCAGAAATCTTAGATAATAAGTTTTGAAACAGGTTCAAAAGGCATTCATACTCTTCATGATACCACCGAAAGGCAGCAACCCACATCATCATTACTATAACCCAGCTACCAGCTGAAGCAAATCCACCCATCATCATATCTAGGTAATCCATAGTACTTGTAACTGTTCCAGCCATCATTCCAAATAAATAAGCAAAGAATAATCCAGCGAATAGACAAATAAATGTTTGTGTTCCCATAAATGCTAAAACTAAAACTATTACTAATGGGACAGCCATATATAAAGGAACTCCATTTTTAACTTGTTCTAGTAATTTAACAGCAGCTTCTCTCTTTTCAGCAAGTGCTGTCCATACATCTGCAGGGATACTGTTGATAGCTTCTGTAGGATCTCCAACTGTTGAAGGTAATCCCATTGTGAAACCTGCTACAGCAAATAAGATTATTCCTGATAGTAGAACTAGTGCTGACCACACACCTTGGTGTCTAATTCTTCTGATAACTTCAACCCTTTGGATACCAGAACTTACTATTGTAGTATCTGAAATAAGTCCTATATTATCTCCAAAACAAGCCCCTCCTGCTATAGCTGCAGTTGTCAATAATAAGTTTCCACCAACTATGTGGTTTAACCACAAGAAGATAGGTGCACAAGCTGCGAATGTTCCCCAACTTGTTCCAGTTGCTATTGATAGTATAGATGTTACTATAGCCCCAACAACTGCAACTGTCTTAGCTGTTATTCCAACTTTTAGTGCAATTAATATAAGAGACGCTCCAACACCTGTTGACATAAATGCTTCTGCCATCGCATAAGCTGCCATTAGGATAAACAATGCAACTTGAATTTCTTTTTACATTGTCTATTGCATGATCAATAACTGTTGAGAATTTTTTTGTTTAGAACAAATCATAGCAATAATACAGGCATAGATAGTTGCAAGCGGTGCAGCAAGAAGTGCATCAAAACCCTTCATCATAAGTGCCGCTAATACGATTACCGGACTTAACTTTAAAAAAATGCTTTCATACCAAAAACCTCCATAATATAAATTTTTTTATGTTTTAAAATTAAAAATTAAAAAAACTTTACTACTTTTATATTTATTTTTTTGATACCATACTCTAAGATATAAAAAAATCTTAAGTGTTTTTTTATTTTTTTGTTTTTATGATATGTTAAATATACCATTTTTTTATTAAAATTTGTCTATAAAAAAATTACATATATTTCTATATATATAATCAATATTCGACTTATATATTTTTTTAATGATTACTTTTTTTAGTATTCATTCCTCTTTGAACCATTTCTTTTTAAGATAAATGTTGCAACATCATCTGCATATTTTTCCTGGTCCAAATCCAGCATCATAACCTAATTCTTTAGCAAGATCGTTAGTGATTCTAGCTCCTCCTGCTATTAAGATTATTTTTGTCTCTTAGTCCTTCAGCTTCTAATAATTCAACTAGGTTAGTTAAGTTTTTCTATATGAACATCTTTTTGAGTTACAGTTTGAGAAACTAATAAGGCATCAGCTTTTAATTCTATAGCCTTTTTAATAAATTCTTCATTAGGAACTTGGCTTCCAAGGTTGTAAGCTCTTACACCTTTATATCTTTCAAGTCCATAGTGTCCTGCATATCCTTTCATATTCATGATAGCATCTATTCCAACTGTATGAGCATCTGTTCCTGTACTTGCTCCTACCATTACAACTTCTCTTCCAAAGTTTTTCTTCTATATTTTTTTCACATTCATGCATATCCATAGTATCTATTTCTAATGCTTGAACTTTTATAGCAGTGTAATCTACATTGTAAGAAGTTGCTCCATACACTACATAGAATGAGAATTCTTTATCTAGTGCTTCTGAAAAATGCTACTGCTGGGTTAACAAATCCCATTTTTTTCTTGCAAGCTCTAATGCAGCTTCTATTCCCTTTTTTCATTACAAGGAACTGGTAAAGTAAAACTCATTTGAACCTTACCATCATTCATTGTATCTCCATAAGGTCTAAGTTTTTGTTAAATCTAATGTTGTATCAAAATTCTCTTTTTTTCTGTTGAATATAATCCTGAACTCATTATCTATCCCTCCTAACATTAAAGGAATGAAAAGGATTGAAATATGTACTATCCTTTTTCAAAAACTCCTGCAAGACCTTTTTCCACCATCTATAGGTCTTCTAACTCCACCGAATACACCCTTTTTCTATTGTCTTAAAGATACCCATTGTTTCTATTGTTTTTTTAACAATTCAGCAGCTTTAGCAAGAACTTCTTGGGCTCTTGTATTCATTATTCCACCTTTTTTTGAATTCTATGTCATTTCCAAAAATCTTTTTAAGTTATTGAAAATGTATTTTTGCATTTTCTATTGATAATGCTCTGTCAGACATAAAAGGTGTATGGATCGCTTCTGTAAGCATTCCTAATAAGTGTACTTTTTTTGTCCTGTTGTTATAGTAACAATGTTAAATAGTGCATCTTGTATATGTCCTTTAAATATATTTCCTGTCATAAACTTTTGTAGGAGGCATATATTTTTAAAAGGAGCTTTTAGGGAAGATTTCTCTAGCCATTTGAGCTTGAGCAAGTTCTAATAAGAATCCATTTTTCTGTTCCTGGTTCCATTTCAAAAAGCATGTCCAAGTCCCATTTGTTCTTCAGGTAATCCTGCAACTAGAGCAAATTGTTCGTTGATAAATTGAGAAGCTAAAACTGTATGAGCTTCTTCTATAGCATCAGCTGTTGTTAAGTAGTTATCTTCTCCAGTGTTTATTATAACTCCAGCATAACCATTTATAATTCTTGAGAAGAATTGGTCAACCAATGTTCTCTTCATGTTTATATCTCTGAATAGTATTCCATATAAAGCGTCATTAAGCATCATATCTAGTCTTTCTAATGCTCCCATTGCTGCTATTTCTGGCATACAAAGTCCTGAACAGTAGTTACATAATCTGATATATCTACCTAATTCAACTCCAACATCATCAAGAGCTTTTTCTCATTATTCTGAAGTTTTTCTTGAGTAGCCATTGTTCCTCCGAAACCTTCTGTTGTTGCTCCATAAGGTACGAAGTCAAGTAGAGATTGTCCTGTTGTTCTGATAACTGCAACAACATCTGCACCTTGTCTTGCTGCTGCAACTGCTTGAGTAACATCTTCATAGATGTTTCCTGTTGCAACTATAACATAGATGTAAGGACCTTTTTTGTCTCCACCAAATTGTTCTAAATAGTTTTCTCTTGCTTGTCTATTAGCTTTTATTCTATCAACTGTTGCATGAGTTATATCTTTTTAAAGCTAATTTTATATCAAAGTCATCATGCCATTGCATTTTTTTGTGATATCTAATTCTTTTTTTAGCAATTTTTTTCTGCTATTTCTTGAGGTTGAAGTTTAGTTTCTATCATTGCATTTCCAATGTATTTTGCAACCCCTAAAGTTATATTTCCATTATCCTTTATATAGTCTACAACTACGTTTGGTAATGGAACTCCAAATTCATCAACACCATCTATTCCTAACAATCTACAGATTGTTCTTTCAACTGTAACTGTACTGTGAGCATCTATGAAAACTTGTGCATCAGCTGCTATTTTCTTTGCAGATTCACGAGCTTCTTTAACAAGCCCCCAATCTAGATCCAATTTTTCCCATTTTATTCCTCCATTTCATATTCTTTATATATCATTTCAGAAATTTCATCATCTAAGCCTATTAGCTTTGCTATATTCAAAGCATCTTTTGGCACTTCTGTATCCGTACTTTCTTCTAAAGTAAAATCCATATTATCTTGAATAGTTTCCAAAGAATTATTAACCTCTAATTTAGTTTTTCAATTTTTCAAAATCTAAATTTTTTTCAAACCTACAACTTGATAATGTTTCATATTGTTTTTCAACAACAGAATCAAAGTGTGTAGTTATTATTGATATACTTGATTTATCATTTAGATATTTCGCTAAAAGCTTTTTACAAACTTTTTGACCTTCTTTTTGGATTTGTTCCTCTTGCGAACTCATCAAAAACTATTAGTCCTGTACCATTTTTTTCACATAAGAATTTATTTCTTTTTAATTTTATTATTTCTGCTCCAAATGTACTAAGCCCTTTTGAAATATCTTGCATATCATCAGAGACAAAGAATATGAAGTCTAAAAAGAGGTATACTTGCATATTTAGCAAATACGAAGAAGCCCATTTGAAAAAAAGTAATACATTTTCTGCTATGGTCTTCAGAGCTACACTTTTTCCTCCCATATTAGCTCCTGTTATCATAGTAGTTCCTATATTTAAGCTTTATACTGATAGGAGTGTATTTCTTATTTTTTTAGCTTCTAATACTTCTTTTACTTCTAAGTTTACAGCATCTTTCTAAGATTATTTCTTTCTTTTTTTAGATACTTCTGGTCTTACACCATTATACTCTCTAGCAAATTTTACCTTTTGCTATTATAAAATCAAGATTTGATATTTTTTTCAACATTAGTTAGAAAAATCTTCTGCATAAGATTTTTATAGCCTTAGTTAAATTTCTTCTGATCTTAAATTCTTCTTTTCTCTTCATCAACCAATATAGATAATCTTTCGTCTTTTAATCTTTTTTTACTATTTCATAATCTGTTTCATTGAACAGTCTATTTTTCAACTTCTTTTTTTCTGTCTACGTATTTCTTTTTAAAAATTACAGAATAAGCTTCATAAATATAAAAAGTAGCTATTTTTCTCATCATTGGGATCTAATATTTTTAAATAGCTCATTCATATCTTTTTAGTACAAAATTAGAAAAAGACTTCTTTGTTCTTTAACAAATAAGAATTCAAATCGACCATAGCCATAAGTTGAGCCTTAATCTCAAATATATCTACTGTGTCTAAAAATTATTCCTGCTTCTGCATTCTCAACGAGCTTTTTTTAATGTCTTTAAATCTATGCAAAACAATTTCTATTTCCATTTCTTCTTTTTTTATTTTCTGAAATGAAAGTCATAAATCTTTTGCATTCTTTTCAAATTCTTCTTCTAATTTTTTTCTTCTTCACCTACTAAAAAAAATTTTTCTAGATTATTCAATTTATTTTTTTACCATAAGCTGAAAAAAACATCAACTCTTGCTAATAAATCTTTTAAAAATTTAATCTATTTAAACTATTCTCATCAATAAATTTCATATCAATCAATCTCCTAGAACATTAATCACTGGTACAGAAACTTCATTCTGTAGTCTATTTTTAAATTCTTCTTTATTAAAATCAACACCCAATGGTGAGTGTGGATTTATAGTTACAAAGAGTAAATTTATTTTTATTTAAGACTTGAAACTCCATACCACTTAACTTAGCTTTTATCTAACAAGGAACTACTTAAGAAAAAAACTTTTGTTCCATCTTCAGCAAGAAGAGTTATTTTTCTCATAACTTCCTCTATTATTTATAAATGCTTCTATTATCTTAGGAGTTATTGCTCCTCTTATATAGAAGTACTCTAAGTCCTTTTTTTCAAATATTCCTTTAAGATATTTGATAAATCTATTGAGTTATCCACTTCTAAAATTGCTACTTCTCCATTTTTTTATAAAATAGAACAGCTTTCTCATTTCTAAGCTTTTCTACTTTTTCTTTTATATTTTTTTCTGCTTCATCTAATTTTTAAAAAAATAAACAGTTTTTCTTTGTTTCTTCAACCACTTTCTAACATATCCAAAGATAATGCTGCTCCAGTTGATAAAATTGTTGCCTCACTCACATCACTTATAGCTGTGCTCTTTCTTCCTAAAAGCTCCGTCTACGATAGAAATTTCACTACCAAATTTCTCCATAAGTTCAACTACAATTTTCACTTGTTTATTATATGAAGGTCCCGCTATGTCAACATAGCCATCTGATAGGGCTCTAACTATAACTATACTCCCCATAGGAGTGGTGAAGTCAGTTACATAAAGGATTTCTTTTGTAATATCACATTTTTGCTAAACAGTTCCTTCCTGTTGCAATAATACTGCCTCTTCTAACATATATTCTAGGTTTATCAGTATTAGTTACAACATCTATGTCTTCACCATCTCTCCCTATGGAAGTTAAGCCTAATTTTTTTATTTGTTCCAATGTCAGCTATAAGTTTATTTAAAAGCGTAGTTTTTCCCTACATTCTTTTTCCATACCTATTATAGATATTCTTTTTGTACTTTTCTATAAACTTATACGTGTCTAACATTTCTTATTTTTTTCCCTTCAGCTTCTGCTCTCTTTCTATTTCTTTCATGTCTTGCTAAGTGGCTAGGTTCTAGAGACATTTTTTTAATCCTTCATCTAGCATATATACTCCACTGATTTCATACATTTTTTTCGAATTTTTTTCTTCATCATAGCAAAGTTCGTGTGTATAATTTTTCAGGTTCAGTATAAGTAGTTATAACTCCTTCGAAGTTTCTTAATACTACTCTATGAGGAGATTGAGAAATTACATATTGAGGCATTACTGGAGTTTTTTTCCTCCTCCACCAGGTGCGTCAACAACGAATGTTGGTACTGCATATCCTGATGTATGTCCTCTTAATCCTTCTATGATTTCTATACCTTTAGAAACTGGAGTTCTGAAGTGTTCAAGTCCCATAGATAAGTCACATTGATAGATGTAGTAAGGTCTTACTCTCATCATTACTAGGTCATGAACTAGTCTCTTCATTACAGGTACACTGTCATTGATTCCTCTTAATAATACTGTTTGGTTTCCTAAAGGAACTCCTGCATTTGCTAACATTTCACAGCTTTTTTTAGCTTCTGGAGTTACTTCTTGAGGGTGGTTAAAGTGAGTATTTAACCAGATTGGGTGATATTTCTTTAACATATCACATAATTCAGGAGTAATTCTTTGAGGTAAAACAACTGGTGTTCTACTTCCTATTCTGATTATTTCAACATGAGGTATTTCTCTTAATTTTTTGATGATGCTTTCTAATTTTTTATCTGAAACTAGAAGAGCGTCTCCTCCAGATAGTAATACGTCTCTTACTTGTGGAGTTTTTTTGCGATGTATTCTATTGCTTTGTCAATTCTATCCATAGGCATAGCATCATCACTAGAACCAGCAAATCTTCTACGAGTACAGTGTCTACAATACATAGAGCACATGTCTGTGATTAGAAGTAAAACTCTATCAGGATATCTGTGAGTTAATCCTGGTACTGGAGAGTCTTCATCTTCATGTAATGGGTCTAACAAGTCTGCATCAGCTTGATGTATTTCTTGTATAGTAGGGATAGCTTGTTTTTCTAACTGGACATCTGTCACTGTTCATATCTATTAAAGAAAAAAATAGTATGGAGTGATTGCCATTCTTAAAGTTTCAAGAGTTCTTACAACTCCTTCTTCTTCTTCAGCACTTAATTCAACATATTTCTTTAAGTCATCAATTTTTTCTATTCTATTTTTTACTTGCCATGTCCAGTCGTTCCATTCTTCATCTGTTACATTTGGGAAAAATTTCTTTCTAGTGTTAACTGTATTCATAATATCATCTCCTTATAACCTTATAATAATCTTTACTTAATTACATTTATTTTTCTACTTTACCACTAATACTTTAATGAAAATATTTATATTCTAATATTTAATTTTTTTCTTAAACTACTGCGACGTCCATTATTGTTGAGAGAGCCTTTGTGGAGCTCTCGAAATAATAATGGCTGGCAAGTAGTTTAGATATACTCTTTTTCTTATAAATATAATTCATTAAATATTTCTCTTAATGCTGCACTTTCTCTTAATTCTTCTAAAGTTATTGCAGCATGGTCAACTGTATATCCATTTCCAACTATCATAGTTATGTCTTTTCCTACTCCTTCTGCTCCTAATGCAGCTTTTTGTAAATGCAGTTGCCATTGAGAAGAAATAAGCTATACCAAATTCTTTTTACTGGTAAAATTGTTGACATTTCTGTATTAGCTACGTTTACACAGTTTATTGCAACATCTACTTCATTTCCATCATTAGCTTCAAGAACTGCATGAAGAACATCCATAGGTTTAGTAGCATCTGCTATAACTATTCTTACTTTGTCACTAACTCTTTTTAATAATTCTTTTTTTCTTTTTCGTTTCTTACAACACCTATAACTCTTCCTGTAGGTCCTACTCTTTTTCACTGCTTCATAAGCACAAAGCATTCCAGATTTTTCCTGCTGAACCTAAGATAGCAACTGATTGACAAGGTTTAACAAGTTTTTGCTACTTGTGCAGGTGCTCCTGCTACATCAAGTGCTGCTAGAGCTAGAGTTTCTGACATATCTGTTGGTAATACTGCATAGATTCCACTTTCAAATAGAACTGCTTTTACCTTTTTATTTCAACTCTGTCTATGTCAGGTTTGATATCTATTATTTCATCTATTCTTAATGGAGTTAATGAAAGAGAAACAAGAGTAGCTATTTTATCTCCAACTTTTTAAATCAGTTTTTTTCCAACTAAATCATCACCGATTTTTTTCAACTGTACCTATTAACATACCTCCAGAACCAGTTACAGGATTTTTGCATTTTACCTTTTTTTCTGCAACTATTTCTTTGATTTTTAGCTTTTGATTTTTTTCTACATCATGTCCTGCTTCTTCTTCTATTTGAGTGAAAGATGCAGAGTCTATGTTAAGTGCTATAACATCTATTAAAATTTCATTTGAGAATATTTCCATATCATTTGATATTTTTTGCTGGTTGAGGTAAAACTCCTGCTGGTTCTATAACTCTGTGTGTTCCATATTTACAACCTTTTTTTCATATTGATCATCCTCCATTATTTTTTTAAACTTAATATTTGTCTTGCTTCATCAGGTGTTGCAATTTCTCTACCTAGTTCCTTTGCTAATCTTACAACTCTTTCAACAAGCTCTCCATTTGATTTTTGCTAAGACACCTTTGTCTATATACACATTATCTTCAAATCCAACTCTTACGTGTCCTCCCATAACTATTGCTAGAGCTGCCATTTGGAATTGATGTCTTCCCACTCCTGCAACTGTCCAAGTAGAACCTTCAGGGATACTTTCAACCATGAACACTAAGTCTCTTGCTGAAGCTGCCATTTGTACTCCTAACACAAAGTCAAAGTGCATAGGTTTTTTTGTATAAATCCTTGTTTTTTTGGAATCTTATAGCGTAGTCAACCATACCTTTATCGAAGACTTCTATTTCTGGTTTAACTCCTCTTTCTATAAGAATTTTTTTCCAAAGTTTTTTTAATTGTATTTTTCTGTATTTACGAATACTTCATCTCCACCGAAAGTTACAAGTTCCACAATCAAGTGTTGCCATTTCTGGATGTAACTCAGTAGGTTGTAATCTTTCTAAGTCTGACATTCCAACTGCTCCACCAGTAGATGGTTGAATGATTACATCTGGGCATTTTTTTCTCTTATAGCTTCCATACATTTTTCTGAATCTTTCTTTATCTTGTGTTGGAGTTCCATCATCTTCTCTAACATGTAAATGTATTATGCTTGCCCCCTGCTTTTATATGCTGATTCAGCTTCTCTTGCAATTTCTTCTACTGTATAAGGAATTGCTGGATTATTTTCTTTTGTTACTTCAGCTCCGCAAATAGCTGCAGTTATAATTAACTTTTTCCATCTCTTAGCCTCCTCAACTAAAATTTATTTTTTTCCACGTTGTTTATCTTTTGGTGTTACACAAGTTCCAGTTGCTCTACATACAACTATTGGCTCTGCTAAAACATCAGCTGCTGAATCAGAAAGATCTGGTCTAGGAACTATTACTTTTTCTAGCTTCAAATTTCATTTTTTTCTTGAGCTATTTCCTACATTTATAATTTCACCTTCAGCTTCGATATAGTCTCCTGCAAAAACTGGAGCCATGAATTCAACGCTATCATAAGCTTTTGAAATAAATCCTTCATCTCCATCTAATTGGATTAAAAGCTCAGTTGCTACATCTCCAAATAATTGTAACATTCTAGCACCGTCAACTAAGTTTCCTCCGTAATGAGCATCATGAGAACTCATTCTTAATCTGATTAAAGATTTCATACCTATTCTCCTCCTTATAATTGTTTTTCTATTCAACCTTAATAAAAAAATAGAGATATACTGCTTGCCTAGTCTTATTCAATATGAATTAAAGAAAAAAACTATAAATAGCTCTCCATATCCAAAAGAATATGACAGTCAATGCTTGTTGACATTGACCAAGAAACCTAGTCATAAGCTACTAAATTTCTTTTCGGCAACTATGCTCATTGTATGAAGCATCGGTGGCTTATACCTTAACATCTTCATACTACCTCTCATATATGCACCTCTATTTTTTTATCATTTATTCAATTTTAATTATTTTTTTGTATCTAGGCATCAAATTTATACCCTATCTATGCTTTTTATTATAACCAAAAAAAGAGTTTGTCAATAATATTTTTTTATAATTCGTATTATCTTTTTAAAAAAATATGTTTTTTTATTGTTTGTATATAAAACAGTGAAAATTTTATTTTTATTTTTTTATTATTTAGTTTTTTTAGTAAGGAATTATAAAGTCTCATTTTTCTTAGATTTATCTAAGAAAACAATATAATAATATTTTCTTATATATCTAATAAATGAAAAATTTTTTTATAAAAAAAGTGCAAGTTTCTTGTTAGAAAAATTGCACTATAAATTTTTTTACTCTTTTGCTACATAGTTTGAATAAGGTAGATTTTTCTAAAAATTCTTTCTACTTCTAGCTGCTCTTCTTTAAAAGCATATGGATCATAACCAAGTATACCATTCAGATAATAAATTTGACCATTTACAAAAAGACATTATTAATTCTCCATTTTTTTGAGTATATTTTTTTGCATTTTTGTTTTTATTTTATCCCCAGAAAAGCCTAATACTCCATTTGGATAATTTATCACAAATTTTTTTCAAGCACATTCTGATTATAATATGCATTGGCTTTTTAGATTTCCATTTTCATAGTACTCAGTATATTCTCCATCTAGTAATTTTTTTCATCTTCATAATTTACATAGTTACATTTTTAAACTAGGTCTACCGTTTGGATAGAATTCTTCATAAATTGATTTTTCCATTTTCAAGATACTTTTTCTCTTACTCCTAGTTGACCACTTTCATAATAACCTTCATATGTTCCATTGTGTATGTCATTATAATAATCTGAAAATGATTCTTTTTAAAGCTAGATTTCCATTCATATGGTATTCAACACGGTCTGCACTTCCATCTTCTCTATATTCACCTTTTTGCCTCAAGATTTCCATTTTCATAGTAGCTTACATGTTCACCTATTCTTCTTGAATTTTTTTATATTTTTCCCTTATATTGAATTTGACCATCTTTATATTTTTGTTTCTATATCTCCATTAACTATTGATCTAAATGGCAAATCAGTATCCTCAAATGAAATTCCATCTATAAGGTAGTCTGTATCAATTAAAAAAATTCTCCTGTTGCTTTTTTTAACATACCATCTTCACTTGTTATCATTTGACCTTGAAATACACTTGCTCCTGTATTCTTTAATTTTTGTTTCAATAACTATTAAACCATTCTCATCATATATTTTAAAAATTTCCTGTCGGAAGACCTTTTTTTCATACTCTATACTTTTTACTTTTTAACAACTGCATTTCCAACGTTAGTATCTGTATCTACCCATCCTTTTGCCAGTTTATTATCAGAATATAGAACAAGTTTTCCACCTTCTCTCCTTACTTCAAATGGTCCTTTATTATTATCACATGATATTAAAAAAAGTCATCAGTAATAAAAAAAATAAAATAAACTTTAATATTTTTTTCATAAATATTCCTCCCCTTTTGATATTTAATAGTTTCTAGAAAAACTATCTAAAAAAACTATACTCATTTTTTTATGAATGTTACAGATAGTATGTTATTTTATCATATTTTTAATAATATTTTCAAATAAAAATATAAAAAAAAAGGAGACTAAAACTAATCTCCTTTTTTTCTGGTTTATATAGTTATTAGAATATAACTCTAAGTCCTACTCCACCTCTTACATTATTACCTTTTAGTATCATAACCTACATTAGCTGTTATTCCAAATCTTTGATTATCCCATCCGATATTAAGGTCTGTTTTAACATTTCCTCTTCTATCTTCTTTTTCTCCTCTGATATTGAAAGTAATCTGCATTTGTTCCAGATACTTTAGCTTTATTTTTTTACCATTAGCTACTCTTCCTAATTCATTTTTCGTAAGCTACTGATACTCCTACTTTTACTGTATTTCTATCAAAGTAGTGTTTAAATCCTAATTCAGCTCCTATTTCTGGTCTTACTGAGAAGTAATCATTTGATTTAACATCTAACTTAATTTCTCCTGATTTTTCTCTTATCTTAGACATTCTTCCATATTCTAAACCTAGTGCTGCATATGGTTTTAGTGTAAATGATTCACTTAGTCTAAATTCTTTACTGATTTCATTCTTTAGACCTATTCCATATGTACGATATCTTCCTTTTGCACCAAATACTTCATCTACTACTAAGAATCTTCTATGCATTTTGTTGTATCCTGCAAAGATATCTCCAGATATTGTCCAGTTCAAGCTGTTGTTTATCAGTCAAATGGAACTGACTTTAAATAATCCAAGTTTTTCCTTGTAACATTTCTTCCTTAGAATTTCCGATATCTTTAAACTTAAATGTATTATGAACTATACCTGCATACCAACCTGTTCCTTCTCCAAGTCTTACTGTTTCATCTTCATGAACATAAGCCACTCCATAAGCATGATTTGTATAATTGATTACTCCAGCTGTATCTGTATTATATTCTCCTCTAGTTCCAAATGTTTTTATTTTATTTGAATCTTTAGATACTGTTTGCCATTCACTTCTTAAGTAGTTAAATTCTTTATCTAAGATGTCTCCAGTTGCTTGTATTCTTTGTTGAACATTAGCATATTGGTGTCCCATCATTTCGTCTGTTGCTTGATAGAATAAAGCTTTTTCATTCTTTCCAATTTCATTTAATTTATCGAATACTGCTTTTTTTCTCTACTTCCAACAGGATCTACACCATATCTTTGTTCTAATCCATCTAAGAAGTTATATGTGTCTGTCACTGCAACTGGTGTTGGCTCATTTCCAGCAAATTCTGTATATGGTATCTTAGCTAAAACAACACTTCCTAATTCTCCATTAGCATATAGAGGTGTAGCTGTCCAAGTTAATGCTCCTGCATATGCACTCCAAGTTACTCCTGGGTTTGCTGCCATCATTGCATTATATGGATCTAGTACTGAACCACTTACTATAATATTCTTACTTGTAGTTGTTTTTCGCAGCTTCATTACCTAATATTAAATCTGCTTCAGTTGTTACTAATCCTAAATTTCCTGTAATTGGATTAGTTCCACCTAATGTATCAACATATATTCCTAATGATGTAGGAGCTGGTCCTGTTTTTACCTTGAGGAGTATTTATTAATACTTGCTCAATTGTTTGAGGAACTCCTGCTACTGTAATTGATGTTGTAGCTGGTGTTGCTCCAGCAGGTGCATTTATTTTTTTACACTTCCTGTTGTTTTTAGAAGTTGGTTTTTGATGTAGGATCATACTGGTTTTTTTGCTCCTCCACTTAGATTAATTGTTCCGTGATTTTCAATAATTCCACCCTTTGCTTTAAAGAATGCATATGCATCTTTACCATCAATTGCGATAGTTCCATTATTTATTAATTTTGCTCTATTTTTGAACTACTACTCCTATTGCTCCTTCTTGAGAACCATTTACTTGTATTGTTCCATTATTTGTCCCTTCTGCTTTGTTATCTAAGTACATACCCATAGCTCCAGGTCCATTAAGATTGATTGTTCCATTATTTATTGCTTTTGCATTAGCTCCATCAGCAAATAATCCTATACCTGAACTTCCTACTGTTATTGTACCTCCTGCAACGTTTTTCAACAGTTCCTGTCTTAGTAGCCATACCTATAGCATAATTTTGATTATCTACATCAGAATTTCCTACTGTTATATTTGCAGTATTTCTTGCAGTTCCTGTTCCAGTATATAATATTCCTACACTTTCATCACCCAATGTGAAGTTAGCTGCATTTGTTACAGTTCCTGCTGTTGAAATTCCGTATACTCTCTTATTAGTGGTATTAAGTGCAATATTATTAGTAAAGTTAGTTGTAGGGTTACTAGAATAGAAATATGTTGATCCTTCTCCTAAACTTACATTTACTGCTGCATTGTTATTATAGTTAAATGAATCATTTCCTATTGCAACCACTCCATAAGAGTTATCTCCAACATTTAAGTTTCCTGCTGTTAGATTTAAGTTTCCACCATTTTTCTAAGAATATGCCAGTTGAATTATTATTTCCAACTGTTATATTTCCTGTACTTGTAACTGTTGATGGTCCTGTAGATTTTTCTCTTAGAATAAATACCTACTCCATTATCTCCAACTGTTATATCTCCAGCATTTTTCTATATCATAACCATAGGCTCCAACTGATTCTTTACCAGTTGTAATCTTAGCACTTGCATCATTTTTTTAATTGATATACTTTTCAACTGCTGTATATATTCCTACATTTGGATTTGTAGATATATTAGATGAATCTCCTAATGTAATTTCACCTTTATTTAATATATGGTAGTTAGATCCTAAACCATAGATACCAACTGAACCTTCTCCAGCTAAATTAATTTTTCCCTGCAGTATCATTTGTTACTCTAGTATCTGTTGCTCCTGAACCATCTCCATTATATGTTATTCCAATTGCTTTTTCCAGTACTTGTTATAGTTCCTGAGTTAACAACTGAACCTTTATATGTATTTGCTCCTACTGTATATCCAGCTGCAGTATCTCCTTTAGAGAATATTCCTACTGAATTTGATCCTAAGTTTATAGTTCCTTTATTTTTCTATTTTTAGAATCAGTAGTCCCATATAGAGCTGCTGAACCGTCACCAACACTTATAGTTCCTGTTGGTGTCATTTTGTTATTTCTGCAAACTTACCATATATAGCTGTTGAATTTGCTCCTGATAAATTAATAGTTCCACTATTAACTAATTTTAACTTTATCTCTATCAAGAGTTGTATCATTTTCTTGAGCTATTGCAACTTGACCTGCAGATGTTCCCTGTAATAGTTTTACTATTTTTGATTTTTCTATTGTTGAGTTAGAAATTTCAAGTTTATTATATGCATCTGTAGGATCATCTAGATTAATATTATCATCCAATGATAATTTGCTTAAATATAGCATAAATGTCTTTATAGTCAGTAGAACCAGTTATATTTGGCTCCTAATGCTGTTGATATACCTCCTGGAGCTGTTCCAGTTAAATCCATAGCAACATTTTTGAGCTATAAATAGTCTTGAACCTTGTTCCATATTAAGAGTTAATTTATTTAGTGTAGAGTTTCCTGTAGCATCTTTAAAGTTATCTTTTGCCCATTGTCCCTACAGCAGTTGGAGTAAATGGAGTATATGTAGCTCCTGCTCCTTTATATAGGAAAGCTGTTCCTCTTGAGTTAGCATCTGCTCCACCTTTAATATTTGCAACAGTTTGAGCTCCTGTAAAATTAATCTTTCCACCATCAGTTGTATAGAATGCCAATGATTTTTGGTTCAGTATTTAATGTAACACCATCTAGAGTAATAGTTCCACTATTTGCTGCATAAGTATTAAAAAGCTCCATCTTTTGCAGTAACAGTTCCACCAGTCACTTTTTAATGTTGTTGCTGTTGCTGCTGGTATACCATATTTTTCCATCTGCATAAAGACCTATAGAAGCTGAACCTTCTACTGTAATATCTGTATTTCCAGATTGTGTTAACTTTCCACCATCCATTGAAGCTAAACCAACTGATCCATCTGTAGCACTTAAGGCTGTTCCATTTACAGTAATTTTTTTCCAGTACTATCAACTTTTTGAACCATTAGCTATTATAGCCTTAACTGATTTTTTCCTGTAGCAGATATTTCTCCAGTATTTGTAACATCTGCAGAAGATTTAGCAAAATAAACCTATCGAATTATCTGAGTTATCAATATCTATTTTTTTGCAGCAGTTGTTAATTTTATCATCAGTAGTAACAGTATAAATTCCTACATTTTCTTTTCCACCTTGCATAGTAATAGTATTAGCTTTTACTATTAGCTACTGGTGCAGCTAAATTAACTTTTTCCATCTTGAAGATACACAAGAACATTCTTTGTTCCATTATCTGATTTAAGTTCATAATTATTAACAGCAAATGTATTTGCATTATCATTTGAATTAAAAATATAATCCAGTATTTTCACTTCCAGATAAATTCCATTTTTAAGAACAGATTCTCTTGTTGTTGTAGGTAATGCAGTAACAATATTGTTAGTATTACTTGCTAAACGAGTTTTTTTCCACCTGACTAAAGTCGATATGTTTATTAAAAATAAATTCCAGCAGATTTTTGTTCCGCTTAATTTCATTGCTTTAGTTAATATTATCTCAGCAGCTGGGATACTCTCTTCCAAATGTTAATCCCTTTTTGACTCTGCTCCTGTTAATTCTAATGTTCCTGTATTTAAAAATGAGAAACCTCCATCTGGTTGATTTTTCAGCATTTCAGTAATGCAAAAACACATCCCTCTGTTCCACCCATTTTAAACTTTATTTGTTTCCTTGGTTATCAAAATACATAGATCTTCTCTATTTCCACCATCATCCATGGTCATCCAAAGGTAGTTATTTAGATCCTGCTGTTGTTATAGTTCCTTTATTAACAAAACCAACATTAGGGGCATGCTTTGACCAGCTTGAACTTCATCATGATATTGAGCTGTATACATTACTAAATTTGAACCATTTACTAGTTACCTTTTGTTCTTTCGTTTAAGACCCAAGTTGATTCTCCATAATCTATTGTGTCCATCTGTATGGAAATAACCATTTTTCTATAATTTGTTGGTCCTGTTCCAGCAAAAATTTATTTCAACATTATCTATATTTATTTCTTGACCTCCAACAAGTTTCATCACAGCATAAGGTGATGTATTTACCTGTTAAAGAAAATGTTAATGGAACTGCTGGTCCAGTAGTATTCCCAGTAACACTAGTTGTTGCTGTTGGATTATCTAAAGTTGTGTAGTAAGTTTTTACTATGTGTTGAGCCACTTTCTCCTATTAATTTAGAATTAGCAACTGACACATCAAAAGTAGTATTATTTACATTGACATCTATTTTTCCACCATCAACATTTACTTGGTGAAATGCTCCAACTGAACCATTTTTTTCGTTATCCAAGTAGCATCTCCAGTTCCTGTACCTGGTGGGACAGGAACATTTACTGTAATTGGGTCTGGTGGAAGGAACTACTATTTTTAGGTGTTACCGGTTTAAAGTCTATCGCCTTTGGCAATGTAGGTGATATTTCTTCAGGTGGAGTTACATTAATAGCTCCTTTAGTTACTATACGAGGTTTAATACTTGCAGTAACTGTAAATGATACTGGATTTTCAGGTACTGTTGTGTTACTTGCCAATCCATAACCATTTATATTTCCTCTTAAACTTGTAGAAGCTGATTTTTGCATCATTACCTTTTAGTTAAATATGCAAACATAGGACTATTTTTCAGCAACATATCTATTAAATTCATTTGTATCTCTTGTTAATATACCCTTCAAATGGATATTTTTTTAGACTTATCTCCTCTTCCTTTGTATGAAGATCCCCAATTGTCATAGAAGTAATTTGCTCCAAATTGCCAAGATGACCAAGGTGATTTAACTACTTGATTTCCTTGTTCCATAAGTTGAATTAATTCTAATCTCAATCCATTTATTTCTTTTACTATTTTTTCTCTTCTTGCTGTATCTATTTTTATCTTGCAAGCTTCCTACAGAATTTCTTAGTTCTTTTTTTACTTGCTTTTTATTTCTTCCATTGTTGGAGCTGCTGTTTTTAACTTCTGCTGTTTCTTCTATATCTGACATAAGTTTTTGCAAACATAGGTAAACTTGCACTATTATCTGCACTAGCCACTAAAACAGTTTTTTTCACTTTTTTTACAACTGAATTTTTTTCAACTTTAGTTTTAGGTGTAGTAAAAAAATTACTATACATGTCATTAACACCAAATTGCATACTTGTCCAAGAGGCTTTTTAATTTTTGGTGTTGCCTGTGTTGCTTTCTTTGTTTCTTTAACCACTTTCTTTGCTACTTGACCATCAGTCACAATATCTTTTTGTTTTTTTCTGGTGCTTGAATTGTATTTGTATCAGAAAATGCACTTGCTCCATTCATTAAAAAAAGCACTGCAAGACCAACTGAATATTTTACATTTTTCATATCTTTTTGCTATTGAACGTAAAATTTTTTTCAGTGTTACTTAAGCTATTGTTCCCCATATATTTCTCCCTCCTTATACTTATATTACTCCCTAATACAAGTATTATCTTTGAACTAATCTGAATTCAACTCTCCTGTTTTGCAGTCTTCCTTCTGGTGTTTCATTAGTTGCTACTGGATATTCTTCTCCCTTAGCTTCTATACCAACTATTCTATCTTCTGGTAATCCAAATTCAATTAACTTTAGCTTTTACAGCTTCTGCTCTTCTTCTTGAAAGCCCTATGTTATATTGGTTGCTTCCTACAGAGTCTGTATGTCCTTCTATTGTTAATTCATAGTTATTTTTGTTCTATAAAATCTTTTTAAATTATTTAACATTTCAAAAATATTGAGGTTTTACTACTGATTTATCAAAATCAAAGTTTAGTGCTCTTTCATCTAATACTATTGTCATTTCTTTTTGGTGCTTCTATATTAGTTATATCCATGTTCTTTTATTTCTAATGCATTTATTCTTATTGTATTTTTCACGCATTTGTGTTGTTGTTAACCCTTGGACTGCTAATGCTGGTAGAGAAAAATACTAATAATAGTAATAATGTTATTATTGTTGTGCTCTTTCTCTTTTCCATTTGTCAGCCTCCTTTTCTAATGATAAGTATTCTTCTGTATACTCAACTTTTTCCTTCTTCAACTAATTTATCTATATTTTTCTGATGGTTTTTACTGCTTTATTATTAGCTAAATAAGCTTCTATATTATCTAATCTTGCTGTATTATAGTTTACTACCTTTTGATCTGTACATGCTACTAATGATAAAAACTCCTAATATTAACGCTAATTTTTTTCATATTTTTCCTATTCTCCTTTTTTTATTAATAAGTTACTCTTTTTTTCTAGTTCTCCCAACATTCTTTTTCTAAATTATCAAGCATTTCATTTGTCTTATTGTAATTTTCTATTTTTTTGCATTTATTTCTAGCATTCTCTTCTTAATTCTTTGTACTTCTAAATCCATTTTTTTCTGATTCAGTCATATTTTTTTCTTGCTTTTTTTAGGAACTACTACCTCTTCTTGCGCTACTGCTACTTCACGCTTCTACAACTGTTCCATCTACAGTTTCTGTAGTTTGATTTACTATTTCTTGAGCTGATTGTGCCCCTTCTTCAGCTTGTCTTTTTAGCAGCTTCTTCTGCAGCTCTTTCTGCTTCTTTTTCTCTTTCTTTTTGTGCTTTTTTCATATTCTTTTAGCAATCTTTTCTTTGCTTCATCGTCACTTTCTTCAGCATAAGCAAAATGAACCCACTAAAAAGTAATCCTAGTAGTGCTGTTAATATTAATTTGTTTTTTCATCTATATTCCCCCTATTATTGTTGTACAGGTTCTACTACTGGAGTAGCTTCTTCTATAGCTTCAGTTGTTTTTTTATATCTTCATCCATTATTTGATAATATCCTGCTACTTCTGCTTCTTCTCTTGCAACACTTCTTACTACTCTTTCATAGAAATCTAATTTTTTTCTAGAGCTTCTTTTCTTGTTGCTTCTAATTTTTTTCTGCTTCTGTTTTTTTGGTTTTAGCTTTTTTTCTGCTTTCTTTGCTTTTTACCATTGCTTCTATTTCTGCTAATGAGCTTGCTTCAGATGTAGATATTCCTAATTCTTTTGCTTCTTGTTGTAGTTTAAGAGTTTCTGCATCTTCTTTCTTTATTTTTCTTTCTCATTCCATCTAAGATGTCCATTGCTTCTTGTTCATCTTGAGGATTTAGACCCTTCTAGTTGCTACTACAGCTCCTGCCGGAACTTCAACAACTTCTACTACTTGAGCCTTAGCTTGTGCTTCAGCTTCTTTTGCAGCTTGCTCTGCTAATTTTGCTTGTTCTTCAGCCTCTTTTCTTGCTTTTTTCTTCAGCTTCTTTTGCTAGTTTTGCTTTTTGCTTTTTCTGCTTTTTTTCAATTTCTGTTCTCTTTTTTGTCTAATATTGACATAGCATCATCTTCTGCGTAAGCTATTGATGACAATGCACATAGAAATAAAATTGTTTTTTAGAAACTTCTTCATTATTTCCCCTCCTATTAATTTAAAACTTCTAATAATTTTGTTAATTCTACAATTTGTTGTTCTTTGTCTGCAATTTTTTTGTTCTAACTTGTTGTAGTATTCATCGAATCTTTTTAATAATTTCTTATATTCATCTCTGTGCCATCTGATTTTTTTGAATCTTCTTTTTAGTTTTTGCATAAAGTTCTTCTCTACCTAATTGTTTTTTTCTTTTTAATTCTTTTTACTTCGTTTTTCAAGATTTGCCTTTTTCTTGAATGAATTCTTCTTTTCTTTCAGCTTCTTTTTGCATTAAAAGCTTGATACTCTGCTTCTATGTTTCTTACTTCATTTATTACCTCTTGAGCTACTGTATCTGTTGCTTCTGCCGAATAAGAAACTGCTCCTACCACTAACATTGCACCTAAAAATAAATTTGATTTTCATAATTCCCCCTTTAAACTTTTTCGTATAAAAATAATAAAGTTTTTTTATTACTTTAGTATACTTTTTTTATGCACTTTTGTCAATATTATAAATAGTTTTTCCACAATAATGCTACATACTATTCGTATTATTATAAAAGTCTTTTTATATTTTTAAGTTCTCTAAAAATTCTTTTTAAGAAAAAAATATTTTAATCAAAAAAAGAGAATTTTTAAGTTTTTTTAATTCTCAAAAAAATTCTCTTAATTATTATTAGTTATATTGTAAACATTTTTAGAATATTACTCTAAATCCTACTCCTGCTCTTACATTATGTCCTTTAGTGTCATAACCTATATTTGCTGTTACTCCTACTCTTTGGTTATCTACTCCAATATTAAGATCTGTCTTAACATTTCCTCTTCTATCTTTCTTTTTTTCTCCTCTGATATTGAAGTAATCAGCATTTGTTCCAGCTACCCTAGCCTTATTTTTTTACCATTAGCTACTCTACCAAGTTCATTTTCGTAAGCTACTGATACTCCTACTTTTTATTGTCTTTCTATCGAAGTAATGTTTGAAATCCTAATTCAGCTCCAATTTCTGGTCTTACTGAGAAATAATCATTTGATTTAACATCTAGTTTAATTTCTCCTGATTTTTTTCTTTTTATCTTAGATACTCTTCCATATTCTAAACCTAGAGCTGCATATGGTTTTTAATGTAAATGATTCACTCAATCTAAATTTTTGATATTTCATTCTTTAAACCTAGACCATAAGTATGGTATCTTCCTTTTTGCACTAAATACTTCATCCACTACTAAGAATTTTCTATTCATCTTGTTGTATCCTGCAAATATATCTCCTGATATTGTCCAATTTAAACTGTTATTATAGTCAAATGGTACTGACTTAAATAATCCAAGTTTTTCCTTATAACATTTCTTCCTTAGAATTTCCAATATCTTTAAATCTAAATGTATTATGAACTATACCTGCATACCAACCTGTTGATTCCCCAAGTCTTACAGTTTCATCTTCATGTACATAAGCCACTCCATAAGCATTATTCTTATAGTCGATTACTCCTGCTGTATTTGTTTTTATACTCACCTTTAGCTCCAAATGTTTTTTTATCTTATTGGCATCTTTACTTGGATTAGACCATTCATTTCTTAAATAATTAAATTCTTTATCTAAGATATCTCCCAGTTGCTACTACTCTTTGTTGAACATTAGCATATTGGTGTCCCATCATTTCATCTGTTGCTTGATAGAATAGAATTTCTTCATTATTTCCTATAGAATTTAATTTTTTTGGAATACTCTATTTTTCTCTAGTTCCTAGAGCTTCTTTTTCCATATCTTTGTTCTAATCCATCTAAGAAGTTATATGTATCTTTCTTATCAACTGGTGTAGCTTTCATTCCCTGCAAAAAGTTGTATATGGTATTTTTTGCTAAATAGATATTATTTATTGTTCCTGTGTTAACATCTATTGTTGCAGTAGACATCCAAGTTAATGAACCTGAATAAATATTCCAATCTGATATTTGTGGATTACTCAAGATAGCTCTGTTGTATGGAGCTATTAAGTTTTTTATCCACTTGTATATATTTACTTGTTGTCTTTTTGACTTGCTTCACTACCTATAATTAAATCTGCTTTTAGTAACTCCTATTGAAGATAAGCCTCCTATTGGATTAGTTGCCCTTAAAGTATCTATATACATTCCAATTTGTGATACTGGAGTATTTACTTTATTTTCTTGTTCTACAGTTACTAATGTAGGTGTAACTATATTTCCAGCTGGATCTTTTTATAGTAGCTGTCAATACACCAGGTTTAGCTTCGATTGACACTCCTCCTACTTTTTTTACCTGTATCAGACATTCCAGGAATATGCTCTTTAGTAGCTCCTCCAGTTACATTGAAAGTTCCATAGTTTCTAATTATTCCTCCTGCTATTTTTTTACAAAAAGCATAGCCTCCAACTGAGTTTATATTGATAGTTCCTTCCATTAGTAAATTCTGCTCCTTTTCTAACAACTTCTCCCACAGCTTTCTTTTTGGAGTTCCAACTGTTTGTATTGTTCCATAGTTAAATCCTTTAGCACCTTCATCTAGATATACTCCCATAGCACCATCTGCTGAAAAGATTTATTGTCGCAGTTGAACCTGTTGAAGTTCCATTATATACAGTTGTAGCTGATCCAACTCCATACATTCCAATACTATCTTTTTCCAGTTACATTGATAGTTCCTTCCATTTACTATATTTCCTGTATAAGCTGGTGTTGTAGCATCTCCAACATATCCTGCTGCCATACCTATAGAATAAACTGAATTACTAGAATCTGATGCTCCAACTGAAATAGTTGCATTATTTACTGCTCTTCCTCCATTTTATACTATAGATACCTACATTCCCTTTTCCACTTGTAAAGTTCATATTTCCTGTATTAGTTACTTGTCCTGCTGAATAGATTCCATAGTTATTTCCAACTGTACCTGTTGCAGTTAAATTTGTAGCATTATTTACAGTACCATTATTTTTTTGAATAAATATATATTGAATTATCTTTTAAGTTTACATTAGCAACATTAGAATTTATAGTATTTCCTGTTCCTACGTTTGCAAAACCAAAAAGAACTCTTCATCTATATTCATTGCAGTAGCATTATTTGTTATAACTTGTGAGTTTCCTGCTGAGTAGATTCCAACTGCTTCATCCAACATTTATTGTTCCAGATGTAATATTTACATTTCCACCTTGAGTATAAATTGCTGAACCTTTATCTCCAACAGTAATATCTCCACTGTTATTTACTGCATATCCATAGATACCAATTGAGTTATCTCCAAGTGTTAGGTTTGAACTATTAGTGATTAGATTATTAGTTTTAGTATATAGAGCTATATTAGGGTTTGCTATATTAGTAGCATGTCCAAATGTTATTGCTGCTCTATTGTCTATATCTGTATTTTCACCTATAATTCCAAATTCTTTTGCTGTAGATGAACCAGTTATTGTTCCATTGTTTATAAAAAGTTCCTCCACCATTTGCAAAAGATTCCTACCATACCACCTAGTAGTTGCAGTACTATTTACAAGACTTAAATTAGTGTTATTAGTAGCATTTAGCTTATCAAATACTATACCAATTCCTCTTCCACTTGTAGCTTCCTGAATATTTATATTCAAAAGTTGTATTTGTTGGAAGGATCGAATTTTTTAGATAAATTCCTACTCCACCATCTTTAGTTTCTATTCCATAGTTAGTATTTAAATTAACTTGTGAGTTTTTCAGCATAAATTCCTGTTCCATTTGTTCCTGTAACTATATCTGATGAACCTGTTCCAGTTAATGTAATTACTCCACCATCTCCTGAACCTATACTATCTCTTAAAGCTATACCAACTGACTTATCTCCAGCAACTGTAATCTTATTGTTATTAGCTATAGTAATTTCATTTAATGCTACCCCTTTATTGTCATCAGCATAGATACCAATAGCATTATTTCCAGCAACATTTATTAGTCCATCATTTTTTTAATTTCAACTGCACTTCCTGCTAGCTGAAATTTATCTCTACCATAAGCTTGAGCAGTTGCTCCTGTTGCCATTCCTACTATTCCATAACCAGAGCTAGTTACATTAACTATTCCATTAGCTGCATTTTTCAATTTTACTTCCATTTGTTCCATATAGTCCTACACCATTATCAACCTTTACTGTTCCATTGTTAGTTATAGTTCCATAAGAAACATTTACTGCTGTCTTTGTTGAGCTTCCTCCACTTATATCGATTGTTCCGTTATTAGTATACCCTGAAACAGCATTAGTTGTTGCTCCTGCAGATGAAGCCATTCCTAGACTCTACACCTGTAGTAGAGTAAACTTTTTACCAGCATTTATTGTAAGTAGTTCCTTTGTCATTTTTTTATATTGTCAAAACTATCTGCTGCTGTTGATTTCCTAGTTGTGCATCAGCATTTATTATATAGTTACCATTTGTATAGTAAGCCAAATAATTTGCAGCTGGTGCTGTTATTTTGCTGATTTGAGTATCAGCTTGTACGTTTTGCTGCTAAAGCTTCCTGGACCAGTCCATGTTATAGTATGTGGAACATCTTTATTTCTAACAATTTTTGCATCTCCACTTGCTGTTAACTCTACATTACTCATTCCATTATACTTAGTTCCACCTGTAATTTGACCATCAGCATTTGTTGTAGCTACTGCAGCTTGATATTCTGATGGATCTCCTACTAAGAAAGTTCCTTTAGTCATATTTATCTTTGTAGGACCAGTAAAGTTAATCTTAGAATTTCCATTTGTATCAGCATAGAAAGGAGTAGAATTAGCACTAGCATTACTTCCTACATTGATGTCTCCTCCTGCAAATGTAATGTGTCCTCCTGATTTAGCTGCTAAGGCTGTTGATGCTCCTGAATTAAGTACACTGTTAGTACCAGAGATAACAACTCTTCCTCCATCATTAGCAAAAAGGCTCCTAGACCATTTATCTTAGCATTTCCACTTACTTTTTATTTTTGTTCCTTGCCCATCTGCAAAAGCACCAATATTTTTATACTTCTCTTTAGTTGTATTTGCATCACTTGCTGCCCAAGCATCTACTGCTTCTATATTACCATCTATTACTACTTCTCCAGAGCTTTTTACAGTCGCTCCATCTAGTTTGATTTTTGCATAGGCTATAACTGATCCATATCCATATGCCTTTGTATCTTTAGCAGTTATCTTTCCAGCTTCCAGCAGCATAAGCAACCGGATTATATTTTATCCCTGCTATTTCAGCAAATTTTGCTGACATCTCAACTGGAACACCAAAATTTATTTCAGACTTAGCATCTTCGAATGCGTTTCTTGTTGCTAATGACATTGGATCTACTCCTGTCACTTGCCCCATACGAGTATCAGAATCTTTCCAACTTCCTTTTTGCATAAGCAATTATAGTACCTATAGCTGCTTCATTACTAGCTATCTTCAGCTGAACTTATGATTTTTACTATCATTTGTGTAATCTGTACTTGCCTTTATTGTAGTCTAAAATAGGAGTAGTTCTTACTGGAATAGTTGCTGCATCTTTTTACCTGCTATAGCAACTCCACTGTCCATTCTTTATTTCACTCTGTATGATGTGGATTAGTTGAATCAGTAACTGCAACATCCACTTGTGTCCTCTTTCAGAAACTACCATTAATCCAGCTTTAGAGTATTTACCAAAAGTTACATCTATATCATTTACATATAGAGCATGTATCTTATCTTGATCAACCCAAGCAAAAGCTAGCAGCTCCTAAATCTTGAGTAGGAGCTATTGTTCTTCCTCAGCTCTAAGGCTCCTCTTTGTCCTGATTGAGCTAATATACCTACGTTATTTTCTACATATTTATTATCTCCATCTATTAGAGTTCCATCAGCTTGTTGTATTTTATTTCCTTCTGTTGTTTGAGTAGCTGTACCATCTATATTTAATTTTTCTCCTATTCTAGCACTAGCCCTTACTTCTCCTTGGAAGATACCAATTTTTGTTTTTTTCCAATTATTATCATTTCCATCATAAACAGTTGTTTCAGTATATCCAGCTGCTTTATCTGGTAACAAATCACTGAAGTACATTATCACATTTCCATCACCATAAGATTCAGGTGCTGTTTTTAAATTTATTACAGGAGTCATACCTGTTTTATATCTATCTGATACAAAACCATGTGCAGCATCATTTCCTATAAAGTTTTGAAAACTTGGTGAATATCCTAGTCCTGAATAAATAAGGTTATTAGAACCTTCCAGTTTATATGTACCTGTACTTGTTATATTTAATCCACCTGATAATCCCATTACTGAGTATATAGCATTCTTTTGAGATTTTATATCTGCATTTACTTCTCCTATAAAGGCTCCTCTTTGTGCAAAAGCATTATAATCTCCTACACTATTATTAACTAATCCATTATAACTATGAGGATAGATGTAAAATAATGTATTTTCATTACCTTGTATATCTACTTTTATATTTTTTTAAATACCAATTTAGGAGAGTGCCATGTTTCAATTGAAAACATTGTTGATCTTCCTTTTTAAGTATCCTTCTATATCATGGTAAGTTCCATTCCATACACTGTGTAGAGCTATTGCTCCTTTTCTATTATTAGTTCCTAGTCTATTACTTCCATCATCTTTAATATCTCCAGCAACATAGAATTTTACCCTATCTGTTGCCGAAGTTCCTCCATAAGTAAATCCCTTAACTATTGGATTAGTTTACGATCTTCTGTCATACTAGAATTCCAGTTAGCTTCATTATTTTGCATCTCTTAGAGAACCTCTTTTTGCTACTTATACGGAAAAATTGCAGCTGCAGTATTCCTCCTCCTGAAACTGTTCCACTTTTCAACTTTGTATGTTCTATTATTTAAATCTCCGGCTTGTAGATTACTAGGATCTATATTTGGATTATTAGGGATTTACCCCTAAAGTATAAACTCTCCCAGAACTTTCTATTATATTTAAACCAGATGTAGTTGATCCACCTGAATCATAAGTTCCATATCTACCATTTGTAAAACTAAAGTCATTAAATGGTTTAGTATTAGGTGTTGGTATATTCAATGTTACTGTTGGTGGTGTCACTGTTGGTGGTGTCACTGCCACAGGTGTATTAGCATTCACACTTACATTTGGTGCAGATGGTGCACTTATATTCCCTAAATCTATATTTAAAGGTTGTTTATCTACTTTTCTTGGTCTTATACCTGCATTTAATTCTAAAAGTTGCTATAGGTTCATAAACAGGTGTTGTACTTGCTATTCCATGAAGATCTTAATGAAGATCTTAATCCTTTTCTTGCACTAGTTGTTGCTGAATAAGGATCAGTTGATGTAGATATTGCCCCCATAATTTGAACTTATTGGTGAAATATATCTTTCAAAAGGATCTGTACTTCTTCTAAATACTCCTTCAAATGGATATTTTTTTCTTCTTATCTCCTCTTCCTTTGTATGCTCCACCCCAATCTTCATAGAAATAATTAGCTCCAAATTGCCAAGATGACCAAGGTGATTTTTACTACTTGATTTCCTTGTTCCATCAATTGAATTAACTCTAATCTTAATCCATTGATTTCTTTTTATTTGATTTTCTCTTCTTGCAGTGTCTATTTTATCTTGAAGATTTTCCTACTGAACTTCTTAATTCTTGCTTTACTTGCCTTTATTTCTTCCATTGTAGGTGTTTCTTCTTTTTAGCAATTGTTGTTAGAACTTCTGTTCTATTTTCTGTAGTTTCTTCTATATCTGTTAATAGTTTTGCAAACATAGGTAAACTTGCTGTATTATCTGCACTTGCTACTAATACAGTTTTTTTCACTTGTTACAACTGATGTCTTTTCTACTTTAGCTTTTAGGGTACTGCAAAATAGTTGCTATACATATCATTAGCACCAAATTGCATATTTACCCAAGAAGCTTTTTATTTTTGAGTCGCTTGCTTCTTTTCTTTTTGTTTCTTTTTACTATAGTCTTTCCTGCTTGATTATTTTTGCTACTTCTTTCTGTCTATCTATTTCTTGAACTGCATTTGTATCAGAAAATGCACTTGTTCCATTCATTAAAAAGTACAGCAAGACCTACTGAATATTTTTACATTTTCATATCTTTTTGCTATTGAACGTAAAGCTTTTTTTCGGTATTACTTAGGCTATTATTTCCCATTTTTAATTCTCCTCCTTATACTTATATTACTCCTAATACAAAGCATTATCTTTTGAACTAATCTGAATTCAACTCTTCTATTTTGTAGTCTTCCTTCTGGTGTTTCATTAGTTGCTACTGGATATTCTTCTCCCTTAGCTTCTATACCAACTATTCTATCTTCTGGTAATCCAAATTCAATTAACTTAGCTTTTTACAGCTTCTGCTCTTCTTCTTGAAAGTCCTATGTTATATTGGTTGACTTCCTACAGAGTCTGTATGTCCTTCTATTGTTAATTCATAGTTATTTTGTTCTATAAAAGTCTTTTTAAAGTTATTTAACATTTCAAAATATTGAGGTTTTACTACTGATTTATCAAAATCAAAGTTTAGTGCTCTTTCATCTAATACTATTGTCATTTCTTTTTGGTGCTTCTATATTAGTTATATCCATGTTCTTTATTTCTAATGCATTTATTCTTATTGTATTTTTCACGCATTTGTGTTGTTGTTAACCCTTGGACTGCTAATGCTGGTAGAGAAAATACTAATAATAGTAATAATGTTATTATTGTTGTGCTCTTTCTCTTTTCCATTTTGTCAGCCTCCTTTTCTAATGATAAGTATTCTTCTGTATACTCAACTTTTCCTTCTTCAACTAATTTATCTAGATTTTTCTGATGGTTTTACTGCTTTTATTATTAGCTAAATAAGCTTCTATATTATCTAATCTTGCTGTATTATAGTTTACTACCTTTTTGATCTGTACATGCTACTAATGATAAAAACTCCTAATATTAACGCTAATTTTTTTCATATTTTCCTATTCTCCTTTTTATTAATAAGTTACTCTTCTTTTCAAGTTCCCCAACATTCTTTTTCTAAATTATCAAGCATTTCATTTGTCTTATTGTAGTTTTCTATTTTTGCATTTATTTCTAACATTCTCTTCTTAATTCTTTTGTACTTCTAAATCCATTTTTTTCTGATTCAGTCATGTCTTTTTCTTGCTTTTTTTAGGTATTACTACCTCTTCTTGCGCTACTGCTACTTCACTTCTACAACTGTTCCCATCTACAGTTTCTGCAGTTTGATTTACTATTTCTTGAGCTGATTGTGCCCCTTCTTCAGCTTGTCTTTTTAGCTAGCTTCTTCTGCAGCTCTTCTCTTTCTCTTTCTTTTTTGCGCTTTTTCATATTCTTTTAGCAATCTTTTTCTTTGCTTCATCGTCACTTTCTTCAGCATAAGAAAATGAACCCACTAAAAAGTAATCCTAGTAGTGTTGTTAATATTAATTTGTTTTTCATCTATATTCCCCCTATTATTGTTGTGTACAGGTTCTACTACTGGAGTAGCTTCTTCTATAGCTTCAGTTGTTTTTTTATATCTTCATCCATTATTTGATAATATCCTGCCACTTCTGCTTCTTCTCTTGCAACACTTCTTACTACTCTTTCATAGAAATCTAATTTTTCTAGAGCTTCTTTTCTTGTTGCTTCTAATTTTTCTGCTTCTGTCTTTTGGTTTAGCTTTTTCTGCTTTCTTTGCTTTTACCATTGCTTCTATTTCTGCTAATGAGCTGGCTTCAGATGTAGATATTCCCTAATCTCTTTTTGCTTCTTGTTGTAATTTAAGAGTTTCCTGCATCTTCTTTCTTTATTTTTCTTTCTCATACCATCTAAGATGTCCATTGCTTCTTGTTCATCTTGAGGATTTAGTCCTTCTGTTGCTACTACAGCTGCTACTGGAGCTTCTACAACTTCTACACTTTCTGCAACTTGAGCTGCTCTTAGCTTGTTCTTCAGCCTCTTTTCTTGCTTTTTCTTCTGCTTCTTTAGCTAATTTTGCCTTTTGCCTTTTTCTGCTTTTCAATTTCTGCTCTCTTTTTATTTAATATTGCCATTGCATCATCTTCTGCATAAGCTATTGATGATAGTGCGCATAAAAATAGAATAGTTTTTAGAAACTTTTTCATAATTCCCTCCCAGTTAGTTTAAAACTTCTAATAATTTAGTTAATTCTACTATTTGTTGCTCTTTGTCTGCGATTTTTGTTCTAATTTGTTGTAGTATTCATCAAATCTTTTTTTAATAATTTCTTATACTCATCTCTATGCCATCTTATTTTTGAATCTTCTTTCAACTTAGCATAAAAGTTCTTCCTTCCTAATTGTTTTTTTCTTTTAATTCTTTTACTTCATTTTCAAGATTTGCCTTTTCTTGAATGAATTCTTCTTTTTCTTTCAGCTTCCTTTTGCATTAAAGCTTGATACTCTGCTTCTATATTTCTAACTTCAGTGTATTACTTCTTGAGCTACAGTATCTGTTACCTCTGCTGAATAAGAAACTGTCCCTACTACCAACATTGCAGCTAAAATAAATTTTATTTTCATAGTTCCCCCTTTTAACGCTTTTTGTATAAAAACATATTTTTTTATAATCTCAGTATACTGTTTTTATATAATTTTGTCAATGTTTTTAATGGTTTTTAGTATAATTGTACATATTTATTAAATGTGTTAGAACACTCGTGGCTCTAGCACTCGTTAGGGTGTTAGCCGTGAGACATGTACTCATAGGGTATGAATAACACCAACATTAAAAATGTTGCTCTAAAATTTGTAATTTTACTAAATTTAGAGTATAATACATTTAAGAACTTTGGAAACTGAATATATAAGGTTGAGGTTAGGAAATGCAGTAACCTCGTAAAATATTCACTGCCAAAATTAAATGGTTTTGAACCGAGCCAACAGGACGCAAATATTCTCAACGGAGAGTTTGTCCATTAAAGTCTTAAGGAAATTAGCTAGTATTTGAATACTAGATATTCAAAAGAAACTAAATTGTACTTTAAGAACCTTGCGACTCTAGCACTCGTAGGGTGTCAGTCGTGAGAGGTTCAGTCTTGCATAGATAATGCCTCTCTTAGAAAGGGTAAGAGAGAACGAGTTATTATTATTTTTCTACTTGAAATTGTAAAATACATTACTTTTCCTTCCTCCAAAGCGTCATACCACATAGTTTTACTCACCTTAAAAAGTTCTACCAGGTCTTTTATACAAGTAAACTGTCCTAGTTCATCTAAAAGTAATCTTTCCAAATATTTCTCAATATCATTTTTAGCCTCCCAATTATGAAAGTTATTAGCATCGAATTCCTCTTTTTGTTAAAGGAGTTTCTACAATGTTATTATTATATGAAAGCTCTAAACTTCTTATAAAATCTTCCATATTGTATTCAGTTCTTCCATTTTTACACGACTTCTCACCTTGTTATTTTTTACTAAAGTATAAGTATAGCTTAGACTTATATTTAAAATATCATGTATTCTATTTGCACTTGCATATTCCCCATAATTTTAAGATATATTCAGCTAAAAAGTTTGTATGTATATTTTTTTCATTTTAAGCCTCCTTTATTTTTAAAACACAAATTTTTATTTTTTTATAGTTTGTATTATACAAACATATTAATATTATTTTTTACTTTTTGTCAAATTATTTTTAGAAAATACAAATTATTTAAAATAATATTTGTAAAATACAAATTTATATGTTATTATTATTTTAAATGGAGGTATAATATGAAATTGGTGGAGTAATTTTGCAGATAGACTAAAACTTGCTTTGGAACTTAGAAATATGAAAAGCAACTAAATTATCAGAATTGACTAATGTAAATAAATCTACTATTTCTCAATATTTAAGTGGAGAATATGAAGCAAAAAGATAGGATTGAATTATTTGCAGAGGTTTTAAAATGTGAATGAACTTTGGTTAAGAGGCTATGATCTTCCTATGGAAAATGAAGATGATAAGGAAAAAGATATTTTTAATTAAAGAGTATCAGTTGAGTGCAGACGAAATAAGAGAATACGAAAATATAGCAATGACTACTTCAACACTTATGTTTAATGGTAAACCTGTGTCAGAAGAAGATAAAACGAACTGGAAAAAGTTTGAAAAGAATTTTTCATTCGTGCATTGCTTTAAAAAGAGAGCTGATGAAAATAATGACGGAAAGAAGAAAAAGAAATTCTAAAATTGATTGATAATTTATATTTTGAGTTTGGGACAAAAATCCTATAAGTATTTGTAAGGGCTTTAGGTATTGAAATTGTTTCAGCTAATATAGAAATGAAAGGTTTATACACTGTTGTTTTGAATTCAAAATTAATAGTTGTTCAGTCTTTTGCTTGAGGGCTTTTGCAAAAACTTTTTGTTATGGGACATGAGCTTTTTCATGCTCTCGAACATGATTGTGATGAGATAAGATTTTTAGGGAACACACTGGTTTTAAAACTTCTATCTATGAAGAAGAGGCTAATTTCTTTTCAGTCCAACTTCTAAAAGATTATATTGAATATCATCAAGATGAAGTTGCTGACTTAGAAATTGCTGAAGAAATTGAAAAATTTCATATAAATAAAAAGTAAAAACTAGTTCGTTACTGAGTAAATCTTAACGATAAAAATCAAAAATTCATGCAAATCAGGAAACTCACTTCGTTCGACCTCCTGCATTTGCTCGCTCATTCTATTTGATTTTATCTAAAAGTCCATTCGTAACTTACTTATTTTTACTTTTTGATTATATATTGCAGCAGTCTCTTCTATTTTTATTCTCCCTCATAATTTTCGAGGGAACATTATTCTTTCAACACCTTTCAATTATTATATGAAGTATCATCATATGAATTTTCTTGTACTCTCATCTGATGTCTTTCCAGGAACACTGAACCTCCCACGACTGACACCCTACGAGTGCTAGAGTTGCGGGTTCCAAAATCTTTAAAAATCTTTAAAAATTTTCTAAGAAGTTTGATAGCTTTACACTACCCTTATTCTTTTTAGGCGTGTTCAGTTCGCCTCTATTGTATAGGACACTTAAGTCCACAACTTTACTTTTTCTTAGAATATTTAATGCTCCATTACAATCTGCATTTATAAGTTTACCTGCGCTTGTTTGATATAGTCCTCTTTTTATTCTTTTTCCACTGAATATATATTCTTGTAGATTTTTCTTTATCATATATTGGAATTTCATCTCCATCAAAGAAACTTGCTTTTTGATGTATAACTCTCTTCTTGTAGTTTAAATTCTATTCCATATAGTTTACATAGATATATTAATTTATCTCTTAATTTTTCCATATGGTATATTTACAAAGTTCTGATTATTTATACTTCCAATATTTGATTTCCTTTGAAAATCTTCATTATATCCTAGAACTAATTTTTCCTATATCATTATTAAGACAATAATTTACAATTGTTCTTGCTGCTTTTTGAAAGATAATCATTTATACGATTATTTCTCTTTCTAGTTATTCTCTTTTTGTCTTAATGTTGTGCGCTCAATCTTTTGCTTATCTTTTTATACTTTGTAATTTTGCATTTATCTTATTATAGTATTGATTTATTGATTTTAATTTTCTACCATCTATTATGAATGAAGCTCCAGTATTTGTAACACAAGTACAAAGATTATCTATACCTAAATCAATTCCTAGTACATTTTCTTTATTTAATTCCCTTTGAATTTCTTCTATTTCATAAGTATATTGAATTTCAAAGTACCTAGAATGTTGTTTTTGGGTATTATTCTAATTTCTTTTTATCTTCTTGTCTTTTAATACTGATGGTAGCTTAACTTTAACTTCCTGATGAGTTTTCTTAAAAGAATTTGAATAAGGAACTATCAGCATATCATCTTTTAATCTAATCAAAAACCTATAACAAGAGTTGTAAAACCATCTTTAGCAAGATAATTAGGTAATTTTTATTTTACCATTATATTGACCATTCTTAGCAAGTTTTAAAAGTGTAAAGAATGATTTAAAACTTTCATCTACTTCTTTTTAAAAATTTGTTGAGCCATATTAGAATTTCAGCTTCTTGTAATTCTCACTATTTTTAAGCATCTTTATAGTTTTCATTATAGCTTAAATACTTTTTATTTTTTAAAAATAGTGTTGTCTAACATTGTATATAAGCTTGATTTTTAAATTCTTAGCTATATGGCACAAATATTTTAAATTTCTAAACTCTTTTTACTAAGATGTTTTACTTGTTGTTTTAATGTTAAATACATATATAATCACCTCCTTTTTCATCAGAGATATTATACCATATATTCTACATTTTATCCATTAAAAAGTAATGTTTTTTATTTATTTTTAAATATTTTTAAAGTTTTTAAAACCCCACAACAGTGGGAAGCGTCGTTCACATAAGTGCGCTACTACTTATGCAGTTCTCCCAATCTTATTCCCATTAACTTGTTAATGGGTTAGTATCTTGAACTTCTTGTTATCTCTAACAAGCACAGACTATATCTTATCCATAGTGTATCTCAACACCTTAGGCGAAACCACTTCCAATACCAATCGCTTGTATTGTACTCCCCTCACGAGGGATAGTCGTTGAACTTTCCTTTTCAGGCTTAGCTGCTGATTGTCTATTATCATAATGTTTAGGATTTAACCTTGCACCATCTAGTATATTTTTTCTGCTTTCACTACCATCACACTTATACCGTATTCTCACTTAGGTATTATGTTGTGGTTATACTAGCTTTAAGAGTTTCCCAGCAATTCAGTTTCTTTGTTGCACGGTTTTTGCTCCGTGTCTACATACAAGTTTCCCTATATGCTTACTAAAAATCTTCGTGCAGTTTATACTCTACGAGTACATGTCTCATGACTAACACCCTACGAGTGCTAGAGTCACGAGTGTTCTTGCACTATTTAATAAATTCATAGTCACATTGACCTTTAAGCTTTCCTCCATCTTTTCCAAGTAAAGCTACAGTTACAAGCCCTTGTGCTTTTAGCTTGTTCAACTGCCTTTATAACATTGGCAGAATTTCCACTAGTTGAAATTCCTATGAACATATCTCCTTCTTTTCCATAGGCTTCAACACCTTTTTGAAAAAGATATAATCAAAACCATAATCATTTGCAACACAAGTTATATGAGATGGATCTGATATAGAAATTGCTGGTAAGGCTCTTCTTTCTTTTTCTAAATCTTCCTGTAAATTCTTCTATGAAATGCATGGCATCACAGTTACTACCACCATTACCACAGATTAAAACTTTGTTTTCCTTTAGTAAATATATCTGCTAATTTCTTAGCCACTTTTTCAGTTTCTTTTCTTTTCTTCTTCTTCTTCAATGAAATTTTTTTAATAATTCTAATTCTGTTTTTATATGAAGTTATTAAATTCATATTTACACCTCTTCTAATTTCTAGAACCTTCCATAACTATCTTATGACTTTTTAACTAAATCAATAAATTTTGTTATTTGAGATAGATCTTTTTATCTTTAGTGATAATAAGTTCATATCCATCTTTAATTTCATCAATTTTAGCTATAACTTTGAAAGTTCCTTTTTCTTATATCCTTATATACAGAATAATATGGAAGTATTACATTCCCTATTCCTTCTCTAACTAGACCTTTTTATTACTTCCAAGTTTCCAAGAACATTGATTTTTAGTAAAGTTAATACCATATTTATCTTCAATATATTCAATAGCCTTATTATTATTTTGTATTACATCTCTTGTGATAATAGCATCCTTTTCTATATCTTTTATATTATCATAATGCTTTTGAACTAATTAAAACATAAGGACCTTTTTCTATAGGAATTATTTCAAATTAGAATCTGTTATATGTTGGCTATCTATTATTATCACATCTAGTTCTCCTTCTTTAGAAGTTTTTAACAGATGTTCTTTATTTGACATAGTTATATTATATTCAATTTCCTCATGTATGAAGAAAATTCTTTCATAAGACTAGGAAGTAAGGGTTCTGCAATGATAGCTGAAGCTCCTATTGCTATTCTTGCCCTATCAAATTCTATAACTCTTGAGATTTCTTTTTCTGCTCTTTTTACCTTTTTCAAAAATATCTTCAGCCATTTTTATACAAAGTTTCCCTGTATAAGTAAGCTTTAATGAACTTCTATCGAATAATTTTACTTTTAATATGTCTTCAAATTTTTACTTGAATAGAAACTGCTGACTGATTGATGAAAAGTTTTTCAGCAGCCTTTTGTGAAACTCTTAGCTTTTAACAACTTCATAAAAAAATTTCTAAATAGTGCAGATCCACTTTAATCACTCCCTGACTTTATATTTAAGGATTTTTAAATATTCTATCATAATTCTTTCATAATTACTATAAATTTTTATTATTTATGAAATATATATTTTACTTTTTCCCTCTCATATATATTCTTAGGCATATTGGAAGAATTACATATCCTATAAGCATTGATACTACAGCTTTTTATATTAAGAGTAGTTGTACCCATCATCTAGTTTTGTTGAGAATTGTTGTGCCCAATTAAATTTTACTAATAATAAAATTGTAAGGAATAATCCTATTATTGGAATTATAACATCTGTGATAAACATTTTTATTAGCATTTAAAATATCATCTTTGCTCTTTCCAAAATAAAATGTAATTACAGCCAATGGAACTATTATAAATTGAATAAATCTTGATATTGAACTGATTATTATTATACCTGCCATATTATAGTTAAAAGCCAATGGAATTATAACAGCTATTCCAGCTGTTAATATAAAAGAAGTTAAAGGTAAGCCACCTTTAGTTCTTTTTGTAAAAAATTCTGGAACTTGTTTTTCTTGAGCCATAGCCTCAAAAACTCTTGGAGTTAAAATGAAGCTGCAACATTTATTCCAAACATTGACATAAGAGCTCCAATAATAATTATCTTTTGTAATATTTGATTTTTAAAAACAGAAGCTAAAACAACAGGTTCTTTTGATGTTACCATAGCTACTGGATCAATATACATAGATACAAATACTATTCCAAAGTATATACAAGCTATTATTACTATAGCTAAAGGTATAGCTCTTGGTAAATTTTTTTCTCAGGTTCTTCCATATCAGCTGAACCACTTGCAACACTCTCAAAACCAGTGAAAGCATAGAAAGCCCCAACAAGTGCTGTAACAAATACTGAAGTTGTAAATTCTGGAATTATATTTTTACCATCAGCATCCTTTTAATATAGTTCAAATCTTGTAAATTAGCTCCATCAGAAAAAAACTAATATAAATATACCTGCTATTATAGTTATTCCTAAAAGCTCCTATTTTTCCCAATTGTTGATATATTACTGATTATTGTAAGAAGTTTAGTTCCCTATTAAATTTATAATTAATAAGACTACCATTAAAGTTATAAAAACCTATTGTTACAGTTTTTCATATCAGATGAATCTTTTCCAAAGATAGAAAGAGTAGTTTTTACAACCCCTGTTGCTAAAACTCCCCAAGCAATACTTGCAGATACCACTCTTGTAATCCCAACATAAGAACCAACTTCATCTCCAAAGGCAGCTTTTGAATAAGCATAAGCTGCTCCAGATTTTACAACATATTTTTGAAGCAGCTGCAAAAGATACTGCTAATACAGCTGCAAAAGCTGCTGCTGCTAAGTAAATCATTGCTGCTTTATCTCCAACTAATTTAGCTACAGCTCCAGGCGATAAAAATATTCCTGTCCCAATAATACCATTGATAGTTAATAAAACTATTGACCAAAACTTCATTTTTTCATTATTTTGATTATTTCCCATATTCTCTCAATTTTACATTATTTCTTAGCTTCTTCTATTAGCCTTTTAAAAAGCTCTCTAGCTTCATCACATTCCACTGCTAACATTTCAGGGTGCCATTGTACACCTACTAAAAAAATTTATATGTTTTTATGTTCGTATAGCTTCAACTACTCCATCACTAGCTCTTGCAACAACTTTAAAAATCGTCAGCCACTTTGTCTAAAAGCTTGGTGGTGAAAAAGAGTTTACCATAGTTTCTTTTCCAAAAATACTTGAAATAACAGAATTTTTCTTCTATTTGTATTTTATGAGTTTTTCAATGTTGGTTTAGAAACTTGATTATGTTTTTAAAAACATTCCCAGTATTAAAGATAAATCTTGATATAAAGTTCCTCCAGCTGCTACATTTATTGTTGAGAAACCCCTACAAATTCCTAAAATAGGAATGTTTCTTTTTTACTTTCTTCTAATAAAAGCATATCATAAATATCTCTTTCAGGAAAAGTTTCTCCTAATTTTTGGATTAGGTTCTTGTCCATAATTATATGGGCTTACGTCATGTCCACCTGATAGTATCAAAGCATCTATTACTTGAACTTGACTAATAATAACTTCTTTATCTGTAGTAAACGGTATTATAAGAGGAACTCCTCCTGCTCTTTACAACAGCATCTACATAATCTTTATTTACATAGGCTCTTTTATATCCTGCAAAAATTTCCACTATCATCAACTATTACACTTGATGATATTCAATTATTGGTTTCTTTGACATAAATTCCTCCTTTATATTACATTTTTGTTAAGTACAGGTATTCCAAGTAAAGACAATCCTTCTTTTAGTACTTCACCTGTTTTCTTTATTAATAAGGCTCTTGATTTTTAAAAGTATCTATATCTTGATTTAATATAGGGCAATTATTATAGAAAACTATTTAACTTCTTAGATAAATCATATAAATAATCTGCAATTAGATTAGGTTTGAATGTTTCAGCAGCTTTTAATACTGATATTGGGAAAGTCAATAGATGAGTTGCTAAAAGATCTTTCAATTTTATTTTTCTATTTTAATTTCTACACTGTCATTCAACTCTATATTTTGTTCAGCTACTTTTTCTAAGAATAGATTGTATTCTAGCATAAGTATATAGTAAGTATGGTGCTGTATTTCCTTCAAAACTTAACATTTTTATCCCATTCAAATAGTATATCACTTTGTTTATTTTTGAGATAGGTCAGCATATTTAACTGAACTTACTCCTACAACTTCTGCTATATTTTTGTTTTTCTTCTTCAGAAAGATTAGGTTCTTTTTTCATTTACAACATCATATGCACGACTGTGTGCTTCATCTAATAACTCTTCAAGTTTGATAACATTTTCCTTTACGAGTTGATAAAATACCATCAGCAAATCTTATGATACCAAACCAAATATGGTATTTTTCTATATCCCATCCAAGCATATCAGTTATCTTAAAGAATTGTTTAAAATGGTCTTGTTGTCTAGCATCTGTAAGATATATCATCTTATTTACATCATAGTTATCTTTTCTAAATTTAACAGTTGCTATATCAGAAGTAGAGTATAGATATGCTCCATCTTTCTTTTTGAACTATGCAGGGAATAAATTGTCTTTTTTCATCAAAAAAATACAACCTTAGCCCCATCATCATCAACTGCTAATTTCTTTTCTTCTAATTCTTTTTACAACATCTGCCATCATGTCATTGTAGAAAAGATTCTCCATAGTATGTATCAAAAATGTACATCTAATCTTTCATATAATTTATTGTATTCTTTTTAAAGATTCTGTTATAAATTCTTTTCCAAAGTTTTTGTATTTTCTTCTTCGCCATCTTGTACTTTTTTTAAGTTCAGCTCTTGCTAAATCTTCAAGAGAAGGATCTTTTTCTGCTTCTTCAGAGAATTTAACATAAACTCTTTCTAATTCTTCTATAGCATTTTTCATAAGCTTCTCTATTTAGCCATTTTCTGTATCCAACTATCAACTTACCAAACTGTGTTCCCCAGTCTCCAATATGATTGTCGTCAACAACATCATATCCCTAAATATCTCATTATTCTAGCTATTGATTCTCCAATAATAGTTGATCTTAAGTGTCCTATGTGCATTCTTTTTGGCAATGTTTGGTGATGAGAAATCTATGATAACTTTCCTTTTCTATTTAAAAATGAAAAATCATAAGCTTCTCCTATTTTTCTTTATAGAATCAGAAAGATATTTATCCGTTAAAAATATATTTATGAAACCTGGTCCTGCAACTTCTAATTTTTCAACGATTTCTCCATAGGGAAACTTAGCCTTTATTTCTTCAGCAATTTTTCCTTGGATTATCTCCCTATTATTTTTGAATTTATCATTGCAAAGTTACATTGATAGTCCCCAAAATTTTCATTTGTAGCTACTGTAATTTCTACTGGTTTTAATTCTTTATCTGGAAATAAATTGTCAACAAGATTTTTGAAAATATCTGTTAATTCTTTAATAATTATTTTTCATAAATATATCTCCTTTTCATTTTTAATTTTTGAGAATTAAAAAAACCGACCTATCGCCTCATTATGGTTTTTAGTCGTCAAATCCAATAAGTGGTAGTCAGATATCAAAAACATACAGGATCCGTAATACCCTAATTTGATATTCGTGATGTTACTGAGCTGTTAAAGACAGCGCCAACCCCATGACGACATTAGACCCAAAACCTCCTGGAAATAGCGGTAAGGTCAGAAATCTTCTAAAAAAATATTATACCATATTTTCAATAAAATTCAAGGTTTTTAATTTAAATTTTTAAGATAAGTTTAAAATAAATTCTATTTGTTCAAATATTTTACTATATTGTTTTAATTCTTTTAAACCAGTATTTAAACCTGTATCATATACTTTTTGAATTTTATCTCTATTTTTCAAGCCTACCTATTTTTAAAACTTCTGGAGGTCTTACAACAAAAATTTTTCCTTTATTTTTCTAAATCTTTTATTTTTGCAAGAACCTTTTTGTAATCTGTAGCCATATTAAGAAGTGAGTTCACTAAATTAGGGGTATTTTCTATAGACTAACTTATACAAAAAAATCCTAACTTATCTTCCTTATATGTTCCTTCTTGGTCTTGTTAACACAGCTATTATTTTGTCATAACCTAAGCTCTCACAAAAATCTATAGGAATGCTATCAGATATTCCTCCATCTAAATATTTTTTACCATTTATTTCTATTATTTTTGAAGCAAAAGGTAAAGCTGATGTAGCTCTTAAATATTCCATTTGTGCAAATGCATCTTCTATTAAAACATATTCAGGCTTTCCACTTTCAACATTGGTCATAACAACATAGAAGTCTGTATCTGCTTTTTTAAATGTTTCATTGTCAAAAACATCTAACTTACAAGGTAACTCATAGAAAGCAAAATCTTTATTTACAGCATTTCCTGTTGTTATCCAACTATGTAGTCCCATATATCTTTTATCGTCTGCATATTTCTTATTATATCTAACTGCTCTTTCTTTTTTTGTTTTGAAACATAGTTTACTCCAAACAAAGCTCCAGAAGATACGCCAACAATTCCATTTACATTTAATTCTTTTAGTTCAAGTAAAGCATCTAAAACTCCAGCAGAGAAAAGACCTCTCATTCCTCCACCTTCTAATACTAATCCTATTTTCATTTTTCACACCTCTTATGTTATTATAACTAATTTTAACTTGACTATAATTTTATTTAAAATTATGGTAAAATTAAATTATTATAGATTTAGTAAAGAATTTATTTTAGGAGGGATAATATGGAAAAAAACTAAAATTATATTTTTGACATAAAAGATTACGACAAAGAGTTTTTTTAAGAAATATGCTGATAACTTCAATTTTGATATGACATTTTTAAAAGGTAAATTGACTGAAGAAACAGTTCATTTAACTAAAAGGTTATGATGTTGTCTGTGCTTTCACAAATGATGTTATAAATAAGGCAAAATATCGATGTTATGGCTAACAATGGAATAAAAGCTTTTTAGCTATGAGATGTGCTGGTTTTAACAATGTTTCTTTAAAAGATATACATAATAGATTTAAAGTGGTAAGAGTTCCCTGCTTATTCTCCTCATGCTATAGCAGAGTATACAGTTGCTCTTATTCTAGCAGTTAATAGAAAAATTCATAAAGCCTATGTTCGTACAAGAGAAGGAAATTTCTCTATCAATGGTTTAATGGATTTGACTTTAAATGGAAAAAAACAGCTGGTATCATAGGGAACAGGTAAAATAGGGACAAATTTTTAATAAAAATATTAAAAAGGATTTAATATGAAAGTTGTAGCCTATGATTTATTCCCTAATCAAAAAGCAGCTGAAGAACTTGGTTTTTGAATATGTAAGTTTAGATGAACTATATGCTCAATCTGATATTATTTCTTTAAACTGTCCTCTTACAAAAGAAACTCAATATATGATTAATAGAAGATCTATGTTAAAAATGAAAGATGGTGTTATACTTGTAAATACAGGTAGAGGAATGCTAATAGACTCAGCTGATTTAGTTGAAGCTTTTAAAAGATAAGAAAAATTGGAGCAGTGGCTCTTGATGTATATGAAGAAGAAGAAGATTATTTCTTTGAAGATAAATCTACTCAAGTTATTGAAGATGATATTTTAGGAAGACTTTTTATCTTTCTACAATGTGCTTCTTACTTCTCACCAAGCATATTTTTACACAAGAAGCTGTTGATGCTATAACTTTAACAACTTTAAATAATATTAAAGACTTCGTTGAAGGTAAAGAACTAGTAAATGAAGTTCCACAAAACTAATAAAAATTAAAGGGGCTGTTGCAAATTAACAAAAAGTACTGACCCCAAAAAGTTGGACAAATTAATTTAACTTACTAATAAGGATTGACTTCTGTAAGAAGCAGGAGTTAATCCTTTTTAATTTTTTTCCTTTATTCTTTTGTTGTTGTAATAATATATATAATCTTCTATTGCTTCCTTCCAATTCTTCTAATGTTTTGTACTTTTTCTTCTTGTTCATAAAACATTTCTAATTTTTAATAGTCCAAAAAAAACATTCCATCAATCCGTTATCTAAAACTATTTCCTTTTTCTTGACATACTTTGAGTTATCTTCTTCTCTTTCAATTTTTTTCTTGATATGAATAATGCTGATATTGCCATCCTTGGTCACTATGAAATATCAAATTTTTCATAATTTTCATTTTCTTTAAATGCTAAACTTAACATATGATTTATCTGCTCCAAGTTAGCACTGTGCGAAATATCATATGAAACTATATATCTTCCATAAGCATCTAATATTGGAGATAAGTATAACTTTTTCTCCTCTTAAATTAAATTCTGTTACATCTGTAAACCATTTTTTTGATTTGGAGCTGTTGCTTCAAAATTTCTTTTTAATATGGTTATCAGCTATCTTTCCTATGCGACCTTTGTATGAAGAATATTTTTCTTTTTTTACGGATAATACTTTTGTAAATTAAACTTTTTTCATAAGTCTTTGAACTTTTTTTATGATTAATATTAAAACCTTGATTTTTTTAATTCCAATGTTACTCTGCGATAACCATACCTTCCTTTTATTCGCGTAGTAAATTTCTTTGATTTTTTTCAATGATATCTTTATTCTTCTCATCAATATCTTTTTTTATCAATATAGTAATAATATACTGATCTTGATATTCCAGCAATCTTTAATAGAGTTTTTGAAAGGATATTTAGCTCTAAGTTCGGCTATTATTTTTTTACTTTTTTTCTTCTCTTTTTAGCTTCCTTTCTTGAACTAGAGCTTTCAATTTTTTTAAATATTCATTCTCAGCCTTAAGATACAAATTTTTCTTCTTCTAATTGCTTAATTTTTCTCTTTTTTTCAGATAATGTCTTATCATTTTTTTCTTAAGTTTAGTCATAGATTTAGGTTTCCTTCCTTTTTTTCTTTTCTACAACATTATACCCATTTTCTTTAAATTTTTGAAAGCCAATTATCTAAAAATACCAGAAGATGTCAATCCAATATCAATAGCAACAGAATTAATAGATTCATGATTAATTAAAAATTCTATTAATTGTTTGTAATTTAAAAATCTTTAGAATATACTCTATTTTTTTATCTTCTCTTAAAATATTATATCCATGTTTTTTTATTAAAGCTATTAAATATTTAATATTAGATTCCTGAACATTAAAAGCTTTTAGCTAAAGAAAGGAATAGTTTCACCATTTTTTTCTTCTTTCATATTTTTAATTTTTGTCTTCTCTTGTTAATTTACTCACAAAAAACTGCACCTCCAATCTTGTGTCCAAGATTATGGGTGCAGTTCAAT
>BNJT01001216.1_pt1 | contig 180487 bp, 202 predicted proteins | sample 8540491 | NCBI WGS metagenome assembly BNJT01 (sample SAMD00202455, study PRJDB9452) | human saliva metagenome | host: Homo sapiens
AATGGAGCGGGTGATGAGAATCGAACTCACAACATCAGTTTGGAAGACTGAGGTTTTGACCACTCAAACTACACCTCAGCATATTTAATTTGTCATGAGCTGACTTTTATATTATCACTTTTAAAAATAGTTGTCGAATAGTTTTGACTTAACATTTATTATCGTATCAATAATTCGTATCTGTCTTAACGACTTTTTATTTTAGCATTTTGTCTCGTCAAGACAATTTCTTTTATTTTTTATAATTTAAATGATGCTTATATTTTTACTTAGTCAGAATTTAATATTGATATTAAATATATAAAAATTATTTATATAATGCTAAAGATTATAAAATAAAAATTTGAGAGTACTGTAAGTCGTCTATAAATAGTCTTAAAAAGCAAGATATACTTTTAAAAATTGATTATCCAACTAAAAATTTGAGTTATAATTTCAAATTTCTCTTAAATACATTACTATAAATTTGTTATCATTAAGCATCTTTTAAAAAGTCTTGAGTTTTATTTTTGAATAAGCGCCACTTATCTTCTTTCTTATTTTTATAACTTTATTACGCCACTCTAATAGTTCTTTTAAATATTTTTCTTCTATAACACCCAAGTCTTTTGCCTCCTCTATTAAAAAGCATCGTAGTTCAGTTAGTGTAGTATGCATTTTTCTTTTCAAATCTTCTTTGATTTTTATATTGTAGCTAAATATAGCAACAACACCTAATACTTTCACATCCTTTTTCTCTTAAAGCATTTGCTACTTTTTATTGATGAAAGACCCGTTGATATTAAATCTTTCTATATAACTACTTTGTTATTTTCTTTTACATATCCTTCTATTTTGACTTTGTTTTCCCGTGTTTTTCTTTGCGTCGCGACTATATATCATGAGGTAAATCTAATAATTCACTAACCCACTGCAGCGTGTGGAATACCTGCTGTTGCTTGTTCCTGCTATTACTTTCTACGTTTTTAAATGCTATAAGTTCTTTAAACCACTTGCTATTTTCGTCTAACACTTGATAGCTCATGAGTTAATCTGTTGTCGCAGTATATCGGTGATTTTATTCCAGATGTCCATGTAAAATAATTTTTCTACTCTTAGTTCTACTGCTTTTATGTTTAATCATCTTAGCTATACTTTTTCTATTTGCATAATCATCTCCTAGTTTATAAATTGTTCTTTTTATTTTTCTATATGTTTCTTTTGGATTTTTAGATTTTGTTATAGAGCGACCCACTACTATGTGAGTTGATCCCTTCTTCTTTTAGCCAATTTTTGGTGTTGCAACTCTTTTTGATCATCTTTACTATCACTCCTCAAGTCTTATACCTGGTGTTATTTTTTAAAAACTATCTCCACATACTTGTTTTATACTTTAATACCGAAGATACTACACCATCAAGCGTGGCATCTTTTTGAGCTAGTTTTTGCATAGTTTATAACACTCTCTTCTAACGTGGCATAAATAAGTTGTTCTGTTTTTATTTGTTCGTAAGTTGTTGATGTTAGCTGAGTTATCGCTATAACTTTTGCTCTACCACCTCCATCTTTAATACCTTTTTAGCAGCACTCATCATCTCCTTGCCACCTGCAGCGTGAACAGTTAGTATATCTACATCATACTTTGCTAATCCTTTAGTTGCACTATAAACAGTATTAGGTATGTCGTGAAGCTTTAAGTCTAAAAATATTTTATGCCCAAGTTTTTATTTCTTCTATAACCTTTTGGTCCGTTTTGAAGATAAAGCTCCATACCTATTTTTACAAAATAGTTTTTCATCTTTAAAAATTTTCTAAAAAGTTTAATTGTTTTTCTCTAACGTGAGAGTCTAGTGCAATTATTACATCTTTTTCCATAATTTCTCCTATTTTTCATTAGTTATTTTCTTGAAAAACTTCTTCCTTTTATATCTAAAATATGCTCTACCCCTAATTCATCAAGGGCTGGTTCTAATTTAGAAATTATTTTGGGACAAACGTAAGGGTCTGTGAAATTTGTTGTTCCTACTGCAGCAGCACTTGCCCCTGCTGAGATAAAATCTATAACATCCCACTCGTCCATAACTCCACCCATTGCTATTATTTCGGTATGTTGAACATTTTGGGCTACTTGATAGACCACTACAGAATAGCTACTAGTTTTATAGCTGCACCGATAAGCCACCTGTTTTATTTGCTATTATCGGCTTTACCAGTTTTTATCTAATCTCATACCTATTAAAGTATTTTACTCATAGTTATCCCATCTGCTCCACCTTCTTCAACTGCTTTTGCCATCTCTACTATGTCTGTAACGTTTGGAGAAAGTTTATATACACCGGAACACTTGATACTTCTTTTACTTTTTCGTTAAGTCTTTTGCTACTTTGGGAGATGTTCCAACTGAATCCCCACACTTAACGTTTGGGCAAGATATATTAAGTTCTAGTGCGTGTACGTTAGAGCTTTTTGATATATGCTTAGCAACATATATATAGTCATCAACTTCGCTACCTGCAACATTTGCTATTATAGGTACGTCATATTTTTCTAACTCTTTAGTTTTGTGTTTATTATCTCGTGAACTCCAGGATTTTTGAAGCCCTATCGCATTTAACATTCCACTAGAGGGTTTCAGCTACTCGTGGAGTGGAATTGCCAAATCTCTTGTTGCTGCTTTTATCATTATCGCTCCTAAGGTAGATAAATCATAAAGCTTTGCATACTCTAAACCAAATGCAAAACACCCCTGAAGCAGGCATTATTGGATTTTTAAATCTAATCCTGGTAATTTTTACTCTAAGTCTACTACTCACATTCTCCTATAAAATTATCTCTTCTGCTTTATACACTGGCCCGTCATAACATACACGACTTATTTCACCATCTTGTTTTTCGCACGCACGCACGCATAACAAGCTCCCAGCCCACAAAGCTCATTCTTTTCTTCTAGAGAAATATATCCTATATGTTTTTTTCGTCCATATTCTTTAATGCTTTTAACATTGCAACAGGACCACAACTATAATACTTATCGTAATTTATTTGATGTTTTTATAATATCAGTAACAAATCCACTCTCTCCGTAACTTCCGTCAGCTGTTGCTATAAAAGTATTACCTAATTTTTAAATTCTTTTTCGTAAAAGACATCTTTTTATTATTAAATCCTAAAACGTGAATAGTGTTTTACTCCCTATTTGTTCAAATTGTTTTGCTAACTCATAAAGTGGTGGAACACCTATTCCGCCTCCTACTAAAAGAGCAGTTTGCCCTTTACAAAGAGTATTTATATCATAACTTTTTCCAAGTGGACCTAATACATCTACGATGTCATCTTTTTAATTCAGACATTTTTAGTTCCACTACCTTCTGCTCTATAAATCATAACAAAAAGTATTTTCTTTTTATTTATTTCACATATAGAAATAGGTCTTCTAAGTAAAAACTCACTCCCCTTACCTACACGCACATTTACAAATTGTCCAGGGCTATTCTATCTCTACAAACTATATCCCCGTAGAGAGTTAGTTTAAATATTTTATCAGCTATATTCTCAACAACTTTTGTTAAATATGTATCCAAAGTTCTACTCCTTTTTAATTTATATTGCTTTTTATGTTAAATGATATTGACTCTAAAACTTTTACTAATGCTTTTTGCTGTATCTAAGGACGTTAAACATACACATCCTTGTTCACTGGCAGCTCGTCTTATTTTTAAAAAACCATCATTTGTAGAATCTTTTGCTGTTGTGTTTATTATAACGTCAACATCTCCTGAGTAAACAGCATCTAGGACACTATACTCATCTTTATTTATTTTTCCAACAGTTTCTACACTAAGGTTATGCTCTTTAAAAATATTTTTGCCGTTCCTTTTGTTGCAAACAATTTTACCTAGCCAATATAAGAAAAACGTTTTGCTAACTCTAGTGCTTCTTCTTTTGAGTCATCGCTTATAGTAAATAAAACTTTTCCGTTTTCTTTTTATTTTTATACCCTGCTGCAACTAAGCCTTTATCAGTGATTTTTCTAAACTTATATCACTTCCCATAACCTCTCCTGTTGATTTCATCTCAGGTCCTAATGTTGTATCAACATCTTTTAGTTTTTTGCAAACTGAACACCGGAACTTTAGTATGTATCTCGCACCCCGTATCTATTATCCCTGTCTTATATCCTTTATCTTTTAATTTTTCTCCAAGTATTGCACGCATTGCAAAGATTTTGCCATAGGTACTTTGTTATTTTACTTAAAAATGGTACTGTTCTTGAGCTTCTTGGTTAACTTCTAAAACAAAAACCTCTCCTTTATTTATTACATATTGAATATTTAAAAGCTCTACCTATGTTTAGCCCTTTAGCCAAACGAATTGTGCATTCTTCTAGTGTTTCAATTTGTTCTTTTGTTAAGGCTTGTGGTGGATAAACTGCTATTGAATCTCCAGAGTGAACTCCAGCTCTTTCTATATGTTCCATAATGCCTGGTATTAAAAACAGTTTCTCCGTCACATATCGCGTCCACCTCTACCTCTGACCTAATAAATATCTATCTGTTAAAACTGGATGATTTGGCGATATTTTTAACAGCTGTCTTCATATACTCACGAAGCTCTTCTTCTTTATAAACTATCTCCATAGCACGCCCACTCTAAAACATAAGAAGGTCTAACTAGTACAGGATATCCTATCTCTTTTGCATTTTTTACTGCTGTTTCAGTATCAAAAGCAGTTTTCCTGCAAAGGTTGTGGGATAGCTAATTTATTTTAAAAGTATTTCAAATTTATCTCTATCTTCTGCATTATCAATTTCTTCTAGATTTGTTCCTAAAATCTTAACACTCATTTTTCTCAAGACTTTCTGCTAAATTTACTAGCCGCTTGCCTCCCGAACTGAACAACAACACCATAAGGATTTTCTAATTCTATTATCGCCATAACATCTTCTACTGTTAATGGTTCAAGTATAATTTATCTGATATAGAAAAATCTGTTGATACTGTTTCTGGGTTATTGTTTATAATTATAGCCTCGTAGCCCATCTCTTTTAGTAGCTTTTTACTGCATGCACCGTTGCATAATCAAACTCAACACCTTTGCCCCTATTCGTATAGGCCCAGAACCTAAAAACTATTATTTTCTTTTTATCACTTACAATAGATTCGTTTTTCTTTTTCGTATGTTGAGTAAAAATACGGAGTTTTTGATTCAAACTCTGCTGCACAAGTATCTACCATTTTAAAAACTGGTTTTATATTATGTGTGTGTCTTAAGTTATAGATGTCTTCTTCTTGTTTTTTTGCCATCTATGTGCTACTGTTTTATCAGAGAAACCATATTTTTGCATATACTAAAACATCTATATCTCCTACATTTTTCTTTTTAAAACTTTTTCTACATCTATAATGTTTTTGCATTTTATCTAAAAACATATCTATTTTTGTCATGCTATGTATTTTTATAAAGGTGTAACCCCTCGTCTAAGAGCCTCTCCTATAAAGAATAATCTCTCATCACCTGCATTTTTCTATTCTTTTTAAAATATAATCAGCTGTAAACTCATCTCCATTAGGAAGACCTAAATGATAAACTCCGTACTCTAAAGAGCGAATAGCTTTTTAGTAAACTTTCTTCATACGTTCTTCCAATCGCCATAACTTCTCCAGTAGCTTTCATTTGCGTTCCTAATTTTCTATCTGCATGTCTCAAATTTGTCAAAAGGAAATCTCGGTATTTTACTTACTACATAATCAAATGTGGGCTCAAAGCATGAGTATGAATTTTTGTTACTGGATTTATTATCTCATCAAGATTTAAACCTACAGCTATTTTTGCTGCTATTTTTCGCTATTGGGGTATCCCGTTGCTTTAGAGGCTAGTGCTGATGAGCGTGATACTCTTTGATTTACTTCATTATATAGTATTTAAAAAGAGTTAGGATCATGCTAATTGCACATTACAGCCACCTTCAATTTTTAATGCACGAATTATTTTTTAATGAAACATCACGAAGCATATGATACTCTATCTGTTAATGTTTTGAGATGGTGCTAAACTACTGAGTCTCCTGTATGTATACCAACTGGATCTATATTTTCCATATTACATACAACTATAGCTGTATCATTACTATCACGCATAACCTCATACTCTATCTCTTTATATCCTGCAATAGATTTTTCTAAAAGACACTGCGTAACTGGTGAGTAGTGAAGCCCATTACTCACAATCTCATCTAAATCTTTTATCACTGTAGCATATTCCACCACCAGTTCCCCCATAGTAAACGTCAGGACGAACAATTACAGGGTATCCTATCTTTCTTACAAAACTATACGCTTCTTCTATATTTGTTACAATCTTTGACTCTGGAACTGGTTCTCCTAACTCGTTCATTAAATCTCTAAACAATTCTCTATCTTCTGCTTGCTTTTATAGAAGATAACTTTGTTCCTAAAAGTTCTACTTTACACTCATCTAAAACACCCTTTTTTCATATAACTCTACTGCTAAGTTAAGACCTATTTGTCCCCTAGAGTTGGTAAAAGAGCGTCTGGAGATTCTTTTTCTAATTATTTTTCTAAAAAAACTCTACAGTTAGTGGTTCTATATATACCTTATCTGCAATCTCTTTATCTGTCATAATAGTTTGCAGGGTTTGAGTTTACTAAAATAACTTTATAGCCTTCTTCTTTAAAAGAAAGACATGCTTGTGTTCCTGCGTAATCAAATTCTGCTGCTTTGTCCTATTATTATCGGTCCAGAACCTATTACTAAAATAGTTTTTATATCTTCTCTTTTTGGCATTAGTTTTTCTCCTTTTAGCGTTTTTTTAAATTTTTCTCATATTATCTATAAACTCATCAAAACAAATAATTAGGATCATGTGGTCCTGGAGATGCCTCTGGATGATATTGAACAGAAAATACTGGATATTTTTGTGTCTTACACCTTCACAAGTATTATCATTTACCGATAGGTGAGTTAGTTCTAAGTCTGTGTTACTTAGTGAAGATATATCTACTGAATAACCATGGTTTTTGTGATGTTATATCTATTTTTCCAGTTAATAAATTTTTTTACCGGATGGTTAGCCCCTCATGATGACCAAATTTTAATTTATAAGTTTTTGCACCAGATGCTAATGATATAAGTTGATGCCCCATACATATTCCAAAAAAATAGGTAGCTTTGGTATAATTTCTTTTATCATCTCTATCGTGTTAGGTACATCTACCGGATCCCCTGACCATTACTTAACATAACACCATCTGGTTTTTAATCTTAAAACTTCATTTGCTGTTATAGTATGTGGCACAACAACTACATCACACCCTCTATTGTTTAACTCTCTTAAAATTCCTGACTTCATTCCTAAGTCAACTAAAAACTACTCTCTCACCACGTCCTGAAGATTGGAATGCTTTTTGTTGATACTTCTTCTATTTGATTTTGTAGGTAGGTTTGTATTTTTAATTTCTCTAAAACTTTTTGTTATCCCTCATCTATACCTACAATAACACCTTTTATAACTCCGTACTCTCTCTTATGTTAAAGAACGTGTGTCTACTCCAGAGATACCTGGAATATTTAACTCACGCAAAACCTCGTCTATTGTAAACTCACTTCTAAAGTTTGATGGTTGTTTACAAATTTCATGCGACTTATTATTCCTTTTTATACTTGGGTTTATTGTCTCAAAATCATCTCTATTTATTCCGTAATTACCTATTAAAGGATAAGTAAAAGTAACTATTTGCCCGTTGTAAGAGGGGTCTGATAGTGTTTCTTGATAACCTGTCATTGCTGTATTAAAAACTACTTCTCCCACACTTTCTACATCTGCACCAAAGCCATATCCTTCATAGACTGTTCCATCTTCTAATATTAGTTTTCTACTATATTTATACATAATTTATTTTCCTTTTTATTTAGCTATTTATTAAAAATATTTCTCCATCTTTATATGCAACACGTCCTTCACATATTGTTAGGATAGGTACCCATAAACTTTTTTCATTTACATAAGGTGTGTTTTTCCCTTTTGATAAAAATTTCTCAGGGTCTATCTTGATATTTTTCTAAGTCTATTACTACTATATCTGCATATTTTTTTCTTCTTCTATAACTCCGTAAGGTAAATTGAAAAATTTTTTGCTACATCTTTTGACATTTTATTTACTAAAAACTCTAGTGAGAAAAATTCCTGTTTTTACAAATTTTGTATATAGTTGACTAAATGCACTCTCACTTCCTACTATTCCAAAAAGCAGCTTCTTTTCATTGAAATATTTTCATTTTCTGCATGTGGTGCATGGTCAGTTGCAATAATATCAATCGTGCCATCTATTAACCCTTGAATTAAAAGCTTCTCTATCTTCTTTTTGCTCTTAGTGGTGGATTCATCTTCCATACTCCACTATCAAATGGTATATCATTTTTCATCACTTATCAAATGGTGTGGGCACACCTCACAAGTAACATGTATCCCTGCTTTTTGCATCTCTTATTACTCGAACACTTTCTTTTGTTGATACGTGGCACACATGATAATGACAAGCTGCTTCTTCTGCTAAAAGAACATCTCTTGCTATTTGAACAGACTCACATACAGAAGGTATTCCTGGTAAGTTTAACCTCTACTTCTTTTACCGCAATGCATACAACCCCACGAATCAGGGAGTTATCTTCGCAATGTGCTACTATCGCTTTTATTTAATTTTTGCAACTTTCATTGATTCAAACATCATATTAGCATTTTGAACACCACGACCATCATCACTAAAAGCAAAAAAACGTATTTAGCTAACTCTGCTAAAGTCTGCATAATCTTCTCCTAGTTCTCCTTTTGTTATAGCTCCGTATGGTATCGCACGAATTACACTATCTTTTTCAATTATATCTAATTGTATTTTTAAATTTTCATAACTGTCTGGTACAGGGTTTAAGTTTGGCATAGGCATTGCTGTTGTAAATCCACCACGAGCTGCTGCACGAGAGGCGTGATATATATTTTCTTTATACTCAAAACCTGGCTCTCTCCAGTGAACATGTACATCAATAAAACCAGCTGAAATAAATTTTTCCTTCTATATTAAATACTTCTCCAGAGTAATCAGAAATGTTTTTAGCTATTTTTATCCTTCTATTAGTATATCTCTTCTTCTAACACACCATTTATTAAAATTTTTCCATCTTTTAGTAGCATAAGCCCTCCTTATAAATTGTTATCTTTTTATTATTTTTCTATTATTGCTTTAGGAATATACATTCCGTTTTTTTCATTTGTTCAAAGATTAAACTTTTTCTCTTCTACTAACTCATCAGCTATCTCAACACCACGATTAATCTGGTGCAGGGTGCATTACAACGGCACCTTCTTTTTAATTTTTTTCATATCTTTCTTTTGTTAACCCATAATCTTTATGGTACTTTTTCTTTATCAATAACTATTCCGTCGTGCCTTTCGTGTTGAACACGCAGTAGCATACACACATCTATCTCGTGGATAACATCATCAAACTTAACAACTTCACCCTAACGAATTATCGGTAAATATTTCTGGTGAGATAAAAACGAACCTTAGAACCCTAATCTTGTTAAAATATTATAATTACTTCTTGCAACGCGTGAATTTTTTTATATCCCCAGCAATAACTATATCTAAATTATCTAATCTGTTAAATTTTTCATACATGGTCATAAGGTCAAGTAGGCACTGGCTGGGATGTTCTCCACTCCCATCTCCACCATTTTATAATTGGTATATTTATGTTAGTTAAGTTTTTTTATAGTATTCATTTTTCGCTATGTCTTATAACTAAAATATTACACCTGATACTCTCTAGTGTCTTGCAAGTGTCATATAGCGTCTCCCTTTATTTATAGACGAAGTCGCTGTTTCAAAGTTTATAACGTTTAGCTTATGGTGTTTTTGTGCAACCTCAAAACTACATTTTGTTCTCGTAGAATTTTTCAAAAATAAATTCGCAACGAACAAATCATCTCTCTAGCTACCTTACTTCCATTTTTCAACTCTAATGCTCTTTTTATTAACTCATAAACCTCGTCGTTAGTTAAATCACTCATCTTAAGTAAATTTTTTCATCATATCTCCTTTTTGCAAAATAAAAATACTCTTGTTAACTAACAAGGTATAATAAATAAACGGTATAAAACTTTTACTTAATCCCTTGTTAGCTTCACTGAACTACCTTTAAAAAGATTTTAAATCAATATTACTCTTTCATTAGAATCAACTTCATCTAATTGAACTTTTATATTTTCTTTAATAGAAGTTGGAATATTTTTCCAACATAATCTGCTCTTATAGGTAACTCTCATGCCCTCTGTCAACAAATATCGCAAGCCTTATTGCTTTTTGGACGACTTACATCCATTATCGCATCAATAGCTGCACGAACAGTCCGTCCTGTATATAAAGAACATCATCAACTATAACAACAGTTTTATTCGTCAAGTTTAGTTTGAAATTAGGTGTTTTAACTTCTGGTTCATAACTTCTTTTTCTAAATCATCTCTATAAAAAGTTATATCCAAAGTTTCAATGGGGATATTAGTTTCATAAATCTCTTTAATCTTTTGTTTTATTCTCTTAGCCAAATACACTCCACGAGTTTTCTATTCCAACTAAAACTAATTCATCTTTTTAACATTTCTCTCAAAAATCTCATGAGAAATTCTCGTTACCATTCTACTAATATCGTTTCTATCAAACAAAACCTTCTCCATCATAACTCCTAATAAATAAAAATACCTTGCTTATATAACATATAGCAAGGCAAACTAAATACAATAATAAACAAAAAGAAAAACTTTTCTTCTAAATATCTTTTGCTAGCCTCACTGGACTGCTTTTAAAGATTAAATATTCAAAACTACAACTAGTATAAAACTGTTTATCTCCTTTTTGTCAAACTAAAAATAAAATAAAATTATTGTGTAATGATAACCATTAAAACAGGTTTAATACATAACGTACTAAACCCTTTTACTATTTTTAAATAATGGGGCGGATAATGGGAATCGAACCCACGCATGTCGGAACCACAATCCGATGTGTTAACCACTTCGCCATGCATCCGCCATACATACATAAAAATGAAATGGCGGTCCTGACGGGAATCGAACCCGCGATCTCCTGCGTGACAGGCAGGCGTGATAACCAGCTACACCACGGGACCAAACATTTATAAGTAAATATTAAAATGGTGACCGTACGGGACTCGAACCCGTGTTACCGCCGTGAAAGGGCGGTGTCTTAACTCGCTTGACCAACGGGCCACAATAAAAACGGGAGCAGGAGGGATTTGAACCCTCGCGCCAGTTTCCTGACCTACACCCTTAGCAGGGGCGCCTCTTCAGCCTCTTGAGTACTACTCCAAACTCCACAGGCAGGACTCGGAACCTGCGACCGATCGGTTAACAGCCGATAGCTCTACCAACTGAGTCTACTGTGGATAAATATTCTTATACAGAACATTTACTATTATACATATCAGTAAATAAAAAGTCAATAGTTTTTAATAAATAATTTCACTTACTTTATCTTAATTTTTTATATTTTATTCCATTAAAAAGTATTGATGCAATAACATTTTTAAGTACGAACTTTTTAAAAATTAGTTATAAGTATCTTCCATTGTTATAAATTTTTTTATTATCAATTAACTTTTTAAAAATTCATAAATATTTACTTATTTATAAGATATATTGAAAAATAATTAGCTCTTTACCATTTAGTGTTGGTATTAAAAATATATAAAAATTATTTATATAATACTAAAAGTAAAAATAGAGAAAAAATAAAGACAATGGCTTTTATTTTTAGCTGAGAAAAATCCTTTTTTAAAAATTTAAAAAGATTTGGAAGCGTCTCTTTACTTTAGTATTATATTAAAATAATTTTTAAACCACACTGAATGTTCTTGAGCCAAATAATTTTCCATTCACAGTTAATACTTTTTACTCTTCATCATTCCATGTTTATATTAAATAAAAAGTTTATAATAATAAGTTAAAGAAAAATCTTTTATTCTTAAATAACTTTTTAAAAAACATTTAAAACATCTATTTACTTATACACTATATTAAAATAATTTTTATCTACACTGAACGTTTTTAATCAATAGTTTTAACAAACAAAATTATTAAAATAAAAGGTTATCAGAAATTTTCTGATAACCACTTTTTGTGGTGGCCTAAATTTATATTACATAAATTGGTGCATTGTACGGCTTAACACGTCACGTTGTTGTTCTGGAGTTAAGCTGATTAAACGTACTGCATATCCTGATACACGGATTGTAAAGTTTTGGATAATCTTCTGGAGATTCAATAACTTTAAGTAATGTTTCTTTGTTAAATACGTTTGTATTTAAGTGGTATCCACCCTTTTAAGAAATATCCGTCCATCATTGCTGTTAAGTTTTTGATTTGGTCTTGTTTGTTTTTACCTAATGAACTTAGAGTAAATGCAGCAGTTAAGCTTATTCCGTCACGGCTAAATTCATATGGAAGTTTAGCAACTGAACTTAAACAAGCTAATGCTCCACTTTGGTCGCGTCCATTCATTGGGTTAGCTCCCTGGAGAGAATGGTTCTCCTGCACGACGTCCGTCTGGAGTGTTACCAGTTTTTACCGTAAACTACGTTTGAAGTAATTGTAAGGATAGATGTTGTAGTTTCGTTTGTACGGTAAACTGGGTGTTGTTTTAATTTTGTCATGAACACTTTTAAGTAATTCAACTGCGATTTCATCTGCACGGTCATCATTGTTACCAAATGTTGGGAATTCTCCTTCAACTTTTGTAGTCAATAGCAAGTCCAGTTTCATCTTCAATTGGAGTTACTTTTAGCATATTTAATAGCTGATAAGCTGTCTACTGCTACTGAGAATCCTGCGATACTAGTTGCCATAAATCTTCTTACGTTTGTATCATGTAAAGCCATTTCTAAAACTTTCGTAAGAATATTTATCGTGCATGTAGTGGATTACGTTTAATGTATTGATGTATAGTTTACATAACCAGTCCATAAATCCATCAAATTTAGCCCATACTTCATCATAGTTTAATACTCCGCGAAGTGGTTCTGTTTTTGGTCCTACTTGGATTCCTAATTTTTTCATCACGTCCACCGTTGATTGTGTAAAGTAATGCTTTAGCTAAGTTAGCACGAGCTCCAAAGAATTGCATATCTTTACCAGTAGTCATACCACTTACAGCAACAAGCGATTGATTTATCACAAGTGTCTAGGGAAGTTTGCAAGTAATTCATCACTTTCGTATTGAATAGCACTATGGTTGATTGAAGATTCTGAACAGAAATCTTTAAATCCTGTAGGTAATTTAGTAGACCAAAGAATTGTTAAGTTTGGCTCTGGTGAGTTACCCATGTTATCTAGTGTGTGGATTAAACGGAAGTCTGTTTTTGTAACTAGTGATCTAGTTGAATCTAACATTTCCCCTACTACTAATGTAGCCCAGATTGGATCTCCTGAGAATAATTGGTTGTAGTCAGGAGTACGAGCGAATTTAACCATTCTTAATTTAAGAACTAAGTTGTCAATTAACTCTTGAGCTTCAAGTTCTGTTAAAAGTACCATCTTGTAAGTCTCTTTCAAGATAGATATCTAAGAATGTTGCAATGTTACTGATACTCATTTGCAGCACCATTTTGTTGTTTGATAGCTGCTAAGTATCCGAAGTATAACCATTGAACAGCTTCTTTACCGTTAGTAGCTGGTCCAGAAATATCAAATCCATAAATTTTTAGCTAATTCTTTTTAATTCTCCTAAAGCACGGATTTGTTCTGAAACTTCTTCACGGTCACGAATAACGTGTTCAGTCATAACTCCGTCTGCTCCAATTTTAGCTAAGTCATCTTTTTCCAAGCGATAAGTTGATCAACCCCGTATAAAGCTACACGACGGTAGTCACCTATGATACGTCCACGTCCATAAGCATCTGAAGTCCAGTGATAACACCAGATTTTCTAACTAGACGCATATCTGGAGTATAAGCATCAAATACACCTTGGTTAGTGAGTTTTACGGTAGTCAGTGAAGATTTTTGATAACTTCTTTATCTACTTCATATCCGTATGCTTCACAGCTTTTTAACAGCCATGTTAATCCCACCAAATGTCATTAAAGCACGTTTAAGTGGTTTTGTCAGTTTGGATACCAACGATCACGGTCTTTATCTAGATATCCTGCACCGTGTGAAAGAATAGTTGATGGGATAGAAGTATCCATATCAAGTGTTCCACCTTTTAAGACGTTCTTCACGCATAAGGTCATTAAATTTTTGAACTAATACATTAGTATCTTCTGTTGGTCCTTCTAAGAATGACGCATCACCACATGGTATTCTGTATAGTTAGATTTAATAAAATCAACTCACATCTACTTCGTTTTGCCATTTACCACCAACAAATGGTTTTTCTACTGCTGTTGTTGACATAATTTTGCCACTCCTTATTTATTTTATTATATTATTTATTAAAAGATATCGCTATATCTTTACACCTATAGTTTACTGCAATACCGTTTTCTTCTCAATATAAATACTTAAGTAATTGTGAATTTTTTGTGAATTTATATTGTATAACAGCTTTATTTTTCTGCTCATTTTTTAGTAACTTTACAGAGTATAATTTTTATTAAAAGAAATTTTTGAAAAATCAGAAAACATATAATATAAAGGTATGTAGCCCGTGTTTTTTATATATGCTGTATTAAAAACTATAATTTTGTGTTAATAATGATTTTTGTACTAATTTTTAATAAAAAACACTTTTATGAATAATTTTTACTAATTTTATAATTAAGTGATAACGGTTATCTTTTTAGTTTTTGACACACTGGACAATAATATGTTGAACGTGTTTTTAAAGTTATATTTTCTACGCTATGTCCTAAAGGACAAATGCTTTTTCCATATATTTTTAAATAGTTTTTGCATCTTCCCTTCTTCTCCGTTACTATGAACAAAATCAGATATAGTTGAGCCCCATTTTTATGCTAAATTTTTAAAATATCAACAAGAGAATTATAAATAAATTTATTTTTCTTCTTTACTAAGTGAGCTTTGCTTTTTAATGGGGATATTTTTCTTTATATAAAACTTCACAAGCATAAATATTTCCACAACCACAAAATACATTCCCTCTAATAAAAAGTGGCTTTTATCTCTTTATCTTTATATTTTTATCATCTAGCTTTTCTAAAAATATTTTTCGCATCTTTTGAAAAAGGTTCAGGAGCTAAGATGTTAAAATGGTTTTGAAAAGTTTTTATATCTTCTATATATCTTATTTCTCCAAATCTTCTTATATCACTATACACTAATAGCTCTTTACTATCTAAACTAAAAATTATATGTTTATGTTTTTATAATTTTTATTTTCTATCTCTTCTATATTTTTACAACAAAAATATGCTCCTGTCATCCCAAAGTGTGTTATCAAAACACCCTTTGTCTAATTCAAAAATATAAATACTTACCTCTTCTTGTTAAATTCTTTTTATTTTTATCTTTTATGTTTTCTTTAAAATACCTCTAATTCATCTCACTATTGCTAGTTTTTTTATTTTCGTGAGATTTTTCTACTGTATATGAATATTCTACATTTATTATATTTTTACTTTATCTTCTAATCCTAATTTTTATATTTTTCTACTTCTGGTAGTTCTGGCATATTATCTCCTTATAAAAAGAGAAATGCTTTTAAACATTTCTTCTATATTGATAATATTATATTTAATATTGATATTATATACTACTAATAATGAATACTATTTTATGTAAAGTCACTTTTTGAAATTTTTATTATTATTTAATAATAAAAATTTACTCTTAGTATTATATATAACACTTTTTATTAACCAAAAATATTATTTTAATATTAAGAATAAGTATTATATTAAAATAACTTTTTAACTTACACTTAGTATTTTTGAGTCATTATTTACGCTAATAAGTGTTTATATTCTTCGTGTTTTAAAAACCAACTTTCTGCATACTGAGCATATATTGTGTACTTTGTAGTTATTTTTGTTGCATAGTTTATCTACTTCTTGCATTAGTTTCCCTGCTATACCTTGACCGCGATATTTATCATCTACATACACCATTCTTATTTGCATTGACGTTTGTAGTTGATAGTGTAAAGACGACATAGTTTTCTTTTGCATCTTCACTCTCCCTGTATATATTAAATCATTGTTTTTCCTATTTTTAAATTCCATATTATTCCTCCTTAGTTTATTTCTTTTAGAACATTTTGTTCATCTACAAATACTTTTTCTCTTAATTCAAAATGCTTCTTGTATTTCTTCTTTACTTTTTAAAATTTTTACTTACAGTATTATCTATCTTATCCTTTCATACATTATTATTCCTGCTGAGACGCTTGCATTTAGGCTTTGAGCTTTTTCCTTTTCATATCTATATGATATAAAAATCACATCTCACGAGTTACTACATCACTCATACCTTCGCCTTGTTTCCAATTACTATATACATAGCGGAACGTCTTTTGCTATTTTTGTATAGCTTTCTGATTTTTCATTTAGAGTTGTTCCTGCTATCCAAAAATTTATTTTCTTTTTAATATTGTATCTACTAGGCTAGGAAACTCTTATAACGGGCATATATTCTATTGCACCTGCTGATGATTTTGACAACTGTGCTACTAACTACTGCACTACGACGTTTTGGTATTATTACTCCACTTACTCCACTAGCTTCTGCTGTTCTTATTATTGCTCCTAAGTTATGTGGATCTTCTATATGATCTAGCATTAAAAAGTGTTGTTTCTATTTCTAAAATTTTTATAAATTCATCAAAATCATAGTATTTATACGGTGCTATGTATGCTACTACTCCTTGATGACGTTCTTTTTGTTAGGGTTATCTAGTTTCTTTTTTAGGAACTTCTTGACAAATTATCTCATTAGCAAGTGAGAAAATGTTTTTTAGTCTGCCTTTTTCTATCCCTCTTGGAATAAAATTTTATTTATTTCTCTTCCTGATTTTTAGTGCTTCTAAAATAGAATTTCTTCCTGCTATAATTTCTTCTTGCAAAGACGCTTCTTCCTTTAAATTATTTTAAAAATAATCTTTTTATCTCTCATTTTTCTTCCTCAAACTTTTCTATTATAAAACTAAAAGTTCATCTAATCTTTTAAAAATTTTTCTAAATAGTTATAACCAAATATAGCCTCTAAGCCTGTTGCTAGTTTTATATTCTATTATTGTTGCATTTTTGCTTTTGTATTATGTGCTCTGTTAAATATTTCTATCTCTTCTTTTGTTAAAATTCATTATTAAGCATTGCATTTAAAAAACTTGTTTGAGCTTTTTGCCGAAACTATTTTTAGATGAGTTTTTATGAAGTTCGTTTATCTTTCCTAAATAATTTTTAAAATATATTCTTTCGTATATAAATCGTATATACTATCTCCGATATAGCTAATGCTGTAAACTTTGAATGTTTTTACTATTAGTAAATCTTCTCATTTTAAAAAGTTATGCTTTTTTCCATCGTACTCCCTTGTTTTGTATCTTCTAAAAATAATTCCTTTTTCTTTTAACTCATCTCGTATTTTATCAGAAAGTACAAAGTCTTTATTCTTTTCTTGCTTCTTCTCTTTTGAATTAACTCTTCTATATAGTCATCACTTAATGTGTTTTCTTCTTCAACTACTATACCTAAAATTTGTGTATAAGTTTTCAAAAAGCTCCCATAAGTACTTCAAGTGTTTCCTTGTTTACAGTGTTTTTGCAGTATAAAGATTAGCTATTTTTGCAAGTTCATACCAACTACTTAGAGCATTTGCACTGTTGAAGTCATCGTTCATAGAGTTTTCTAAATAAACAATATTTTTCAATATCACTTCATAACTTCACTATCTAATCTCTCATCATCCCAGCAACTCGCCATTTAATCTAAATAAAATATTTTGATAAGACGTTTTTTAGTTTTGTATAATTTGTTTTGCTAATTCTAAATTTTCATCAGAAAAATTTATCGGCGTTCTATAACGAACACTTAACATAAAAAGTCTAACTACCATCGGATGATAAATTTTTAAAACATCTTTTACAGTAAAGAAATTTCCCTAATGACTTACTCATCTTTTTCGTTATTTATATTTATAAAGGCATTGTGCATCCAGTATTTACTAAACGGTTTATGGTTGTGGCATTCTGACTGCGCTTATTTCGTTTTCGTGATGTGGGAAAGTTAAATCTTGTCCCCTGCGTGAATATCAAGAGAGTCTCTCCCTAACTCACACATAGCCATGACAGAACACTCAATGTGCCACCCAGGTCTACTACACCCAAAACGGACTATCCCAAAAATCTCCCCTCTTTTGCTTTTTCCAAAGTGCAAAGTCAAGTGGATCTTCTTTTTTCTCGTTAGGTCAACCCTCGCTCCACTAATTAAATCATCAATATTTTGTTTACTTAACTTACCATAATCATCTTTCTTACGAGTTCTAAAAATAAACGTCCCCATTACTAACATAAGCAAAGCCCCTCATCAATTAGTTTAGAAATAAAAAGAAATAATCTCTTCCATATAATCACTAACACGAGGATTTTTAGTAGCACGCATACTTCCCAAAGCATCATAATCTTCAAAAAGCTGATATATATTTATCAGTTAACTCCCTTAACAGAAATCCCTTCTTCATTACTGGCTTTAATAATTTTATCATCAACATCTGTAAAATTTGAAACAAAATTTACATTATAACCACTATATTCTAAATATCTTCTAACGACATCAAAAGTAATTATCGGACGAGCGTTACCTATATGTATATAATTATAAACGGTAGGTCCACACACGTACATATTAACATTATCTTTTTAACTTGTGGAATAAACTCCTCTTTTAACCCTGTTAGTGTATTAAAAATTTTTATCACAATACCAACTCCTTAAATAAATCTTCATTTAATTTTAACATAAGACAATAGAAATATAAGTTTTACTAATAAAAATTTTTATAAATAATAAATTATAAAATAAAACTATTAAGTATATATTTTTTTAACTTGAAAAATAAAATCATTTTTATAATATTTTAAAAATATTTTTTTCAAAACTCTTGACAATATATATATATATATAATGGACTTGTAATAATTTTAATAAATTATTAACTATTATGAAAGGAGATATGAGTAAAAATTATTATCAGTATTAGTTGCAGGGTATTCGCTGCAGGAGTAGCTGTTCCAGCGTTAGCTGCTGATACAACTCCAACTCCAACTCCAGCTCCAACTCCAGTTGATAATTTTTGTAACTGCTAAAACAACTATTAATAACGAAGACGCTATTGTATTTTTTTCAAAGAATCACAAAAAGATACTAAAGTTACAGGCATTGCAAAAAGTTGACGGTGTTGATAAATATAAAGTTACTTTCATACCTGAATTTTCTACTGGAGCTAACTATTGGACTATTACATTATTAGATGCAACTACAGTTGATAAAGCCGAATTTAACCCAGTTAAAACCAGAAGTTAAACCAGAAGTTAACCCAGAAGTTAACCCTGTTAAACCTGGAGAAGTTGCTCCAGCTGAAACAGGTGTAGCTAAAGATGCTAAAAGCAGCAACTGGAAAAAGTTTTACCTAAAAACAAGCGCGTTCTAATATTACGCTTTTTAAAATATTAATTTTATAAAATATCACAATTATTTTTTTAATATCAAACAAAGTCTTTCCCAAAAAGACTTAAGACGTAATTTATTTACGTCTTTTTATTTGTAATCATCTACACTTAGTAGTTTTCTTTATAAATTTGAATAAGAAACATTCAGCATAAAAAGTTATTTATATAATACTAAGAATAAAGTATAAAGAATAAAAAATTTATAGTAATGAGTTAAAAAGAAAATTTGAGATTATTTTTAGCCGGTTAATCAATTTAAAAATAGTTAATCTACTTTTTAAAATTATTCGTAGGCTCTTGCATTGCTATTAAATTTTTATTATTAAATAACTTTTAAAAAGATTTAAAAACGTGTATTTACTTATACGTTATATTAAAAATAATTTTTTTAACCTTCACTAAATGTTTTTGAACCTAAAATTATTTTATGTATTTAATTCCTAGCACTAAATAGTGAATAACCAATTTTTCTTAGATATCATACTAAATATATAATTACTTTCTATCTGATACTTGTACTAAGTTTCTTAATGCAAGTATTTAGTATTAGAAAATACGTTGTTTACCTAATGTTGTTTTTACGTTAGTTAATTCGTTGATTGCTTTTTGCTTCAATAAGTTTTTAGTTTTTGCTGCAAAGAATCCTTTTATATTTCATACCCATTGGTGTGCAATCGCATCTTTAGGGCCCAAGAGAACATACAACACCGCGGTTAATATATTTAAAGTCGGCAACTGTTTGTCCCTTTTTAGCTCAGTAATTATTTTACCAACGTATGCACCCATTTGACAAGTCTATTTGTGCTGTTGTTGGGAATGGTCTTTCTGCTCCAGCTTCTATAAACGCTGCACAGTCTCCTACTATAAATACATCTTCCATCTCTGGTACTGTTAATTGTTGAGTAGTTACTAGACGCCCACCGCGTACTTTATCTCCAAACGTATCGTCCATTATTTTGCTTCCGCGAACACCTGCTGTCCAAACTAATGTACTAGCTTTTAACTCACGACGTTCTCCGTCTTTTTCGCAGATGAAACTATCTGGTGTAGCTCCTTTTATGCCAGCACCTAAAATAATTTCTACTCCTCTATCTTCTAAATATTTACGAGCGTAGTCGCTATATTTTTATCAAACATTGGTAAAATTACTGAGCTGCATCAAGTCCGTAAATTTTTACTAACCTTTCATCAATTCCATATTTTTACAAAGTTCTTTTCTTTTTATGAAGTAAGTCAGCTAAAAATTCTAAACCAGCTAGCCCTGTTCCACCTACTACAACAGAAATATCTTTTAACATCTTTTTCTGAAGATTCTGCGTAACGTTTAAAGTTTTTCTTCTAACTTTTTAGAAATTTTTTTCTGCTGCTTCAACGTTAGTAATAGCCATAGCGTGCTCAAGCATACCTTCAATACTCAAAAGTATTAGACTCAAATCCTAATCCTATAACTAATGTATCGTAATCAAGTTCGTGCTGACGAGTGTAGACGATCTCTGTATCAATTTTAATAACTTCATCTTGAACAAAGTTTACTTTTTTCATCAATAACGTCTTTGATGTTGATACAAATTTCCTCTACTAATATTACCAGCCGCTAACTCGTGTAAGTTTACAGTGTCATAGTGATATGAATTTTTATTAACTAAAAGTAACTTTTAGCCTCCACTTTTAATAACTGGTTTTAAGTTTTTAAAGTAGTAAGACCTCCGTACCCAGCTCCTAAAATAACTCATATTTTTTCATAATTAAAACTCCTTAAAATTTATTTTTTTATTAAATTAACTAAACTTATTAGTGGCAACATCCACAGCCACAACCACAACCACCTTCATCACCAAAAATCTAACTCTGTTAAATTTGGATTATCAAGAGTAAAAATCACTACCAAACTCATCTTCTACATAATCAATAATAAGACCGTTTAATAAATCAATATCCCTCTTCTGCTACAATGACTTTTAAAACCGTTATGCTCATAAATTTTATGACCTTCTTCTACTTCTTCAAAAAGTTTATCTTATAGTACATTCTTGTACCATCAAGCTCAAGAGAAACTTTTAAAAATCCATCAGAAAATCCAAAATCAAAAAGCATTTCTTTTAAATCTACTAATAGCTACATCAGTGATTGATATTAAATTTTCTTTTTTCAAATTCCATGAAAAATGCCCTCTTTAATAAATTTATAGTATTTGATACTATTATTATAAACGTTTTTTCTGTTAAAATAAAAAGTACACTGCACAAAAATTATTTTTTATAAGTTAGGGGCTTTTTGACTTTGAAGATAAAAATTATTCAAAAATTAAATTTGAATTAGAAAAATTAGACCAAAAATTAAAACTTGATAATGGTGATATAGAGTTTATAAATTTTAAAAATGGTATTTTAAAGGTAAGATTTTTAGGCGAGTGTGCTTTTGTTGTTCGTTCTCTGATGTTACATTAAAATTTGCTATTGAAAAAACACAATTAAGAGTAAAAATACCTGAAGTAGAAAAAGTTATTCAAGTAAAGGCTACTTTAGTAAATTAAATTGCTCTTTGTTATTTAGTTTTGATATTAAATACATAAAAATTATTTATATAATACTAAAGTAAATATTTTAAAAAAATTTAGAAGCGTCTATTTACTTATACATTATATTAAAATAATTTTTAACCTACACTAAATATTTTTAGTAAATTAAATTTGTTTATAAAAACTTCTTAGTATAAATTTATACCAAGAAGTTTTTTATTGTTAAATATCTTTTAAAAATATTATTTTTATAATACCTTTAAATTTAAGATAGTTTTTCTATAATCTAATTCTTTTGTTTATTGCACCATCTTCTGTTAATTCTATTACTCTATTTGCTATTGTTTGAATAAACTCATAGTCGTGTGATGTAAAAGAATACTGAACCTTTAAAGGCAATTATCCCTTCGTTTTACTGCAGTAATTGATTCTAGATCAAGATGATTTGTTGGTTCATCTAATAAAATTACATTTGCTTTTTGATAACATCATTTTTAGACAACATACAACGCATCTTCTCTCCTCCTGATAGAACACTTGCACGTTTTTAGTGCCTCTTCTCCAGAAAAACAGCATACGGCCTAAAAAACGAACGAAGGTATGCTTCTGATTCTTCTTCGGGGAGATGCGTATTGACGTAACCACTCTACTAAAAGAAAGTTTTTAAACCTTCAAAGTATTCTGTATTATCTTTTTGGCATATAACTTCTTGATGTAGTTATCCCCCACTTAACCATTCCACTATCTGCTTCCATCTCACCAGCTAAAAATTTTAAGAAGTGTAGTTTTTACTTACTTCATCTCCTAATAAAAATAACTTTATCATTAGGATTTACAGTAAAAGCTAACGTTGTTTAATACTTTCTTCCCTTCAATAGTTTTGCTAAGAGAATCAACTATTAGCAAATCATTTCCTATCTCTATCTGGTGTAAAAGCGAACATATGGATAACGTCTGCTACTTGGTTTAATGTCATCAAGAGTAATTTTTATCAAGCATTTTTTCTACTTGTAGCCTGTTTTGATTTTGAGGCATTAGCTGAAAAACGTGCGATAAATTCTTGAAGTTCTTTTTAATTTTTCTTCTTTTTCTTGTTAGAATCTTCTTGCATACGACGAGCTAATTGACTTGAGTGATACCAAAAGTCATAGTTACCTACATAAAGTTGTATTTTACCAAAGTCTAAATCACAAATATGCGTACAAACATTATTTTTTCTAAAAAAATGTCTGTCATGGCTGACTACTATAACAGTATTTTTCAAAAATTTATTAAAAATTCTTCTAGCCATTTTATTGCACTAATATCAAGACCGTTAGTAGGCTCATCAAGGTAAAACGTCTGGGCTACCAAATAATGCTTGAGCTAAAAGCACTTTAACTTTTTATAGCATTATCCAAAATCTCCCATTAAAGTATAATGATGTTCAACACCACCCTAAACCTTCTAAAAGTTGTGCTGCATCACTTTCTGCATTCCAACCATCCATCTCCGCAAACTCACCTTCAAGCTCTGCTGCACGAACACCATCTTCTTCAGTGAATGGGTCTTTCATATATATATTTCATCTTTCATAACAGACCATAACTTCGTATGCCCCATCATTACAACATCTAATACTGTATCTTCTTCGTAGGCAAAATGGTTTTGCTTAAGAACTGCAAGCCTTTCGCCTTTACCCTAGTGAAACGTGTCCTTGTTGTGAGTCCATCTCTCCAGATAGAAGTTTTTAAAAATGTTGTCTTACCTGCTCCATTAGCACCTATAAGCCCATAACAATTTCCATTTGTAAATTTAATATTAACGTCTTCAAATAATTTTCTATCAGCAAAACGTAAACTTAAATTTGTTACTTGTAACATTCTAATCTCCTTACTTTTTATAATAAACAGTAAGTAAATTTTAAAATTATAATAGCTAACTGATTTTGATTTAATAATTTAAAAACAATATACAAAAATAGTTTATCTAGCTTATTACACTAATTAAAAATTTACTTAAGTTGCTTATTTTATTTTTTTCTTCCTTTTTACTTACACTTTTTTATTAAACTTTCTATATGCATAGCATATTCATTAGTTGTATCATATTCAAATATAAGCTCTGGAAAATTTTTCTAATTTTTTTATTTTTTTAGCTACTTCTGATTTTACGAAGCCTTTTATTTTTGAAAAAGAATTTTTAGTTTTTCTTTTTCTCACCTCTCCACCCAAAACTGTGTAATATACTTTTTGCTTGTGAGTAATCATTTGTTAGGGATTAACTCTGTTATAGTAACAAATCCTAAAGAATGATTTTTACTTTTTGTTTGAAGAGTGTATGTTATTTCTATTTCTTCTGCTAGTCTGTTAACTCTTAAACTTGCCATCTCTCTCTCCTAGCGTTTTATTTCTTCCATAACGAATACTTCAAACACGTCTCCTTCTTTAATATCACTAAAGTTCTCAACTGTCATTCCGCATTCATATCCACTTTGTACTTCTTTTACATCGTCTTTAAATCTTCTTAAAGTATCAATTTCTCCTTCGTAAATTACTACGCTATCACGTATTACACGAACCTTACCATCACGAGAGAAACTTTTACCTTCTGTAACGTATGCTCCGGCTATTGTTCCTACTTTTGATACTTTATAAACTTGACGTACTTCTGCAAGTCCGATTACTTTTTCTTCAAACTCTGGATCTAATAGTCCCTGTCATTGCCGCTTCTATTTCTTCTATTACTTTGTAGATGATACTATGCAGACGAATATCTACTTGTTCTTGCTGTGCCATTTGTTTAGCGTTGTTGTCTGGACGAACGTTAAATCCAATTACTACTGCTTTAGAAGCTAAAGCTAGTGTAATATCTGACTCGTTTATTGCTCCTACGCCTGTGTGGATAATTCTGACATTAACTCCGTCAACATCTATTTTTGCTAAACTCATAGCAAGTGCTTCAACTGACCCTTGCACGTCTGCTTTTTATTATTACATTAAGGTCTTTCATCTCACCTTGTTTCATTTGTTCAAATAGTGTATCTAATGAAACGGCTGCGTTTGATTGTCTTATACTATCTAAATATTGTTGTTGACGTTTTTCACCTATTTGACGAGCTGTTTTTCATCTCCAAAAACAACAAATCTATCCCCTGCATTAGGTACATCTTGAAGTCCTGTTATCTCTACTGGTGTTGCAGGGCGTGCACTGTTTATATTTTTTTATTTCTATCATTTATCATTGCACGAACACGACCAAATGTATTTCCTACAACAAGTGGATCTCCTACATTTAGTGTTCCATTTTGTATTAAAAGAGTAGCTACTGGTCCGCGTCCTTTATCAAGTTTAGCTTCTATAACTGTTCCTAGTGCTAGTCTATTTGGATTTGCTTTTTAACTCTTGCATCTCTGATACTAAAATAACCATCTCTAAAAGCTCATCTATTCCGTCCCCTTTTAATGCTGAGATTGAACGAATATAGTATCTCCGCCCCCAAGACTCTGGCATAAGTCCACGTTCAGTTAACTCTGTCATAACTCTATCAGGATTTGCTTGTGGTTTATCCATTTTGTTTACTGCAACTATTATAGGAACATTCTGCTGCTTTTTGCGTGGTTTATAGCTTCAATAGTTTGTGGCATAACTCCATCATCTGCTGCAACTACTAAAATAGTTATATCTGTAACTTGTGCCCCACGAGCACGCATTGTTGTAAATGCTGCGTGTCTGGCGTATCTAAAAACGTAATTTTTTTATCATTAGCTCTTACTTGATAAGCACCTATATGCTGGAGTTATCCCACCAGCTTCTCCTGCTGTTACACGAGTATTTCTTATAGTATCTAATAAAGTAGTTTTTACCGTGGTCAACGTGCCCCATTATAGTTACTATTGGTGGTCTTACTTTTGTATTTTTTTCGTCCTCTTCCACTTCAAAAATACATATCTAAATCCTCACGACTAACAACTACTTCTTGTTGAATTTCTTTTTCCATAGTCCATAGCTATTAACTCAATTTGCTCAAGTGTTAAACTTTGGTTAATATTAGCCATTATTTTTAAGTTCTACAAAAGTTTTTAATTAACTCAGTTGAGTTTATTTTTAAAACAGAAGCCAACTCCCCCAACATTCATACTGTCTCTTACTAATATTGTATCTTCTGCAATATCTTCTTCTTTTGGTGCTTCTATTATTTTTAGGTTGCTCTCTGTTATTTTTACTTTTTCTTTTTGTTTTTTTATCTTTTTATGTTTTCTTTTTGAGAAGTTTTCTTTTTCTTCTTCTACTACTTCTTCAACTGGATTAAAAACTCTCTCTAACTCTTCTAAACTCTCTTTTGTTAGTGTAGACATATGATTTTTTTACATCATAGCCCGCTTCTTTTTAGTATTGATATTATTTCTTTTGATGATTTTTTTCTATTGTTTTTAGCATATTCTGTATATTCTAATTTTTTCCATCAACAATTCCTCCTTCTTCTAGTAATTGTTTAATTTTTTTACTAAAAGCCATAATCTAAAAATACCAATAGCTACTCTGTTATTTTTGTCCTATTGCTTTTACTTATTTCTTCTATTTCTAACGCTCTTATATATTCTACCTTATAATACGTTGCTTTTATCTTCTAATTTTTTTAGAGTATTTTTTTCCCAGTGTTTTTGCAATTATTAGTAATTTTTATATGTCTAATGTTCTTTACTAATAAAATCTTCGCCTACTACTATTTTTTTCCTGCTCTTTTAGCAAGACCTAAAATGTTTAAAACTTTTTTCCATTATTTTTGTGGTATTGATTTTCTGTATATTAAACGAATTATCTCTTTATAAATTGGTTCAAAATCTCTTTACTAGCATCAAAAATTTTTTTCTAATTTTTCTGTGCCTCTTCTATTACAGAAAGTTCACTTACTACATAAGCCCCTCTTCCTGCTTTTTTCCCTGTTACGTCTACAGAAATCTCTCCTTCTTTATTTTTACTATTCTTATTAAATCTTTTTAGGAAACATCTCTTGTGTTAAAAATACATTTTCTAGTTGGAATTTTTTTCTTTTCATAATTATTCCTCACCACTTACTTCTTCAGTTATTGGTTTAATATCAATTTTCCAGTTTGTAAGTTTTGCTGCTAGACGTACGTTTTGTCCTTTTTACCTATTGCTAGTGATAATTCATTTTCTGCTACTAATACATTAGCTATTTTTGTTCTTCGTCTAATTCTTTTTATTATTACATTTTTGCAGGCAGTAGTGAATTTTTTATAAATTCTTCTGGATTTTTTGACCAAGGAATTATATCTATTTTTTTCATTATTTATCTCATCTACTATTCTTCTAACTCTATCTCCATTAGGTCCAACACATGTCCCTACTAGTGTCAATATTTTTTCTTCAGAATATACTGCAATTTTAGTTCTATCTCCTGCTTTCTTGAGATTGATTTTATTTCTACTAACTCCGTCATATATTTCTGGAACTTCTCTTCAAAAAGTCTTCTTATAAATTCACCATGACTTCTTGATGCTAAAACGTGTGGTCGGCTTCCACGAGTTGTGTTTTTCTACTTTTGCTATATATACTCAATAGGTTGCTGCGGAATATACTTCTCCCCTTTTACTCTTTTCGTTTTCTCCAAGTATAGCCTCTATTTTCCCAAGATTTACATAAACATACTTTTTGGTCAACTCTGTCTATATATCCTGACATTATTTCTCCTTCGTACTCTATGTATTCATTGAATAAAACTTCTTTTTCAGCTTCACGTAATCTTTGTAGTAGAGCTTGTTTTTGCTGCTCCTGCACCTATACGGCTAAAAATCTTTCTGGCATATCTTCTTCTTCATATATATCTCCCCACCTCGTAAGCTGGATTTATTTTTTAAGTGCATCTTCTAGTGCGTACTCTATTCTATCATCATAAACTTCTTCTACAACGTCTTTTCTTATTATGAATTTGTATTCTCCAGTTTCTTTATTGAAATCTACTCTTACATTTTTGTTGCATTAAAATTCTTTTATATGCAGAAAGTAATGCCATCTCCACTGCTTCTATTAGTATATCTCTTGATATTCCTTTTTCTTTTTCTATTAAATCTATTGCATTAAGCAATTTCTTGCTCATATTGTTTTTCTCCTTTATTAAAATTTTATAGCTAACCTTATTTTTGCTATTTTGTCATAATTTATTGTTTTTTTGTTTTTTGTTCTTGTTTTTCTTTGTACTCAATAGTAATGTTTTTATTTTTCATCTACATTTATTAAGTCTGCATAAAAATTCTTTTTCATTATCTATTTTTTTCATATGTTTTTATATAAACATATTCTCCAACATTACTTATAACCTCATCAAAAGTTCTTAAATCTCTTTCTGCTCCTGGTGATGATATCTCAAGATAATATTTTTCTTCTATAAAATCTAACTCATCTAGCTTTTTGTGCTACCTTTTCACTAAGTAAGACACAATCATCAAGAGTTAAACCACCTTTTTATCAAAATATATTCTTAAAAAGTATTCACTACCTTCTTTAACATACTCTACGTCATATAAAAGAGTATTCTGTATTTAAAACCTCTTCTTGTGCAATAGTTTTTACTTTTTTTCTACTATACTCATTTTTACACCTCACTTTTTGTAACATAAAAGAGCGGAGAATTAAAAATTCGCCACCCTTTTAGGTACTTTTATTTAACTTTTTTAGTATAGCATACTATTATTTAAAATGCAAATCTTTTTAAATGATAGTCCACCCTACTGCAACAGATCCTAATCCTAAGTGCGTAGATATTACAGGACCTATACTTGCTTTTTAGTTTTTTACTTGTGGATAGTTTTCTTTTTAAGTATGAAACTATCTCATCTGCTTTTGTCATCACTTGCAACGTGAAGAACACATACATTTATGTTTTTTTATCACTATTTTCTTTATAAAAATTCATCAAAAAGACTATAAATTTTTTGAGATTGCTTTTTGTACGTTCTTATTTTTTTGGTAAGGTACAATTACTTTTATCTTCAAAAATGTAAAATAGGTTTTACTTGCAAAAAGATTTCCAACTACTGCTTGCGTAGAGCTTAATCTACCACCCTCGTTTTAAGTGTGATAAATCATCTACTACAAAATATGCTTTTTGAGAATTTTTTTCATCTCGTTTAATTCTTTTTATAATTTCTTTTGCAGATTTACCTTCTTCTATAAGTTTTAATGTTTTTTCTACATAAAAGCCTTCTGCTTTGTGCTGATACATCAGAGTCAAAAGGATGAACGTTTATCTCTCCCTGCCATTAAAGCAGCTACTGAGTACGAGGCAAAGGTTCCACTTATTCCACTTGATAAGCCTATCGCTATTATGTCAGTGTAGCCTTCTTTTTAGTTTCTCAAACGTTACTACTACATCTCCTATTGCTGGCTGTGAGGTTGTTGGTATTTTTGTTTTCTGTATTTTCTAAATATTTATTATAGTCTGTAATGGACATATCTATTAACTCTCTATACGGTTTATTATCAATAACGATATTCAAATAAACTATTTTTACATTAGCTTTTGATTTTTATCTCTTCTGATAAATAACTTGTAGAGTCAACGACAACTGCTATTTTTTTCCAATGATCTATCTCCTTAGTATTAAATTTTAATACTTAGAGAAAATTTTTATTTTTTCTCTTCTATTTAGTATTAGTTAAATTTTTTTCAACGTGGTAAAGATCTAATTCTGTTTTTGTATCTCTTCCCATAAACTCTACCATAACAACTACTTTGTAATTTGCCATATCAATTGACTTAACTTTTCCTTCCATATTGGCAAAACGAACCAGAAATAATTTTTACATGGTCACCTTCTTTTATATCCACATCTGTTATACTTGCTAGTCCCATTTGTTTTAAGATAAAGTTAATCTCTTCTGGTAAAAAGTGGGCTTGGTTTTGACCCAGAACCTGACGAACTCTACAAACCCTGTTACCCCCTGGAGTATTTCTAACAACAAACCAACTATCATCCGTCATTACTAACTCTACTAAAACATATCCTGGAAAAGTTTTTCTGTTTACTTTTTTCTTTTTTTCCAGTTGGTGTTATAAGAATTTCTTTTCTCCTCTGGCACGACAACTCTAAAAATTTTTGTCTTGCATATTCATAGACTCTACTCTTTTTTTCAAGATTATCTTTTACTTTGTTTTTCATATCCTGAATATGTATGAACTACATACCATTCTTTTGTTATTGTATCCACTGTGTATCTCCTTATTTAATATGTCTTATAAGCCAACTTATTCCTAGGTCAGCAACGTAACTAAACGCCATCAAAAATGCTACTACTACTATAACTATTGTAGTTTTTAATTAGCTCGCTTCTAGTAGGCCAGCTAACTTTTTCATCTCAGAGATAACGCCTCTTAAAAAAATTTCATTATCTTAGACATAATATCCTCCGTATTTTTTTGCATATAAAGTTATTTTATTAAATCATTGCTAATTATATCACGTTTTTATTTCTTTAGTCTAATACGAAACTAATTCAAAAATAAAAAGCCCTCTTAGGGCTATTACTTTTTAATTCTACATTATATACAAAAACGCAAGTTAAAAATAATATTTAGTAATAAAAATAATTGTATTTTTGATTTTTCATAATTTAGTGTAGGTATTACATACCTAAAAATTTATTTATATAATACTAAAAAGAAAAATAAAAAAATTTATAGTAATAAGTTAAAGGAAAAATTTTTAGGTTAAAAGCTTAAATTTTTAGCCGATGAATCTATTTAAAAAGTAGCTAATCTACTTTTTAAAATTATTCATAGGTACCTTACATTACTATTAAATTTTTTTATTATTATATAATTTAAAAAGATTTATAAACATCTATTTACTTTATCATTATACTAAAATAATTTTTCAGATCACACTGAATGATTTTTGAACTAATTTTTATCAAATACAGTTTGAAACATTTTTTATATATTTACAAAATGCTTTTTATTACAGCTAAGGTATTAACTAAATTACTTTTTAGCCATTGATTTTTACAATGTTATAATAGCAAAAAATATTTTATTTGTGGAGATATGTTATGGATAAAGAAATTTTTGATATTATAGAAAAAGAAAAACATCGTCAAGATAATAATATAGAACTTATTGCTAGTGAGAATTTTTGTTTCAGAAGATATTTTTGCGTGCAACGGGAAGTGTTTTAACAAATAAGTATGCAGAAGGCTATCCAGGTAAAAGGTATTATGATGGGTGCGAAGTTATTGATGAGATAGAAGAGCTTGCCTGCTTAAGACTTAAAAACTTTATAACGTAAAATACGTTAATGTTCAAGCACACTCTGGTTCAAGTGCTAACATAGCTGTTTATATGTCTTTAATAAAACCGGGAGATACTATTATGGGGATGGCTATGGACGCAGGGGGTCACTTAACTCACGGAAGTTGCGTAAATTTTTTCAGGTAAACTTTATAACGCTGTAAGCTACGGCGTAGATGAAAAAAACTCATCTACTTAATTATGAAAAATATTTTAAAAATTAGCAAAAAGAACATAAACCTAAAGTTATTGTTGCAGGTTCAAGTGCATACTCAAGAATAATTGATTTTAAAAATTTAGAGAGATAGCTGATGAGGTTGGTGCTTATTTGTTTGTAGATATGGCACACATAGCAGGTCTTGTAGCGTGTGGCTTACACCCATCTCCTATCCCTTATGCACACGTCGTAAGCTCAACAACACACAAAACATTACGCGGACCTCGTGGGGAATTATTTTAACAAACGACGAAGAAATATATAAAAAATAAATAAAAATATCTTCCCAGGTTGTCAAGGTGGTCCACTTGAGCATGTAGTAGCTGCAAAAAGCAATTTGCTTTTAGAGAGGCTTTAGAAGATAGTTTTAAAACTTATCAAACTCAAGTTTTAAAAAAATATTAAAAGCAATGTGTAGTGTGTTCCAAGAGATGGGCGTTCCTGTTGTAAGTGGTGGAACAGATAATCACCTTTGCTTAATTGATACATACACACCATTTTAACATAACAGGGCATGACGCAAGTTTACTCCTAAGTAAAGTAGGTATAATCTTGTAACAAAAAAATGGAATACCATTTGATACCCTACCACCAATGAAAAACTAGTGGTCTACGTTTAGGCTCTCCTGCAATGACAACAAAAGGATATATGGAAGATGACTTTAAAAATCGCAAAAATTATTTGTACTCTACTAAAAGAAGGCGAAGAAAAATACCTTGGGCAAAAGAAGAAGTTAAAAATAATTGAAATCAAAAATAAAAATTTAAAAGACTACTACGCATTACAATAGTAGTCTTTTATAAAATAATTGTTGCAATGTATATACCTTTTATGTTAAAATTAAGTAGTTGCACTTAGCAATACTTAATTCATAGTAATTAAGAATATTAATTAATATTTCTTAGTAACACAAAAATAATTTAGGAGGTGAAATAAATGCCAAATATTAAATCATCAGTAAAAAGCGTAAAAAAGATGCCAAAACTAATGCAAGTAATTCTGCTAAAAAAAGCTGAAATGCGTACAGCTATTAAAAAGCAAAATTAGCTAAAGTAGAAGGTGCTGCTAATTCTGCAGAGTTAGTAAACCTGCTAATAAAATTGACAAAGCAGCTAAAAAGTAATTTTAATTCATAAAAATGCTGCTGCAAGATATAAATCAAGCTTGAGTAAATATAATAAAAATACTAAAGACACTAGCTATGTCTTTTAGTATTTTTATTTTATATTGTTAATGTGTATCAAACTTAACCGACACTTCAAATATTTTTTTAAAGTTATTTAATAATAAAAATTTAGGCTCAAAAACATTCAGTGTGCGTAAAAAAATTATTTTAATATAATACTAAGTGATAAAAACTAATTTTTCTCACATTAAATATTTTTTAAACACAATTTAAATTAGTTTTTTAAAAGTTAATCTATATTTTTCCTGTTTTTGTTATTTTTGTTTGCTACTAGAAAAAAATAGTACCTGCCGTATCGTCTTATTGAAAGTAAATCATCTTCTTCACAATTTTTGCACCATCATTTACTATGCTATGATTTATTTTTATAAACTCTTTTTCAAAAACTCCTTAGCTTTTTGTGCGTGAGGTATTTGTTAGTTTTGAAACTATAACATCTATTCTAAATGATGGCACTACTATTTCTACTAACTCGTACTTTTTATCAGGTATATTTATCATATACTCTTCTACTTCTTCAAAGTTTAATTTCACTTTCGCTATACGAGTAAAATTCATTTTTACATATTCAAAAATACTGCGACAAACAAAAATATATATTTTTATTTTTCTATAAAAATATCACCTATTCTGTCATAGCTTATTCCTAAATTTAAAAATAGCACCTAGGACGTCTTTGTGGTAAATTGTATTAAACTTATCATTAAAGCTAGCACTAAGACAAACTATGTTGTAGTATGGTGTGTAGCTATTTATTTTTAGTATTCTAGCTTTTTCTCTCTCACAATTTTTGTGCCCACTAAAAATTCTACACTATAACTATAGTTATAGTGTATTAAACCTCTAATAATTTTTTTGTTCTAAGGCGTTTAAAAATTAGTTGTTTCATTTTTGTGACTTTAAATTTATTTTTGATAATAAATTATCTAGTGTATCTTTGTTCTGTTTTCGGTAAATTATTTATATTCATAAGCTAAAAACAACAACATAAATATTCCACGTTCTATCAAAACCTAAAAACTAAAAAAATGCTAAAATAGGTGACACGTCAAGCATACCTATAGGTGGAATTATTTTTCTAAATATACTTAAATATGGTTCTGATATTGTTTTGATAAAAATCTATTATTACGTTTTCTCTAAAATTAGGAAACCATGATAATAAAATGTAGGCAAGTAGAGTTATCTCATAAAAATCTAAATAGATAAGCAACAAACCTATATGCCCACGCATAATACTCTACACTACTCATTAGTATACTCCTTCTGTAAATTCTCCTTCTACTTCTACACCTTTAGGCACACAAAGATAAATCTCATCTCCAATAGTTTTTAATTTAGCCTCTATTGCATAAATACCACCAGAGATAAAATCAAGAAGTCTCATCTACTGTTTGCACATCTAATTTACTTAAATTAAGAATAACTACTTTTATAATATCATCAATTATATCCTTACTATCTGCAAACACTAAAGGCTCTACAAGTACAACATTACTATTTTTCATAAATCCTAAATCCTCACTTACACTAACTTTTTGTCTCTTGGTTTTAAAACTTTCTCAACTTCACTTCTATCACTTTCTTCAACTTGTGTATCATCTTCTGATGTAAAAACTATTTATAACATAACTATCCATTCCTTTTTCTTTATTAACAAACTTTTTATTCTATCAAAAATATTTTATACATAAAACTTTTAAATAAAGTTTATAAAACTTCTCATAATACAGTATATATTAAATCAAAAATTATTCAATAAATTTTTTGAAAAATTTTATAAACAATATTGTCTCTTTATCATTTATTGTTGTTATATAAAATTATAAAAAAATTATTTATATAATACTAAAAGTAAAATATTTTTAGAAAAAAATTAAGACCTCAGGCTTAATTTTTTTAGCTGGAAAATCCTTTTTGAAAAAGTTTTTGTACTTTTTTAAAAAGATTTGGATGCGTCTTTTTACTTTTAGTATTATATTAAAATAATTTTTATTACCTACACTAAATAATTTTTATGCCAAAATTTAATAAAACTATAAGAAGTGTTAAACAATTTTCTTTCTACATTAAATAGTTTTTAAATAAAAAAATTTAGACTAAAAATCATTCAGTGTGAAAGAAAAAAATCATTTTGCAAAAAGCAAAATGATTTCTTTTAACTTACTACTTTTGAGTCTTTATAAATTTCTTCGTAGCGATTTTTTGTTTTTATCTATTATTTTTAATTACTAAAACTTTTAATATTGAATAAACTGGTACTGCTAAAATTGCTCCAACTACCCCTAATAAGTTTAAACCTACTATAATTACAAAAATTACTATTAGTGGATGCATCTTTTAAACTTTTTACCCATAATGTTTGAGTGATAAAATGTTACTTTCAAAAAAATTGTACCGTACCCCAAACAAGTAACATTTTTAAAAAGCATACTCCAACTTGTTGAAGCAGCAACAAGCATTGCTGGTAAAAATAGCTAACACCGGTCCGATATATGGAACTATACTTAAAAACGATGCAAGTATCGCTAGTGGCACTGCGTACTGAAGCCCTAATAGAGAATACCCACAAAATAGCATAATACCTATACATAATGAAACTAACATTTGCCCTTGAATATAAGAGCCGACTTTTTCGTTTATCTCTTCATCATTTCTGCGATTGATTTTCTAATTCTTTTTGGTGATGTTGCTATTAAATAATTTTTAAATTTGTTTCCATCTTTTAATAAAAAGAAAAAGAACAAAAAAGGAAACGTCATAAGTATTTCTGCTGTTGAAGAAATAGTTGAGGCAACGTTACCTGTGACACCAGTAGCTACTTTTAAAGCACTCTGTGCTTAAGCTTAGCTACATTTTAAGTTTTCATTTAGATAAGTATTTATTTCTTTTTACGATTGTATTTTTCAGAGTGTGTTTTGTAAGTAATAAGAAATTTTTGATACTTGACGTGGTATCGCACTCTATTAAGTTTGTTGATTGCTCTATAACCATCGGAATAATTACAACTATAATAACAAAAATTACAATGATTGCAAAAAAATTATTGCTAAAATACTAGCAAGTGCGCGTGGAATATAGTTATCCAAAAATTAACTATAGGATTTAATACATAGAAAAATACATACGCAAGTATAATTGGAACAATCAAACTTGATACCATTATAGCAACCGGCTTAAATACATACGAAACTTGATTGTATAATAAAAATACTTAGACAAACTAAAATTATAATACCTAAAAACATAAAGCGTAGATGTCCCACCCTAAAAATTTAACTAGTTTATTATCTTCACTAAATATTGACTTATCTGTTTGTTCTATATTATCTCTGTCATCTTCTTCTCCTTAACTTAAAAATTCATTTTTGATGAAAGTTCTATTATCGCAACTAGTGAAAGATATGCTAAATATCCTAATGCGAGTGAAGCTATAAAACAAAAAATAATTTTATCTCACGCACGCTTCCTTTTTTAAAAACTTTGAGTAGTCTATTTTTAAAAACTTGATAACTAGCTAAAAATAAAAATAAATAGTATAACTAACTTTAAAAAAATTCATACTCTCTCCTAAATTATTTTTAATAAATCAAGCCATCCTTTTTCTTAAACCAAAAATAACATTCCAAATGCTACTATTAGCATTAGTATTATTACTGCTAAATATCCATATGTCCATTCTAACTCTGGCATATTTTTAAAATTCATACCATATAGTCCTACTATAAATGTAAGTGGTAAGAATATTGTTGAGATTATAGTAAGTAACATCATAATATTATTTGAACGAAGTGAGTTGTATGTCATATAACTTTCTCGTATATCACTTGCTAACTCACGGCTTGCTTCTATCATCTCTGTTTGTTGGACTAAATCGTCGTATATATCGTGAAAATATTTTTCTATCATTTTTCTGTCATCTCAACACGTCTTGAAACTAAAAAAATCTGTGAATCAACTCACGCATAGGCATAAGTCCGCGACGAAGTTTTAGAAGATCTGTTCTAAGATCAAATAACTCATCCATAACTTTTATACCTTTTTGTATATGCATCACTTTCTTCTAACTCGTCAAGACGATTTTTCTATTTTTGAAATTAGTGGCAAATACCCCTCAACAACTTCTGAAACTAGCATATGCATAACGTGAAGTGGTGAATAATTTTTTCCACGATTTAAAAACCTTTTGAAACAACTCTACTAATATATTTTTAAATGTGATAAATGAAACGTTACTATATATCTCTCACCTATAAACATATTTATCGTTTCATAATCAGCGTCAATATTTTTTAAAAAGTGCGAAACTAAAAATATTTGCTGACGTGTAATTTCTATTTTTGGTCTTTGTAAAAGAGTTAGCAGTCTTCTATTAACAGTTCGTGAAATTTAAAAATGTTGATAGAAGTTCTACTTTCTTTTTGAAGGCCTGTCAAAGTCAACCCAATACCATGATATATTTTCATCATTAACTTTCTCAAGTGGAAAATTATCATAGATTGTTCCATTTTTATCTAATGCGATTACTTTAAACATTTTTATCTCCTCCAATCTCTTTTTTATCCTAAACTATATTAACATAAATACATTGTTTAGTAAATTATAAATTAAAACATTTTTAAAATAATGCATAACTATTGCAGATGATATTGAAACATTCAAACTCTCTGCTTTACCTGGCATTTTTATTTTTAAATGTTTATTCACTTTTTCAAAAATATTTTTCGCTAACACCTTTTGCCTCGTTACCAAAAATAATTGCTCTTTTTCTTTTTATATCCATCTCTTCCATATAATTATCACTTAATAAAGAAGTCGCATATATCGTAAAAATTTTTTTCATCTCATCAAGGAATTTTTTTCTATATCAATATTTTTCTAAACAAGGTATATGAAAGTTACTTCCTTGCATTGAACGTAAAACTTTTTGATTGTATAAAACTAACGCACCCCTTACCTAAAACTACTAAATCATACGAAAAAGCATCAGCAGTTCTTATTATCGTGCCTAAATTACCTGGATCTTGTACCTTATCTAAAAAAATAATAATGTTATTAAAAATTTTCAATATCATACTTTTATCAAAAAGTTTACACAAAGCAAAAACTCCTTGAGAGTTTTCTGCTTCACTTATTTTTACTAACAATATTTTTTTAGTTATATAAGTAACAGGTATCTCACCTAGATAAATTTTTAAACTCAAAAACCTTTCCCTCTTCAACAAAAAAATTTCTAAAAACAACTTTAGAATAAAGTGCCTCTTCTACAAGATGAAAAACCATCTACAAAAATATTTTTAACTTCTTAACATTTTTAGTATCTTTTTAATTTGATAATCTCTTTTTATATTACTTAACGAATTTATTATCATACTATCTCCTAAAAATTTATGAGTTATATTTAGTATATCATATTTTTAATGATGTTGAATAAAAATAAAATATTATGCTATAATTTCTAATTAGACAATTAACTTACGTAAGGAGTTTTTTATGAATAATTTAATAATATCAATTATTTTTGTTATAGCCGTATTTTTCTATAACATTTTTAATAAATTATTTTTAGAGTAAAAAGCAGTTACTAAAACTTTCTTATGGAGAATTTAGAAAAGATTTACGCAAAGTGCAACTTATAGATGTTCGTGAGAAAGAAGATTTTGAGTATGCACACATTAACGGTGCAAGAAACATTCCACTTTCTCAACTAACTTTTAAAGCAAGTTCTCTTATAAAAGGTATCCCTATTTATCTTTGCGATAAAAACGGAACTGTTTCTCCACGAGCTGCAATTACTCTAAAAGAAAAAAAGGTTTTGATAAAATTTTTTTATGCTTGATGGTGGGCTTCAAAACTGGAAAGAAAAATTTAAAAATCTAAAAATAAAAACTAACCACTTAAGGTTAGTTTTTTGTATTAAAATGTTCAGTGTGGGTTGAAAAATTATTTTAATATAACGTATAAGTAAGCAAACCGTTTAAAAACTTTTTAAAATTATTTAATAATAAAAATTTTATAGTAATGGAAGTCGTTTACTAATAATTTAAAAAGTAGATTAACTACTTTTTAAATTGATTCACCAGCTAAAATTTGAGTTTTCATCTCAAATTTTTCCTTTAACTCATTACTATAAATTTTTTATTTTCTATAATTTTATTTTTAAACATTTACTTTTAATGTTATATAAATAATTTTTTTATATTTAATTCCTACACTAAATTATAAAGATATTTCTATTTACCTAAAATCCTAATTCGTCGTTAAAGTCTGTTAGTTTATTTACTAAAACTCCACCTTCTTTTATAACTTCATTAACACCAAAACTATTTTTTTATCCCCAAATTTCCCTGGTAAGCAAAAAACTGTTTTTTTCCTGTATCTAGTGCAAATGATACTGTTTTTACTTGTTCCACTTTTTCATAAGCTTCTGTTACTAAAAGACCACTCCCTAACGTAGCTACTAGTCTATTACGTTCTAAAAATTTATATTTTTCTTATCTCACTTGTTGGAACATATTCTGATATTATTAGATGTTTTTTTCTCCATTTCTTCATATAAATATTTATTTTTCTGGATAAATAGTATTATGACCATGAGCTATTACACCTATCGTGTGCCCTAAGTTTTGAATAGTTTTTATGAACTAGAGCATCAACCCCTGTGCGCAAGACCACTCACCGTTACAAAATTATTTTTTTACAAAGTGTGGGACTATTTCACTTAGTGCACACTCTGAATAAGATGTGTTGTTTTCTACTTCCTACTATTGATATTTTTTTCTTTTGAATAAAAATAAATCTTTATTTCCACGATATAACAAAAGGAAAATCATATAAAGAAAATAGTTCTTTAGGGTAATACACATCATCACAAAATATTAAACTAGTAGAATAAAAATCAAAAATATTTTTCAAAAATTAAATTTTTAAGTTTTGTCTAAATTTTTTTCAAAAAATCTCGCTACCACTACTACCATTCTCAAAATCTATTTTACTTAAGTCTTTAAACTTAGATATGTTATCTATATTAGCTAGTGCAGTGTGTATTTTTTTAGTGTTGTAATTTTTCTATTGCTATAAGCGAAAGTAAAATTTGCTTTTCATCAGCAGTTAATTTTTTTAAAAATATAAATCTTCTTTTTTTCATATATTACTCCCCATCTTTTTAGTAAAATATTGTAATAACTTTTTTATTACTTTTTTTCTAAAAATATTTAACTTTTCTTTTTACTAATATTCACACTATCATAAAGTTTAATGTTATTTACCATTATAGAAAAAGATTTCATTATATGTTTTTCTCTAAAAAAATTTATACATATATCCTTGCCATAAAATACACGGTGTTGATATTAGTAAATTTTTCATTAAAGTTTTTTACCTATAACTTCTGGAATGTTATTTAATGCTATCTTTTGATTATAGAACATACTTAAAAATTTTTATTTTTACACTTTTATCATACTTTAGGTGTGTATATACATAATTTTCTATATCACTTTTAGTAAAACTTTTTATAATCTTTATTTGATAAATTTATATTAAGTGGTAAAAGTGAAGTCATCTATATTTATTTTTTTGTTCTTTTTGCATAGTGCTGTATTTTTTTGTTAGAGAGATAGAGTAGAGTTCATAAAAAAATATAACGCTCTTTTTGCTACTACTCCACCCGTAAAAAAATACTTTTCCCATTTTTATAATTTAAAAATTATTTACAAATGCCTTATATGTTATATGAAAAAAATATTTTCTTTTGAAACTTTTTCTTTAACAAACTTATCTATATCAATAAGTCCATATTAGTTTTTATATTTGCTCTAGTGTATCCTTTTTGTCCTGCTATCTAAAATATCAAAACTTATTTGTGAACGTTGGTATTCTATTGCTATATTTTTTTACTTTTGTATGTACACATCTGCTATTTGAATATTTTTCTTTTTACAGGGAAAATATACTCAACAAAAACTTTTCTCGTACTTATTTTTTTAAAATGAATGTACAAATCTTTTTGTGTTTAAATGTTCTATACTTTCTCTTTTATAATCACTAAAGGTGCACTTTATCTAGTTTTTTTCATGAGCAAAGTGCGACTGAATCTTTGTACATTTTTTTATAAATAACTCTTGAATTACATACAGGACAAAAATATTCTTTATTTTTCTATATCTTCTTCTAAGGCGTTGTATATTTTATTTTCCCTATCTTGTGCAACATACATACTCCCACCCCTTTATTAAAAATATTTCAAATATTATTTTTATGCAAACTAATATTTCTAAATCTATTGTAATTTTTAGTTTTTGCTAAAATCTTTTTATCTATATTTTTCCTTGTGTTAAGGGCGTCATAGTTAAAAAAAGTTCTCCGCACTTATCTCATCTATAGTATAAGTTTTTTTACATTTTTCTTTTTATAACGCTAGTGTTTTCATAAATTAACTCTAAAGTGTCTTCATTTTTTTATACTCACTACCTAAAACAAGCTCCCTAATCTCTTTTTAAATAGTTAGTGTTTGGAATAATTTTTATAATAATCCCCGTATCTTTTAAAAATTCTAAAAAAACTCTTTATAGTTAGCAGGTGATAATATATTTAAAATACAATCAATGCTTTTTATCTTGAAAAGGTATGTTTGATAAATTAGCTAGCATATAAGGATTTTTATCGCTTTTTACAGCAAAACAAATTCCTTCTTTACTATTATCAAGACCAAAAATATTTTCTAGGAAATATCTCTTTTAATTTTTATATATAATAACCCTCTCCGCACCCTGCGTCTATAACGTTATCTATGTTATAGTTATTTAAAATTTTTCTAACTCCAACACTACAAAGTCATAATAGCCACTTTCAAAAATAAAATTTCTAGCTAAAAATAATTCTTCAGTGTAATTTGTTTTTATAATTATTTATTAAATGGATATACCCTTTTTTTAGAAAAATCATAGCTATGATTTTTTTCTTGCAAACTAAACTATAATTTTTAATTTTTAGTTTTTCGCTGCATTTAGGACATAAGTATATATCGCTACTACTAAATATAACATTTTCTATTTTTCATAATAAATCTTTCTTGTTATTTTTTTATTTTTCACGAAGCTCTTTATCTAGCATAAGTTTACTGCACTCTTCTTCTAATACACCACTAACTACATTGGCTTTTATGATTAAAGGTATCCGTGCTTTACTAAATTCATTTTTTACTTTTTGCAACAACCGTTTTTATCACTAGCACCATAAATTACGTTCTCTATTCTTGCTTGAATTATCGCACCACCACACATAACACACGGCTCAACTGTTGAATATAAATAACTATTATCTAATCGCCAAAAACCTTGCTTCTGCACGCTTTTTATCGCTAATATCTCTGCGTGATTAAGTGCTTGTTGAGTAGCTTCTCTTGTGTTATGTGCCTTTGCAACAACTTCGCCGTCAACAACTATAACACACCCTATCGGTACTTCCTTTTTGTACGCTTTTTGCTTCTTTAATTGCTAAATTCATATAGAACTCGTGGCTTTGCATTTTATTTTCCTTCTAAAATTTTTATTTAAAACTTCTTCACTTAAAGTTTATCAAAAATAATTTTTTACAGTCAAACACGAAAAAATTTTTTATATAAAAATATACAGTAAATAGACTTCCTAATTTAATAGGTAAGTCCTTTATCTAATATACCATTACATTTTATAATTATTGATTCTTACTTAAGTTTAATATACATCATCTTCTAAGCCATCTGTGTGAAGTTTGCGCACGTCTTCTATTAGTTGTTTTATTTCTTTTTGCGTAACTTCATAAATTTTTATCAAGGAGCTCAAGATAACTTTTTGCGTTGCAAACTCTTTATGATTTTTGACACTTCGCTAAGTACAAAATCTATATACTCATCTTCTTCAAGTAGCGATAATAAAATATATATTTGTAAATTTATATCTTGTTTTTACTATATCATACTCATTATAAATATCATAAATTTTTCTATTTTCATATAATTCTTTTTAAAAATAGTTACATAGATAAATAACGTATTAAAGTCTATTCCATAATTTTCTAATAATCTTTAGCTAACGTACGAAGTTTTTCGTAATCTTTATTTTTACCATAAAGAACTACAAGTCTAAGATACGCATCACTATCCATACCTTGCATATCAATATACTTCTCTAAGTAATCTATTGCCTGAGTCCCGTCAGTTATAAATCCTAAATGTTTATAACACTCAACAAACTCTCTTCCTTCATTTTTCGCTAAGTCAATTGTTTTTATAAGGTGCTCTTTTGTCTAAATCTTTTTGCTGATTATATGAAAATGCTACTCACATATTCTATATCTACGCTCTCATACTTTCTCCCAAATCTTTCATATAAAGTTATAACCGTATCAAACTTTCCAAAGTTAAAGTAATACTGTTAAAAGTTTTGAGAATGTTTCAGTGTTTTTATGCTCGTTAAATAATTCATAAACTAAAGTTATAACTTCGTCTTGCTCGTTAAGTTCTACAAGTAAATCAAGTAGCATACTATTTAGTTGATACTTTTTCTTCTTTTTGTTTTAGCTAGTTTCAACGCTTCTTTTTATTTTTGTTAGACGAAACATCAATCATTCCATCATAATGATAAATTTGTGATTCTAGAACTAATGTGTTTATCGTACGTTTGGCAGTATATAAAACTACTAAAGCATCATCTTTTTATCTAAATACATTAAAGAGTCTGCATAAGATAAAAACCGCTTCTTCATCATCATCTTTATTTTTTCTCATAAATAATTTTTAGAAATTTTTCTACTTCTAACAAATCTCCAACTTCAAAAATATTTTTCTAAACTCTTCTTGTTGCTCTCTTGTTATACTTTCTACATCTATGTTTTTATACTCTTCTAAAAATTTTTTCAAAATCCATAATACCCTCTAATACTTTCTTAACTTTAATGTATTTTAAAATAAAAATTAGCTCTTTCTTTTTACTTCTTTATCTATACCATCTAAAGAGTTTTTCGCTAAAGTTAAATAGTCATCACTTATTTTTAAGCAAGCTTTTTATTTTCTCATCTTCTCTTATAGCATTAAATAATTTTAACTTATCTTCTTTTAACGTAGTTTTAAAAACTTTTCTTTTTAAGCTTTTTATCTTCAGCAAATTTTATTATTGCAGGTAAAGTTATGTTACCATTTAATAAATCTTGAGCAAGATCTTTACCTAAAAACTTTTTATTTTCTCCGTAGTAGTCTAAGACGTCATCAATTATTTGATAACTTATACCGAAGTTGTATCCGAAGTCATACGCTTTTTATTTCACTTTCAGTAGCACTAGAACAAATTGCTCCACTCACACAAGAAAATGCAATTAAAATAGCTGTCTTTCTCTCTCTATAAGTACATCTCAAAAGTTGTATTAGAATTATATGCCTTCTTCTTGTATAATCTCTCCTATACATAACTCTTTTTAAAGTGTGTGCTAAATAGTTATGAAGTTCTTTATTTTTATTTTACTAATCTCACGTAAAAACAACAGAAAATAGATAATCTCCAATAAAAAGTGCCGTACGATTCCATAGTTTTATTTAAAGTAACTCCCCCGCGACGAGTTTCACTTTTATCAATAATATCATCGTGGATAAGACTTGTTGTATGAATAATTTCTATAATACTTGCAATGTGGATAATATCTTTTTATCATCACCAAAGCCTACTAAAGATAAAACACAAAAAGAACTCTTAAACGTTTCCCACCATTAGAAAAATAATCATAGATAATATCATCAAGTTCCTTATCTCCACTTTTTGTTATTTCTTTTTATATGAGTTTAAAAACCTCTTCAATTATTATAGTTAGCTAGCATTATAACTCCCAATCAATTTCGTTAAATATTTTTAGAAAGATTACTTCTATAATAATTTATAAAAATATTTTTTCAAATAAACTTCATCATCTAGAGAAATTTTTATCATAAAGTAAAGTATAAAAAGAACTTAAATTACTTTATAAAAATTACTCTATCTTTTACTACTTTCTCTCCCTTTACAAAATAAAAATAACATTTTGCTAAATAATTAGAAAAACAACTTAGCTTCTCTAAATCAATTTTAACTTATCATAATAAACAAAATTATAATAATCACCTAAAAAGTAAAAGATAAAAGTAGTTATTCCTTCTTCAAGCTCTTTTATATGGCTATCTAACGCACCAAGAGCATAATAAAGTGCTTCGTTAAAATCATTGTTATTAAAATTATATTTTTTTCTCAATATCTTTTAACCCTAACTTAACAACTAAATCTTTTTATATTCGTAAAAAGTTTTTATCCATAGCCTATCCTTCTTCTGCAATATACAAATAAAATTATAACATAAATAAAATATAATACCTAATTTTAAAAATTTTTATAAAAATTATTTTTGCTTACGTCAAATAGCTAACGTGAAAAAATTTTTATAAAGTATAACGTGATCTATAAAACTATTTAGTGGTGAAAAATTATTTTAATATAGTATTATGTTAAAATAATTTTTATACACACTAAATATTTTTGAGCCGATTTTTATACATATGATACTTGATACATATAAAATTGATAAAAACGTAAATCACTTACAAATAATTTTTAAAAATTATCTCTACACAATTTAAATATTTCTTTTTGTTAAGTTAGCTTGTTAAATCTTTTAAATAATCTTTTACCTATGTTAGAATTAAGATAAATAAAAAGTTAGGATTGATAAAAATATGAAAGGCTTATTTAAGTTTTTGTAGATATATGTTTAATAGTTTTTGTTGTTGTTATAATTTTTCAACTAGAAACGTTTATGGAAAATCCAAATGAAAAAGATAAAAGCTCGCTTAGGTATTACAAATCAAAAATAATAACAGTAATAATGATACTAACACTAATAAAAAAACAATACTAAAACTAATACTACACAAACTAATGATGATAATAAAACGAAAAACGTATCAAAAGAAGAACTTGATACTAAGTTTTATGAACTGATGACAAAATATAAAAACGAAAAATCAAGTATCTTTTATTTACGACAATTTAAAAACGGGATACAGATATGCTTATGACGCAAATAGATCTTACACAGCAGCTAGCACGACAAAAGTTATTTATGCACTTTATTTTTTATGATGAAATAAATTCTGGTAAATTTAAACTTGATACACCAATTAGTTATAAAGAATCTAACTACGAAGAAGGTGCAGGTAATATAACTAATGATGTTAATAAAAATAGTTATCCTCTTCAAGACGTATTAAAAATATGTTAGTATATTCTGATAACACTGCTACAAAAACGTTAACTAATAACTACGAAGATATAGCTAAAATAAAGCAGACGTCTTTTAAAAATTGGCATAAAATATCAAAAATAAAGATTTAAAAGATAACGTCATAACACCACAAACTATGGAACAAGTTTGGCTTTACTTGTATAAAAATAAAGATAAGTACAAAAAGTTTAATTGATTATCTAAAAGAGGGCGAAACGTATTCAACAGGAGCAATAGACGGTAAAGAGATTGCAAGTAAGTGCGGAGCAATAAACACTTACAACCATGAAAATGCAATTGTTTTTGGCAAAGAAGACTATCTTGTAATAATCTATACAAATAACTTATCACATGCAGAAGAAACAATTAAACAAATGGTAACTGATATAGATAACATAACAGAAAATAAAAATTAAAAATGCACCTAAAAATAGGTGTATTTTTCGTATTTAATATTAACATTAAATAATCGTAACCATAGTCGCTAAATTTTTAACGACTATCTTTTTAATATATAATTTTTATTTTTAAACTAATCCTTGACTTAGCATAACGTCTGCAACTTTTTCAAAGGCTGCATATTTGCTCCTGCTAAATAATCTTTTTCCTAAATCATATTTTAAAGCTGTATCTTTTGCTGTTTTTAAATATATTTTTCATTATATTTTTAACTTTTTCATCTACTTCTTCACTTGTCCAAGAAAGTCGTAAACTATTTTTGACTCATTTCTAATGCAGATACTGCAACCCCCTCCTGCATTAGCTGCTTTTGCTGGTCCGTAGAAAATATTATTTTTGTCTATAAACTTCAATAGCTTCCAAATCACTAGGGCATATTTGCCCTTCAGATACATAAATTACTCCACATTCAACTAAGTGTTTTGCTAATTCTTTTGTAATCTCGTTTTGTGTTGCACAGGGTAGAAAGCGATATCAAATTTTTCTTTTTAAGTTCCACACGCTTCCTTCATAGTATTTTTGCATTTTTCTTTCTATTTACATACTCACTAATACGTGCTCTTCTATTTTGTTTTATATCTACTAATAAATCAAAATCAACTCCATCTTCATCAACAACATAACCATTTGAGTCTGACACTGCAATAACTTTTGCTCCTAACTCATGCGATAAGTGCATACTGTGCAACGTTACCTGGAACCAGAAACTACAACTCTTTTTTCCTTTAAAGCTCTCACCATTATCGTTTAACATCTCTTCAGTGTAATAAACTAAACCATACCCCGTTGCTTCTGGACGAATCAAACTTCCCCAAAGCCCTAAAGGTTTACCAGTTAAAAACACCTGCATCAAATTGTTTTAGACGTTTATATTGACCATAAAAGGTACCCTATCTCACGCCCACCTACTCCAATATCTCCAGCAGGAACGTCTAGTGATGGGCCAATATGTTTTTGAAGCTCTGTCATAAAGCTTTTGACAAAAACGCATAACTTCTGCATCAGTTTTGCCTTTTTGGATTAAAAATCACTTCCACCTTTACCTCCACCGATAGGTAATGATGTTAAAATATTTTTGAAAATTTGTTCAAATCCTAAAAAAATTTTAAAATAGATTGGTTAACTGTTTCGTGGAAAACGTAGACCTCCTTTATACGGCTCCTACTGCAGAGTTAAATTGAACTCTATATCCTCTATTAACTTGAACTTTGCCATCTCTATCTACCCAAGGTACTCTAAAGGAAATTATTCTCTCAGGTTCAGTTAATCTTTCTAAAAATATTTTTCTTCTATATACTCTGGATGTTTTTCTAAAACTGGTTCAATTGTAGAGAAAAATTCTTCTACTGCTTGTAGATATTCTTTTTCATGAGAATTTCTATCACTTCAAAAGTTTCTTCTAAATATTTTTAGCTTGCGTCATATAGGTTTTGCCTCTTTTCTTTTTTAGTCATAAAAAATTATAGCATTTTTCCCTTGTAAATAAATTATAGATGAAAAATCTGAAAATTTAAAAATATTTTTATTTTTCTCGATATTTTAATTGTAGCAATTCTTCTTCCATATTATTTAAAAATTTATATTTTTAAACATTTTACTTTTTCTATTGTATAAATAATTTTTAGCTCTTTTATCATTTAGTGTTGATATTAAAATATATAAAAATTATTTATATAATACTAACAATAAATGAATTAGAAAAGTATTTAAAAAATATTTTATAAATATTTTTTAAATATAAATTACTGTAACGAACTTCTGCTAATAACAACAAAAAGTGTGTAACAGTAACTAATAAAGACTTTTGGCTTTATTTTTAGCTGGTATAGAGTAAGTTATATACTTTTAAAACGAAGATTTAAAGGCAAGTTACTTATTCTTAATACTAAAGAAATATTTGAAAAATATTTTGAGTGAAAATCCTTTTTGAAATTTTTAAAAAGATTTAGAAGCGTCTCTTTTACTTATACGTTATATTAAAAATAATTTTTAAACCACACTGAATGTTTTGAACCTAATTTCTATTTAGCATCCGCACAATACTTCAAGCAAAAATATAAATAAAAAAAGCACTTACGTCGTTTGACATAAGTGCTTTTTAAAATATTATCTTGAGTAGTACTCAACGATAAGTTGTTCTTTTATTTCTTGGTGTAATTCGCTTCTTTCTGGAAGTCTTACTAATGATCCTTCTAATTTATCAGCATCAAAAGTTAAGTATTCAGGAATGTAGTTTGTAATTTCTACTGCTTCTTTAACGATCTCTAAGTTACGAGATTTTTCACGAATTGAAATAACTTGTCCTGTTTTTACTGCGTATGATGGGATATCAACTTTTTTACCGTCTACTAAAACGTGACCGTGGTTTACTAATTGACGAGCTTGACGATTAGTTCTTGCTAATCCTAAGCTATAAACTACAGAGTCAAGACGAGTTGCTAAAAGAGCCATGAAGTTTTTCCCCGTGTAGACCTTTTCATTTTCCCTGCTTTATCAAATAATTTACGGAATTGTTTTTCGTTCATACCGTGTAGGTAACGAAGTTTTTGTTTTTCTGTAATTGTAATCCGTATTCAGATAATTTTTTTCTTAAAATAGGACCGTGTTGTCCTGGTGCGTAAGGGCGTTTTGCTAACTCCTTACCAGTACCGCTTAGAGATATTCCTAAACGACGAGATTTTTCCAAGTTGAACCTGTGAAACGAGCCATTGTTGCTCCTCCTTTTTCTTTTTGTTTTTTATTTTTGTAAAACAAAAAGCACAATTGATCGCTGTTGTATATGTTATAAAAAATGGAACTTCACCCTAGCAGCATAGGCTACGAGTTGCCACGCAAAAATAAAAATTTTTGTGTATAACATAGAGGCAATAGTTATCAATCCACTGCTATTATTTTACACTAAGAGTTATTTTTAACATTTTTATTTTTAAACGAGTCAACTGTTTGTTTATTAAAACATTAAATATATATACAAAATATTTTTAAAAATATCAAGAGTATTTTTAACCAAACTTTTTACTAAAAATATTTTTTTAACACTACTATAAAAATTTTTCACTTGTTTATATAATGTACTAAATGATTTAATTTTTAAAAATTTTTATTGATAGTACTTTAGCTTTTATCTTTACAAAAATATTTAAGATAAAAATTATTTTCTCTACCTAATAGATTACTCTTAAAAATATTAGATATAGTGATAAAATAAAAGAAAAATAATATTTAAGGAGCAAATAGTTATGAATAAAAATTGGTATTTAGGTCTTGATATAGGAACATCTAGTGTTGGTTGGGCAGTAACTGATGAGAATTATAATTTACTAAAAGCTAAAAAGGACAAGCTTCTTGGGGTGTTGAGTTATTTGATGAAGCGAAAAAGCTAATGATAGAAGATCTTATCGCTCTAACAGCAGAAGAAGCAACAGATATCGCTTAGCTCTTTTAGAAGATATTTTTTTCTAGCGAAATATCTAAGATAGACGAATCTTTTTATCAACGTTTTAAAAGTGAGTAATTACCGTTTTTAGATAAAAACAATTGGTAAGTATTCGTTATTTAATGATAAAAATTTAACTGATAAAAATTTCATAAAAAAATACAAAACTATTTATCATCTGCGTTCTTATTTAATGGAAAACAAAAAAATGAAAAACCAGATATTAGAGAAGTCTTTCTTGCATGTCATCATATTTTAAAACATCGTGGACACTTTCACTTATTGGGAGAAAATATTACAGGCTCTGCTGTATTAAATATTTTTAAACGACTTAGTTAGCATTGACTACCTAAATGTAGAAGAACATATTAGAGAAGATAAATCTTTACTTGAAGAAATTTGTAAAATTATTATAGCAAAAAGAAAACATAACTAATAAGATTAAAAGAAAAATTAAACGATAAGTCACAACTTTTTCTGTCTTACTTCTTGCTATTGGTGGAAATAGTGACCTGAAAAATATTTAACGATACGGAGTGTAAAGATATACAAAGTTTATCATTTAAAAAAATAGTTTACGAAGAAAAAGAGATGAACTAGAAAATATTTTAGGAAATTATATAGAAGTTATTGACTTAGCAAAATTATTATACGACTCAATCATTTTTATCAAAATAAAACGTGCAGGAATGTCACTCTCAGAAAGTAAAGTTCTTGACTACGAAGAGCATAAGAATGATTTAAGAAAATTAAAAGCCCTGATATTTAAAAGATAAAATTTTTATCAGACAATGAGAAAAAGAATTATATAATTTAACATTTAACGTCGGTGCAAAAACTTCAACAAGAAAAAGATGAAGAAAACAAAAACAAAAAGAAGAAAACAAAACAAAAAGAAAAAAAGCTATTATGAATTATGTCACTTACGTTAAAAAGAAACAAAAACTCAAGTAGCGGAAAAATCTTCTGATACAGAAGACAACAAAAGCACAAAACTCTAACTATGATGCTTTTTAAAAAGTTTTTAGAAGAAAATATCCTTGATAAACTAGAAGAGTCAACAGAAAAAGAAATTAAAAACTCTTTAGATGTTGAAGACTTTTTAAAATTACAAAAGATAAAAAGAAAATTCTTTAATACCTTATCAAGTTCATCACGAAGAACTTAAGACAATTTTAGATAATGCTTCTAAGTATTATGAGTTTTTAGAAATAAAAAGACACGGACGGCATAACTCCAAAAGAAAAATATTAATGCTACATAAGTTTAGAATACCCTACTACGTTGGACCACTTAATAACAAAAGTCCTTTTTCTTGGGTAGAGAGAAACTCAAAATGAAAAAGTAACTCCTTGGAATTTTGATGAAGTAATCAACGTAGAAAAAAAGTGCAGAAAAATTTATTACAAAACTTACTAACAAATGCTCATATCTAGTTGGAGAAGATGTTTTTACCAAAAACTCTCTACTCTACTCAGAATTTTCTTTATTAAATGAGCTTAACTCTGTAACTTACGCAGGTGTTAGACTAAATAAAAAGCAAAAAGAAAGTGTAATAAAAGATTTATTTAAAAATATTGAAAAGGGGCAAATTAGAGTAACACCAACGACACTTAAAAATATTTAGTAGATAATAAGCTAGCTGAAGATGGTTATGAGATTGCGGAATTGATTCATACATAAAAATCAAACTTAAAATCTTATCATGATTTCAAAAATATTTAAAAATAACTTTGATATAGATATGATTGAAGATATAATTCGTTGGATTACTATATTTGGACAAGAGAAAAGAATTTGTTGAAAAATAAAATAAAAGAGAAATATAAAAATATTACATCTGATGAACTTGCTCAAATTAAAAACTTTCTTATAAAGATTGGGGCAGACTATCAGAAAAATTTTTAACAGAAATAGTAAGTAAAAAAGTTTTATAGATAAAGGGAACTTATGAGTGTCTAAATATAATAAATATTTTTACGCCACTATGAAGATGAAAATAAAAACCATTTGTCCTAAAATGAAATTTTATCTAATAAATATGATATAGTTTCTAAAATAGAAAAAAAGAAAAACGAGAAATTAAAAAAAGAATTTAACAAAAATTGATATAAGTATCCTTGACGGCATGTACATTACCCCTGCTACTAAAAAGAGCGTTATGGCAAGTTGTTGTTATAAGTAAAGAACTAGAAAAAAATTATAAAGTGCGCACCTAAAAATATTTATAGAAACAACTAGAACAAATAAAGCCGAAAAGAAAAACTTCAACTAGAAAAACAATTAAAAGAATTATACAAAAATATAAAAAAAGAAGATTTAACCCTTTTAGAAAAAGAACTAACTAACTTAGATTTTGAAACTAGAAAAAGTAATTTAGAAAAATACAGATAACACAGAATTAAAAATTAAAAAACGTTACTTATACTACATCCAACTAGGTAGATGTATGTACACAGGACGTGAGATAGATTTATCAAAAATTTCTGACAAATGAGTATAACATTGACCATATTTATCCACAAAGTAAAGTTAAAGATAATAGTTGGGACAATTTAGTATTAGTAGAGCAAAAAGCAAACACAGACAAAGGTGATGGTCTTGTTCTAGACAAAACATAAGCAACTAACTCTATGGAAAACTTTAAAAATAAAAACTAATCTCTGAAGAAAAAAATATAAACGTCTAACAAGAAGAGACCAATTTACAGATGATGAACTAAGTGGATTTATAGCAAGACAGCTAGTAGAAACGTCACAAACTGTTAAAGCAGCTGTAAATATCTTAAAAAAACATAAATCCTAACAGTGAAGTGTGTTGGGTTAAAAGCTGAAAAACGTCTCAGACTTTTAGACAAAAATTTTGGTAACATAAAAAGAAAATAATAAAAAGAATGAAGACAGAAAAAAACTAATGCTGAAAAAAATTAACTGAGAACGATAAAACGAAAAACTAAAAATGAGCAACTATACAAAATTAGGGAATTAAATGATTGTCATCATGCAAAAGATGCATACTTAAATATAGTAGTAGGTAATGTTTACAATACAAAATTCACAAAAAAATCCATGGAACTTCATCAAAGAAAATAAAAAAGAAAATAGAAAAATATAGTTTAAACACAGTATCTGATAATGATGTAAAATCTGCTTGGAAAAAGATGAAACTATAAAAACAGTAGAAAAAGTTATGAACAAAAATCCTACACTAATAACTCACCTTGTTAGAGAGAGGTGCCTTATGGGGGTTCAACAATATATAAAAGAAAAAGACGCTAAAGAAGAATCATATATCGGAGTTAAAACTAAAGACTCTCCTTTAGCTGACGTTGAAAAAGTATGGTGGAAAAAAACAAATATTAAAATAGCATATTTTTCAATTGTTAAATATAATTTAGCAAAAATAACGAAGAAAAATATAAGAATTATCCCTATTCCTATATACAAAGCGAAAAATTTCAAAGATAATGATAATTTACTAGCATACATAAAAACACGTCTTAAAAACATAGATGAAAGCAGTTTAAAAATACTGTATAAAAACTTTGCGAAAATACTTTAGTAAACATCAATGGCTTTTTATTATCGTACAGGTGGAAGAACAAGTGAAAATATATATTTAGACAACTCAGTTCAACTAATACTTGATAAAGATAGTGAAAAAAATATTTAAAAGAGGTGCTTAAATTTACAACTTTTAAAAATCTACAAGAAAACAAAAATAATGATATTAAAAGTAGATGGAAATAAAATAACAAGTGAAGATAATATAAAAACTATTTAATACCCTTTGTTAATAAAATGAATACAGGCATATTTAAAAAAATAATAAAAATAACAAAACACAAAGAACTAAGTGAAAAACGAGATAAATTTATAACACTATCACTAGAGAAACAATGTCTCGTATTATCAAACGTATTAAATTTACTAACAGGAAAAATACAAAACTTTGATAACTTAAAAACTGCTACTAGATTTAAAAAGCAAACAGAAGTAAACTTGGTCTTACTTTTAATAGGAGGACGCGTACAGTTTAAAATAAATAAATTTTCTATAATTGAACAGTCCCCAACAGGTTTATATAAAAAATATAGTAAATATAATAGGAGAAAAAAATAATGACTTGGAGAACGATAGTTATAAGAGATAGAGCAAAGTTAGATTATAGTTTAAACTTTATGACAATTAGAAAAGAAATGGAAACAAAAAATAAATATTGATGAAATATATTTAATAATGAGAGAACACAGCCGTTAGTTTAACGGCTGTTCTTTGAATGAACTTACAAAAAAATAAAAATAAAAGTAATTTTTTGCGATGAAAAAGAAATCCTGCATCAGAGCTTATATCCTACTATGGTGCGCATGATACAAGTTTAAAAATATAGAAAACAATTATCTTGGGAAGAGAATACAAAAAATCTGTATGGACAAAAAAATAGTGTATGAAAAATAAAAATCAAAAAACACTCTTAACTAAATTAAATAAAACCAAAAGAAGCTAGCCTACTTGAAAAATATCTTTTAGAGCTTGAGTATAATGATGAAAGCAACAGAGAAGGTCACAGTGCAAAAAGTATTTTTAATGCTTTGTACGGAAAAGATTTTTAGTAGAAATAAAGAATGCTTCGTTAATTATTGCTTAAATTATGGTTATTCAATTATATTATCTTGCTTTTACACGTGAGATAGTCGCCAACGGCTACTTCACTCAACTAGGTATTTGCCATAAAAATATTTATAATCATTTTAATTTAGCTAGTGATTTAATGGAGCCATTTAGAATATTAGTTGATGAAGAAGTTTTTAACTTATGATATAGATGAATTTTTCAAAAGAGCATAAAAACAAACTAATAAACATTGTAAATAAAAATATAATAATTGACGGAAAAGAACAAACAGTAGCTAATGCAATAAAAATTTATTGTTGGGGAATTTTTTTAGCACTAAACGAAAATGACTTAGACTATTTAAAAATTTTTGAATATGAGTTATAGATTTATGCGAATAATAGTAATGTTTGATCTCCCAACAGAAACACTATTACAGAATATAGAAACTTTAGAAAAAAACTAATAAAAAAAGTGGTTTTATAATGATGCAAGAGTCTGTTTATGTAAAACTTTTCTAAACAACTCAAGCACAAATCTAATTATAAAAATATTAAAAATCCACCTGCAAAATGGCCTTATACAAATATTAGTAGTAACAGAAAAACAATTTTCAAAAAATGGAATTTTATAGTAGGTAATTCAAATAGCGAATATATAGATACAGATGAGAGGTTTATAGAATTATGAAATTACTTAATAAAGATTGGCAAAAGAGAAATTAAGTTAGAAGAGAATACAATTACAACCTTAATTTTTTGAAAACAAAAAAACATATAGAGAATATATAGAAGAACTGCAAAAATATGTCTTTAAGCATAGAAGGAAATTTTTCGCTAATTGACAACACAAAAAATAAATTTTTTTCAAAATATGTATATGTGATAAATAATTTATTTAATTTAGATACTAATAATAAAAATAACAACAAAAATTTACGAAGAACTTTTTAGATATATCAAATAACGACTACTCTTTACTTGTAGAACAAAAACTAATCTACTATTATTTTTTTGAAACACTTATACAAAAAGTAGATACAACATTACTAAAGCACATGACATAGACACTCTAAATTTATTAAAATTAGGTGGCTTTTAACATTGTTTTTGAAGGAACATTTTTAGAAAAATATCAAGCTTTTTTTGAAACTTTAGTAGAAATGTGTGGCATAAAAAGTAATAATAACAATAGGATTGCAAACTTTATTTGATGAAGATGAGTTGGATATGCTTTATAAAAGAAATAATGCTTTAAAAATAATACTTATCAATATAGAATCTTCTTTCAAATATCAAAAATATTCTTACGAAAAAAATTATATATATTTGATAAAGAAAATTGTGAAGTATAACTTGACAATAAAATAAAAACGTTTATATAATTTAAGTATACAGAATTTACATATTAACGTTCAAATACAAATTTTTAAATTACTATTTATTAGTACCATTGTTTGATGGCTGCTCTTCGGGGCATATATATATGTTTTTATCTGAAATTATATGCTTCTTCTATTTTGAGGTTTGAGAAGTATGTAAATTCTGATATAAACAAAACATTATCTTTTTATTAAAAATAAAACTTTCGTTTGAGAAGTATGTAAATTCTGATATAAACAAAACTGACTGTTCAGGAATTGTACAATATGTTTAGTTTGAGAAGTATGTAAATTCTGATATAAACAAAAACTAGTTTATTAACTTCATATTTACCATTTATGTTTGAGAAGTATGTAAATTCTGATATAAACAAAACTGGTGTTAGATTATTGTTTTTATTCACTAGTTTGAGAAGTATGTAAATTCTGATATAAACAAAAACCCTAAATCAATTTTAATTTTCACACTCATAGTTTGAGAAGTATGTAAATTCTGATATAAACAAAACAATGAATTAAAAAGTTGTTGAGAATACGTTTGAGAAGTATGTAAATTCTGATATAAACAAAAACTCTACTCAGATACATTTAGAGGAACAGTAGTTTGAGAAGTATGTAAAATTCTGATATAAACAAAACTACACAAGGGACACCAGCTTATTATGGTGGTTTGAGAAGTATGTAAATTCTGATATAAACAAAACTTAACACTAAGTATAATAATTGTATCAACAGTTTGAGAAGTATGTAAATTCTGATATAAACAAAACGACTTTTAGAAACAGATAATATGGATATAGTTTGAGAAGTATGTAAATTCTGATATAAACAAAACAGAAGTAGTAAACACAACAAATAACAAAGAGTTTGAGAAGTATGTAAATTCTAATATAAACAAAACACAAGATGAAAAGGAATATATGAAGTCATTGTTTGAGAAGTATGTAAATTCTAATATAAACAAAAACATAGTTGATGAATTTAAAGTCCAAGCTGTAGTTTGAGAAGTATGTAAATTCTAATATAAACAAAACTTTGGCACATCTCCTGTATATATCTTTAAAGTTTGAGAAGTATGTAAATTCTGATATGAATAAAAATAGAGGTAGAAAAATTAAAAATCAATATATAGAAGATAAAATATGGAAAAAGTACAAATTAAAGATGTTGTAAGAGAAATGAACGAATTAAATTATATATTAAATGATTATTTTAATGAATAAAGGAGAATTTAATGGCTGTATCAGAAGCACAGCTCATATAATGAAAAAGACAAAATAAAAAGCTATTAAAATAAATAATAGCTTACACACTTTTTAAATATATAGGGAGAGTTAGCCTATCCCTTATATATTAAATATAATATAAAAAGGCTAAAGTCAATATAAAAAAAGAAAGGGTGTTTAAAATAAAAACATCAGAAGCACAGAGATTAGCAAGCAAAAGGTATAGAGCAAAAATAAAGAAAAAAATTAAAAAAATAGGAAGCTATTATAGAACTTGTAAAATGTATATAAAAGAATATGCAACAGTAGAACAAATGGAAGATTTGAACGCAAGTGAACTTTTAATAAAATTAGCAGAAGAAAATCAAACACGCAAAATATTAGAAATAATAAAAAGAGTGTAAAGATTTAGAAGAAGCTAAAGATAAAATAAAAAAAGCTATTAAATAAATAATAGCTTAAAAACTAAATAATAATGTATAAGGGAGAGTTAGCTTTATCCCTTATATATTAAATATAATATATAAAAAGGCTAAAGTCAATATAAATATATAATTTAATATAAGGAGAAATAAAAATGGAAAAATAAATTTAAAAAAATCAAAATTTTGATTATCATAAATTATTAGCATATTGAACGAATTAAATTATATATTAAAATGATTATTTTAATGAATAAAGGAGAATATAATGGCTGTATCAGAAGCACAGCTCATATAATGAAAAACAAAAGAAAAACAAGAATAAATAATTACAGAAGAAATGTAAGATATTATATAAGAAAATACGCAACAAAAAGAAGAAATGAAAGAATTTATAAAAATTTTTGAAGAAAAAAAGAAAAATTAAATAATGAAGTTGAATAAATAAGAACAATGAAAAATAAATAAAAGTCTTGAGAAATCAAGGTTTATGTTTAGAAAGGAGTAAAAATGATAGATATAAAAAAAGTTGTTAAATATAAAAGATGAAAGAAAATTATTTTTATCTTATATTATTTTTATAGTAATTCCTTTCTTTTTCTTAATTATATATTACGTTCACTCTAATTATCTCTATCACGGCAAATATTATTAGCTTTTTCATTTGTAAATAGCTGGACAAAGATAAAAAAAGTAGCAATAGACAAAAGACCCACACTTTTCACCTTTAGTGTGGGTCTTTACTATGCTTAAAAGATTAAACATATATTATCTTGTTTTGCTTTTTATGTTTATATTTATAATTATTCTAATTCTTTGTCAAGATTTTTACATCTTTCCTTCAAAGGCTATATCCAAAGTATTATATTTTTACATTTTATGATATAATTATATTGCTACCTACGGAACAATTTTTAACCCAAAAAAGGAGATGAATTGAGTGCCTGACGTTTTAACTCTAGTATTATTACTCATGATTATTCGCGAATTAAATAATACTAAACATAAATAGGTTAGCAAAATAAAAATATTTTTTCCCTAGTTTTTCACGGAGCTAGGTTTTTATATAATTTTTATATAAAAAGAACTCCCTATTTTCACGGTGGGAATTCTTTTGCCTGACGTTATACATGTATATTTGTATTATATAACTACTCCAACTATTTGTCAAATTCTTTTTACTAATTATATTTTTATTTTATCTCACACTTTTAAAACTATTTTAATTAACGACGAATTTATTTTTATTTTTCCTTATTTATAAAACTTTGTTATAATTTATTAGCATATTATTTTAAAAGGAGAATGATTTTTGAGAAAATTTGTTGCAAAGATAATGCTCAGTGTTGTTGTTATTATTTGGGGGCTTGCTTTTGTTTGGCAAAGTGTCGCTAGTAAGTTTTTTTAAGTGCGTTATCTGTTGTTGGATTTCGTAGTTTAATTGCCGTTATATCGTTAACCATTTTAGCCCTACTTCTTCCTACTTTGTATAAGAGTCAAAATCCTAAGTTTAAAAACTAAAACTGATTTTTAAAAAAAGATGTTTTTCTTTCTTTTTATTTGTGGAGTAGTTTTTATTTTTAGGTATGTATATTCAACAAATAGGTCTTTCTTTATCTACTGCCAGTAGGTCAGGCTTTTATTACTGTTTTATATATATGCGTTGTGCCTCTTATCGGAATTTTTTTATCGGCTATAAGGTTAATAAATTTTTTTGTAATAGGTCTTATTATGTCCGTTTGCGGTTTTTATCTTTTATCTGTTAAAGGAGAATTTACTTTAGAGTTTGGAGATTTATTAGTTTTAATTAGTGCAGTATTTTTTGGACTTACATTATTGTTATTGATAGAGTTGCTTTAAATATAAATACTATGTTTTTATCTATTATCCAACTTTTTATCTGTTGCACTTCTTAGTTTTACTTTTTACTTTCTTTAAAGAAACTATTACTTTAGATAATGTTTTAGCTGCCCTTCCTGAGCTTTTTAGCTTTAGGTGTTTTATCTAGTGGTGTTGGTTTTTACTCTTCAGATAATCGCCCAGCGACACATATCAGCTAATACAACATCTTTAATCTTATCGCTAGAGGCTGTTGTTGCTGCGATTGGTGGCGTAGTTATTTTAGGAGAAGTTTTATCTTTTTCGTGAAGTTATTGGTATGATAGTTGTGCTAAGTGGAGTAATTTTATCTCAGACAAAAGGAGAATTATAATGAAGAAAATTTTTAAAAATTGTTTTTAGTTTTGTCTCAATAATTATACTTTTTAGCTGTTTCTTTTTATCTCTTACTTATGGGTAACAGAATATACACCTAGTGATAAAGAGAAAATAGAAATTGTTGGAAATTCAACTCATTATGAGAAAAACAAAGAGTATAAAGTTTTGACGTGGAACGTTGGTTACTTTGGTATGGATAAGGACATTGACTTTTTTATGGATGGTGGAAAAATGATTTTCCCTATTGATAAGGAGCATGTTGAAAACAATATAAAACAAATAACAGCGTTTATTAACGAAGAAAATGCTGATACAGTATTTTTACAAGAGTAGATACTGATGCAAAAAGAACGTATCACATAAATCAAAAAGAAATTTTAGAAAATTCTTTGCAGGGCGAGAGTGCTTTTTGCTTATGATTTGAAAAGTTAATATATGCCCCTATCCATTTCCATCATTAGGTAAAATGGATACGGGTGTTTATGCTACAAGTAAAGTTAAAGTAACTGATGCATATCGTTATCAACTTCCCTATATCTTTTAAATTTCCTGTTAGATTATCAAACTTTAAACGTGCGTTTACTGTTATGTATAGCGATATAGCTAATAGTGATAAAAAGGTAGTTATGATAAACTCACACCTTGATGCCTGATGACGGCGAAAAAAAGTGAAGGGAAAATTGCACAGACAAAAGCTCTTTTTAAAATTTATGGAAGATGAATACAAAAAGGAAACTATGTAATACTTGGCGCCGACTTTAATCAAACGCTAAACACAGTAACTAATGAAGAAATTGCTTCTTTACTCAAAAAGACGTTTGGCACGCTACTAATTTTGATAAAAGTTTACTGCCAAAAGATTTTAAAGTTTTCTACGATAATAAAACCAACAGCAAGAGTAAATAATAAACCTTATGAAAAAAAGGTTCTAAGGAACATATACTTTTTACAATAGATGGCTTTTATCGTAAGTAATAATATAAAAAGTAACAGAAGTTAAAAGTAATAGATAAAGACTATCAAAACACTGACCATAACCCTGTTAGACTTAAATTTATTTTAGAGTAGGTGTTATAAAAATAAGTTTTATATTTTTATTTAATTGAGTGATTAAGAAAAAAATATTAGCTCTTTATTATTCGGTGTTGGTATTATATAAAAATTATTTATATAATGCCAAAGGGAATAAATAAAAATTTTTTTACCAACGCTTAATGTTTTGGTTCAAACTATTTAAGATATCTAAAAAGAAGTTTCAAATTATGAAACTTCTTTTTATTTTAATTTGTTTGTTTATTTGCTTCTGGTGTTTTACTTACTGTTGGATCGTTTTTTTCAAATCTTCTAAAGTAAGTTTATCTGGCAAGTTTGTAAGCAAATCTTGTGGCTCCATATTCGTTAGGCGAACCGGTGCATAATTTCTTGGATTTGTTTTTGGATTGTTAGAGTATATAGCACGTAGCATTGATATTCTACCTTGATAACGAATGTTTAGTATATCATCTGCATTAGGTAGTGAAAAGACCTAAAAGTGTTTCTAACTGCTGATGATGTGTAAAAGTAGAGATGTTGGTTTTGGATAGAAATAATATACTCCATTATACATTACATTATAGCCATCAATTTTGTGTGTAACTATGTCAATATTATTTTTAAGAACATTGTTACAATAGATGTAATTTGTTTTGTACTTAAATTGTGTGTAACGTTATCTCCACCGATACTTATTATATCATTTATTTTTTTGATATTGCATTAAGTCCTTTTTGCTTTATCAATAACTGCGTGAATTGCTTGTAATTGTCTTTGCCCACGTTCTATATCACCATCATATTTTTCTACTTCTACAAAATGATAATGCTTGTTTCCCGTTTAATGTGTGCCACCCTTGTGTTAAACGAATACTTCCACCACTTGGATCATTGTCGTTATCTTCTACCATATTAAATGGAACATATAAGTCAATTCCACCTAAAGCATCAACAGTTTGTTCAAATGCTTTAAAGTTAATCATAATATAAAAGTTTATCGGTGCATTTAATAAGTTTTCAGCAGCCGTAATACTTCCCTCAACTCCACCATAAACGTGAGCATGAGTTATTTTTATCATAGAAAAATGCATTCGGATCTGTTGAGTAAATTTTATTACGCATAAGAGATATAGAGTCCCTTGGGATACTTACCATATCCATACGCCCTTTATCTTTATTGACTGCCATATATATCATAGAGTCTGTTCTACTTGACTCTTTTGTTTGTCCACTAGCTTGACGTGCATCATTTTCATCAATACCTAATAATAAAAGAGAAAATTTCGTAAAGTTAGGGATCAATATCACTCGTTCCTTGAACTTCTTTATATCCTTTATTAGCAGCTGATTTGAAATTTCCCCAAGTATATGCAAAATACACTCCACCACTAGCAAGAAGTAGTGCTACTAATGTAACAAATATTTTAAAAATCTACTTTTTAGATTTTTTTCTTTAACTCATGACGATGTCTACGAGATAAAGTTTTTGTAATCTTCTTTACTCATTTTTAAAAATCCTTTCACAATTATTTTTAATATTTATATTTTTGTTGTAGTAAAATTATTTTAACAAAAATTTTAATGCTAACATTAAATAATATTTACCCTACCTTTACTACAAACAATAAATTATTTTTTAAATTTTTATAATAACTCTATAATTATACTATACATAAAAGATTTATGCTAGTAATTATTATATATTTATTTATTTTTAGCGTTACAAAAACTAATTCACGTCTGTTGTTTATTCTAAGTGAAAAAGAACTATTACCTAATCCTTGCGAAACAACTAAACTTGAATTTTTCTTTATACACACCGTGCGTAAACCTCGGGAAAAACCCTTGACTTGGTGAGAATATTCCCCCAATAAAAGGTATTCGCCACTGTCCCCCGTGTGCATGCCCTGATAAGATAAGATTAAATCCTTGTTTTTGTATATGTCAAACTTCTCAGGACGGTGCGAAAGTAAGATGTTGTAATTATCTTCTGTATAAAGACTCTCTAAAGTTAATTTAAAAATTATCTTTGTAAGACAACTCATCTTCACGTCTAAAATAATCGTAATCTTCAACGCCAACTAAATAAATTTTTCTCACTATTTTTTCTAAGAATAATATTTTTTTATTATTTAAGTTAGTTATATTTAACTTATATAAAATATCTTTTAACTTTGCGTATTCATCAAAAGACGTATCTCGTGATTTCCTGAAACAAAATAACAAGGTGCAATGTTATGAATTTGCGATAAAATATTATAACTAAACTCCATATCATTGTTATAACTATCTAGCACATCCCCCGTTATTACAATAATATCTGGAGAAAAATTTTTAAGTTTATTTATAAACATACTATCACTAAAGCCGACACTATCACAATGAATATCAGATATATGAGCGATCTTAAAAATTGTTAAACTCTTTTGGTAAATTTTTATCATCTATAACAATATTTCTAGTTTTAATAATTTTATTTTGCTGAAAAATAAAGAGCCGACAAAGTTGCTAGCCCTAAAGTAGCTTTTTAAAAAATTTTTTTCATCAATAAACCCCTCAAAGTTTTTATCATTATAACATACTTTAAAAATAAATACTAAAGTGTACTTAAAATTTCAAAATTATTTTTTTAAATTAAAAATTATTCAAACATTATTTAATATTGATTAAAAAAATTATTTTTAATATGCACTTAAATATTTTTTTAAAAAGTTATATTGACAAATAAAAAAATAATAATGCTAGCTAGTTTTTAAATAATTATTATAAAATTTTATGTATTTATATTTTTTTATAAATAATTTTTTCACACTTAATTACTTTTAAAATAAATTACTTTTTCTTACTTCACTAAAATAAAAAAACAGAGTAAACTTACTCTGTTTTTATTTTTAATATGCATCTTTTCTTCCTAATAGGTCATTTTGCTGTCATCATTATGCTTGCAATTTTTCTCTCCCAGTACGGGTCTGATGCATATTTTTACGTTCATACCTGTTCCTTTATTTCCAAGGTATGCTCCGTTGTTAAATATTGCTCCAGGTGTTAAGTAGCGACTGTTTATCCAGCCTGCTGCTCCTAATATTCCACCATCTACTCCATCAAAACTTGTTGCTGATGAGTATGGACTTGAGTCATAAGCTGCTATTCCAAAGAAATTATTTTTGTTTATAGCTATGTTGCTTCTTCCCCATGCACTCTCTAAAGCACTATGCGCTACAAGGTATAGAGCATTTACTCCGTATCTTGCTTCTGCTGCTTTAAATGTTGCTCCTTTGTTAGCTAAACGGCTATTACTTGCTCCAACTAATCTATATAATCTATTCAAATCAGCTGCTGTATAATTTGTTGTTGATTTTAAATATTTAAACTGAAACGGTCTATCAAGCGTGAAATCATCAAAATGAATGCCATCTGGAGAATAATATTTTTGACCTATGCGCATATTAGCGTTATGATATGCTACTCTTAAAGAAGAATTTGCAGAATATTTATGATATGCATAAGTTCCATCTGTTGTGTAGTGTGGGATGAATGTTGAATTTTCGTACACTTGCGTTAAGTCATAAGTATTCATATACCCTTCAGCACCTGATACTAGAACTGGTATTCTTCCTTGAGAGTTAGAACGTGAGTTATCTAAATAAACTATTGTTCCTTTTGAGATGTATGTTTTAACAACTCCATTCCCGTTATACACATAAGCTGTTAACGGGTTTACATAAAAGAAGCCACCTATTTTACTTCTTCCTACTCGTGTAATCAGCCCATTCCCATCACTATAATACCATGTGTTAGTTTTTGGACTTCTTGACCATTTGTTTATTGCCATGTTACTTCCGTAGTTTGCTGGCTCAAAGTAATATTTGTTGCCGTTTACGTCTACTACTACGTCTGATTTTATTACGTCGTTTTCTTTGTAGTATCTTTTGTTGTTTACTGCGGGTGTTATTTCTCTGTATATTACTCCATTTGTAGTTACTGTAATACCATGTGTTAGTTTTTGACTTCTTGACCATTTGTTTATTGCCATATTACTTCCATAGTTTTCTGGCTCAAAGTAGTATTTGTTCCCGTTTATTTCTACTACTGTGTCTGTTTTTTTGTACTCCGTTTTCTTTGTAGTATCTTTTGTTGTTTGGTGCGTATATTATTTCTTTTGTCTATTATTCCGTTTTGGTTTGTGTGATATAGTGTTTTTCTTTTTCCGTGATACGCCCATTTGTTTATTGCCATGTTACTTCCGTAGTTTGCTGGCTCAAAGTAGTATCTACTTCCGTTTACTTCTACTACTGTGTCTGATACTTGTACTCCGTTTTTCTTTGTAGTATCTTTTTGTTGTTTGGTGCGTATATTATTTCTTTGTCTATTATTCCGTTTTGGTTTAGTGCGGTATAGTGTTTTTCTTTTCCGTGATACGCCCATTTGTTTATTGCCATGTTACTTCCGTAGCTTGCTGGCTCAAAGTAGTATCTGTTTCATTTACGTCTACTACTGCGTCTGTTTTTAGTATTCCGTTTTCTTTGTAGTATCTTTTTGTTGTTTGGTGCGTATATTATTTCTTTTGTCTATTATTCCGTTTTGGTTTGTGTGGTATAACGTACTTCCTTTTTGGTGATACGCCCATTTGTTTATTGCCATATTGCTTCCGTACGCAGCTGGTTCAAAGTAGTATTTTTCCGTCTATTTCTACTACTATATCACTTTGTATTTGGCCGTTATCTACATAATATTTTTCCATTATTTTCTATTACATCTGTTGTTCTTTTTTCTTCTTTTTGGTGCTAGGTCGTCATTTTTGTCTCATGTATATTGTTGTTCCGTTTACGTCTACTGCTACACCTGTTTTTTATTTTTTTCCGTTTTCTTTGTATTGTTTTTGCCGTTGTTTAGGTATATTATTTCTTTGTCTATTGTTCCGTTTTTTATCTGTGTGGTATAGCGTGTTTTCTTTTCTATGGTATGCCCATTTGTTTATTGCCATGTTGCTTCCGTACGCAGCTGGTTCAAAGTAGTATCTACTTCCGTTTACTTCTACTACTGTGTCTGATTTTAGTATTCCGTTTTCTTTTGTAGTAGCTTTTCTTGGTTTTTTTGTGTAGATTATTTCTTTGTTCTATTATTCCTTGGGCATTCGCGTGGTATAGTACGCCTCCTTTTTGGTGGTATGCCCATTTATTTATTGCCATGTTGCTTCCTGTACGCAGCTGGTTCAAAGTAGTATTTGTTCCGTTTATTTCTACTACTATGTCGTTTTGTTTTTGTTCCATTTTCTATGTAGTATGTTTTTTCCGTTTTCTTTTAGCAATTCTCCTGCTTGTGCTTTGTTTTCTCCCTAATACTATTGGGGCTACCATGGGTATTATGAATATGCTGCTGGCTAGAGTTAATTTTTATATTACCTTTCATCTCCGATTCCTTTCTTCTTTCCCCTTTATCAAATTTATACTATCATTTTTTGTTGCTTTTTTTGTTACAGTATCGTTTCCTTTTGCTAAATAAAAACTAAATAGCATTTAATAATATATAAAAAGTTATTGGCTCTTTATCATTTAGTGTTGTTATATAAAATTATAAAAATTATTTATATAATACTAAACTAAAAATAAAAATTTATAGTAATAAGATAAAGGAAAATTTGAGATCACAAGCTCAAATTTTAGCTAGTGAATCAATTTAAAAATAGATTAACTACTTTTTAAATTAGTCATAGGTGACTTCCATTACTATTAAATTTTTTTATCATTAAATAATTTTTTAAAAATTTGTAAATGTCTTGTTACTTTCATATTATATTAAAATAATTTTTCTATTATCTCTTAATATTTTTAACTCAATAAAAAAAGCAAACTTATTAAGCTTGCTTTTTATCTTATTAAATTATATACTTCTATATCCGCTTCTTTTTGTTAACATATAATCAATCATCTCTTTTATATACTTATCTATTTTTGTTATCTTTATCTTTTACATTTATAACTATTATTTTTGGTAAATTTTTTCAAAAATCTTTTTTTAAAGTCATAAGCTATATACTCTTCGTTTAATGCTGGGATAAAAAAAGTATTTTTGTTGACGAGAGTCTATTAGTTAACAAATAAATTGCTCCTGCCATTTTATGAGAATATATTTTGTCACTTTCATTAGTATTATCTTTTATATGTTGTACTACCTGCAAAATAATTTTTTTGTATTATCTATCTCTTTATAGCTATACTATTTTTTTATATTTTCTAATCTAGGTATATATAACGCTAAAAGTATAATTACTAAAACTACTCCTATTTTTATTTGTTATTTTAAAAATACTGTTTATAAAAAAATATAAATGTATGGTGTAAACAGTGGGATTAAAACTATTAAATAGTGTTTGTAGTTTCTATTAGATATTATTGTCATATATGAACAAAATATTACTGTTAATAGTAGAATAACTGATAAAAATCTATATCTTTTTCTTACTCATATATAATACTAAACTTGCTATTAAAAGTATTATTATTAAGTAAAAATCATTTAGCATTTTATATAGCCACATTATCATAAATTTTGTTGATAAAATTTTATCGCCAACATATTTTTTATATTTATTATTATTGAATCATAAAACATTTCATAAAGAGCATTATTTTTTATATAGATACACTATTAAAAATAGTTGCAACTGTTACTGCTCAGATGAAAAATATAAAATGAAATTAGCTAACTCTTTATATTTTTTAAAAGTGTAGTGTGTATATAAAAACACCCTAAGGACAATATTATCCATACCCCAACCATGTTTACTTTTTGTAAAAAAATACTACACTAAAACTTATTCCCACTAGAAAAATTTTAAAATATGTATAGCGATTGTTTACGAAATAATCTAAGTAGATATACAAAGCATAAGCTATAAATGGTAACATATACCCTCTAAGCCGTACCCTAACTCAAAAACATTTAAAAATGTTATTATAGTTATTATAATAGTCGGTATGTAAATGTAATTATTTTTTATTAAATACTGTTGTAATTTTTATATGTAATATATATATATATATATACAAACATAATAAATATATAAATTTAATTCCTAACTCTTTATCTATTAGATAACCCTAAATAATTTATTAAAAATATTATAGGTCCCTTATGGTCAAAAACATTTACATACATAACACTACCTTTTGAAAATAGCAAAACCGAAATACTCAAAAATCGTTGCGTCTGCAAAAGGTAGAGTTTTTAAAAATACTTTTAGGTAAAGCATAATATACTAAACAAACTATAAAAAAATGAAAATATATACGGAAAAATACTTTTTTAAAAATTCTTCATCATAACTTATCCTCTAACAGTAGCTACTAATTTTTTTAAAACTATTTTTACAAAAACAAAAATGCTCATAAATAAAAATTACTTGAACAAAATTTATAACAACTACTATCGGGTATAGATGAAGTTTTGAATATACATCATAAAATGCTTATCAATATACGAATAAGTCCTAACATCTATTATTATTGATAAAAGATATGCGGGCAAGGTATTATTTGATATAAAAATAATTAACTCTTTTCTATATATTTATTAAAATTAAAATCTAACTTCATTACTAAAATAAATAACGTAGTAGTTATTAAAGTAATAAAAATATTAACATGCCCCTTAGCCTCTACAAATATTTCCCCTGCACTAAAATAAATAATAAACTAAAAATGCTAAAAAGAACTCCCCATAAAAAAACGTAAATGCTTTTTAGTTTTGTTATATTTGACATATTATCTTTTAAGTAGACACCTATAACATAATACATAACTGGCCAAAGATCTATAAAATAATCGGGAACAAAAAGCTCTAACCCCACCATAAGTTTTATTTTGCATAACTATCTCTATTAACGTAATAGGAAATGTCGTAAGAAGTGCGATAGAAAAAAAGTAAAAATATTTTTCTTTTCTAGTTTTTTAACGCACCGTAACATGTATTTATAACTGGTGCAAATATAACTAAACACATATACATCTCAACATACCAACCATATTGTCTATACATAAAAATATCCATAATAGTATCTTTTTATAAAAGTTTTATCAATATGAAAACCGTGAACATAAAGACTAATAATTATCATAGCAAATACATACGTTATAAAAAAACATTAAAAATACTTTTTATAAAGTTTTTAGAGAAAAAGTTTTCTTCCCAATTAAATAACCTGTTGTCATAATAAATAGTGGTACGCACGCCATTGAAACATTTCTTAAAAATAAAAGAAAGCTTCATAGTTAGTCCACCATATTCTGTCGCACTATAACCTGTTTTACCAAAAAAATGAACGGATACAACTAAAAAAAGTGCAAGACACTTCACTACATCTACATTTATATTTCTCATAAATTAAAATTCCTAACTTAAATTATATAAAAATAAAAATTGGAAATTCACATTTCCAATCTTTTATTTTAATATATATATAACCTTATAGCAAGATATAATGTTTAAGACAAATTTATAAAAATTATTTTTTTCCTTCCTTACATACAACATTCCATTAGTTAATTTTATTTTTATAATCATTTCGGTTATATATAGAACCATTTTTCATCTAATAGCTGGTTATCTATATAAGCATATTTTGGTAATTTGTCTTTATTAAAATTGTAATAACTCATCATTCTTTCTTTTTAATATATCTGAATATACGAGGTTCCTCACCCAAACACTTGGAGAGTTTAATTTATTTCTATTTTTCTAAATATAGCCACGTTGGTGAACCTGTTCTAAATGTAAGTGGGCCTATAGATTGGACTTTCTTCTTTTTACGTCTACGTTTCTTTTTAGTCGTCATAAAAATTTGTACGAAGAGTCGTACAAATCTTTAACGTATGGACCTAAAATAAGTCCTTTGGCTACACCGTAGTTAATCTTCTCTCCGTGCCATCTTACGTCGTTATCCCAAAAACGTATCTGATTTTTGATTTGAATTGTACAAAACCTTGAAAAGATACTAACATTAAAAGACATTGCTACTATGACAAAATATATTTTCTTTGAAAATTTTACGTCTTTTAAATAATCAAAAATAAAAATATGCTAGCTACTGTTGAGATACTCATTGCACTAGAGATTACCCAATAGATATTGTTTGAAGATAAATTCATACAGATTGAATAAAAACTCCAAATAAATACATATATGAATAAAAACATTTGCGTTTCTTTTTGTATTTAATATGTAATAAGTTATACCCTACAAAGTTTATAGGAAACATTATATAGTTTACTAAATTTATATTATTATGTATCTTTACAAAAAGTAGAATAAGAATAGCAATATTTAAAAATATTAAAAAGTTTTTTTACTAACTGTTTAGAATTTCTAAAAATATTGCAAAGTATGTTTACTACTGATCATAGCTATAAAATAATAAACTGTTCCAAAAAGTTTTGAAATGTAAAAACTGTTAAGTAATCTGTAACAATTTTTCAAATGTTCTTGGCAAGTGTTCGGGGTCATTTAATATAAAATGCAGTGCTTTTAGGTAGTTTACTAAGCGTTATAGTTCTTAATAAATATATTAAAAATATAACTGCTGTTAAAACAGTTCCATAAAAAGATAAAAATATTTTTATACTTAATATAGTTGTGAAATTCAAAAAGTGATTAACTAAACTATAACTGAGTAAATTATAAAATACACTAACTATATAAGGATTACATAAAACACCCAGCGAAAAATACTCCTGCTAAAAATACTCCACCACTTTTTACTAGTAGATAAAAACACACCCATCAATAAGAAAAGCATGTTCTATAGTATTATAGCTAAGTGCCATTATGTTAAATGGTGTATATAAAAAAGAAAGTGTAGCTGAAAAATGGCTCCCAGTTTAGAAAAATTTTTAATTTAGAATAAACTAAAATTGTTATAAGTGAGTTTATTACTAAATACAAATATCTAAAGTGTAAAATTATTCCTTCATTAGTTTCACATATCACAAAGTTTTACAAATGGCAAAAGGACAAAACTGCAAGTTGTGAAGGATGCCACTGTGTATTAACATCTCATCTCCTGCTAAAAAGCCTTCTTGGAACAGATAAATCAAAAACTCTCATCCATGCCTCCTAAACCGATATTTTATTTTTATATAAGTTTATTATCAAAACCGTTAAGATATAAAATAACAAATTATCTAGTATTTTATTATACATAAAACTTCCTTTCTTGATTTATTTTTAGCTTTGTCATATTTTATTCTTTGTTTTCAATAATTTTATCCATTTATCTAAATGTTTCTGTTTAGAAAAATTTCTAGTTCTTTTTATCTATAAATTTCTTTTCTATGTCCTATCTCTAAAGCTAAAATAATAAGTTCATTATCTTTAATATCACAAATAATTCTATAGTTTACCCTACTCTATATCACACAAACCTTTTTATTGCCTGTTAGGGCTTTTTCCATTTTTCTAGGATTTTCACAATTATTTATATTTTTAGATAACCAACTAATTATAAAGTCTTTTGATTTGTTTTATCTATTTTTAGAAATTTGTTTAATTGCTTTTTTCACTATATTTTAATTTAAAACATTTTTCTAAACCTAACATTTTTGCATACTTCTTCATGAGTATGAAACAGGATCAAACCTTCTAATGCTTCTAATCCTATTTTATAATCAAATTCATCTTCATCAGCTAATGCACTTTTTAAATAATTCTGATAATGTTCTTCCTGTAAAATTTGCATAACCTTTGTATAATTCTTGTTCTTTTTCATTTAACCTTATTGATATAGTTGTCATAAAAACACTCCTTTTTATGTACTACATTGTAACACAATTTATAATGAATTTCAATATTTCATTTCTATATCAAACCTTAAAATAAAAACTAGATATTTCTATCTAGTTTTTATGTTTCTATTTTACTTTTCTTTTTAAAAGTATTCTCCTAATAATCCTAAAATTCCTGCTCCTGTTAACCCACTATTATTACTTTTTCTCCTGTTTTAGGTAAAGAGTTTTCATTTCCTTTAGGTTTTATAGTTTCTTTTTCTATCATACACTATTGCATAATTTGATAAGTGTGATGATTCAAATGTTACTGTATTTTCTGTTGTGTAAATTCAAATCTTTCTACTTTTTCCATCTTCTGCTATATAGTATATTCTCTACTACTTTTTCTTCCTTTCTCTTTAGGTAGAGTTATTGTTATTTTTCCACCTAAAGTTAGCAATTTCTTTACTTACTTATCTACAACTTTTACATCATATACTCTAGTAATCTCCTGAAGGAAGATTTGTATTTTACGTTTTTAGGATCAATTTCTAACATCATATATGGTTTTAAATTATCATTTTTAAATTTACTCCATTTGTTGTTAGTCCTTGTTTTTAGTTGTTTTTCTCTAACTCTTGAAGATTATATTGATTTGATTTTTATTATAATCTTTTCTAGTGGTTTAATATCTTGTTTTAATTGTTCTAATTCATTTTCTTTTTGTTTGTAAAACATTTTGTTTATCTGATAATTCTTGTTCTAAAGTAGTTACTTTAGTTACTGCTGAATATATAATTGTGGTGCATTGTTTAATTTTTCTAAATAACTTTTTGCTTGTCCTAATTCTTGTTTAGCAACAGATACTTTTTCTTTTGTAGTTCTAAACTCTTTGTGCTTGTGCTAATTCTTCTTTTTGCTGTTTTGTAATTTTGTTTAGCTTGTTCTAATTCATTTGATTTTTGATTTAAAGCATTTTTCTTTTGAAGTAACCTCAGCTTGTGCTTTGTTCTACTGCTTGTTGTTTATCATGAGTACTCTGCACTTAGATTATCATACTTTTGTTGTGCTGTATCTTTGCTTGCTTGTTTATCATTTAATGTATTTTGTGTGCTTGATCTAAACTAGCTTTGTGCTTTTGGTGTTAATGCCGGTTTATTAGTTTCATTATTTAAACTTGATGTAAGTGTTTCTAGTTCTTCTGTTGCACGCTGTTTATCTTGTTTAGCTTGTTCTAACTCTTCTTTAACTTCTTCTAACTCTTGAGTTAGAGTTTGTACATTTTGTTTAGCTGTATTTAGTTTTGTTGTTAAAGAAGATAATGTTTCTTTTGGTGGTATTTCTGTTGAATTAAATGTGTTCCCGAATTTCTATCTCAAAGGCTTCTTTATCTACCATTATAACGTGAGTATTTGTATATCCTCTAAATTGTGATAAGTCTAATCCTCAAAATACTCTTTTTCAGGGAAGTTACCATATTTTTATACCTGCTATCTTTGTGCATGGAACCACTCACGATTATTATACATAAATCCTTTGATTGAATCATATACACGTCTTTTTAAGTCTGAATATGTAAATTTTTCATTATCTATAGATATACCTGCAAGATTTTCAAAAGTTTGATGACCCAGAGCCCTCACCATCAGGGAGATGTTACCTCTTTATCTAATCCATAGCTTCTAGCCACGTTATTTATCGTCTTGCGTCATGTCCTGGAGATTGCCATGTCCAATTACCTGCTTTATATCCTTGTGATACTTTGTCTGCAAACTCTATAGCTGATGAAGATACTACTACTTTTCCTGTTCCCATTTGTACTCTTATTTGATTTTCATAAGATCTTCTGCAAATTGAGTTAAATCTTTTCTTATATTCTCTGGTAGATTATTTACATCATATTTAGTTGTAGAGTCATCATTAGGATTGATTTTATAAGTGTTTAACTTGTCTAATTTTTACCTTCTTCTATTAGAATTCTTTCTAATTCCTTTTATATCTTCAGGATCATTAGATGAGTGTCTATTAAAATAATCTTTTTAACGCTTGTGCATATTCAGGAGATAATATCATTTTATTCCAACTATCTACTTCTGCTTGTAATCTAGCTACTTCTTTTTAGCATTGTCTAGTTCTTGTTTTTATTATTTGCTTCAGCTGTTACTTCTTCTAAATTCGTTTTAATCTGTCTAATCTATCTTTAGCTTGTTCTTTTTGTTTGTTGTTAATTCTGCGATTTTATGTTCTCTTGCTGTATCACTTGCTTTTGCTTCTTCTAGTGCTTGTTGTTTAGCGTTAAAATCAGCTTGTGCTTGTTCTAATTCTGCATTATCTAAGGCTTTTACTACACTTGCTTCATTTGTTCCTTCAAGTGTTTCTTTTGCTGTTTGTAATTTAGCTTAGCTTTGTTTAATCTCATTTTGTGCTTGTTCTTTATTACTTTTTGGCTGTTGTAATATTAGCTTTTTAGCTTCAACATTTGTTGTTTTTCTTCTACTAAATTTTCTTTTTCTTTCTGCTTATTAGATTCTTCTGTAACTTTTGCTTCTTTTTCATTTAATCTATCTTTAGCATTTTGTTTATTATCTTCTGTTGCCTCATCTAATACTTTTTGCTTCTTCTTTTTCTTTATTTGCAGTAGATAATTTGTCAGTTGTATCTGCCACGTCAGATTTAGCTTTGTTTAATTCATTTTGTTTTGAGTTTATTTCATTTTTGTTTATTATCTAGTAATAGCTCAGTAACTTCTTCTTTTGTTACTTCTTTTTAGCTTCATTTTTCTACTTTTTCTATACCTTCTGCTTTTTGGCTCTGTTGGTGTTACTTCTTCAGCATACGCTTTATTATCAGTAGCTACTTTACTGATAATATTGTTGCTAATCCTAGTGATACAGATACTAAATTTTTATTTATTTTTCTTTAATGTATAACTTTTTCATATTTTTCTCCCTTTTTATTAAAAATATTTTAGTTTAGGTACTAGATATAGTTTATATTATTTTAGAACTTATCAATACTTTTTAAGTAATTTAGTTACCAATACAGATTGGAGGTGAAGTCTTTATGTTAAATACAATATTCACTTTAATTATTTTTTTCTACTAATTTTATCCATTTATCTAAAAATGTTTTGTTTAGAAAAATTCATTTAGGTATTTTTTTGAGAGTTGTTTGAGAATTTTATTCTCTCTTCTTTGTTTTCTATTAAGTAATTTATGCCATCTCTTCTATGTTACCATTTTTCTATTAGATAGCCATTTTCTTTATCTCTTATTATTTCACTTGGACCTGTTGGGCAATCAAACGAAACTAGTGGTAGTTTTGCTGCTTGCGCTTCTAATAGTGTAAGTGGTATGCCTTCATAGTAAGAAGTCATCACTAAAAATGCTTTTATCTTTCATAACTTCTAGTGGTTCTTTTTGTCACACTTTTTAGTATTACAAAATTTTCTAAATTATATTAACTTAGAAATATTTTTCTTCTTCATCCCCGTCGCCGTATATATGCCACTGCCAAGCTAAATGTTTTTTAGAAACTTCTTTTGCGACGTCAATTAGTCTATCATACCCTTTTTACTTTTTTTAATCTTCCTACCGAAATAATAGTTTTAGACTCTTCGTTATATACATCATTTAACTTTTCTGCTTCAAAACTATTTCCTATTACGCTAACTTTACTCTCTTTAATTTTAAAATTTTTCCATATAGTTTTTCTTATCACGATTTGTTAAAAACAACAATTTTATTAGAAAATTTTTGCCCCGATGTATTGTCTTAATAAATGTTTTTACCATACGTTTGATTTTCTAAATTAGAGTGTTCACAAAAAAATATGCGTAACCTTTTTATTTCCTAAAGTAGCAAGAGTAGCAACACTTACTACTCCTGCTGTAACAGAAAAATATTATATTTATATTTTTATCTTCCAAAACTTTTTAATTTATTTTTTTATCGGGAAAATATTTTTTTGTTATACTTTTTGTTTCGTTAAATAGTGTAATGTGGTCGCACTTACTATCTATTTCAAAAAAACGGAGATTTTTCTTGAAAAACACTTATTATAGAAACATTATATATACTGCTAAGTGAGTTAGCTAGATTTATACTTACCTTCTCTGCTCCACCCATTAAAGATGTATCATAAATTAAAAATGCTATGTTCTTCATCTTTCCATTATCTCCTTAATAAATCTATAATTTCTCTCACTATTTTTTTGTATCATAAAAGTGGGAAGAAATCATTTACTTTTTAAAAATATTTCTCATCTAGCTCAAAGTTATTTTTCAAAAAGATTTTTATAGCTAATACTAAATCATCTTCTTTATCAAAAACTTCTCCAAAGCCATCTTTATAGTCAAAATATCCTTTAGCATATTGGCCCCTGTCTGAATTTTTCATAGATCAAACTGATAGTAAAGCGTAGGGTTTTCTCATATACGAAAAAAATCCATAAAAACACTTGAGTAGTCTGTAATCATAAGTGCCGACTCTATTAAAAAGTTTTTGAATATCATAATTTTTCCAATCAGCAAAAAAATTATGTTGTCAGTTCTTTTTATTAAAAATCATTTATATTATTTTTGAATATTTCTGTGTGGATAAAAATTAGTTTTAAATTATTTTTCTAAAAAAATTCTGCTAAGTTTTTGTTATTTAAAATGAATTCCAACGTTTATAGTATTCACTATCAATAAATTTATCTCCTTCATTAAATTCATAGTGTGCATCTGTTTTTGAAAAAGCCACTCACGCCAACTTGGCATAAGTAAAATTTGATTTTTATTTACTTTTTATATTATGAAGATTATCAAAACGACTAAAGCCTGTATATGCTACACTTTCTTTAGGGTAGCCATATTTTTTTCTACTATATCTTCATACTCTTTTTAGCTCCACAAATAAAGCCTGCCATTTTTGTATTTTCATAATATAACCATTTCGCATCTGATATAGTTATACCGTGTTGTAAAAATATACGTTTATTTTTAATATTCCATACACTTCTAAAAGATAAAAATACAGCAGCGTTTGGCTTCCCGTCTTTTTAGTGTACTAACATTAACATTTGCGCCTTAAATAGTACACCCAATGTTTAAAGCTTCCATAATTTATGCACTCACCTAAGTTTTTACTTTTTTTGTAATCTTCAGCGAAGTTAATTACATAAAATAATATTTTTCTTCTTTATGATTTTCTCTTATATACTTAAAAAGCCAGTAGCCATTATCTCTTGCCTCGTTTTTACTCTCACATATTAAAAATTAAGTTTTTTATTTTTCTTCTATAAAAATAGAGAAACTATAAACGCAAAAAGGAAAAATAAAAATTAACGATACTAAATCTTTAGCACTTACTAAACGTAATTTTTTAAAAATTTATTACCCATAACCCTCTCCTTAATCTCATACTGCTCTAGTTTTTAAATAAATTTGTTTTTGTATAAAACTTTCGCAAAAATAAAAATAATATTAACGCAAGCCAAAGTTTTATATCAAAGAAAAATCCTAAAAATGATGTTGTGCTACCACGTGGCAGTAAAAACATTAGAAAAAAATTATATTTAAAGATAAAAATCTAAAAATATTTATTAGCTCTAAATAGGTAAGGTAAATAAAAAGTACGATACCTAATAAAAATGATACTACAAATACTCCTTTTTCTTTATAATCAATATAACTTTTCTAGTATATACGAACTACCTCTCCCATGTCCTTTTAAATACTGTTCACCTAAAACTACATAAGAGAGTTGATGCGCCATGCTATCACCCAAAGTAGCTTCTTTTATATTATTTCCGCTTCCTAAATTTTCTGTTTTTAAAAAAATAGTTTTTATAATTCTATTTTGATACACTTCATCTTTTAGTGCAGAGAGTGTATAATTTATTTTTCACTCTTAGGTAAAAGACTTTCGTATTTAATACCTTGCGTCACAGTGTCATAACTTGTTCCTTTGTAAGTAAATAAAATTTGTAATTGAAGAAGATGATTTTTTTATTCTCTCTTAAATTACCAACGATAGATAATAAAAATATTACTGACACTAACCCTAGAGATAATCTAATTAGTATTTTTATTTATCCACATCTCCTCATTTTCTTTTTCTAATATACTGTCTATAAAATAAATATGCAATAACAAAAAGTATAAAAAGAAGAAAACTCATTTCTAAATCCTAACATTAACCCAGGTGCTAACGCTATTAAATATAAAATGTAATTTTAAAAATTGTTTTTCTTCGGAAGATAAACAAGATAAATAAAATAAAAATAAATTGCCATATCTCCTAGAACAACTATAAAAGATGGTACACCACCACTTTCTACATATAGTGAAGAGTAAGATGATTTTCTAGAAGTATAAAATTTACTACTCCTACTAAAAATTTTAAGCAAATAGTTGATAGTAATAAATACAACACATACTTTTTAATCTGTAAATTTTTCATTAGTTTTTATTTTTGGATATAGTTTAATATTTTTTAAAAATTATGTATGCAAAAATATTCCCTACTATTGATATATATATAATAAGTAATGATTTAAAATTACTTGCGTAATCAATATACCACCATATATAACCACGAAAATAACTTATAATTGGTCTACCTAATACAAATAAAAATATCATAAAATTAAAAAAAGTATTAACATAATATTTTTAGTAGCATCTTCTAAATATTTACCCGTTGTTACTATTAAAAATAATAGTTGTTGCAAAAAGTTCATAAGTTAAATTCTCTTTTTGTAAGTCCCACATATAAACAGTAAAAGATACAAGAGATAGTAAAGTTAAAACTATATTAAATATTTTTATTTTTCATCATATTCACTACCTCTTATCTAAAAATAAATTTATTTACATTATAAACTTTTTCCATTTATTTCAAAAATATACATTAGCTTCTTCATTTAACTTAATATATATCTTTTTATGTAAGAATATTTTATATCTTCTCCTACAAAATTTTCGTTTTATCTTGAGTGTAATTAAAGCTATCTTCTATATCTAGCTCATACCTTTTAGCTTTATTACTACTCTTTTTCTCTAACTAAAATCGCCACTTTATCATTTTTGAAAAATATTCCATTTAAGTAAATCTCTCTCCTATTTGATAGAAGTTTAGCATTTTACTATTAAAATTAAAAATCAAAATTTAGTGTTCTTTTCTAATTTAAAAGTTTTCTACATATTTAAGAACTTTTTGAAAATAAAAATTTTTCAAAATCCATACCATATTTTATTTTTATAAAATGATTTTTCGTATTTATTATGAGTGTAATTATTTTTATTAGTAATTATTTTTCTTTATCTATATCAACTAAACTATATTTATCTTCTTCTAATTTTTATTCCTTGATGAACTTTTTCATTTGAAAAAAATTTTTACTATAATCGCTTAAATTTATTTTCTCATAGCCGTTTTATCATACTTGATGTCAGAAACTGTTAATTTATTATCTACTTTAGTAAGTTTTTCATCTAAAAGATTTATTTTTATAAATTTCTTCTTTATGATTGTAGCTATTATACTCATTTTTCTTTATCTACATCTATATCAACGTTTTTAAATTCTAAAACATTGTCTTTAAAACTAATAGCTCTTATATACTTATAGGAACATTTATCTTAATGTTTTTACTAACATTAAGATTTTTATCTAATATTTTTACTGTATTATCTTTATAATTTATAAAAAATAATATTCTCACCATCACTATATAATTTAAAATCAGTTGGCGTCATACCTACACCACTACCAACATAAAAATCTTTTTAAGAGTTTCTACTCCATTATTTTTTTATCTATTAGTTTTTATATTTACATAATCTTTTTTTATCAGTATCTTTTGAAATAACAACGTAGTTATCTAAAGTTTCTGCAACGGTTGGATAGATACCACCATTTACATTATATTTAAAAATTATTCTACCTAAAGCGTCTATCTCACTAAAAACTAAAACTAAGGCCGTTTGATTTTTCTCTCACTACTATTAGTTACTAAAAATGTATTGCGTTTTGTTTTTCAACATTATCCCCACCAATACCATTTAGTAAAAAATCTAATTTTTAGAATTTTTATCAACACTCTATAATATACTCGCGCCCAATTGGTTTATATAAATATATTTCATCGTTTTTTTAAATTATCATCAAAAACTGCGTCATTACTCGCAGTATCAGCGTCAGGTATATCAACACTTAATTCTTTTTATTTCAAAATCATCTGTACTGTTATTTTTATTCTTCTCACCTACCACAAGACCCACTACGTTTAATATATGCGTTTTTGTTTTTTTCATAAGTATAATTAAAAATTTTTCATCATCATACTTTCCTCTACATAAAATTTTTAGTTTCTTTTATCTGTTTTAAAAACTAATTGAAGAGAAGTATTTGATATTCCATTTGGATTTACTACAACTTTAGGATTATCAAACGTTGCTTCTGTTAAATAATTTTTCTGTATTTATATCAATATTTTTTGATACTCTAAGCTAGAATTTTTTCTTTATTTATACTTGAAGATTCCTCTAATCCTTTTTGGTAATTTAGATTTATATGAGAAAAATAGAATAGCAAAAGCTTATTAGTATTAAAAATATCACAATTATTTTCTTCTTTAACATTTATCTACTCTCCATATATTCTATATATTTTTAATGTCGTACATATTCGGTATAACTTTTTAACTCCTCATCATCTAAAATTCCAAAAATTAACTTTTAAGTTTTTCTAATTTTTCTATAATATCAAAAGAAAATCTATACTTAATTATTTTTTTGCAGGGTTTCCTGCTACAACAGCATAACTAGGAACGTCTTTTTGTAACAACACTCCCTGCACCAATAACAGCACCGTCTCCTATATTTATACCGCGTTTTTATAATAGCATTAGCCCCAATCCAAACGTCATTTCCTATTATAGTTTTTTTATCGTGGTCAATTAAGTTTTTCATCTTGAAGTAAATTTTTATCTCCACCAATTTTTCTAGATAATATTTATTATATAATATAGGATGTGTTGATACATAATCTAGCTTATGATTACCAAAAAGCAATAGCAACTCCTGGAGCAATAGAACAAAAACGCTCCAATACAAACCTTACTATCAATAAAAATTTCTTTATCAACGGCATTAAGATATGTAAAAACTCCCTATACTTACATCATCTGATAAAAAGTTTTTATTTATAGTGCAAAATCTTCCTAATTTTACTCTCTTACCTATGTTATGAGATAAAATTAAAGAAGATGTTTTTTATATTCATTTTGAAGTAATTTTTAATTTTTATTATTTTTAAAATAACTTAACAAATTTAATTCTCCTTATGCTTTTTAAATTTAGAAACTACTACATTATAAATTTCTTTTAAATGTTTTATAATTAAAAATAATATTTACTACTAAAAATAAACATCCTATTACAAAAAGTAAAAATTAGTCCATACTTAGCCCAAGATAGATAGCCATTTATATTTAAAACTATTTTTCTTTTTATAATACATAAAATAAGTATCAAACTTATATTTACTAACAAAATTTTTAGTTGTAAAAAATATTTTATCTTTTAATATTTTTATTAGAATACCATAAAAACATCAAGCGTTCTATATAAATATGCTAAGATTGTTGCAACTAAAATTCCAACAAGACCATATTTTTGTTACTAATACAAGTTGAAGAACAAAAACAAATAGTCATCTCTATTAGTGCTCTGTTTTTGTTTCACCATAATGCCCTGCAGCATTTATTATCGTTGCACCAGGTGTTCTTAAACAATTTAAAAAGTCCCATTGGCGAAAATAAAACAACTAATTCACTTCTTACATAATTAACATCACTAACACCTTTAGTATATAACTTTATAAAAATCTAGTGATAATAAGTATGTTACTGAGTAAATTGTAAATACTAATAGATAAAAACCTAGTTCATACGTTCTAAAAATTTTTCATCTTCTCTTTGTTATTTGAAACTAATAAATCACCAAAGAGTGCAAGAAGTGCAGAAGAAAAACTCCAAGAAGGGTATTTATCCCCGTAAATATAAGGCATATACCGAATAAACACTAGCTTCTTTATTACCACAAAATAAGTTGCTATAACTATTTGACTGACCAAATGTTATAATACCTGATAGCTGATGAATAGTTGCTGCACGTCTTTTTGATAAGGCACTCATATCAGATGAGATATTTTTATCTAAAAATTTATAATTTTTTTCTAACATACACTACTAAAAATAAAAAGTCTTGAAACATATGCTAAAGATAAACCTAGCTGAACAATAACTATTCCAAAAATTTAATTTTTACTAACGTGTACGTTACTATAAGGCTAAGTATTAACCCTAATGACTGCACAAAATTAACAACTGAAATATTTTTGATCAGCAGTTAAAAGTGCTCTATATTTTCCTACTACAAAAACTCTGATGCACCTGAAATACATAAAACACATACTAAAAAGAAAACTTCTGTTTTTGATAGATCTATATTAAATATAAAATGGATAAATAGCTGCCAAGACTAAAGATATTAGTGAAAAATAGAACCTGCTTTAAAAAGACTTGTCCACATGCGTTTTATTATCGCACTATTTTTTGTTTTTATCATTTTTGATATAGGTTCATAAGTGAAACAACTGTTGATTCAGAAATACCTGCTCCAACAAACTGGATGTAGCCTAAAATTTGTCTAATTGATTGAACCATCCTGTTAATTGATGAAACCAAATTTTAAAATAATAAGTGGAGTAATTAAAAAGTTTACTAACATATTTGTTAGTTGATAAAACACTCAGATATTACATTATTAAAAGTTTTTCTTTTGCTGTTTTATTTTTCAAAATACTATCTCCTTAATAACTTCCTAACTAAATAAGAAATTATTATTAAAAATTTACTGCTATCTAATTCTTTAGCAATCTTTGATAAAGTAGCTTCGTCTTTCTTAACGAATAATATTTTTGAGTAGTAACCCATCTTTTTAAATCTATATTTGCTAAAGAAACTTGTTCTCTTATTCTTAAAGCATTACCTTTATAATAAGCAAACTATCATTATTTTTAGTTAAACCGTCTTCTAAATAATCACATATATAAATAGTTTCATTGTACCATCTTAGCTTATACCCCTTATACGCTATTCTTGTCCATAAAAACTATCTCGGACATAAAAATTTTCTCCATCTATTTCTGAAACTTATTTTCTTTTTAAAACTTTTGTTTTAAAATTTCACACTATCTCCATTTATATTGTACTTAGGGGCGTTCTATTGTAGTTGCATCAATAAAGCTACCTTTTTAAAGTAGTTCAACTATTTTCTACGCTATATCCTTTATTAAAAAGCTAACTCCACCAAAACTCATATCTTCGTCAATTACTTTAGATTTTTCTTTTAAAAATTTCTACTGCATTATCTACTATATAATCATCAGAGTCAACAATCATAAAATATTTTCCTAATGCACTATCTATCCCAACGTTTTAAAGCTCTCATGTTTGCCACCATTTTCTTTTTATAAATATATTTTATTTTTATTTTATTTTTCTTGTGTAAATTTTTATAAGCTCACTTGTATTATCTTGTGAACCGTCATCAACAACAACCCACTCAAAATCTTTTTATCTGTTTGTCTTAAAAGTGAATTATATAAACTATCTAAAAATATATGCTCTATTATATGTTGGTGTGCAGATTGTGCATATTACTCATACATTTCTCCTTTATAGTCAGTATTTTCCTATATAATCTTTAGTAGCTAATTCTTTTTCTATTATTTTGCAAGGATTACCTATTACAATACTATTATCTGGAATATCTTTATTCACAAAAGTTAAAGGGCTATTAGAACATTACTTCCTATTTTTATATTCCCAACAATTACAGAATTTGCTCCTCATCCAAAACATTATCTGATAAAAATAGGTGCCCCACGACGTTTCCCACGATTTTCTTGTCCTATTGTAACACCTTGATTATGTTGCAGTTTTCTCAATAACTGCTTTTTATTTATTACTATATTTCTAGGTGCCCTATATAAAAATCCCTTACCATATTTTCTGTTCTAAATTCTAATCCATATTTTTCTTTTGTAAAGGTATAGATATTATTCTATACATTTTTCAGATTTTCTTGAATAAAATAAATATCTTACTCCAGGATTTAAAATAAGATTTTTAAGGCTCTCTACCCCCAATTTTTCCAGTCATTCTATAATAATCAGCTAAAAATTTTTCATCTGTAAACTACTTCACCGATCTGCTCCTTTAACAACTTCTTTAAAATTATTTATAATTACTTTCATATCTTTAACGTTAAATCTTATATTTATTGTCTTGTAAATTATATTACTCATACATTTCTCTCTTTAACTTTCTTTTTATTTAACTTTTAAATTTAGGTTGCTTTTGAATTATATGTAGCCAAAAATTCCAAATATACTACCTAAGCCGTAGGTAAAATGAAATATAAAAATATTCCTATTAACTCTACTAATTCTTTTTAAATCTTAATTTTAATGAAAAATATAACGAAACAGTAAAATATAATAAAAATTCTATTAGTAATAGATATAAAAAGTATTTTGTTAATATACTTAAAATAGGTAGTGTTATAAAACCCTAATGTGAAAACTGCTGGGATAAAGTATTTTATATTCATACTTCCTGATGAGTAGTATAGTGAATATACGTTCCATTTCCCATTTCTAATAGCCATTTTAGAAAGAGCTGATATTGTATCACGACAAAAAGTATGTACTTTTACTTTTTACTTGATATTATTATTTTTCCATTAACTATTCTGTAATTTATATCGTTATCTTCGTTACACGCTAGATATTCGTTAAAAAGTCCCATCTCTTCAAAAATTTCTTTTCTAAAAAGCTCCAAAAAGGAACTGTATCAGTTTCCAACGTCTTCTATACTTGTTTTAGTTCTAAATGTAGAACTTCCTACGCCAAATTTTGATGAGAGAACTTTCGCACTTTTCTCTCCAGTCTGTCCTTTTCCTTTTTGTTTCAAATATAAAAAGCCTACATTTTTGCTGTTCGTCTTGTCTAGTAACTCAACACAAGTTGATATGTAATTTTTCGTATATAGCATGAACATCTAAACGGATAATATATTTTTCCTACTGCTTTTTATTCCTATGTTCATTGCAGTTGCTTGAATCGTTATTTAAAAATTTTTATATTTAACTCTGTAGTTGTCAAATAATTTTCTATTACTTCTTTTGTCCTATCTTTTGAATTTCCGTCTATTATTTCCATTTTTAGTTTTATCAAAGTCTTGTTTTTTTCTAATGACTTTAAAAAAATTTTCTATATATTTTTCTTCGTTTAAGATAGGAACGACGATACTTGCTACTATCATTTTATTTTACCCACTACTTCGTAAACTATTTCTAAAAAGTTTTTCTATTATAGCGTCCACATCTTCATCAGTTAGTTTTGTATGTAGTGGTAGTGTTATTTCATTTTTGTAGTAATTGTACGCGTTAGGATAATCTTTACATCAAAGCCTAAATTTTTATACGCAGTTAATAGTGGCAAGGGTTTATAGTGAACGTTACAACTTATTCCACGCTCTGCCATTTTTACAATTATTTCGTTACGTTCTTCTAGTGTTGCACCTTTATATGCGTTATATATAAATGCCCACAAGATACATAGTTTTTCGCCTTTATGTTTTAGCGAAGTTATTTTTGTATCAGTAAACGCTTTGTCATATTTTTCAATAATTTCTCTTCTTCTTTCTAATAGGCTTGGATACCTTTTAGTTGCACAAGTCCTAAAGATGCGTTTAAGTCTGTCATATTACATTTTGTACCCAGGTAAAACTATATCATACTCCCAACTTCCTGCTTTCATTTTTGAAAGTGCATCTTTTGTTTGACCGTGAAGAGATAAAATTTGAAACTCTTGATATAATTTATCATTATCAAAGTTTTTTTATTATCTCGCCACGTTACGCTTCCACCTTCTGCTGTTGTGAAGTTTTTACTGCGTGAAAGAAAATGTACTAAAAGTCTGTTACACTTCCTACTTTTTCTTTATACTCACTACCTAAAGCGTGTGCACTATCGCTAACAACTGCGATACGTCCTAATGATACTCGCGCAGTTGGTGTAAATATTTTTCTTTTTCTCTACTATTTCAAAAATTTTATCATAATCACAAACTATTCCACATAAATCTACCGGGATGATTACTTTTTGTTTTTGTGTGATAGCTTCTTTCTAATTTTTATAATCCATTTCAAAAACTATCTTCTTGTATATCAACCATAACAGCTTTTGTCTCTACGTGATAGATTACACTACAAGAGGCAGTGTAAGTCATAGCAGGGACAATCACCTCGTCTCCTTCACCTACTCCTAAAACTCTTAAACAAGTTCAGTGCGGCTGTTGCAGAGTTTAGACATACAGTAGTGTTTGTATATTCTGATAATCTTCTCTCAAGCTCTTTTGTTTTTGGGCCTGTGTGTTATCCAAAACCTGAACGCAAAAGTATCTGCTACTTCTAATATTTCTTCTTCAGTTATATCTAGAGTGAAAAGGGTATATTAACTTTTTCATAAAATCTCCTTACAATTATTTTTATTACTGCTAAAACAGTTTTTATCATTATTTTTATATCTTCAAAAACTAAACTCTTCTATATATTTTAAGTTGTACTCCATAGGTAAAACTTTTTCTATGTAAATATCATCTCACTTGCATATTTTTCTTTTTATATTTTTCTATAATTTCATCTTCATCTTTAAACCTATGCTACGTGCTGATGTTATCCCTGCTCGCATTAAAAGCGTTGCGTACATTTCATCTGTTATATCTATCAACGTATTTACTAACCTCAGGACGTGTCCCAACAAACTCATATCCCTAAAAGAACATTTATAAGTTGTGGCAACTCATCTAAACAGAAGTTTCCTAAGTCCCTACTCTACTTATCCTTGGATCATCTTGAATAGTTACAAAAACTTCCTAACTTATCTCGCATTCTTTACCATTGTGCGAAATTTAAAAATTCTAAATTCACGACCGTCTTTAGTGATACGCTTTTGGCGATAAAAACTTCTCCTTCACTATCAGTTTAATCCATATACCTAAAGCTAAAATTATCGGTGATAATAGTATAAGCAAAATAAGTAGCTAACACTTTATCAAAAACAATTTTTAAAAACAAAGATAATTTTTCTTCTCCAATATTTTTATAATAAATTACTTCTTTTTGTTTCAAATATAAAAATTTTCTTCCATAAAAACACCACGCTAAAAATATTTATCATATAATTATAACATAGAACATAAATTTTCCATATAGTAAATGTAAAATAAATTTAGTTAATTAAAAATATTTTAATATTTTTATTACTAAAAAGATATTTTTATAAAATAATTTTTAATTACTAACAACTATAAAAATCTTCTTTAGAAGTTAAACTTAACCATATAAATGCAAACGTTAAAAAGTTATCCAAAAAGTTTATAAAAATATATATATATATAAAAATGATAAAATAATTTGTAACTTTTTAAAAAGTTGTATAATTTTTAAAACGAAATATATTTAAAGGAGAATGAAAAATGAAAAAGTAGTTTTAGTATGTAATGCAGGGATTTCTAAAGCTTATTAGTTGAAAAATTAAACGTTTTAGCTAAAGAAAAATGCAAAAAGATTTAGTAGTAGTGTCAAGCTCACTTGCAGAAGTAAAAAGAAAATGCTAAAAAGAAGCTAATTTAGTTTTACTAACTCCACAAGTTAAATGAAGAAGATAAAGTAAAAGAAGCTACTCAAGCTAAAGTAGAAGTAATCGGTGTAGAAAAGTTACGAAAAACAACGATGCTATGCAGTATTAGAATTTGCAGAAAAATTATTAAAATAATGAACGAAGATTTAAAAATATATGCTTTTGTAAATGATTTCAAATGTCGGTATGCAAAATCAAACTATTTACGCAATAAAATTTGCAGAAGGTAACTATGATAAAAGCCCACTCTTTAATAGAAGAAGGAAAAAGACTTTTATCTAAAAGGGCATAAAGGTTCATAGTGAACTTATAACAAAATGGCAAGGGAAGATGTAGAAATAAAGTTCTACTTTTGCACGCAGTGAAGATCAACTTATGGCAAGCGAAACATTCAGAATACTTTCGGAAGAATTTATTGATTTATATAAAAATTAGATGAAAGTAGAAAAATAAACTCTAAGATATTCTTAGAGTTTTTATTTTATAAAACTTGGCTCTTTTGCGTTATTTAATATAGGTATTAAATACATAAAAATTATTTATATAATACTAAAAGTAAAATGCTAAAATAAAATTATAGAAAAATAAAAATTTATAATAATCTGTTTACTACTATGTTATTCTTAAATATTTCTCTCTTCACTTAACGTTTTTAATCATTTTGTGTTTTATATCGGAACTCATGATACACCCTAAAATCCCTATTACCAAAGTTACAAAACCAAAGATGTATTCTTTTTAATATATAGTTTGTTTACTCTACTAATACTATGTAAAGCGAAAATAGAAGATACATAAGGTTATGTAAGTTAAAACGTTTATTCGTTTTTCCAAGTATTGTATAAATACTTTAACCCAAATCCTGTGCTAGCTAGTATAATTGTTCCGATAGCTATATATAATTTTCTTCTGCACTAAATAACATACCAAAGCCAGATATAATTAACACTGAATAAATTATTAAGAAAAATTTTTCCATACCCTACTCCTTATTTTTATACTCTCTAAGTGAGAAAATTAAGTTGCACACGAACCCTACTGCTCCAAATATTAAAAAGAAATATCCCTTTTAAATGATTAGGATCGTTTATCATTTTATATGACCCCTCAATTACAAGTATCAAAAATAATATAAAAATATATAATCTTGCACACTAAATAGTTTTTCTTTTTCATAGCTATTCTCCTTTTTGTTTTGTATTCTTCTATCGCACGTTTAGCAAGAAGGTCAACTTCTTCGTTTAATGCTACTCCACTATGTGCTTTTACTTTTTAAAATTTATTTTCACATACTTCATAACTTCTTTTTGCATAGTTTGCATAGCTTTTTGTATAATCGTTGTTTGCTCTAAATTTCCCTGTTGCCCATTTTTCTATACCTTCTAGGTCATAATAGTTATCTCATCTATATTGTTATCTAGTGCATACTGCATTACATACTTGCTAGCTTCTAACTCACCTGCTATGTTCCAATATTTCGCTGCTTTTTATTTTTGAAGCAATTTTTATAATTTTTCTCCGTTATTTACTATTATAATACCTGAACCATATATCTCATAATCTCTATCATAACTACCATCTATATATGCATAGTGTTTAAATTCTCATCTTCTAGCTTAACACTATCTTTATGTATCATATAGTATCTTCTTTTGTATCATCTAGTAAATAACTTTTCGCTTCTTCAACATTTTTAAAAACTTTTTATACTTTGCACCCTTTGTACCCTTTTAACTTGCTTCTCACACTCTTCCCACGTTAAAAATACCAGTAGCACGCCCTACCTTAACTGCATAAAAATTTCACTATATAAAATTTCTCCTTAGACTATTTAATTATATTATAAATGTTTTTTTATCAATCATCTATAATAATATAGAATATGCTATAATATAAGTTAGTGTATCTTATTTAAGGAGTATGTAATGAAAAATCATTTGAATAAATTGCTGTACTTAATTTTTATTTTTATTATGTACGCTTTTTACCTATTTTTGTTTATTTTATGGCAAACAAAACAACACTTATTATTACAACGCTTTTAATATTTTTACCATTAGCTAGTTACTAGTCATCATTTAGATTCTCATATACTAACGAAGATTTTAGTTATATCTTCTCACTTGCTATTGGCGTATCATACTTTATAACGTGCATAATTCTTCTTAATTTCCACATTGTAATTTATGATTTACTATACATCTTCCTTAGCTTATGCGGACAAGGTTGTGGATTTTTAGCGTGTGTAAAATTTTTAAAAATAAATAAAACACTAGAAATAAAGAGAGTCTAGTGTTTTTATTATCTAAAAGCTATTATGTTAGTAAAAAATACTAACTTAAAAATATTCAGCGAGATTTTAAAAATTATTTTAATATATATATAATAAAATATAAAAATCATAAAAATTTATAGTAATGTATTTAAGGAAAAAGTTGAGATTATAAGCTCAACTTTTAGACGAATATAGAGTAACTTATATACTTTTTAAAGCGAAGATTTAAAAAGTTCATTAAGTTACTCTTAATACTAAAAAAATATTTAATAAATATTTTTATAGGCAATCAATTTTAAAAGTAGCTTATCTACTTTTAAAATTATTTATAGACGTCCTACATTACTATAAATTTTTTATGATTTAATATTTCGCTTTTTATTTTTAAAAATTATTTTTACTTACCACATCTTAAACTAATCTTACGCTTCCCAATAGATAACTGTTATCAATTACTTACCCCTTTTGTCCTTTTCTGCTCTTTTTACTTTTTAAATTTCTATTTCGTTTTTATAAATTATCTTTTTACTAATTTATTACTATTTAATATTTTACGATTTATAAAAATAAATTTTTATTATATTAAATTTTATTAGAAAGATTTTAAATAGTAACAAAAACTTTCTACACAAGCATGATAGTTATATAATTAAAGTACAATTTATTTTTAAGGAGATTAAAAATGGAAAAATATGATTTTACTTGTCGTAGGTTTTGGGAAAGCAGGAAAAACTTTAGCTAAAAAGAGCTAGTAAAGAAAAATAAAAAGTTGCAGTTGTTGAAGAAGATAAAAATGTATGGTGGAACTTGTATAAACATAGGGTTGTATTCCTACAAAAACTTTAATAACTGAAGCATTCAATGGTAAAAAGCTATGATGATGCGAAAAAAGACGCGATACTGTCGTTAATAAATTAAATCAAAAACTTTGCTATGCTTAATGATGATGAAAAATATTACTTTATACACTGCAAGTGCAAAAATTTGTTAGTAACAAAGTTGTTGAAATAACTTTGATGATGGTAGTAAAAGAGCTTACTGCCGATACAGTTATCATAAACACTGGAGCAAAAAAATAATACTCTTAACATAAAAGGTTTTAACTACATCTAAAAATGTATTTGATAGTACAGAACTTCAAACACTTAACACGCTACCTAAAAACTTGGTATCTTAGGTGGTGGAAACACTCGGTCTTGAATTTGCTTCTTTTATATTCTAAACTTGGAGTTGAAGTTACAATCATTGACTTTTTCTGATATGATTTTACGTCGTGAAGATGAAGACGTTGCTCTTTTAGCAAAAAGAATATTTAGAAGAGATGGGAGTTACTTTTAAATTTAACACTGCAACTAAAGAGATAAAAATACTTTGATGATAAAGTTGTTGTTGTTACTAATAACGGCGAATTAGTTTTTGACGCATTACTACACGCAACTGGTCGTCGTGCTAACACGGAAAAATTTAGGATTAGAAAACACTAATCTTAATCTTAGAGAAAATAGTAGCATTATAGTTAACGAATATTTGGAAACTAATGTTCCTGGTGTTTTTTGCAGTAGGAGATGTTAGAGACGATCTTCAATTCACTTACACATCTTTAGATGATTATCGCATAGTTAGTGATTATTTATCTGGTAAAAAGTTATAACACTACGCTAAGACAAAACGTACCCTTACACAGTATTTATAACACCAGCCTTATCACGAGTAGGACTTAATGAAAAAGAAGCAAAAGAAAAATATAATAATATAGTAGTTAATAAACTTTTAGTTAGCAATATGCCACGTGGTGCTGTTAATAACGATCCAAAAGGATTATTTAAAGTTATCGTTGATAAAAGATACTAACTCAATACTAGGTGCTACACTATTTAGTAAAAACTCTGAAGAAATTATCAATTTAATAAAAATGGCAATGGACAACAACATTCCATATACTTACATTAAAAATCAAATATTTACACATCCAACGATGGCTGAAAACTTAAACGACGTTTTTTTAACTTAGGATGCAAAAACACCTAAGAGCATTAAATTCTCTTAGGTGTATTAAAATAATTTTTATTCCTATCTTCTATAATATTTTTTAAAAGCAAGAAAAAGTTTTTCTTCTCTAACTTCTTTTAAAGACTTTTTAGTGTTTTTGGTAAAAGTGTTTCTTGTCTATTAAACCAAATAATTTTTATATCTGCTTTGTTACACCCTAAAACGTCACTGGTAGGCGTATCCCCTACAAAAAGTATCTCTTCTTTTTACTTTTTAACTTATCTTTAGCGTAGTTAAATATTTCAACACTAGGTTTATCATACCTATCGCACAAGATATAAAAACATTTTCTTCTTTTATCCATCTACTTAGCCCAAGAGTTTTTATTTTTCTTTTTGATATTTTTCTTTACCGTTTGTCATTAGAGCTAGCGTTATTTTCTTAGAAGATAAATAGTCTAGTAGTTTTACTATTTCGCTACTTAGTTTTTATGTTTTGTTGTTCTTTTTGTATTCTTTTTGAAGAAGTAGACACTTCTCTTTTGTGACTTTTTACCCCTAATGAGTTAAATGCTTTTTCTATGCGATATATGTAGTAATCTTTCTTGCGTTATTTTTTCTCTTGCAAGCTTTTAATTTTTATCTCCGTAGTAGCGTGTTTTTAAAAAGTTTTTATATCTATTTTAGTATTAGATTTTTATATGCCTCTCAAAAACTTCTAGTTGATTATATAGCGTATCATCCAAATCAAAAATTATTACTTGCATATTATTTTTGTTATACTTTCTATTTTGCGTTTAATAATTTTTCTAAAGACTCTACTTCTACTTCTATTTGCTCTCCTACTTTACCTGCTGAGACGATTATTTTTCTACGTTTTCTACATTTTATATCTATTACTGTTTTAAAAATCATAGCAAATGGAGAACACCCTACACCTTTAACATACCCCGTTACTTTTGTTAAATCTTTTAGTGGTAACATCTCTAAACTTTTTACCCCAACTACTTTTTGCTAACTTTTTAAAGTCTATACTGTCCTCACACATAATGAGCTGCTACAAACACTCACCTCTACCATCTGTTGTTAGGATTGTTTTAAATACTTTGTTTGCGTCTTCTTCTATTAGTTTAGCTACGCCAACACCTGTCTTTTGGCCGCTTCATCTTTTGCGTGCAAGGTAAAGTGTTTATATTCTATTTTATTACTATCAAGTAGACGCATTGCATTTGTTTTTATTTCTTTTTCTTACTCATCTTGACTCCCCTCTACTGTTAAATAAGTATCTATAACTTCTTTCATTACTTTTACGTTATGTACTCTTACTATTTTTGCTCCCTTTCTTATAGCTTCAAGCGACAGTGTTGCACTTACTACATCTCTATCTTTTGGCAAGCTATCTCCTCCTAAGATTTCGTTTTGTTGTTCTTTTCTCACTTACTGCGTATAAAATATCACAATCTAATTCTTTTTAACTTCTAATGTAATTTCTATATTACTTCTAAAATCTTTTTCCAAAAGCCCATACCGGGATCAACAATAATATATCAACGCCTTTTTGTTAAACATATATTTACACTTTCCTTTAACCCTCGTAAACTTCTAAAATCTCCGTCCATAACTTACGCCCCGTTGTGCATTACAATAATTGGTGCGTTATGTTTTTGCTACTTCTGCCATATCATTTTTCCCTTTGCACCATAAACATCGTTTATAATATGCGCCCCTAGTGATAAAGCATAATCAGCTACTTCGCTTTTATAAGTATCATACTAAAAATAGTATCTGGAAATAATAAAACTGGTACAATTTTCTCTAAGCGATGAATTTCCGCTTCAGCTGATATTTTAACACTTCCTGGTCTTGTAGACTCTGCACCTATATCAATTATATCAGCACTCATCTAAAATCATTTTCTACTTGCCCTATAGCCTCTTTCTTATCATCTCCACCGTCAGAAAAAGAGTCTGGTGTAAAATTTAAAATACCCATTATTAAATACTTTTTACTAAAACTATACTTACTCCACGTTAATCATACTAATCACTTCCACATCTTTATAAATATATTTTTATTTTATACAAAAATATTTTTATGTTTGTTATTTTGCTTTTTAAAAATTTTAAGTTAAAATATTTTTATTGGAGGATTTTATGGATAAAGTTAAACTATATATAATTTCTTTTTACAAAGATAACAATATAAATTATACAGAAGTTGATAAATGTTTTTACAAACAGATTTAATAAACGTGTCATCACTTAGAAAAGTTAGAAGATAATTTACTTACTAATTTTGCTAAAGAACTTGTTTATGAAGAGTTACTTATTAGTGAATCGTATAAAATTGAGCGTACTGGTATGAAGCTAGGTCTTCATAGAATGAAAAATAAAAATACTCTCTTCTCCCGAAAAAGATTTAAAAAGTAATCTCAGTATCGCAGGAACAAACGGTAAAGGCTCTGTATCACCTTACCTAAAAGACGCTTTAAAAACAAATACAAAGTCGAGTTTTCTACTCAAGCCCCGGTCTTGTTAGCTTTAACGATCGTATTCGTATAGTGATGAGTTTATACCTTATAGCAAAAATGTATAACCTTTTAATCTTGTAAAAAGCACTTGGCAAAACAGCGATAGATACCGACGGAGAAAATATCGTTTTGAAATCTTAATAGCAGTTGCCCTTCTTTACTTCAAAAGAAAAAACTGATTTTTGTAATTATGGAAGTAGGACTTGGGGCAGATACGACGCAAGTAATATTTTTCTGATGAAAGATTTTGTCTATAATAACAAAAGTATCCTTGACCATACGCATGGCTATTTTTGGGAGATACGTTAGAGAAGATTGCATTTGAGAAAGCTGAATTATACAAAAGATGATATACGTAATACATATATGCAAAATACAAAAGCATATAATGTAATTAAAAATGTTTGTAGAGATGCAAAACTAACGACGCTAGATATAAAAAGATATTAAGATGAGAAAAATATCACTTAGAAAAATCATCTTCTCCTATAAAAACTACTCTTATGTGAAAAATAAAAATGATAGGCGAACATCAAATATATAACGCAAGTCTAGCCCTTTTTAGCACTTAGTGATATGTTAGATAGAAAGATAATTTGATAGATAATAAAACCATTTTAGAAAGTTTTAAAACCTAGTTGGGCAGGTAGACTAGAGTGGCTAAGAGAAATATTTTACTAGACGGAGCCCACAACAAAGACGAGTATGGCAGGTCTAGTTAATTACCTAGCAAAAATAAAAATTTAAAAATACTAATAGGTATCTTAGAGATAAAGACTACAAAGAAATGATAACACTCCTTGAAACACTTTGTGCAAAAATTTTTATATAACTAAGTAACCTATTGACATAAAAAACTCATCAATAGAAAACATAAAACAAAGTTTTTCAAAAGAAGTAAAAACTTTTGACAACTATAAAGTAGCTCTCACTGCTATATTTTAGAAGAGTTAAAAAGAAGATGATCCCCTTGTAATAAGCGGTTCTCTATACTTAGTAGTAGAAGTTAGAAAATTTTATTAGAGAATAAAAAGTAAAAGTATTAAGTTAAGAGTTGAATATTATACATTTTAATACTAGATAAAAAGTAAAATTACTTTATAGAAAATAAAAAGGTACTCTTTAAAAGTGCCTTTTAAAATGTATTATGCTTTGTTTCTTGAACCGAAGATATCAATTTTTCGTGAACCATAGCTTTTAATAGCTTCATATCCTGGGTTAGATAATTTTCTTGGGTCAAATCCTTTTGATTTAAGGTCGCCGTCTGCTAAGATATATTCTCTAGTTGCCGCTGCGAAAAGCTAATTGACATTCTGTGTTAACATTAACTTTTGCTACCCCTAGTGAGATTGCTTTTTGGATTTGTTCAGTTTGGGATACCACTTCCACCGTGTAGTACAAGAGGAATTCCACCAGTTTACATTAGAGATATTTTCTAATGTTTCAAAAGCTAAGTCCTGCCCAGTTTTCTGGATATTTACCGTGAATGTTTCCGATACCTGCTGCTGAAGTCAATTCCTAAGTCAGCCATAGCTTTTACATTCAGCTGGATCAGCTAATTCTCCTGCTCCTGATTACTCCGTCTTCTTCTCCACCGATTGATCCTACCTACACTCAATTGATAAACCTTTTTGTGAGCTCAGTGCGATCATTTCTTTAGATTTTTCAACATTTTTCTTCAAATGGATAATGTGATCCATCAAACATTACAGAACTAAAATCCTGCTTCAATAGCTTTTGTGTTCTTCAGTAAGAACTGTGGTCTCAAATGTAGGCAACTGGTACAGTAATTTTCATCTCTTCTACCATAGCTTCTACTACAGCTGCATGTTTGAATCCTGTCATCTATTTAACTAGCACCTTCACTAACACCTAAGATAACTGGACTTTTAGCTTCCTCATGCTGATAAAATAGCTGTCCATTCTAAATTATTGATGTTAAAATGTCCTACTGCGTAACCTTCTTTTCTTGCTTTTACAAGCATATCTTTTTGCTGGTACTAAAACCATTTTAAATTCCTCCTTGCGTTAACATAATTATATAATACTACATTTTGAGATAAACACCTTTTATAAAAAGTTAAAAATAATCTTCTTTAAAAACTCTTTTCTATTTAATATTTTATTATTAAAAATTTTTACTCTAAATCAATAGGTAAAAGTTAAATAGTGTTTTTAAAATATTAGTATTTACCTTTTATAAATATTTTATAAGATTATTAAAAAGGGCATGTTTATGATAATTTTATTCAAACACTTTTTACTGTTTTTAAATAGTGTTTGACAAAATATATTTAATAAAATAATTTTACTTTCCTTAAAATGTTTTAAATAATAAATTATCTTAACTGCTATTATTTAACTAGCTAAAAGTATTTAAGTTATGTTATAATGTTAGCGTATGCTAAGAATAGAAAAATTTTAGGAAGGATATATTATGACAGAAGAAATAAATTTATCAACTGAAGATTTGAACGATCAAATGCTAGTTCGTCTGAAAAATGGAAAAGCATTCGTAAAAATGGTCTTGATCCTTTTGGTAGTAAGTTTACAAGAACACATTTATCTAATGAACTTCACGATGAGTTTGAGAATTTTACTAAGAAGAACTTGAAGATATTGAAGTAGTAATCGCTGGTCGTATTATGACAAAACGCGAAAAGGTAAAGCAGGTTTTGCCCACGTTCAAGATTTAGGTGGTCAAATACAAATTCTATGTTAGAGAAGATAGAGTTAAAGAGTCTTATGAATATTTTAAAATGGTTGACCTTGGGATATAGTTGGCGTTCGTGGTGTTTTATTTAAAACAAATGTTGCGTGAGCTTACTATAAGCAAACTCTTTTGAAATTTTAACAAAATCACTACGTCCACTGCCTGATAAGTCTCACACGGGCTTAAAAGATGTTGAAGAGCGTTACAGAAGAAGACACGTTGACCTTATTATGAATAAAGATAGTCGTGATACTTTTTATTGTACGTTCTAAAAATTATAGTAGAACTTATGCGTCGTTACCTAAATGAACGTGGCTATTTGAAGTTGGAAACCCCTATGATGCACTCTATTGCAGGTGGTGCTGCTGCTAAACCTTTTGTTACTCATCATAATGCACTTGATATGGAACTTTTTATGCGTATCGCTTTAGAACTTCCACTTAAACGTTTAATCGTTGGTGGTCTTGAGAAAGCCTTATGAAATAGGTCGTGCGTTCCGTAGCGAGGGGTGCCTACTCGTCACAATCCAGAGTTTACGATGATAGAACTGCAAGCATATATTGATTTCCAAGATTTCAATGAATCTAATAGAAGATATGGTTGCATATATTTGTAAAAGATATACGGTACAACAAAAATAACTTACGGCGAAGATGAAATTGACTTAACACCAAAATGGCGAAGAGTTCATATGGTTGATGCTATTAGAAGTTACGGGAATAGACTCTTTGGCAAGAGATGACTAACGAAGAAGCTCATAGGGTTGGCTAAAGAAAAGGTGTAGAAGTTAGAAGTGATATGAAAGTTGGGCATATCATAAACGAATTTTTGAAACTTTTGTTGAAGAAACGTTAGTTCAACCTACTTTCGTTTACGGCCACCCTGTTGAAGCATTCCACTTGCTAAAACAAACAAAGACGATAGTCGTTTACAGACAGATTTGAGCTGTTTATCGTCTGTCGTGAACACGCAAATGCATTTAGGAATTAAACGACCCTATTGACCAGACAAAGATTTTTAGCACAAGTTGAAGAAAAGATGCTGGAAACGATGAGATATACGAAAATGGACGAAGATTTTGTAGAAGCCTTGAATATGGTATGCCACCAACTGGTGGATTAGGTATAGAATAGATAGACTTGTAATAGTTGCCTAAACTCTCCATCAATTAGAGATGTATTACTATTCTTTATATGAAACATAAATAAAAATAATTCAATAAAACATTGAAAGTTTTTCTAATGTTTTTATTTATAAAATTTAAGCTCCTTTCATTTAGTATTGATACTCAATACATAAAAATTTATTTAAAAATATTTAAAGACGTAGCTTTTTATTACTTTTAAATTTTGTGCTTTTTACATTTTTATTTTCTAAATATTTTTACTTTTAATATTTTTCTTTCTTATTAAAATCTCACCTTAAAAGTATGTTATAATTATAAAGATTATGAATTAGTTAATAAGAAAGGAGGATATTAGTGTATAGAGATAGAAAACCAAAACGTGGTGAAAACAAAGTTATTGCATATCAAACACGACAGCTCTTTTCATAGATTGTGGAGTGATAATATTGTCTTAGAGGCTATGAGCAAGTTTTAATTTTTGAGCAAACAACTAATCACACAAGTTACTGAAAAGCGACGGCAGAGTTTTGGACAACAAGAGAAGTTGCTATTATATATTTTTCATAGCGAATGTTGGTTCAATATTATCTGTATGTTTAGAGAAGATAGCGCTACATATTATTGCAAATTTAAGCTAGTCCGTTTGTTTTTGATGCAGATGGTGTTAAGTATATTGATTATGATTTAGATATAAAAGCTTGGCCCAAAATGGTAATTATTTTTACTCAGATTGAAGATGAATATAATCAAAATAGAAAAATATAATTACAGTCTTCGTAGTGATAAAAATTTTTAAAATACAGTATTGATAAACTTCAAAAATGGATTGAAAAAGGCTACGGACCATTTTCTTCCGAATTTAGAGAAACGTGGTTAGAAAAATATAATATGATTAAATAGAGTGAGAATTATGCTAAAAAGGAACTTTTTAATATAATAAATAAAAATGATGATTTATCAAAAGATATTGCTGATAAGTTAAATAATTTTTAACAAAAAATAATATGTTACTTGATACCCTTACCCCAAATTATGTTTTTGTCATAGGTAGATGGAACAGTGATTTCTGCTTTTAAAAATATTCTAAAAATAATAAACAAAAACTAAATTTTTATCAATACATACGGGGCATTTAGGGTTTTTATACGGATTTTTAGCAAAGACTTTGATAAATTTTTAGAAAAATGCTTATATCTACTCCAAAAAGTTGAGGAGTATCCGCTTCTAAAGTAGAGGTGATGACGAAGTTGGTAGTTTAAAAATAAAGAGTATTGCTTGAAACGAGCTTTACTCTTACTAACCTCTACTGGCTCAACTTACGTTGCAAAAATTATAATTAACGGCGAGAGTTTTTGAGAGCTTCCGTGGTGACGGACTTTGTATAAGTACCCCAACAGGATCAACTGCTTACAACAAAAAGTTTAGGTGGAGCTGTTATTCATCCAAATATGGAAGTTTTCCAACCAGCAGAAATAGCAGCACTTAACAATATCGTATATAGAACCCTTGGCAACTCAATTATTTTATCAAAAGAAGAAACGCTAACTATAAAACCAAACAAGTGCAAGTTTCATAGAATAAATATAGACAACACGCACATAATTAGCGATTCTGTTTCTAAAAATAATTGTTGCCTTATCAAAAACAGAAAATAAAAATTTTTACGTTACAACGATGTTAGTTTTTTGGATGGTGGGTTAAGAGGTCGTTTATCGGTGAATAATATCGTCTTAACTCTTTACCCCAACCGAAAAAAATATTACTTAGAGATTTTTATTAAGTAAAACATTTCTAAAAACACTAACGCGAATAAAATTTGATAACGACGGTTCTATAAAGGTAAACGGTAAAGAAGAGAACGTACGTTTTATGCTAAATACTTCGACACGGTTCAAGTAACTCTCCCAAGTGAAAAGTTTTAGTGAAAACGTGCGTTTTATTTGTGGAAAAATAAAAATTTTATACGAAGATGATTTTTATCTTAATAGTAGAAAAGACTTGGGTTGACTATTCCTAGTAGGGATACAAGTTATAACTCTTTACTTGAGTACATTAACTTTATTTTAGAGATTATAATACAATACCGCATATAGTAACTAGATTAGATAAAAATATAACTGGCATCGTTTTAGTGGCAAAGCACAGGCATATTCATTCGCTACTTAGCAAAAACTAAAAATTGATAAATATTATCTAGCACTTGCGCACAGAAAAACACCTAATAAAAAGAAATAGTTGCTAATATAAAACGTGCTAATACTGAGTATTATAGAAAGATGCGTTGCAGAAGATGGCGACTATGCTAAAACTATTTTTAGAAACACTTTTTACGATGAAAAAGGATATTAGCCTTGTTAAACTACAACTAATAACTGGTCGCACACATCAAATTCGTGTTCATATGAAACATATCGGTAATTCTCTTAGGGGATACACTTGTGGTGGGAGGCCAAACTTATAGATAGACAAGCCCTGCACGCCTACAAAAACATAAAAATTTATTCATCCGATAACTAACGAAGAAATTTTTATAAAAAGTCCCTTGCCTTTGTGATATGAAAAACTAGTTCCAGATAATATACATTACTAACTAGTTAGTTTTATGTTTATAGTAATAAAAGAACTCAAAACATTTAGTGTAGTTTTTAAAAATTATTTTAATATAATACCAACATTAAATGACAAAGAGCCTAAATTTAAATAATTTTAAAAATATTTATAAATGTTTATTTACTTATACTTTTTAAAAATAAATTTATAAATCTCATCAAATAGCAAAATGTCAACATATTTATTATATACAAAAACAGGAAAGTCTAAAAGCGTATCTTTCCTGTTTTATTTATAAATCTATTATTCCGTAGTGAAATTTTATATATTTTTCTAGTGTGGCGAGTGAAAACCAAACTCTTCAAAAACTTTTTGTCTCTAAAATGTGCTTTAAGTACTATCGTGCCACTCTTTTGCTTCTTCTACTAACTCTTTTGTTAGACTTTTATTCATGCTACTATTTTAATGAATTCAGATTTTCACTCTCTCCTATCTCGTGTGTAAACATCGGATCAAAGTATATCCCGTCAAAACTTTTGTCCTGACACTTTTTTCAAATATTTTAAACTATCTTCATTTATACAAACCACACTCTCCATAGCACAATTCTAGCTTTAGCGTCATTTGTTTTGATAATTTTTAAGACTGTTACTTATTATAAAATGAATTGTTTTACTACTTTTCACACTCCAACAACTTTTTCCCCGCATAACTTAGAACAATACTATCTCTTGCACGCCCTAACGTTCCGTCAAAAACACTTTTTGCAATCACTAAAAATATTTACTAAAATATCGTCATCGTTTTAACTCTAAACATCGCTGTGTCTGGATGAAAAATAATTTTAAATCCTCTTCATAATAAACGTACTCATCTTTTATAAACTACCAAAAGTTTTTATATTTTTAATAAGGTGTCTAACCGTCTCTTTTTCTAAAATAAACTGACTTCCAAAATACTCTGCGACTTTTTCGCACTGTTTATTAAATTCTCATCTTCTTTTACGTTTGTTGTTACTATCATAATTATAAATACCTTTCTCTACTAACTACCATATCAACACACTTGTCGTGACTCTTCTTTTGGCAAACTATCTGAAATAAGTTTTAAAAACATACACCAATACTCTTTTTATAAGAATTTTTGCAAAAACTTATCATAATAGCCCCCACCGTACCCAAGACGTACACCCTGTAAAAAGAGATACCAGGAGTTATAACAACATCAATCTCCCTGTGTAATATTCGTTAAAGATAGGCTCTAAAATACCAAAACTACTCTTTTTTAAATTATCTAAAGACGTTATACGAACAAGTTTCATATCCGATGATACAATCTTTGGAACATAAATTTCTTTTGTTTTTAAATGTTTTTCAATAAAATCTTTAGTTGCAACTTCATCACCAAAAGATATATAAACAAAAACACTTTTAGCATTTTTAAAAACATCTAAACTCTCTATCCTCTCAAAAATAGATGCCTCTTTTCTAAAATCTTTATCAAGTGCACTACGAATAGTTAAAAATCTTAAAACTATCATACTTCATACAAAACCCCCACTTTTTATTTATATACCCTATACCACTAAATACACTAAATAAAAACTTTAACATTAAAAATTATAAGGCTCTTTATCATTTAGTGTTGTTATATAAAATTATAAAAATTATTTATATAATACTAAAAAGTAAAATATTTTAGAAAAATTAAGACCTCAGGCTTACTTTTTAGCTGGAAAATCCTTTTTGAAAAGTTTTTGTACTTTTTTAAAAAGATTTGAAAGCAGTCTTTTTACTTTAGTATTATATTAAAATAATTTTTATTACCTACACTAAATAATTTTATGCCAATTATAATCTTAAATATAAAATAAAATTTATTACAAAAACAAAAACCTACTCCTAAGAGTAGGCTTTAGCTCTAAATTAACGTACTTCACGGATACGAGCAGCTTTTACCACGTAGGTTACGTAAGTAGTAAAGTTTTAGCACGTCTAACGCGTCCTTTACGTACAACTTCAATTCTTTCAACTTTAGGTGTGTGTAGTGGGAAAGTTCTCTCAACCCCAACACCATTTGAAATTTTACGAACTGTATAAGTAGCAGAGATTCCACCACCACGGCGTTTAATAACGATACCTTCAAATTGTTGGATACGTTCACGTCCACCTTCAATAATACGAACGTGTACACGCACAGTGTCTCCTGCTTTGAACTCAGGAATATCAGTTCTTAATTGTGATTTTGTTATCTGTCTCGATAAGTTTACTCATTTTTCTCCTTCTTTTTACAAAAATGCTCGTTATTGAATTTCTCTCAACAGAGGAACATCGTAATTAATGTTTAAACACATCTTTGAAATTATAACATTTTTTAAAAATCAATCAAGCTTTTTTAGATTTTTTAACATTATATCTAATTTATAAAATTTAAAACAAGATTAAAAATAAAATAACTATTTCAAAATTACAGCTAGCTAATGTATTAGCAAAGTTTTAATTATCTAAATACCTTTTTAGTTAAAAATATTCGGTGTAGGTTCAAAAATTATTTTAATATAATTCTTAAAAGTAAAGAAACTATTATAAATCTTTTTAAGTTATTCAATAATAGTGTAGAAGTCTATAACTAACCACCTTACACCCTTATCATCTCACACAACAATACAAACACTAACCTTTTCATAGTTCAATAACTTTTCACCAACTTAGTATCTATATAAAATACCAACTAAAGCTATATAACTTTAGTTGGTATTTATTTCTAGAAAAGTTTAAAGATTATTTTTCCTCTTCATCTTTTCTTCTACGTTTAGCTAATAACATAAACATTGCTAACACTCCTGCAAGTGAACCGTAAGTTGTTGCAGTTGTTGCTTCTCCTGTATCTGGTAGTTTTTAGCTACTTTTTTTACTTGGAGTGGCTTTTTCTACAACTCTTTCTTTCTCTAAGAAATCTTTTTGAACCGTCTGTATATGTTATAGTAACATTTCCTTTATTATCTACATCTATCTTAGTACCTTCTGGTAAATGTGGATTTGCTTCTTTATTTTTTTCTAATTACTTCTTCTTTTTCATTAGGTGTTAAGTTATTTGGATCAGTTACTTTTGTCTCAACTGGTCGTTAATTTCTGTTTTATCTGCAATTGTTGGAATGTATTCTTCTCGTCATCAATTGCCGAGCTACCTTTTTATAAACGTATGTTAAGTCTTTTACCTGGAATTACTTTTTATCATTATCTGGATATGTAATTGTTGCTTCTCCATTATCAGCTACTGTAATAGTAGTTCCCTGATGGTAAGTTTGATTTGCTTCTTTTATTTTTCAATAACTTTTTGTTTTTCACGTCCATTTAAGTTTTTCAGGATCTAGTACTCCGACTTTTTCATCCGGAAGAATAATGTCTTTTTACTTTTTGGATTTGTATCATGTGCGTCGTCTATTCCGTCGCCATCGTCGTCATCATCGTCTCTGTCTATTGTTCCGTCTCCGTCTGTGTCTCTTTGTACTTTTTACTACTACGTTTACGTTTACGTTTGTGTCTCCTGTATGGCTTTACTACTACTGGAATTGTTACGTTTTTGTTCTTCATCGTTGTTTGTCCATGTTACGTTTGGTCTTCCTGTTAGGTTTCCGTTTGCGTCTACGTTTAATCCGTTTGTCTCTGTCCCTGTTATTGTTGCGTTATTTTTATTTGGAGTTACTACTGTTACTGGTGTAACTGCTTTTTCTCCGGTACAGAGTTTGGAGTTGTTACTGTAGCATCTAGTGGTACTTCTACTACAATAGTAAATGTCTTTTTCTGTAACTTTTTCCTGCGTTATCTTCTGCTTTTACTTTTTACAGTATATGTTCCTGATGTTGTTGGTGTTCCTTGATTTTACCATTAACAAACTCTAATCCTGGAGGTAGGTCTGTTACTGTTGGTCCTAATTTAAGTCCTGAACCACCTTCATCACTTGCTGTAATTCCTGTTAATGGAGCTATTTGTTTTATTTTTGGATATATGTTTGATTAGCTGGAACAGTCACTGTTGGTGGTGTTGTATCTCTTGTTACCTTCTTAGTTTTTATTCCCAGTTCCTTTATCCGACTCTACATTATTTTGAGTAGACGTTGCTGTAATTATTTCGTTCTCTTCTAATGGACGAGTTGGTGTTATAGTAACCGATGTATTACCTGCAGTTATCGCACCAGTTCCTAATAATTCTCCGTCTTTACCATATTTTTAATAGTAGAGTTTGGCTCTCCAGTTACTGTAATAGCTGGCGTTAATCCTGCTTTACCAGTTAAGTCTGTATCTACCGTTGGAGCAAGTGGTTTAACTTCTACTGCTACATTAACATCTTCGCTTGAGTTATCAGCATAAGTTACAGTTACTACTGCTGTTTTTTTCTCCTGGAGTTGCTGTAGATACATTAGTTTTAACTACTTTTTCTTGCGTCGTTTGGTACGTTTGTTACTGCATTAGTAATTGCGCTATCTTCTAACGTACTTCCTACAGTAGTTGTTACTTTTTGTAGCTGTTGGATTTGTTGTATCTGCGTCATTAGCAACAACTTCTACTACAATAGTAAATGTCTTTTTCTGTAACTTTTTCCTGCGTTATCTTCTGCTTTTACTTTTTACAGTATATGTTCCTGATGTTGTTGGTGTTCCTTGGATTTTACCATTAACAAACTCTAATCCTGGAGGTAGGTCTGTTACTGTTGGTCCTAATTTAAGTCCTGAACCACCTTCATCACTTGCTGTAATTCCTGTTAATGGAGCTATTTGTTTATTTTGGATATATGTTTGATTAGCTGGAACAGTCACTGTTGGTGGTGTTGTATCTCTTGTTACCTTCTTAGTTTTTATTCCCAGTTCCTTTATCCGACTCTACATTATTTTTGAGTAGACGTTGCTGTAATTATTTCGTTCTCTTCTAATGGACGAGTTGGTGTTATAGTAACCGATGTATTACCTGCAGTTATCGCACCAGTTCCTAATAATTCTCCGTCTTTACCATATTTTTAATAGTAGAGTTTGGCTCTCCAGTTACTGTAATAGCTGGCGTTAATCCTGCTTTTACCAGTTAAGTCTGTATCTACCGTTGGAGCAAGTGGTTTAACTTCTACTGCTACATTAACATCTTCGCTTGAGTTATCAGCATAAGTTACAGTTACTACTGCTGTTTTTTTCTCCTGGAGTTGCTGTAGATACATTAGTTTTTAACTACTTTTTCTTGCGTCGTTTGGTACGTTTGTTACTGCATTAGTAATTGCGCTATCTTCTAACGTACTTCCTACAGTAGTTGTTACTTTTGTAGCTGTTGGATTTGTTGTATCTGCGTCATTAGCAACAACTTCTACTGCTACATTAACCGTCTCAGATGAATTATCGCTATAAGTTAGTTTTACTGCTACTGGTGTTTTTTCTCCAACTGTTGAAGTATCTGGTGATTTGACCAATTACTGTTAAAATTGTTCCTGCTGGGTATGCAGTTACTTTGTCTTTAATATTAGCTTCTGTAATAGTTGTTCCACGGTGCACTGTCAGTTTTGAAGTTTGTGGATTGTTTATATCTGCGGCACTTTGTTCAGGAATTTGTTGACTTACCTCGTCACTAGTCATTTTGTGGTTATAGTTTCCAGCGATAACTTTAACAGTTGTACCACGTTTCCCTGCTACTCTAATTCCATCAGTAACCGTAATGTTGGGGTCAGTTGATACCCAAACATTACTTACTTTTTATTATAGTTTTTACTTATCTGTTAGTTGCCGTATAAGAAATCTCTAAACTAGTTGTTTCTCGACTATTTTTCTGCAGGTGTTGTTGTAAATGCTTCTTTAGGCGTTACTATAACCTTATCACCGTTAAGAGATAACTCTGGCTCTGCTGGTTTTAAATACCATAGGGTACTGTAAACCACGAGAAAGAGTTCTTCTTTTGACTTTCTGTAAGAGTTAAATGAAAAGCATAAGTAAATACTTCTAGCGTGCATAGCATTGCTTATAGTTGTTGAAAACTTAAATTCTCCGTTAAACTGAGAACCATTCATTTTCGCTAGACCACCTGGGGTTAGTAGTTGAAATCTGTAAATTGTAGATTTTTGTATATATTTAAAAATATGGATCATTTACTAGCGTTCCTCTTAATCCATTATCATCCATACCATCAAACATATTGTTATATGTTCTTTTTACTAAAGTTCCCTCGGAGAACCTGAAATATTACTACCCCTAGAACTACTTGATACTTCGCTAATATTATTATAATAAATTGTATGTGGTTTAGGTATTGGCCCTAGCTTTCTAATTATATTTGCATGCCCGGTAAAACTTGTAATAGTGTGCCCTTCTGAGTATAGTAAACCAAAAACCACGGATTTTGGTGATTTTGAGTATCCCCTTTAAAATATCTAACCGTCCAATCATAAGTACCCAGTAGCTCATTGAAAACTACAGATTCACTTATAACGGTATTAGGGTTGCTTGTTTGTGGATAATTATAATGCTGCATCATGAGAGCTATCTTCTGCATAAGCTACATTATTATCCCCAAAAAGTTGCTATCATAAAAAGATGCAGAGCCTGCTAAAACAAAAATGCAGCAATAAGAACTGACGCAGCCCCTTGTTTTAAACTTCTTTTATAGCATAAACCTGATGCTTATCTCCTTCTTTAAACTTACGAGATAAAAATATTATTCTTTCCTATCATAATACCTCCATTATTTGTTATTTAAAAATTATAATTATTTTTATTCATATTATCTTATATACTTATCTTTTAGGTTAATCTTTTCAAAAATTTACTCAATTTTTATTTGATAAAATTTTTAAAAAAGTTGATTAAGTTATATAAAAGTAAATTGTATTATACTAGATTTAAACTACTATTGCAAGCAATTTCATGCAAATTAAATAGAAAGCAGATGACGCTAACAATCGCTAACAAATAGCTGATAGTTAACATTTTTAAATAAAAATAATTTTTGTCTATGAAAAATATATTTAAAAGAAAAATTACAAAAAGAAAATTCTTAAAAACAAAAATTCATTAACAAAATTTTTAAAAATAAAAATTCTAACATAAAAACTTTTATACAAATCACTAGAATTTTTTTATATTTTATTTGTAATTTTAAAATTACAAACAAAAATATAATTTACTTTTTAACTGTTATAATATTTTTGACTCTTCATCACTTAGCGTTGATATTAAATACTTTTTAGTTATAAAGCTCAAATTTTAGTCCAAACACAAGAGTAAACTATAAACTTTAAAGAGAAAATTTAAAAGTTCATCACTTTTTCTTAATGCTAAATAACAAAAATTATTTATGTAATATTAAAAAGTAAAATTATAAATTATAAAAATTTTTTAAAAATTTATAATTATCCATTTACTTATACGTTATATTAAAAACAATTTTATTTTCTTTATTACTTTTAGAAGAAAAAGAAGCATAAGTGCTTCTTCTTATCATTTATCTCTTGCCTGGCAACGTTCTACACTCGCAGGGCGTAAGCCCAACTACCTTGACGCTAAAGAGCTTAACTTCTGTGTTCGGCATGGGTACAGGTGTGTCCTCTTTGCTATCGCCACCAGACGAAAAACTTCACATATTATATCACAATCTCTACTTATTTTTAAAGAACTTTCTCTACACTTGATTAAGTCCCTCGACCCTATTAGTTTTAGTCAGCTGAATGTGCTGCCACACTTACACCCTCAACCCTATTCTCCTTGTCGTCTTCAAGGGGTCTTACCTTACGTGGGAAAATCTCATCTTGAGGGGGCTTCATGCTTAGATGCTTTCAGCCTTATCCCGTCCGTATTTAGCTACCCAGCCATGCCACTGGCGTGACAACTGGTACACCATTGATACGTCCATCCCGGTCCTCTCGTACTAAGGACAGCTCCTCTCAAATTTCCTACGCCCACGACGGATAGGGACCGAACTGTCTCACGACGTTCTGAACCCAGCTCGCGTACCGCTTTAATGGGCGAACAGCCCAACCCTTGGGACCGACTACAGCCCCAGGATGCGATGAGCTGACTATCGAGGTGCCAAACCTCCCTGTCGATGTGGGACTCTTGGGGAGATAAGCCTGTTATCCCCAGGGTAGCTTTTTATCCGTTGAGCGATGGCCCTTCCATGCGGAACCACCGGATCACTAAGTCCTGCTTTCGCACCTGCCTCGAGTTGTCTCTCTCACAGTCAAGCTCCCCTTGTGCCTTTTACACTCTGCAAATGATTTCCAACCATTCTGAGGGAACCTTTGAACGCCTCCGTTACTTTTTGGGAGGCGACCGCCCCAGTCAAACTGCCCACCTGACACTGTCTCCCGGTCTTCTACACCGTGGGTTAGAATTTCAATACAGCAAGGGTAGTATCCCAACATCGCCTCCTTATACACTGGCGTGCATAATTCCCTAGGCTCCTACCCATCCTGTACATACTGCATCAAAATTCAATATCAAGCTACAGTAAAGCTCCATGGGGTCTTTCCGTCCTGTCGCGGGTAACCTGCATCTTCACAGGTACTATGATTTCACCGAGTCCATCGTTGAGACAGTGCCCAAATCGTTACGCCTTTCGTGCGGGTCTGGAACTTACCCGACAAGGAATTTCGCTACCTTAGGACTGTTATAGTTACGGCTGCCGTTTACTGGGGCTTCAATTCATACCTTCGCATTACTGCTAAGCACCCTCTTAACCTTCCAGCACCGGGCAGGCGTCAGCCCCCTATACTTCACCTTTCGGTTTTGCAGAGACCTGTGTTTTTGATAAACAGTCGCTTTGGGCCTATTCACTGCTGGCCTACTCTCGTAGGCACCCCCTTCTCCCGAAGTTATGAGGGTCATTTTTGCCGAGTTCCTTAACGATGGTTCTCTCGCTCACCTTAGAATCTCTCTTCCCAACTACCTGTGTCGGTTTGCGGTACGGGCACCTCTTATCCGATAGCGGCTTTTTCTTGAGAGTTTGGCTTCATTGTCTTCGCTACTATATTTCTGCCCCCATCACGTTTCAGTCTCTTCAACAAGCGGTTTTTCCTACTTATCAACCTTTACGCTTAGACGCCCTATTCCATCAGGGCGATCAATTAGCCTCCTCTGTCCCCACTTCTCTCTATTGATATTCGGTGGTACAGGAATTTCTACCTGTTGTCCATCGGCTTCTCCTGTCGGATTCACTTTTAGGTCCCGACTTACCCAGAGCGGACGAGCCTCCTCTGGAAACCTTAGTCTTTCGGTGGATAGGATTCTCACCCTATCTTTCGCTACTCACACCGGCATTCTCACTCTAACCTCCACCTCACCTCCCAGTTCGGCTTCTTTTGATGTTAGAACGCTCTCCTACCATATAACATTAGTTATATCCGCAGCTTCGGTTGTATGTTTAGCCCCGGTACATTTTCGGCGCGATGTCACTCGACCAGTGAGCTATTACGCACTCTTTAAATGGTGGCTGCTTCTAAGCCAACATCCTGGTTGTCTGTGCATCATCACATCCTTTTCCACTTAACATACAATTTGGGACCTTAGCTGGCGGTCTGGGCTGTTTCCCTTTTGACTACGAACCTTATCACCCGCAGTCTGACTCCTGCTTTATATTTATCTGGCATTCGGAGTTTGTCTGAATTCGGTAACCCGGGATGGGCCCCTAGTCCAAACAGTGCTCTACCTCCAGTAAACTTATAACGAGGCTAGCCCTAAAGCTATTTCGGAGAGAACCAGCTATTTCCAAGTCTGATTGAATTTCTCCGCTACCCACACCCTCATCCAAACACTTTTCAACGTGTCCTGGTTCGGTCCTCCATTCAGTGTTACCTAAACTTCAACCTGGACATGGGTAGATCACTTGGTTTCGGGTCTACCCATCATACTATTTCGCCCTATTAAGACTCGCTTTCGCTGCGGCTCCATGTTCTCCACTTAACCTTGCATGATAAAGTAACTCGCCGGTTCATTCTACAAAAGGCACGCCATCACACCTCTTTGGTGCTCTGACTACTTGTAAGCACACGGTTTCAGGTTCTTTTTCACCCTCCCGGGGTTCTTTTTCACCTTTCCCTCACGGTACTGGTTCACTATCGGTCACTAGGTAGTATTTAGCCCTTGCCAGATGGTCCTGGCTGATTCCGACGGAATTCCTCGTGTTCCGCCGTACTCAGGTGCTCTTTCTTGGTTCGTTAGTATTTCGTATACGGGACTTTCACCTTCTTTGGTTCTACTTCCCATTAGATTCTACTATACTTTCTTCTTCCAATTTGTTAAGAGTCTCTACAACCCCATATGCATGCATATAGGTTTGGGCTTCTTCCTTTTCGCCTCGCCGCTACTTAGGAAATCGATTTTTCTTTCTTTTTCCTGCAGGTACTTAGATGTTTCAGTTCTCTGCGTTACCTCGCTTTTTGCGTTCCACATCTTTACTTGTGGTGTTCCCCATCTCGATATCTCTGGATCTTTGCTTACTTACAGCTCCCCAAAGCGTTTCGTCGTTTGTCACGTCCTTCTTCGGCTCCTAGTGCCAAGGCATTCACCGTGCGCTCTTTTTCTACTTAATCGTGTGTAGCTTTCTTACGCTTTCGTTCTTCTTAAACTCTTTTTGTGAATAAGTTTTATTATTTACTACTTTTCTCGGTTTTTGTAAATCTTGTTTCTTTATAATATGTATTTAGTTTTCATTGTGCTTTGAGTGCTTGAACACCAAAACTAAACGAATTTAGCTAACGTTCTTCCTTTTTCCTTAGAAAGGAGAGTGATCCAGCCGCACCTTCCGATACGGCTACCTTGTTACGACTTCACCCCAATCATCTGTCCCACCGTGACCGGCTCCCTCCTTAAAGGTTAGGCCACCGTCTTCGGGTGTTACAAACTCTCGTGGTGTGACGGGCGGTGTGTACAAGACCCGGGAACGTATTCACCGCGACATTCTGATTCGCGATTACTAGCGATTCCAGCTTCATGTAGTCGAGTTGCAGACTACAATCCGAACTGAGAATAGTTTTGTGAGGTTTGCTTACTCTCGCAGCTTCGCTTCTCTTTTGTTCCTATCCATTGTAGCACGTGTGTAGCCCAGTCATAAGGCATGATGATTTTGACGTCATCCCCACCTTCCTCCAGTTTATCACTGGCAGTCTGTCTAGAGTCCCCATCTTACTGCTGGCAACTAGACATAGGGGTTGCGCTCGTTGCGGGACTTAACCCAACATCTCACGACACGAGCTGACGACAACCATGCACCACCTGTATCTGTGTCCAACCAAAGGTCAGAACAACACAATCTCTTGTGTCCTCACAGTATGTCAAGACTTGGTAAGGTTCTTCGCGTTGCTTCGAATTAAACCACATGCTCCACCGCTTGTGCGGGTCCCCGTCAATTCCTTTGAGTTTCAACCTTGCGGTCGTACTCCCCAGGCGGAGTGCTTATTGCGTTTGCTGCAGCACTGATCTCTTGTGAGACCAACACTTAGCACTCATCGTTTACGGCGTGGACTACCAGGGTATCTAATCCTGTTTGCTCCCCACGCTTTCGCGCCTCAGTGTCAGTTGCAGGCCAAGAAGCCGCCTTCGCCACTGGTGTTCCTCCCAATCTCTACGCATTTCACCGCCACACTAGGAATTCCACTTCTCTCTCGCACTCAAGTTTAACAGTTTCCAATGACCTTCCACGGTTGAGCCGTGGGCTTTCACATCAGACTTTCTAAACCACCTGCGCGCGCTTTTACGCCCAATAATTCCGGACAACGCTTGCCACCCTACGTATTACCGCGGCTGCTGGCACGTAGTTAGCCGTGGCTTTCTGGTTAGGTACCGTCTCTTTTATGTATAGTTACTACATAATCATTCTTTCCTAACAACAGAGCTTTACGAACCGAAATCCTTCTTCACTCACGCGGCGTTGCTCCGTCAGACTTTCGTCCATTGCGGAAGATTCCCTACTGCTGCCTCCCGTAGGAGTTTTGGGCCGTGTCTCAGTCCCAATGTGGCCGATCACCCTCTCAGGTCGGCTATGCATCGTCGCCTTGGTAGGCTTTTTTACCCCTACCAACTAGCTAATGCACCGCAAAGCCATCTTATAGTGTCAGCATGACCGACTTTTCAATTTCTTCTCATGCGAGATTCATCTTATCCGGTATTAGCTACAGTTTCCCGTAGTTGTCCCAGTCTATAAGGTAGGTTCTTTACGTGTTACTCACCCGTTCGCCGCTAAGTTCTTTAGTGCAAGCACCAAAAACCTCCGCTCGACTTGTGCATGTATTAGGCACGCCGCCAGCGTTCGTCCTGAGCCAGGATCAAACTCTCCAAATAAATTTGTTAGCTTGATTTAGCTCAATAAAAAGTTTTTTATAGTTTCTTTTTAAAACTGTCCTTGGAATTAACGTTGACTTAATTCGTTTTAGTTTTCAATGTTCAAGTGTTGCTTCTTTTTGGCAACTCCCTATATATTATCATTTACTTTTTTCTTGTCAATACTTTTTGAAAAACTTTTTATTTTTTTGTTTTTTTATTGTTTGAAATATTTTATTTTTCTATTTAGCTGATATATCTTTTAATGTTATTTTTGATTATGTTTTTATAGTGGAAATAAAAATTTATAGTAATCTTTTCTTATGAATAATTTAAAAAGTAGATTAACTACTTTTTAAATTATTCATCGTTAAAATTTGAGCTTTTTACCCTGAAATTTTTATTTAACTCATTATTATAAATTTTTATTTTTTTCTTTTTAATTATATTCATAAATATATATTTAATACTAATACTTAATAATGCATATACTTTTTATCTATAATTAAAAACACACTAATAGTTAGTGTGTTTTGGTTTTTATTTAATTATTTCTTCTAGCTCATTAACTACTATTTCAAATTCTTTTTCGTTTAGTGTTCGCATATCAAATATTATGCTGTTATCTTTTATTCTTGTTATGATAGGTATATCTACTTCTAACATTTTTTTCTCAAGCTCCGTTGCTTGATAATTTTTTGTGTATAAGTTCTACTGCTATACTTTCTAGTGAGCTTGCCGGATAACTTCCCCCACCCTACTTCTGCATAGCTTTCTGTTATTTTTATTTCAAAGTTTAGATTTTTCTTCTAATACTTGTTTTAAAGTCTTTTGCTTTTTAGTAGCTCTTTCTTTTGTGTAAGAAATCATTTTTAGTGTTGGTATTTCTTTTTAGGGGCTATTTTTCATCTAAATATAGTTTTTAACGTTGCTTCTAGTGTTGCTATTGTCATTTTATCTACACGAAGGGCACAGAGTTAGTTGATCATTTTTCTATGTATTCTTTTTCCCAACTATTATACCTGCTTGAGCACTTCCTAAAAGTTTATCACCACTAAATGTTACTACGTCTATACCACTGTCTAACACTTCTTTTTACTGTTGGTTCATGTGGCAAGCCATATTTTGTTAAATTTACTAGTTGCCCACTTCCCAAATCATTCATAGTTACAAGGTCATTTCTTTTTAGCAAGTAGAGATATTTCTTCATTTGTTACGTCTTTTGTAAATCCTAAAATTTTGTAGTTACTTGTATGAACTTTTTAAAAGAACACTTGTGTTTTCGTTTATTGCATTTTTTCATAGTCTTTTTAGGTGCGTTTTTGTTTGTTGTTCCTACTTCTACCATCACTCCGCCACTTAATTTTTATTATCTCTGGTATTCTAAACGCTCCACCTATCTCAACTAGTTCTCCGCGAGATACTACTATCTCTCCTGCGTTTGATAAGGTATTTAATGCAAGAAAAACTGCGGCTGCATTGTTATTTTACAACGAGTACATCTTCTGCTCCGGTTAGTATTATGTTTATTAGGTGTGTGTATCTACTTCCACGTCTTCTATATTAAATTCTAAATTTGTATAGTTAAAAGCGACACTAAGTAAATTTTCTTTTTACACTCTCACTTAATAAGCTACGTCCCTAAATTTGTATGTAAAATAGTTCCAGTTGCGTTTATTACTCTTTTTAGTGAATAACTGTCTTCTTTTTATTTTTCTCTACATTTTTTTAAAAATTTTTTCTAAAGTAGGTACTTCAAGAATTTCTTCATCTATTATTTTTTTGTTTTTATTTTTTTCTATTTCTTTTTATTACTTCTTTTTACTAGTGTTTCCGGATAAGAGTTTAAAAACTCTTTTACCTTATCTGTTAACAGTAGCGTATTTATTGCTGGAATTTTTGCTAATAAAGTTTTTGTCCATAATTTCTCCTAAAGATTTTTAGATATTTCTTTTTAATGCTTTTTATTGCATAGTCAATTTCTTCTTCTTCGTTCATACTAGAAAAAGAAAATCTTACTATGCCTTGCTCTTTTGTTCCAAGTGTTTCGTGCATAAGTGGTGCACAGTGACTCACTCTGCTCTTACGGCGATACCATATTCTTCTGCTAATACTTCGCTACGTCACTTGAAGGGGTTTGTTTAAAGTTTAATGCAACTGTTGCACACTTATCACGGTTAAAGTCTCCGTAAAAATATTATATTCTCATCTTCTTTTTAATGCATTATAAAATTTTTCTGCAAGGCGCACTTGTTTTGTTTTTAGGTTTTCTATACCTTTTTTCTATATAGTTTATTCCTTCTACCAAGCTAAGTATCCCCTGGGGTGTTAAGTGTTCCCGCTTCTAGTTTTGTTGGATAGGTATTTGTTGCTCTTTTGAAAAACTATCATACCACTTCCACCTACGTTATATCTTTTTATGTTTTCTTTTGCGTTAATACATATCCCACCTATGCCTTGAATACCAAACAAACTTTTATGCCCTGTAAAACATAAAAAAATCAATGCCTAACTCATCAACATCTATATCTATAACACCTGCTGTTTGTGCTGCATCAACAAGTAGCAAGATATTATGTTTTTACATATTTTTTGAAATTCTTTTTATGTCTACTATGTTTCCCGTTACGTTTGAGGCGTGAGTTAGGGCTATTAGACGTGTGTTTTTTAGAATATTTTCTTCTATTTTATCATAACAACTATACCATACTCATCACTAGGGTACTACGCTATACTCTACTGCGTGCGTTTTACTCATCTGATATATTGGTCTAAGAGTAGAGTTATGCTCCATAGATGTTGTGATAACGTGATCTCCTTTTTGTAAAAATACCTTTTATTACAATATTTAAACTCTGTTACGTTTTTGTAAAAATAAGTTTACTCTCATCTTTTAGACCAAAAAGTTTGCAGATCTTGCATTATATATTTCTAAAAAGCGTCTGTTGTTTCTTTTATAACTACCACGAGATGGATTAGCATACTTCTCGCTTGCTATAACGTCATAAACTTTTTGCAACTCTTTTGGTTTTTAAACTTGTTGCCCGTAGTCAAAGTAATACGTCTTTTTCCATATTTTTGTCTAGAAGATAACCTTCTTACTCCTATTTAAAATTACTTTTTTTATTTTCTTAAATATTATTTTTCGTTTAACACTCTATAATTTTCAACACGTTTTGTTAGCCCTGTTTTTGTCAATATACTCTAATATAGCCATCGTATATTTTTCTACTTGAGCCTGTCATATCACGAAACTCTGCTAACGTCATTTTATCGTTTCCTTTAAAATGCTCTTTTATTTTTTTCTATCGCTTCGTCAAAAACTTTTTATGCAAGACTATTTCACTCATCTAGTTTTGCAATACTATCATCTATTAGTGAGTTAAGTAACTCTAACGTATCTCCACGTGTTAGGTCTTTTATAGTTGGTGGTGTGAATTTATTTTTAAAAAGAAGATTTTCAATACGAGTTTTTATCTGCTAGTTGCATACTTGTATAGTTAACTTCAAAATTATTTTTAGCTATTAGTTAGAAACTAATTTTTATTTCTTTATTTTCTATATATAAATCTATTAGCTCTGCCATCTCTTTTTGTCTTAGCTTAAATTTTGTTTGAAGCTCTATTTTTTTAATTCCTGTTTTTAGTTTGAATTTATTGTGATAATCTTCTAACTCAGCTAAAACTTTATCAAGAGATTCTTTATATTTTTCTCATGGATAAAACCTGTTTTCGTTTTTATAAACTTTTTATTAGCTAAAAAGTTTTTCTAAGACACTAGCTACATTTTTCTTCTTTTTGTGTAAGTCTTCTGCTACTTTTGATAATTTAACTATGTAGTCTTCGTTTGCTAGTATGTAATTTAAAACTAAATCTTCTAAATCTCCTTTTGCTTGCATAGTTAGTGTATTTAAAATTTCTTCGTTAAATCTATTATGCTTTTTAGGTGACATATCTAAAATTACGCCACCACCAATAGTAAACATCGGTGAATATGTTCTTATTATAAATTTATCAAAGTTTTTTACAGCTATTTCTTCTTCTAGGCGAAGTTGTACAAAGCCTTCTTTATTTTTCTAATACTTCTACACCTAGTGGCACAACTCTAGCCATCACTTCACGCGTTCCGATATATACACGCACCCTATCCCATAGCTCTAACTTTGCTCTATCATCGTTTATTAGTTTTATTTTTGTATCAATCATATACGTTTTAGTTAGAGTGTTTGGAGAAGCTAAAGTATCTCCACGCATAACTTCGTCTGCTTTTTATATTCATCAAGTTTATCGCAGCACGTTGTCCGCTATATGCTACTTCTTTATCTTCTTCGTGTACTTGGATATTTCTTACTTTAGTTTTTAACATCTTGGGATAGATATAAAAGCTCATCTCCAACACTCAGCACACCTTCTGTTAGTGTTCCCTGTTACTACCGTTCCAAAAACCTTTAACTTGAAAAACACGGTCAATATTAAGACGAGTGTTTTTCTTTTCTCATCTTCTATATCATTAGTTTTTATCAATTTCTAAAATTAACTCTTTAATTCCTTTTTACTTATAGAGTCTACTTCAATAATTTTAGAACCTTCTAGCTTTGTGCCTTTTTATATAGTTTTTCTATGTCACATGAATGAGTTTTCTAAAATCTTCTTCTACTAAGTCAATTTTTGTCATTACAATAATATAGTTTTTCTATACCTAGTAAAGTTAAAATATCAATATGTTCTTTTGTTTGTGGCATAATACCTTCTCTTGAATCAACAAGAAGTAAAACGAGATTTATACCACTAACACCAGCAAGCATATTTTTAATAAACTTTTTCATGCCTGGGTACGTCAACTACTCCACATCTTTTTCCGCTAGGTAAATCAAAGTATGCAAACCTAAATTGATACTCATACCTCTATCACGTTCTTCTTTTGTTGTGTCTGTTTCTATGCCGCTTAATGCTTTTATTAAAGTAGTCTTTCCGTGGTCTATATGCCCTGCTGTTCCTATAATAATATTAACCATTATATCTCCTAACTATAAATTATTTTTTTATTTTCGTAAAAGTAGTGTTGTGTGTCTTTTTTTATTTTTCTTTTTGTTGAGTAATAAAGTGCTCTATACTTAACTCCTTCTTCGTCCAAAATTTTTACAACGTTAGCGAAATTTTTGCCAAGAAGTTTTTAACATAAACCCACACCCTAAACTTACGCTAGGTGTGTAGGTATTAAAGATGCTTCTACATAAGGAGCAAGTCATCACTTTTTATTGCTTCGTGTGTAGTGAAAAAAACTACTAATCCTTCTTCTGTCATTATGGATGGATTAGTTTTGTTTGCAGTTCTCATCTCTTCAATTATAAAAGTACATATTTGTTGAACTACCAACACCTAAATCAATTTTATAATAATCTATACACGCACCACAACACACTATCTCAACACCTAAATTCTCTAAATTTTTATCTCTTCTAATACATAACTACCACTATCTACTAAATGCGCTCCCCGTTGTAGAAAAATTATTTTCTCTGGTAAAACTTCTTGCTCACTTAGAGCATAGAAATAACTTTTTATAAGGCGACTCCCTAGCTCTTCACTACCGTGCCCCATAAATTTTTTATTTACAACAACTATGTAGCTATCGTTATTTTTTTGTATTATTTTTTTCTTCAGTCTTAACTTCTTTTTTCTTCTTTTATTTCTTCATTTAACAATATTTTTGATATTGTTACGATATATTCTTCTTTACTTATTTCTTTTAAGTTATAATTATAGTTTAGTTGTTTTTGCTAATTTTTCTAAATTTTGTGTAGCTATAAAATTATCAACAACAGTTTCTACTACATCATATTCTGTTAATATGTTTGATAACTGGCAAAGGGCATGCTAACCCTTTTGCATTAAATTCGTACTTTTTCATTATTTTTCTCCTTCATTAAATTTTTATTTTTCTTAATTATTTACTAAATTATTTTACTATAATTGATTTGTCTTCTTTTTTATTACTTGCCCTACTATTTTTACTTTTTTTATCTCAAGTGTATTTAACTCATTAAGCAGTTTGTCCGCGTCTTTTTATCTACACTAATAAGTAGTCCACCACTTGTTTTGTGGGTCGTATAAAAAATTTCTTCTAAAAGCAAAAATCGTCTACTCTAAAAATCTACGTCATGTTCTAGGTGATTTCTATTTAACTGTCCACCACTTGTTATTTCTACAAACTCACTTGCACACTCATATGCTTCATCTAACATAGGTATATCTTTTGCAAAAATTTCTGCCGAATATTTTTTTATCAAGCATTTTCATACAAATGCCCTAAAATCCAAAAACCTGTTATATCTGTACAACTAGTTACTTTATAGTTTTTTTCATTTTTCTGCTGCATATTTATTTAATGTTATCATTTGTTTAACGCATTTTACTAAAAGCACTTTCTGAACATGCTTTTTATCATATGAGCTGTGTTTATAATACTAACCCCAAAGGTTTTGTTACTATAAGCATATCCCCTTCTTTACAAGTGTTATTCATAAGTATTTTATCAGGATGAACAACACCTGTTACAGATAAACCATACTTAGCAGTGGCGTCGTGAATAGAATGCCCTCCTGCTAAAACTCCACCAGCTTCGTGAACTTTTTCGGCTCCACCTTTTTAATATTTGATGAAGTATTTCCATATCCATATTTTCTGGAAAGGCAACTATATTAAGAGCAGAAATAACCTCGCCCCCATCGCATAAACATCACTTAAAGCATTTGTCGCTGCGATTTGCCCGTAAAAGATACGGATCGTTTATCATAGTTGTGAAGAAATCTAGTGTTTGAATTATTGCTTTATCTTCAGAAATTTTATAAACAGCTGCGTCATCTGAAGAATCATACCCTACAAGTAAATTTTCATCATATGGCAAGTCATTAAGTAAATTTGATAAAGCCCCTGGCCCAATTTTTAGAGTTTCAACCTCCGCACACTATCATATTTAATCACTCATAGATTTCTCCTTTCCAAAAATTTAGAAAAATATATTCTTAACATTATTATACTATTTAAAAACGTTTTTAAAAAGTACAAACATATCACTTAACATATTTATTGTAATGTAGAAGACTTATTTTGATATATGCTAAAAAGAAAAATTATTTATATATACTAAAAGTAAAGTATTTAAAAATAAAATTATAGAGAATAAAAATTTATAGTAATGTGCTTAGGAAAAGTTGAGATAATAAGCTCAACTTTTAGTCTAGTAAATCAATTTTTAAAAGTAGTTAATCTACTTTTTAAAATTATTTATAGACGACTTACATTACTATTAAATTTTTATTATTAAATGATTTTTAAAAAGAGTTATAATAATCTATTTACTTATACTTTATATTAAAATAATTTTTCTATCACACTAAATGTTTTGAATCTAAATTTTAAAAAAACAATTTAGCTCTAGCTCCCCCTTTTCTTTATCTTTAAAAATATTTTTAAAAAATGCAAACAATAATTTTTATTTTTTAAAAATTTTTTTAATCAATAATAATTTTCATATAACTTTGTTGTTCTAATACACTTTTTGATGAAATTATGTTTTTACTTTACAGTTTTTAAAAAAAGGGTATAGAATTAGAAGTAAAATAAATTTAGGAGGAATTTTTATGAAAAAAATTCAAAAATTTTAACAGGTATTTTATCACTAGCTTTAGTTTGCTCTATAGCAGGTTGCTCTAATCCAAACAAAAAGTAGCGATGGTGTAAATCGTACTTCTCAGATGGAAAAGAAGTTAAAGTTGAAAAAGCTGCTATTAAGTTAGTTAAAAATACTGATAAATATAAGCTAATTGATGCTGAAGGTGTTAAAAAGTAATTGACGCAAAAAGAAGATGCGCTTATCGTAAACACTATTCCAAAAGATCGTTATCTTGATACTAAAATAGCTAACGCAGTTAACGCTCCACTTCCAAAATCTTTAAGCGAAGTAAAACCAGAAGAAAAAGAAGCTCTTCTTAAAGTTTTAGGAAATAACAAAGATAAAAATTATTGTTTACTGCGGATATGTAGAGTGTGACCGTTCTGATGTTGGTGCTGCTTTAGCTGTTCAAGCAGGATTCAAAAATGTTTATAGATTCCTGGTGGAATTGCGAGCATGGTTAGACGCTGGAAACAAAGCAAATAAATAATTTTTAAAAATCATTTAGTGTAGATGAAAAATATTTGTATAATATTAAAATAAAATATTAAAAATAAAAATTTATAGTAATGTAAGTCGCCTACAAATAATTTTAAAAGTAGATTAACTACTTTTTAAAATTGATTTTACGACTAAAATTTAAGCTTCTAATCTCAAATTTTCCTTAAACTCATTACTATAAATTTTTATTTTTCTGTAATTTTTATTTTTATTTACTTTTAGTATTATATAATATGTATGTATGCTCTACTAAATAATAAAAATTATAAAATTAACGTTAAATAATACAAAATAAAACTAACAGTTTTTTTACTGTTAGTTTTTATTTATTATTTTATTTTATAAAAACTTTTTAAACATTTGATTTCTAATTTATCACTATTTTTATTATTTCACCATCTACTTGATAAAAGTTTTTGCGACGTTTCTATTTCTATGTTGTTAGTTGTTTCAAAAAAATTCTACATCTTTCAAATAGTTTTTGCTTTTTAAGAAGAATGCAAATCATATTATAGATGAATTTTATTTTTGATATATCACGCATTACCATAACAAAAAACTTACCATCATCACCACGAGCATTTTTGAAAAATCTATTCCACCACCTGCATATCTATGAATCATTACACTACACATATACAGCTTATTAGTTTCAATTAGCTTATCATCTATTAAAAATTTTAGCTTTGTACGTTTTAGCAAAGATTGCACAGTACACTCCGTATAAAGTATATGTCTAAGATATTTTTTTAATGCACGAATCGTTTACCTTTTTTTAACAACATTTGCCGAATATCCTATATCAAAAACCTACGCAAAATTTTTATCGTTTACCTCTCCTGCGTCGTAACTTTTGAAGTTAGCGTTTAGTTTTTCATATTTAGTATCTTTCTTTTAAACCGATAGAACGTCCCAAGTCATTGCCTGAGCCACTAGGAAAATAAATTATTTCGTTATTTTTATAGTTATCTAATACTTGATTAAGTGTTCCATCTCCACCTATTACGATAATTTTATCACTTTTGCACTTATCCATAAGACGTGTTGCATTCTCATCTTCTTTAGTTAAATGTACTTTGTAAGGGAATATTATTTTCTTTTTAAAATATTTTTCCAATTCAGCTAATTTTTTTAAGCACTCTTTTATAAACTGAATTTGCAATAATTTCAATCATTCTTTTTCTCCACAGTTAAGTTAATTAAATTTCATTACCTTAGCTAAAAATTATGATTCTTATAGTTAATGTTTCCTTTATTTATAAAACTAAATTATTTTAAATCAAAATTATTATAGCATTTTGATTATAACATATTTTTATAAAAACTATATTATAAAAAGAAAAACTAATATTTATTATAGATAGTTTTTATATTACTAAAAATAAAATATTTTTTTAAAAATAAGATTATAAAAAGTAAAAATTTATAGTAATTCTATTAAGTAAAAATTTTTGGTTATATGATCAAATTTTAGTTGGATGCAACTTACTCTATATCCAACTAAAAATTAAGCCACAGTCTTAATTTTTTTCTAACACATTTACTTTTAGTATTATATAAATAATTTTTGTTTTTAAAATAGCTTATTTACTTTTATAATTATTTGTAGGCGACTTCCATTACTATAAACTTTTATTCCCCACTTAATATTTTTTAAATCAATATTTTTCACTACTCAAACTTAGATCTTTTAAAAATATAGTAATAAGTCTCTTGTAACTAATTTAATAATTTTTCTTAATACTTATTACTATATTTTTTATTTTTTAAATGTTAATTGTTATTTGATTCGTAAATTTCTACTGACCAACCTGCTAGTGTCCCTGTCTTCATATAAAACACGTCCTACTCCAAATTGACGAGATTTTTATCTTTTGCGACTAATCTATCAATTTCTTCTTGTCCGTATTTTTAAAGCTTCGTTTTGCGTTGTAAATACTTTTCCTGTATTACCTATTCCAGCTATTGGTGATAATTTTTTTACCATTATATGTATAGCTTCTGGCACAAGTTGACTAGGTTCTTCTTTTTGTTAGTATCTCTTGCTTCTTCTTTTTACTTTTTCTTCTGTAACTTTTTGTTACTTGCTGTTTTACTATCTGATGATTTTTAGAAGTTGTATCTTCATCTTTATCATTTGCACGATATTTTTTCTTCGTCACTTATTTTGTTTTTTTGAAGAACTATCGTCACTTTCTTTTTCTTGTTGCTCAGTTTTTCTTAACAGAAGTTTTCCTGATGAGAAATAATCTATCCCTAAAAATTCCAAGGCATAAAACTATTCCGCAAACAATAGAAACTAAAACTGTAATTATTTTATTTGATTTTTCATACAATATCATTCCTTCATATAAGATTTTCATCTATTTATATTGATTATAGGGCAAAAATGTTTTTATCAACAATTATATAATAACTTTTTCACTTTTTGCGTATCTTAGCTTGTAAACTAAAAAGCTTTTTGATCTAGAAATTTTCATTTTTCTCATTATTTCATAGATGCTTAATCCTTCTAGTATGTAAAGTTAAAACTTCTTTTCTTCTTTAGTTAATTTTTTAAGATACTATTTTTTTAAATTCTATCTCAAGTATTTTTCTCATCTTCTTTTTGAAAAGTAAAAATGTCTTCATAGTTTTCAAATAGCATTACATTTTTCTTTGTTTCTTCTGCGTATTTCATCAATTATTTTTTTCTTTTTCATTACTGTAAATGAAAAATTTTTTTAAAATCTTCCTCTTTTATAACTCCTTTTTTTGAGCATTAAAAAGCTAACTAATAAACCCTCCAGTGCATAACTATAAAAGTCAGCATAATTTTTATATTACATTTTATACAGGGCTAAATTTATAACATCTTTCATATTTTCTACAACACAGTTAAACTCATCTTCTTCTTTATTTGTTAAATAATATTTTTCATCTTTTTAATTCTCCTTATGCTAAATTAAAAGGCCTTTTACTATATTTTAAAGAGAATTTTTTTCATTAAAACAATATTTTACGAGCTTAACCATACTTTATAGCTAATTTGTTTTTAAAAATATTTTTCTCTTGTGATATAATTTTTAAAAAGAATTTGTTTATGTTTAAAATTATTTCAAATAAAATAATTAGAAAGTTTAGAGGTCTTATGCAAAAACTTATTTATAATGATTACAAAAACGCAAAAAAGTTTTAACTACATTAAAAGAAGAACTTTTTGTTATGTGAGGAATTTTTTTATTAGTGTTGCTTTTATTTCAGAAAGTGGTGTTGTGAGTTTACTTGAAACTTTAAGTTTTTAGAAGAGAAAAATATTAAAGGAAAATTTTTAACTACAAAACTATCTTTACTTTAATACTCCTAAAGTTCTAGAAAAATTATCATCGTTTAAAAATATTGAACTAAAAATTTTTGATACTAAAGACGACGTTGGTTTTTCACACTAAAGGATATATTTTTTAAGATAACTATTCTATTTTTAATTGGAAGCTCTAATTTAACATCTTCTGCTTTAAGTTGCAATAAAAGAGTGGAACACCTTAACTTATGCCAAGTTGGGTGATGAGTTTTTAGATAATACACTTGAAAATTTTTATACACTTTGGGACGCTTCACATAGTTATAAATCTTTTTAAAAATTTACGAAAAAGACTTTTTAGAAAATATAAAAATATTTCAAAAGAAAATTTACAAAAAGACAAATACCCTAACACTAACTCCTAACGTAATGCAAAAATCTTTTTAAAAATTTTTAAACATAAGAAAAATAATAACAAAGCTCTTCTTGTCTCAGCAACAGGAACAGGAAAAAACTTACGCCGCAAGTTTTGCAATGGAAGCATATCACCTAAAAACTTCTTTTTGTAGTTCACCGTGAGCAAATCGCAAAAAGAGGCTCTTAATACTTTTATTTTTAAAATAAAAACATATTCACTTCTTAGTGGCAATGTTAAAAACTTTGATGCTGATTTTATTTTTGCAACTATTCAAACTTTAACTAAAGATGATGTTTTTAAAAACTTTTTCTAAAAAAATTATTTTTGATGAGATTATTATTGACGAGGTGCATAGAGCTGGGGCTAATAGTTATCAAAAATAATAAATTACTTTACGCCGACCTTTTTATTAGGAATGAGTGCAACGCCCGATAGAACAGATGGTTTTAATATTTATAATCTTTTTGATAACAACATCGTCTATGAAATTAGGCTAAAAGACGCATTAGAAGAAAAATTTACTTTTGTCCTTTTTCACTATTTTGCAATTAGCGATTTAGGTTGTTGATGGTTTTAGAAATTGATGAATTTAGTTCGTTTAACAAACTAACAAGTAATGAACGTGTCAAACATATAATTCAAAAATAAAATTTTATTCTTATAGTGGCACACGCCCTTGTGGGCTTATCTTTTGTTCTACAAAGAAGAGGCAAAAGCTTTATCCAATAAATTTAACAAACATAAGTTTAAAAACATCTTATCTTACAGGAGACGATAGCATAAAGAAAAGAGAAGAAACAATTAAAAACTTACAACAGATGATAAAGACTATCTTGAGTATATATTTACCGTTGATATATTTAACGAAGGGGTAGATATACCGAAAATAAATCAAATAATAATGCTTCGCCCTACTAAAAGCTCTATAATTTTTCTCCAACAACTAGGTCGTGGACTTAGAAAATCAAAGACGAAAAGATTTTTGTAGTTGTCCTAGACTTTATCGCAAATTATAAAAATAATTTTTCTAATCCCAAAAGCTTTATCGTTTAACACAAAAAGAAGATAAAGATAGTTATAGAAAAATTTTTAACACAAGGAACTACTCTTCTACCTGGCACATCAACTGTAAACTTTTGATAAAAATAGTACGCAAGAAAATTTATAACGCAATAGATAACGTAAAACTAAATACTTATCTTTCACTAAAAGAAGATTACACAGCATTAAAAACAGACTAAACAAAATACCTAGCTACTATGATATAGAAGAAAAGTAATTTAATAAGTGTCTTAAAATTTTTCCGTGTTGCAGGAAGTTACGAGGAGTTTTTATCTAAACAAGAATTATCTTATAGAGAAAAATTTGATACAGTAGAATTAGAAAACTTAAAAATTTATTAGCCAAAACTTAATACTAAGTATAGAAGAGCTTATCATTTTAAAAAAACTATTTTAGAAAATGAAAAAGACTTTTTAAAAATATATAAAAAACTATGTTAGATAAATATAATAAAACTATAACAAACAGTAGCCTTTTAGTTAGTATAAAATTTTAACAAATAACTATGTAACAAACTCCGTGACGAAGAAAAATTTAAGAACTCTTCTTTTTTTAGAAGAAAATTACACGGATATAGTTTTAAATAAAAATTTTTAAAGAGCGTATCAAAAAATAATTTTTTTAAAAAGTTTTATTTGAGTTAGTTACCTTTGGCATTTACTACTATGATAAAAATTATAAAAATAATTTATACAAAAACACAAACTTTGTTTTATACGAAAAATATTCGCTAGAGAATGTATGTAAACTTTTTAATTGGGAGATAAATTACGTTCCACTTGCTATTGGTGGGTATAAGTATGATGAAAAGACAAAACTTTACCTGTCTTTATAAATTATGATATAGACGAAAATTCTTTTAACCATGATTATACACATGGCTTTTTTTGCCAGATAATCACTTTACATCAATGTCCAAACCAAAAAGAAATTTAAAATCTAAAGAAATGATTTACTTCACAGATGAAAAACTAAAATTTATTTGTTTATGAGAAAAATAAATTAGATAAAGACAATTCTACCGAATATTATTTTTAGGTGAGATGTTCTCTACTAAAACTCCAGAGCTTGTTTATCGTAAAAAGTAAAGATACTGTTCTTAAATTTTTTCTTTAAACTCCTAACACCACTTAGAGATGACTTGTATAATTACTTTACAAAAGATAAAGTTTAGTTAAAAATATTTCTTGCATTATTTTATAGGTATAAAAATTATTAGGTAAAATTATGTAAATAACTTGGAGGTTTTATGGAAGAGAAAAATATTTCACGTCGTGGTGCAGAACTTGTAGTAGATACGTTAATAAATGAAGATGTAAAATATATTTTTGCTATACCTGGTGCGAAAATTGATGCAGTGTTTGACGCATTAGTTGATCGTGGGCCGAGATTATTTTTAGTACGCCACGAACAAAACGCAGCTTTTATGGCACAAGCTGTTGGACGTTTAACTGGTAAGCCTGGTGTTGCACTTGTTACAAGTGGGCCTGGGGTATCTAATTTAGCAACTGGACTTATTACTGCAAACTCAGAAGGAGACCCTGTTGTTGCTATCGGTGGACAGGTAAAACGTGCTGACCTACTTAAAAACTCATCAAAGTATGGATAACGTAGGACTACTTCGTCCAATTACTAAACAAGCTGTTGAGGTTGGACATCAAGATAGTATCTCTGAAGCTTTATCAAATGCTTTTAGAAAAGCAAAAGAACCTAAAAAAAGGAGCGACTTTCGTCTCTTTACCTGCTGATGTTATAACGGAGAAAAACATCTGTTAAAGCAATTAAAAAAACTTAACGAACCCGTTTTAGGTATCGCTGATCCGAAACACGTACACGATTTAGTAGAAAAAAATAGAAAATGCTAAACTTCCTGTTTTACTTTTTAGGTATGAATGCTTCTACAAAAGAGGCAACAGAAGCTATACGTCTACTTGTTGCAAAAAAACTGGGATACCTGTTGTTGAAATGTTCCAAGCTGCTGGTGTTATATCTCGTGGTTTAGTTCAACACTTCTATGGTCGTGTAGAGCTATTTAGAAATCAACTGGGGATAGACTTCTTCACAAATCAGATCTTATAATATCTATTGGCTATGACCCTATTGAATATGATCCAGTTTATTGGAATACAAATAAAGAGGCAACACTTGTTCATATTGATGATACTATCGCGATAATTGATAGAGATTATGAACCTGATATAGAGTTAATAGGAGATATATCAGAAACCCTAAAATGTATTTATGAAAAAAATCCAAAGGTTAGAATTGATAAAGAAAATGAAAAATTTTTAAAAGAGCTTCATAACGAAATTATAACTCGTGATACACCACCACATTCAGATAAAAGGATTCTTGCACCCACTTGAAATAATTCAACAACTACAAGATGCTGTATCTGATGACACGGTTGTAACATGTGATATAGGTTCGCACTGGTATATGGATAGCTAGACACTTTTAGAGCCTATGAACCAAGACACCTTATGATATCAAATGGTATGCAAACTTTAGGTGTTGCTCTCCCTTGGGCAATAGCAAGTGGTTTATTAAATCCTAACAAAAAAACTTTATCTGTATCTGGAGACGGTGGTTTTCTATTTTCTGCAATGGAGCTTGAGACAGCAGTTCGTCTAAAATCTCCAATAGTTCATGTAGTTTGGAACGACTCATCATACAACATGGTAGGCTTCCAACAAGAGATGAAATATGGACGTGATAGTGCTGTACACCTAGGTAATGTTGATATAAAAACACGCCGAATCATACGGAGCAATAGGTATGCGTGCAACAACTATAGAAGAGTTGAAAAATGTTTAGAAGAAGCATTTAAAATAGAGGGACCTGTTGTTATAGATGTTCCTGTTGATTACAGCGATAATATTAAACTAGGACAAACTTTACAAGAGAGATATTTAAACTAAGGAGATAATTATGTTATATCAATATAGTACTATGGCAGCACTTAGTGGTCGTGCATTAAGTGGAACAAAAATAAAAAGACTTACTAGAGTTAGGAGATTTTTGGTATAGGAACTTTAGATGGTGTTGACGGAGAGATGGTTATTATAGATAAAAAGCATACAAAGTTGATTACACAGGATATGCTACTTTACAAGATGAAGACGCCCTTACACCATTTGCTAATGTTGTAGAGTTTAAAACAAACTATACAAAAAGTTAGTAACGTAACTTTTAACACATTACTTGATGTTACTAAAGATTATATAAACGAAAACTATTTTTACGCAATAAAAATAACTGGAACATTTAAAAATGTCAACACGTATCGTAAAAACACATACTCCGCCATACCCAACACTACTAGAGATAACAAAACGCAAAGTATATACAACTATGAAAACACTAAAGGAGTAGTTGTAGGATTTTTCTCCCTTTATATACACAAGGTGTAGGAGTTGGGGGCTACACCTTCACTATTTAAGTGACGACTTAACGCAAGGTGGGCATATTTTTTTGACTTTGAGATAGAAAATGCAAAATAGAAATAACAAAAAGAGCTAGACTTTACACTACTACTACCTAGAAGTGATGAATATAAAAATGTAAAAATAAATACCAAAACCCTAAACGAAGATATACACAAAGCAGAAAGTTAAATTTAATTATTAGCACAAAACTTAACTTAAGATTTTAATTTAATGTCTATATATTTATATAGTAAATAAAATTATAAATGAATAAAAAGTTTTTTATTTAGAAATTTCTATTTGCTTATATGTTGTATTAAAATAATTTTATAAACTGAATGGTTTTTGAGTCTAATTTTTATTACAATATAAAAAACATTTAAGTACGTCTTAAATGTTTTTATTTTTGTTATCCATATTTTTATTACTTTTGTAAATTTTTAAATTAACGTCACCTTGTTTTTGCTATTATATCTAGCAAGTTGTCTCCCGTATCTTTTTGTCTTAAGCGAACGTCTCCTGAAGTAGCATCAATTTTTATTTTTAAAGTTTTTTCTCTTCTTCTGCTATAGTTCCAACAATATCTCCTTTTTCTAACACTAAGTTAATTTGTTTTGAAACTAATTCTCCTAAGATAACGTCCCCTCTAGATAAGTGTGTTGTTAAGGCGTACATTTTGCTATCTTGAATGCTTATATCTCCCATATTTAACATAGCTTCTATATTAAATGCTGTCACATTTTTTATATGCACATCTCCCGATTTTACATAAAGATTAAGTTGTGTTGTTGACGCGTTATCTATAAACACATCTCCACTATTTACTTGTAGTGATATATTTTTAAATTCCGCTTCGTTAACTCTTACATCTCCCTTTATTTAAAACACCTTTACATCTATACCAAACGGTAGAAATATTTTTACTCTTTTTTATAGAAACTTTTTTTCTCTTTGTTTTTTTCTACTACTTCTAACGAATTTTTATCTACTTTATAATCAACGCTATCTTTTAAATATTCTATATGTATTTTTATTATCTGTTGATTTTTAAAATTTCTAAAGAGTTTTTATCTAGCCCTAATATTTAATTTATATACCTTATCATCTATATCAACCTTAGTAGTATTTTTTCGTTTTTCTCTTGTCTACAACAAAAATTTGAAGAACTGCTATTGTTATAAACATTATTAACGTGCTATAAACTAACCTTTTTCATAATTATCTCCTTAATCTTTTATAACTAATCTTCTATTTAGTAAATACGAAATGCTTAAAGCTATTAAAAATATAATTAAAGCACTTATGTTGGTATTTATTAAATTGAACCTATGCAGCGTGTCATTATACCCTAAAACTTTTCTAATAAAAACTTGTAGAAAATGCGACTGACATAGCTACTTTAAAAATAACGATAGATATGAAAAATCCTATATAAAAAGTTTTTACCAAATTTTAAATATAGTAAACTTATAATGTTAAAGAAGAACATACAACTTAGTATTATAAAAATTTCTAAAGAGTTGTTAAAAATATATTATAGTTTGTATATGTACTTACATTTTCGCCAAATATGTCATAACTTATTGATAAAACTCTTTAGAAAAATATTTTGAGAAAATTTCATAAATCTCATACGCTACTGTTACAGTTAAGAAAAAAATAGTGTTGTTGTTGTAAAAATTACTTTTTCTTGAAAAACCATTTTTGCAAACTAAATTTATAATAACTATTTAGTGGTAATGTAGCTATTATTAAAAGAATAGTATAATCCCATTTTATTCCACTTATATCCGGTATTAAAAATTCTCCTTTTACTAAATTTAGTAAATATATTAAACAAAAATTTCCTAAAGATATTTTTTACAAAAACTTTGGTACTTACATTAAAATAAAAATTTCATAAGTTGTTTTTATACGCATCTATCTCCCTCCTTAGTAGTTATTTTTACAAATAATTTTTGTAAACTTAATGGCGATATTTTTAAATTACTAGGTGTATTTACTTTTAGCATTATTATCTAGTATATAAGCTATTTTATATTCGCCAAGCTTTATCACTGTCTAGTATCTCTTTACCTTGTGTAAAGTTGTCTACATCTTCTCTTTTTACCTTCTACGCTATAACCTAAACTTAGCAAATCTTCTACCGAATTATCAACAATTTTTACCACCATCAATAACTATAACACGCTCTACAATACTCAACTTCTTCAATAAGGTGTGTTGCTATTACTAGTGTGTTATTATATTTGTTATAACTATCAAGGAGCATTTTTATAAAAAGTTCTCTATGATTTGCATCAAGTCCTAAAATCGGTTCATCAAAAAAATACATATCTAACACCTATATTAAGAGCTAAAAATATTTTTAAAAAAATAGTTTTATACCCCTGTTGATAATTTTTATTTTTCTTTTTAATATCTAGTCCAAAAATTTCTGCTTGTTTTTGCGTTATCAATATCAAAAGTTTCGTAAAAACTTTTAGTGTATTCAAAAATCCATACACTTTTCATATCTTTATAAAAATTATCATCAGCATTTACTACATAAATATCTTTTAATTTGTTCGTATTCTCCTCTACTACCTCCCCATCTAGTAGAACTTTTCCATAACTTGCAAATATAGTGTATTTATAATTTTTATAAGCGTTGACTTCCCAGCACCATTTCTCCCTAAAAGAGCATATATCTTACCCTCTTCAAACTTCGTTGAAACATCTGTAAAAACTTTTTTCCACCGAATTTTTAGTAACCCCATCTAATACTAACATTATTTTTATACTCCTTTACTATCATCTCAATTAAATCGTCTGTTTTTGATACCAATTTTTAGCTTCTACTATGAGCGTTTTAACAAAAATTATCTTCAAAAATTATTTTTCTTTTATCAACAATCTTTTGATACTCCCCCAGTAGCTACAAACATCCCCACGCCTCTATAAATAATACCTCGTTCTACTAAAAATGTTCATACCCTTTAACACGGTATGTGGATTAACATTAAGAAGCATTGACAGTTCTGTTGTTGAAGGAATTTTTCTTCTTCTTTATATATTTTTGTAAAAATAAAATCCTCTAACTCACGAGCTATCTGCACAAAAATTGGTTCATTAGAAGTTGCATCGTATTAACACATACTCTCGCCCCTTTTATATTTTTCTTTTTTTAGTTAGTTAACTAACTAACTACTTACATCTAAAAATATATCACTAAAAATTTTTCTAAAAACATTAAGAGTGATTATATTTTTAATATAACTTATAAGTAAACAAACTCTTCTATATTTTTTTAAAAAAATTATTTTTATAGTAATGCAAGATACTTTAAATTATTTATATTAGCAAAAATATTTTTTTAAAACATAAAAGTATTTTTATTATTTCCTTGAAAATAAGTTTTTATAAAAAGTAAGAGAGAAAATTTTTAGAAATAATTTGAAAACGTACATCTTTAATACTATAATATAGTTAAGATGTAGGGAGGAATAAGTATGATATATTTTTAGAACAACACCTGACACAAGTCCTTTAGCGTTGTATGGTAATTTACATATTTTAATGATTTTGATATGGCTTTTTAGGGATAATTGTTATTTATAAATTTAGGCGTAAGTTTAAAAATAATTCATACCTTTTTAAGAGGAGTAAAATATATTTTTTCTTTACTAATAGTAATTAGTTCTTTATACTTATGGTATATTTTAGGAAACTATATGGGAATAAAAGAGAGTTTTACCTTTATATCATTGCCGTCTTGCATATGATTTTTAGTTGTTTATACTTTAAAATCTAGTAAAATTTTTAAAAACATTATAACTAATTGGGCAATCTTTTGGTGCAACGATAGCTATTTTTACCTATAACAGACCCTTTTAACTTCCCACATTTAACGTTCTTTACGTTTTTTTGTTGGACATATTGTTTTATGGTGGTATGCATTTTTTATTATAGTAGCAGAAGATTATATTTATACTATTAAAGATTTAAAATATCTTTAGTTACTATTGCAACTTTTTAACTTTATACTTGTACTTATAAATAAAATTTTTAAATTCTAACTATGGCTATGTAACAAGCCCACCCATACTAAAAAGAAATGTTTTCTAATATTAGCCCTATGCTGTATATCATGTTTTAGTCTTTTTGGGATATATTTTATTAAATATTTTTCTTATTTTATAATAGTCGCTATACAAAAAGTAGCTAATAAAAATAAATTAAAATAACTAAATAAGATTTTGTAAAATAAAATGGTTAAACTATTTAGGAAATTATTTTTAATATAACGCATAGAAAAATAAACTATTATTATTTTTAAAAATTATCTATTAATAAAAATTTATAGTAACAAAGGACGTCTTTTAAATAATTTTAAAAGTAGATTAACTACTTTTTAAAATTTATTTATGAACTAAAAAGTTGTGCTTATAATCTCAACTTTTCCTTTAACTTATTACTATAAATTTTTTTATTTTTAGTTCTATATAATTTTGTTAACTAAATACTTTATTTTAAATCGAAAACAAAAAGTCGCTTATCCTTAAGCGACTTTTTATTTTCTTTATTTACAGTTTTTGTATGCTTCGTCTAATGTTTCTTTTTAAAACTTTTGCAGAGTGTCTCATTCTTTTGTAACTCTTCATCATTTAGTTTTAATTCAACTATTTCTTTAACACCTTGCCCACCTACAATAGCTGGTGTTCCGATGTATAAGTCGTCAATACCATACTCACCTTTACAATATCCACTAACAGCAAGCTCTAGTATTTTTCATCACGCAAGATTGCTTTTTACTATTGTAAATAGTGCGATACCCTATTGCATAATACGTTGCACGTTTACGTTCTATTACTTCGTAAGCTGCACGCATAACTTGATTTTTCTATATCAGCGAAATCTTCTTTTTGTATATTTATCAGTTGATGCAAGAAAATCATCAAATTGTTTTCCGTAAACAAACACGTTACTCCACGCTGCAAGTTGTGTGTCTCCATGCTCTCCTATGATGTATCCTTTAACACTGTTCGGTGCTATGTCTAATTTTTCTCCAAGAATAAATCTAAAACGAGAAGTATCAAGTGTAGTTCCACTTCCCACGATTCTATTTTTAGGGAAGCCCGTATATTTTTGCAGTGCGTTTGTTAAAAATATCAACTGGGTTAGAGGCAACAACAATAACTCCATCAAAGCCAGAATTTTTTTAATTTTTTTCTGCCATATCTTTAATAACTTTTATATTTTTTATCAACAAGATCAAGACGAGTTTCTCCCGGTTTTTGAGGAAGACCTCCTGCTATTACGATAACGTTAGCGTCCGAACATTGTTCATACCCGCCAGAAGTAACTTTTACTGGAGGAACTAATGCACCTGCATGGTTTAAGTCCATAGCTTCCCCTTCTGCTTTTTTCAGGGAAGAAGTCTATAAGCCCTAGCTCCTCACAAATTCCACTTGAATATAATTGATAAGCAAAACTCATTCCAACCATACCCGTACCGATAAGAACAACTTTACGTTTTGTTGTAACCATTAAATACCTCCATACTATATATTAACTTTAATATATAAATATACTTTTCTTTTAAATTTTATAAAAAGTATTTTAACATAAAAAGAGAAAATATTTTTATTTTTCAGAAAACGGTTTTTCAAAAACTTTTTATTTTTATAAAAATATTAGAAAACTCTTATTTATTTTTAGAAAAATTTTATTAAAACATTTAGTATGTATTAAGATAAAATTATTTCAATATTGTACTAAAGTAAAAATTATTTAATAATAAAAAAATTTATAGTAATTAAAGTTATCTACAAATAATTTTAAAAGTAAATCTGCTACTTTTTAAAATTTATTTCACACAAAAATATTTATTAATTTTTGGCTCTTTACCATTTAGTGTTGGTATTAAAATATATAAAAATTATTTATATAATACTAAAAGTAAAAATAGAGAAAAGCATTTAAAAATATTTTATAAATATTTTTAAATATAAATTACTGTAACGAACTTCTGTTGATACCAACAGAAGTATGTAACAGTAACTAATTAAGACCAAATCTTAATTTTTTAGCTGGTATAGAGTAAGTTATATACTTTTAAAGCGAAGGTTTAAAAGGCAAATTACTTAATCTTAATACTAAAAATATTTGAAAAAAATATTTTTAAGTGAAAACTTTTTTTAAATTTTTAAAAAGATTTGGAAGCGCCTCTTTACTTATACGTTATATTAAAAATAATTTTTAACCTTCACTGAATGTTTTTGAGCCTATTTTTTAGTACGTTATAAACTACACTTACTATAAACATCAAATAACAAAGAGCAAAAATAAAAAAGACTCACAAACGTGAATCTTTTTTGCATATTATCTGTACTTAGTTCCACCAACTAACCATTCATGTTCTTTTGCAAATATTCTTTCTGTCCATGGTTTTTCTTCAAAGTGTGGTATCATCCATACATAATACATTCTATATCCTGGTGCTGTTGCTTGTGGATGAACTAAGCCACCTGGAATAAATGATGCACTGTTACTTCTCACAACTTCTGCCTTATCTCCTATAACAGACACTCCAAAGCCTGCTTCGTGGTCAAATTTATAAAAATAAACTTCTGGTTGTGGATGGTGGTGTGTGGATAACTATTCCATCTACCTGTATAACTAATAACTTCTCCTATAACCATATTTGAATACGGTGCACTATTGTAATCAAATATTGTTCTGATTATACGTTTTTGATGTTCCTTCATACTCTTCTACACCAGCAATAACTTGATGAGAATTGTCCGGAGTATAAAACTTAGTTTCAAAATCACGAGAATTTTCTTTTTGTTGAACTAATATCTCCGTATAGACACTTGCTTTTAAAAGTTACTTTTTCCTTTTTGAAGTATGAACGCAATATGGTTTTTTCTTCAAAACATTTTTCTCTTTTAGCACTCTTCTCTACCTTCAAAATAAAAACTCCCTCTCCAGTTAGTAAAAGAGTAGCACTTTCTTTGTTGTCTGAATATATTTCTAATATGTCACCTGCATTTTAAACTATAAACACTAACGTCCATTAGCATATCTGCATGAAAATCTTTATCACAAATTACATTTTTCCATTTTCTAATTGTAGATGTTTAAAACATAACAAACTCCTTTGATTTGTTAAAATTTTATAAATAAGGTAGTAGCTAGTATAATACCTTTTTTTATCAATAATAACTACTACCTTAAAAACAATTTATACTAAAATTTATTTGTACGGTATTGAGCAGTAACTACTTTTTGTGAGTGTAAAAGTCAATTGCGTCGTTACCATTACAGTGAAGTGTTCCGTAGAATGAATCTTTCCATCCTGAGAATGGGAACCATGCTATCGGTGCTGGAACTCCTAAGTTTACACCAAGCATTCCTGCATCAATGTTTTTCTCAAAAGTAGCGAATAGCACTGGCACTATTTGTAAATAAGCAAGAACCATTTGCTAAAATCTAGATTTATTAGCAATATCAACCGCTTCTCTTAATCCTTTAACACGAACAATACTTACAACTGGTGCAAAGATTTCATCATTCCAAATTGTCATACCCGGTTTTTACATTATCAAAGATAGTTGGCCCAACAAAAATATCCTCTTTGGCTGGGATACCTTCACGTCCATCACGAACAAGTGTTGCCCCTCTTCTTCACCTTTTGCAATATAACCAAAAGATTCTATCTTTTCGCAGCTTGATCAATAACTGGTCCCAAGAATACATCTTCTTTTTAATGCGTCCCCTATAGTTATTTTTATCTGCTTCTTCTTTTAAAGCGAGCTATAAATTCATCAGCAATTCCTTCTTCAACAGCAATTACTGAAGCAGCCATACATCTCTCACCTGCTGAACCGAATGCTCCACCAATAATTTTTGGCATAGCGTCTTCAAGGTCAGCGTCATTAAGAACGATAAGGTGATTTTTGCTCCTGTTAATGCTTGAACACGTTTAAGGTTAGCTGAACCGTTTTTATAGATATAGCGACCTACCGGTTCACTTCCTACAAATGAGATTGCTTTTAATGTTTTTACTTTCTATAATTCCGTTAACTACATCGTGAGCTCCGAACACTACGTTAATAACTCCTTTAGGGAATCCTGCACGTTCTACAAACTCAATAATTTTTTTCAATTAGTAATGGTGTTTTTTCTGATGGTTTTAATACTACTGTATTACCACAAGCTACTGCCATAGGGAACATCCAAAACGGAACCATCATAGGAAAGTTAAACGGAGTAATACATCCAATAACTCCTATTGGATAACGATAGTTAGCAACCTCTACATCTGTTGCAACATTTGCTAAAGAGTCTCCCATATAAGAAGATACTAAACCTGCTGCAGCTTCTACGTTTTTCTACTCCACGCCCTACTTCTCCAAGAGCTTCTTTTAATATTTTTTTACTGTGTTCTAAAGTAATTAAACGAGCTAACTCCCTCTTGTTTTTCTTCTAAAATGTTTTGTAGTTTAAATAATATTTTTTTGTTCTTTTTAAAATTGAAGTTTTGCTCCAAGTTTTAAAAGTTTCTGCAGCAACTTCTGCTGCTTTTTCTAATTCATCTTTTGTTGATAAAGGTACACGAGCGATAACTTCTTCAGTCGCTGGATTTGTTACATCTATACTTTGTGTACTTTTTACTTTCTACCCATTCACCGTTAACATAGTTTCTAATACTTTTTACCATTTATTTTTCTCCTTTATTTTTACTTTTTCAACAAGTATTTTTGCTTCTTCAACTTTTTGCTACTTCTTCTAATGTTGAAGACTCTCTGAACAAGAGTGGCTTCCAATATTTATTGAAGCTGCCGCACTTGCATAATGTAGTGCACGCTCTAAAGAATATCCTTTAAGTAGGCAAGTTATAAATGCAGAACCATGTGCATCTCCACCACCAAAATGATTTAAGAACTTTTGCTGGATAAGATGGTGCTGAAAAATTCTTGTCCATCTTTATCAAATGCACTTGAACCCTTTTTACCGTGTTTTATAACTACTACTTGAGCACGTCCTTTTTCTTTCATCCAATAGTCAGCAATTTCTTTATCAGATAATTTCTCATGACCTTTGAATATGTCCAGTAAGTTCAAACTCTTCTCTTGAACCAATGATAACATCAGAATTTTGTGCAACAAAACTATAATATACACTTATCTCATCTTTTACTCTTCCAGTTATATTCTCTATAATCTACATCAAAAACAACTTTTTACATTGTGTTTATTAGCTAACATAAGAGTTTTTAAAACAGCTTCTCTTGATGGACTTTCTGCAAGAGATGTTCCTGATATTAAAATTATTTTTGAATTTTTATATACTCTTCATTTATCTCACAAGTAGAAAGTTTAAGATCAGAAGCTTCGTTTCTGTACATTAAAATACTTGATTCTGTTTCTGATTTCATTTCTGTAAATGTTAATCCTAACTTATCAGCTCCTTTTGAACGCACGATATTACTTGTATCAACGTTCTCACTTGCAAGCTTATCAATTACAAAAGTTCCAAATTGGTCATTAGAAACTTTCCCAATAAATCCTACCTTATTACCTAGTCTTGATAATCCCTATGCTAAGGTTTGCAGGTGAGCCACCTAAGTACATATTAAAAGATTTTTGACTTATCTAATGTTCTATGTATTTCATTTGGATTTAAGTCAATTGTTACTCTTCCTACGCAAATAACATCCATTGGTTTTGTACTATCTACTTCTAAATACTTTACCATTATTTTTTTCTCCTTTTTAGTATTTTTCTTGCGTTATGTAAAAACTTCTTCTTTATTATTATAAGCATCTAATACAGCTTGTTTATCAGATACACTTGAAACTCCAACATTCCACCAGCTACCATAACCTGAAGTCATTGTTTTTTTGGTAAAACTTTTATGTCAATAAGTGTTGATTTTTTTCTGATTTTTCTAGCTTTTTCTAATGCCACTTTTAACTCATCTAAAGTTGTTACTTTTATAAGTTTCTACTCCGTATCCACTTGCTACTTTTTGCATAATCTACATTTAAGATATTATTATCTTTATCTCTAAATTCACAATAGAATGTATCACTTCCATTAGACATTTGAAGATTATTTATACATCCAAATCCTGAGTTATCTAGTACTACAACATTTACTTTATAACCGTATTGAATAGAAGTTAAAAGCTCTGAGTGAAGCATATTAAAACTTCCGTCTCCTACAAGGGCATAAACTTCACGGTTAGGTTCTGCTATTTTTAACCCCTAAAAAGCACCATTTATCTCATAACCCATACAAGAATAACCATATTCCATATTATAAACATTATAACCATAGCTATCCCAAAGTTTGTGAACGTCACCAGGTATAGACTGCGGCAGCTACCATAACTCCACTATCTTTAATCTCGTCATTTAATGTTGCTATAACAGATGATTGTGAAAGTTCAGTACCTAAAGTTTTTAACATAGTCTTCAAAAATCTCTTGAGTGAAATGCCCACCAATTTCTGGTTTTAAAGTTTTCTTTTGAATAAGTAATATTTTTTTAAACGATCACGTTCTTTGTACCACTCTTCTTTTAGACGTTTAAACTCATCTTTATCATAAGATGTTTTTATAATTTTCTAAGTTTGGCGTGATTTTCTGTAAAAATACTTTCACATCTGCAACAACACTTACTGCATCATATTTATAACTTTGCATTCTGCTTAAGTTAACATTTAAAAACTTCTTAGCATTTTTAAATTGTGTTTTTGAACAACTTGTAAAGTCTGTGTATCTACTTCCTAATCCTATAATAAGATCTGCCGTTTGAACAACTTTATTTGCTGCGCTTGTTCCAAGTATCCCATTACTACCTAAATAGTTTGGAAAAATCATAAAGAATTGTTGATTTTCCTGCATGTGTTTCTACTAAAGGAATATTACATTGAAGAGAAATTTTTCAAGTTCTTCTCTTGCTCCAGAGTATTTAGCTCCACCACCGATTAAAATAACAGGACGTTTTTGCCTCTTTTTATAACCTCTACTGCACGAGATATTTCATTTTCAGTTGGAATTCTTCTTTTCTACATAGTGAACTCTTTTTCAAAAATTCTACTGGATAGTCATAAGCTTCCCCTCAACGTCTTGCGCTAAGCATATAGTTACTGGCCCAGATTTTTTTCTGGATTAGTTAAAATCTCAAAAAGCCTTAACTAAACTACTCATAAGTTGCTCAGGTCGTGTAATTCTATCCCAAAATCTTGATACAGGTCTTAGTGCATCGTTTGTAGTAAGAGTTAAATCATGCTCTTGCTCAAATTGTTGCAAAACTGGATCTGGTTGTCTTGTTGAGAAAGTTTCTCCTGGTAAAAATAATACTGGTATGTTATTAGCAAGTGCAGTCGCTGCTGCCGTTACAAAGTTCGCTGCCCCAGGTCCTACTGAACTTGTACAAGCAAAGATTTTTCTATTCATTTGTTTAGCATAGCCAACTGCCGCAAGTGCCATACCTTGTTCGTTTTTACCTTGAATAAGTTTTTAAAGTATTTTCTTCTTCTTGTAAAGCTTGTCCTATTCCTAAAACATTTCCATGTCCAAAAAAATATTAAAAAGCCCTTCAACAAATTTTTTCTTCTTTTCCATCAACATTTTATATATTGATTATTTATAAACCTTATCAATGCTCTTGCTGCTGTTAATTTTACTGTTTTTACTCATAGCTTCTCCTTATAAACTTAATCAAAATATAATAAAAATAACCATCTTTATGTATATAATACCATAAAGACGGTTACATTTCAAGTTTTTATAAAAAGTTACTCTATTTCTATCAATTCTATATTATTTTTCTGAAAATTTCTTTATATTCTTCTGGCGGATTGTTTGTTATTATAGTATCAAATTCTTTTTATTTCTGCATAAGTGATAAATGATGTTTTTGAATATTTCGTAGAATCAACTAATAAATACTTTTTCAAACTTCTTTTAATAACTTTTACTTTTTAATAACATACTCTGCTGTTGTAGCATTCATTACCCCATGCTCTTTTTGATATGCTTGAGGCCGCCATAAAAACATTTTATCAATATTTAACTTATCCAAAAACATTTTTCAGTTTGTGTATCAAACTCTATAAACGACCTTGTTTTTTTCTTATAAAAACTAGCTGGCACAAGCAAATTCATATTTGAAAAATTTTTGAAACTTTGAGTTATAACATCTAAACTATTTGTTACAACCGTAAGAGAAATATCATCTTCTATATTATCTAAAAATAGAAACTGTTGTAGAGCCTGAATCAATAAAAAAATAGTATCGCCATCATTTATAAACTCTGAGGCTGACTTTTGCTATTTTTTTCTTTTTCTGTCATATTTTTTTCTTTTTACGTTTTTAAAATCGTTTAGATAAATATCCTCTTCTTCTTTTTCAACGATTCTACTCCGCCATAAACTTTTTATAGTTTCTTTTTCAAAAGTTCTTTAACATCACGACGAACTGTATTCATAGAAACATCAAAAACAGAGGTAAGTTCTTCTAAAGTAACTTTTTCTTTTTTATGAATATAATTTTCTACATCTTCTAAGCGTATAGACTTCATAACTTTCCCCTCTCATTTTTTTATAAACACTATTTTCATTAAACTTTTTTATATCTATCACTATTATATAAGTATTTATACGATAAAAGCAACATTTTTTTATAATTATTTAAAATTTTTTTATTTTTAACCTTTTTGTTTTTAAAACATTTTACTACCCTTTATCTAAAACTTTAAATAATCGTTATTTTATTAGTTATACATTATATTAAAATAATTTTTAAACTACACTAAATAATTACAAATCTATTTTATAAATTTATAAAATAAAAAGCTGCTTAATAAAGTTTAAGCAGCTTCTTTTTTATTATTTATAATGTCTTAATGTTTGCATGTAGTTAAATCCTTTTTATTGCATACTCTAGTGGGTTTTGCAATTTTTGGATCTTGTTCTGCTTCTACTATTATCCAACCTTTATATCCTATTTCTAATAAGAAGTCATATACTTCTTGGTAGTTTATACATCCATCTCCAGGAACTGTAAATATTCCGTGTAAGAATGAACCTAAGAAACTTTTATCTTGTTCTTTTTGCTTCTTTTTAGTTTTTTCTGGTCTTACATCTTTAAAGTGAACGTGTGCTATTCTGTCTTTATATTGTGTTAGTAGTGGCATATATTCGCCATCTGATACAAAAGATATGTCCTGTATCATATAGTAAAAATACTTTTGTTGGATCTGTTAATTCCATAAGTTTTTCCAGTTTCTTCTAGTGTTTGAACCCCTGTTCCCATGTGGTGATGGTAACAAAGTTTTTAAGTTGTGTTCTAATGCAACTTCTCCTAAAAATATTTAAACCTTCTGCTAATGTTTTTAAATTCTTCTTCTGTATATACTGGTTTTTAGTGTATACACAAACATCTGTCATTCCTTGAATACTTCCACTTTGTTCAGAATATACAGCAACATCTGCTCCAACTTTTTGTAAAAATTCACAGTGTTTTTATAAATTCTTCTTTTTGCTTTTTCTACACCATCTCTTAAAAATATATCCACTAAACCATTGTGCTGCTATACGCATATTTCTAAGAGCTAGCTCTTTATTTAATTCACTAGCGCAAGCTGGATAACATCCTCCTACTTCTGTTCCTTCAAATCCTGCAATTTTCGCATCACTTAAAAATTTGTTTTGTATGTATTTTCTTTTTCCTATTTCAGGAATGTCATCATTTCTCCAACCTATTGGTGCTATTCCATATTTGATGTTTTGTTACTTCGTAAAGCCATATGTTTTTCTCCTTTATTTTTGAATATTATAATTCTATAATTGTTCCTTCTTCTAATGATTTTTTACAAGTTAATGCTACTTTTTGTAGCCATAAGTGCGTCATATGCTGTAACTTTTGGCGTTTTTGTTTTCTATTATACATTCTACAAAAATCTTTTATTTCGCTAATAAATGCTTGCTCAAATCTCTCTGGGAAGTTTGCTGAACATTCTCTTCTGCCCCGTAGCTATCCATTATCATAACTAAGTTTTTCTGGTACTGGCGCTAAACGAAGCCAGCCTTTTTGTTCCCATAATTTCTGTTTCTACTTGATAACCATGTGGAGCGTTTCTTCCTGCTACAAGTTGAATCATTATATTATTATCTAAAACAGCTTGTACTATTCCTGTTTCTAACTCTCCTACTTCATCTAGTTCTGGACGAGCAAAGTTTGCACCAAATGCCCGAGACTTTTTAAATTCACGTCCTGTTAAAAACGTATTGCATCTATATCGTGAATAGCCATATCGTGATATATTCCACCACTGTTACTATTTTTAGCAAATTTTACAAAAGTATCTAAGCCTTCTGTTGGGTCTATTCCGTAAGCTCTAATATAAGTTATATCCCCAATTTTTTTCCGCTATCTATCATATCTTTTGCGTATAGATAATCTTTGTCAAATCTTCTCATAAATCCTACTTGGAATTTAACTTTTATCTTTGTTTTTCTATAACTTTTGCTACTTCTTCTATTTCTTCTACACTAAGTCCTAGTGGTTTTTCTGCGAAAGTATGTACTCCTTTTTCTATTGCGTACTTAACCATAGCCGGACGAACATCTGCTCCTGCTGCTATAACTACTATATCAAGATTAGCTTTGTCAATCATATCTTCAAAAAGATGTATATGTTTCACTAACTCCCAAGAGTGTCTTTTAGCATCTAGTAATTCTTTTTCAAAAATGCTACACGCAGCTACTAATTTTACTCCAGCTACATCAAAAGCTAAATGCTCTGCATGTGTTCTTCCCATTCTTCCTAAACCAACAATACCTGCTCTTAACATTTAAATACTCCTATTTAAAATTTTTTTATAAAATTCTGGTTTTTCTATAAGTTTAATTTCTTCAGTTTTTCCAGTTTGTTGTGATTTAATACAAGCATCAGATGTTACTGCTGCAGTATAACCGTCCCATGTTGATGGCCCTGCTAATTCACGTCCTGAATTTAGTCTATCTGCTATATCTTTGGAACTCTACGTCATAGGCTGCAATAAATCTTTTCTTTCCAATCTGTTAAAATATCTACACTACGTTTTTGCTCCTTTGCTTAGAACAACACTTGGTACTTGTGGAAGCTGTGCCATACCCAATTCTCCAACTATATCACAGTGAATATCGTATCCATAAGCATTAACAAAAACTTCAGTAACGATATTTACTCCACTTTTCTGTTTCTAAAAACAACAACTTGTGGATCTTGTAGCGGTGTATCAAAACTCTTTTGTAACTTCTGCACGTTTAGGGAAGTAAACTTTTGCAGTTTTATATTCTTCTCCTAATAACCATTTCATAATTTCTATCTCGTGAATAAATGTTTCTACGATAGCTTGTGTACTAACATAGTTTTTAGGTTAGAAAAGATATGTGTTAAAGTGTCTGCAATGAACCATAAGTGGTTTCCCAATAACTCCAGATGTAATATATTCTTTTAATTTTTCATACCCTGGATCATATCTTCTCATAAATCCAACTTGAAGAAGTCTCTTACCTGCTTTTTCTTCTGTACGCATAACTTCTATACACTCTTCTTCAGTCATTGCTAATGGTTTTTCAACAAAAACATACTTACCAGCATTCATAGCTGCTATTGATATTTCTGCGTGAAGTTGGTTAATAGCAGTTATAACTACTAAATCAACATTCTCATCTTTAACTAAATCTTGATAACTTGAAAAATCTTTTTGCATTTTTTCAAATTATATTTTTCAATCAAATCTTTACCACGATTTTCTACTATATCATAGACACCAGTAACCTCCATACCAGAAATTCTATTGTGAAGTCTATTAAGATGATCTTCTCCTATTTTTCCTAATCCTACTATCCCTACTCTTATCATTTACTTTACCTCCGTAATTTGTTTTTTTATAAAAAGTTGGTTAATTTTTTTGTTATTTTTGATATTTTTCATATAAATTATACTCTGTTGTAAAAACGTTGTCAATTAAAAATTTTTTTCTAATTTTTATAATTTTACTCAAAAACTTGATAATACTAATAATTTTATTGTTATAGTATAAAATATTATATATGTGTAGTACAGAAAAAATATTTATTTTTAAAAATAAAACGTTGACATTTTTATTTTTATTTTTATTATGTAATTGTAAACGTAGTAATTTTGATTATTTTTTTATTAAATTTTTGATAAATTTTTAAAAGAGAAAAAAATAAAAAATTTTTCTTCTATAAAATGTTTTTTAAAAATAAATATCAAAAACTACTAAAGCACAAATTAAAATTAAATATTTTTAGGAGGTTTTCATAAATGGGAACATTTGCAGCTATTTCATTTTTAGTCATCATTGTTGCTGTTGCTTTTTTATGCATATATGCGTAGCCGTGCAGTTGACTCAACAAATGAAGAAGGTTACTTTTTAGGAGGACGTAGCTTAACAGGTTTTGCTATCGCTTCTACTATTATTATGACAAACCTTTCTACTGAACAAATCGTTGGTCAAAATGGTCAATCATTTAAAAGTAGGTATGGAAGTTATGGCTTGGGAGGTTACTGCCGCTATTACCTTAGTTATTTTGGCGTTAGTTTTTCTTACCACGTTACTTCAAGTATGGTATTAACACTATCTCTGACTTTATTGAGGTAAGATATGATACATTTACAAAACGTTTAGTTTCATTACTATTTATGTTTGCATATATCGCATCTTTCTTACCAGTTGTTTTTATATTCTGGAGCACTAGTATTCAATAAAAATTTTTAGAATTGATGCAGTATTTGGAATTTCTACAACAGCAGCCATAGTTGTTATTTCTTTATTCATAGGATTAGTTGGAGTTGTTTACTTACTACTTGGTGGTATGAGTCTTGGGCGTACAGTGATACTATTTATGGTATTGGACTTATCGTTGGTGGTCTTGCTATTCCAATTATCGGACTTATCATGCTTGGTAATGGTAGCTTCTTTAGTGGACTTGATTATGTAGTTCAACACAGCCCAGAAAAATTAAAACTCTATTGGTGCTATTGACTCAGAAATAGTTCCTTGGCCAACACTATTCTTTGGTATGCTATTTAACAACTTATTCTTCTGGTGTACTAACCAAATGATCGTTCAAAAAGCCTTAGCTGGTAAAAACTTAAAAGAAGCTCAAAAAGGGCTTTTATATGTTGGATTCTTCAAAATATTCGAGACTTTATTCTTAGTATTCCCTGGTATTTTAGCATTTAATATGGTAGGAGATAAAAATCACTAATCCTGACGATGCATATCCAACACTAATAGTTCACGTTTTACCTGAGTGGGCATACGGAATCTTCGGAGCAGTTATTTTTGGAGCTATCTTAAGTTCATTTGTTGGATCTCTAAGCTCAACTGCTACTTTATTTACACTAGATTTCTATAAACCCTATATTCGGTAAAAACAAAACTACTAAACAGGTTGCAAGAACTGGTCGTTTAGTAACTATCGCAATCGGATTATTCACAACTATTCTTGCACCAATGATTTCATTATTCCCACAAGGATTATACGCAGTTGTTCAAGAGTTTAATGGTGTTTATAACATGCCACTTCTTGTTCTTATCTTAGCTGGATTCTTCGCTAAGAGAGTATCAGCTGCTGGTGCTAAATGGACATTCTTAGTGCATATCGCATTATACGGTCTATCAAAAGTATTCTTAACAAATATTCACTTCTTATATGTTTTTAAGTGTACTATTCTTCTTAGACTTACTAATCCTACTAGCATTTAGTAAATATGGTAAAACTGAAGAATTTAACTTTTGAATCATACGACAGTGGACTTGATCTTACTCCATGGAAATACAGAAAAAAATCGTTGGAGCTATTGTTGTTATAACAGTAATAGTAACATACTTAGTATTCTCTCAATGGGATTAGCACATCATTAATAAAAAAGAGAGAAGAATCTTCTTCTCTTTTTCTTAATTAAATTTATATAAGTTTAAAACTATTAAATATCAAAATTGTTAATTCAAATTTTAGTATAAGTTGAAACAAATTCTAATAGATACTTTTTATATGCTACTAAAAGTGATAAATTGCTGATTTTAATTTTTATTTATCATTTCTAGTATTATATAAAAATTATTAAAATAAATTTTTATTTTTACGATGGGAGTAAATAATGATTTTTTATTTTTACTATATAAGTTGCTTTAGTCAACTTGTATAACAGTTTTACTATTTTTATTAACAAATTTAATTAAGAAGGGGAATAAATATGAATATATTTAAAAATTTGTTAATTTTTGAACTTCAAGAACTTCCACAAAGTGCTAGCCTTGAAGAACAAAGAAAAAAATGTGGTTTAGAGGCTTTCTTAAAACTTACGCAGTAGTTTCTATTGTTTATGCAGTAGTTTATTTCTTGCGTTACAATTTTAAAGCTGCACAACCACTTTTTAAAAATCTCAAGTGAGAATGACTACTACTGATTTGGCATGGATTGGGGTTGCTTTTTCTATTACTTATGGGGTAGGCCGTGTTATTTTTAGGTTATATTATTGATGGCCGTAATGCTAAAAAGCTATTTCTACTTATTATATCAGCGTTCGCTTCACTTTTTAATAGGTATATCTCTATTTTTCTAGTGGAAATCATTTTGGGCTACTTTTTAGTTTTATGGGCTATTAACGGTCTTGTTCAAAGTCCTGGTGGACCTTGTTCGTCTTCTACTATAAAATGGTTGGACTCCTAGACGTCTTCGTGGTAGATTTTTAACTTGGTGGAATATTTTCTCATAACGTCGGAGGTGCATTAGCTGGAGTTATCGCCTTTTGGGGAGCTAATATATTCTTTAAAAGGGCACGTTGCGGGTATGTTCATCTTCCCTACTATTATAGGTATAGTTGTCGGGGTTTTGGGGACTATTTTGTGGTAAAGCTAATCCAGCTGAGCATGGTTGGAATTCTCCTGAAGAAGTTTTTGGTGAAGAGATTCCTAAAGAAGATGTTGAGTCTGTTGATATGACTAAATGGCAAATGTTTAAAAATACGTTCTTCTTAATCCATGGGTTTGGTTCTTATGTTTAGCTAACCTTTTTGCTTATATGTTAAGAATTGGTATTGATAACTGGGCTCCACTTTATGTTGTTGAAAAATTACACTTCACAACTAGTCAAGCTGCAACTACTATTTTCTATCTTGAAACTGGTGGTTTTTGTTGGAAATGCTCTTTGGGGATATGTTTCAGATAAACTTAACGGGCGTCGTGCTTTAGTTATGATCTTCTGTTTGGCTCTTATTCCTATTGATTTATATTTATACCAAAACTATACTTCTGAGTATGTTATTTATGCTGCTCTATTTTTACACGGTATGTTTGTCTTTGGTCCAGTTAGCTTAATTGGTGTTTCTATTATGGGATTTGCACCCTAAAAAAAGCAGCAACTGTTACTAATGCATTACCTGGTACTTTTGGTTATATCTTTGGAGACTCACTTGCAAAAATTCTTATCGCTAAAATAGCTGACCCTAAATCTAGTGGGTTATCTGTCTTCGGTGAAAACTTACCACGGTTGGAATGAATCGTTTGTAGTTCTTTATGTATCTGTTGCTTTAGCAATTTTTCTTCTTAATCTTTATAGCTATTAAAGAAGAACAAAAATTAGATATAATAAAATAGAGGTGTATTATGAAACAAAAAAACTATTTAACAGAAGCAAAAAGCATGGGTCTTAGAAGCACGCGAAGAACTTATTTCAAAAACTTGATGAAGAGATAGTAGTAGAAAAATAAAAACAAGTAGAAAAAGATTTAGTTACTACTATGGATAGACATATAGAAAAATTTTTAAAAATAAAAATTTTTAACAAAATATCCTGATCACAGTTTTTTTGGTGAAGAAGGTGTTTATGATATTAACTTTGATGGTTTACGTTTGGATACTTGATCCAATTGATGGTACTACAAACTTTGTAAAAAGAAAACAAGATTATGCAATTTCTCTAGGCCTTTATGAAAAAGTGTGTCGGGGTATTAGGACTTGTTTGTGATGTTGAACGAGGAGTTTTATATAGTGCATTAGTCGGAGAGGGTGCCTATATGGATGACAAAAACTTGAAAAATTGATGATAGTGAAAGTTACGAAGAAAAATATTATAATTTGTGATTTTAAAGAGTTACAAACATTAACTAGACTTGCACCAGCTATTGAAAATAGTTTGGGGCATAGACGTATGAGGGGGCAGCGTGCCTTGAGATGATTGAAGTAGCAACTAAACGTGCTAGCATATTTTTACATATGCTTTTTATCACCATGGGACTTTGCTGCAGCAAGAATTATTTGCGAAGAAGTCGGATGCGTCGTTACTCATCTTGACGGAACAACTATAAATCCATTTTGAAAAAGGCTCTTTAGTTGTAGGTAGCAAAAGTAGGACATAAAAAACTTTATTAAAGATGTAACATTATAATTTATTTGTAAAACTTTTTAACAAATGTTTCCATAATTATATTCTTTTTGACCTTTGTGTTTACGCAAAGGTCTACTACTTAAAACAACTAAGAAAAGTTTTTATTTATGTACAAAGCTAGTAAATATTAAAAATAAGATTTATATAGTTTATATATTAAAATATTTTTTAAACTACACTAAATTATTATTAAAAATTTAGTAGTAAATTTTACTTACTATCTTTTTGTATTAAATATTTTTTACTCTTAATTCTTAAAAGTTATTTTTAAAAATAAAAAGGCTCTTTATCATTTAGTGTTGTTATATAAAATTATAAAAATTATTTATATAATACTAAAAGTAAAATATTTTAGAAAAAGCATTTAAAAAATATTTTTATAAATATTTTTAAATATAAATTACTATAACGAACTTCTGGTAATTCTCAACAGAAGTATGTAGCAGTAACTAATTAAGACCTCAGGCTTAATTTTTAGCTAGTATAGAGTAAGTTATATACTTTTTAAAAAGCAAAGGTTTAAAGTTCATTATAATCTTAATACTAAAAATATTTGAAAAATATTTTTGAGTGAAAATCCTTTTTGAAAAAGTTTTTGTACTTTTTAAAAAGATTTGGAAAGCTATCTTTTTACTTTAGTATTATATTAAAATAATTTTTATTATCTACACTAAATAATTTTTATGTCAATAAAAACACCTAAGAGAAATCTCTTGAGTTGTTTTTATTACGCTTCATTAAATTGACTTTTATATAGCTCGCTATAAAAATCCTTTTTGCTCTAGTAGTTTTTCATGAGTTCCTTGTTCTAGTATGTCTCCATCTTTTAAAACTAAAAATTTTTATTAGCATTTTTATTGTTGATAAGCGATGTGCTATAACGAGAGTTGTTCTGCCTTCCATTAGTTTATTCATAGCTTGTTGAATTAGTATCTCTGCTACGAGTATCAACACTTGATGTTGCCTCGTCTAATATTAGTATCAGTTTATCTGCTAATATCGCACGAGCTATTGTTAATGTGTCTTTGTCGCTTGTGAGATATTTGTTGCATCTTCATTAAGCTCCATATTATAACCGCCTGGTAGAGTTTTTTATAAAAGTGGTGAATGTGTGCTGCTTTTTGCCGCTTCTATTACCTCTTCATCAGTTGCATCTAATCTACCATAACGTAAATTTTTCCATAATCGTTCCTTTAAATAACCTTAGGTATCTTGAGCACCATAGTAAAGTATGAACGTAAATCTTCGCGACTTAGTTTACTTTATATCTTGCCCAGTCAATAGTTATCTTACCACCGTTAAGTTCGTAAAAACGCATAAAGTAGTTTTACCATTGTCGTCTTCCCCTGCACCTGTTGGTCCAACTATTGCAATCATTTCTCCTTACATCACTTGTAAAGTTTTTATAACAATATTATCTTCGCTATAACCAAATCTTACGTTATCAAAACTTACATTACCTTCTTTTTAGCTGGTGTTAGTGGGCTTTCTGTGAGAACTGCATCTTCTGTATCTAAAAATTCAAACACCCTCTCTGCTGCAGCAACCATACTTTGAAGTTGTAGTCATTACTTGAGCCATTTGCCCTAATGGTTTGTGTAAAGCTTCTTATGTACTGAATAAATGCTTGTATATCCCCAACACCTATTCTTCCATTAGATACTAAAAATCCACCTGCAAAAAACCACTCCAACATAACCTAAGTTCCCAACAAAAATTACGATAGGAAAGCATTAACCCAGATAAAAAAGTTTGACTTCCATGAGTTTTTGTATAACTCTTTATGCGAAACTCTTCTACACACTTTTTCTTTGTGGTTGAATGCTTGAATAATATTTTTGACCACTGTAACTTTCTTCTACTTGACCGTTTACTTGTGCTAGTGACGTTTGTTGCCCTACAAAAATATTTTTGAGAAATTTTTGTTATACTTCCTACTAAAACAGCTAGATACAGGTACAACTACTGAGTGCTATTAGTGTCATAATTGGACTTATTGTAAACATCATAATTAAAACACCAATTATAGTTGTGATACTTGTTATAAACTGCGTTACACTTTGTTAAGACCTTGTCCGAATGTATCAACATCGTTTGTTATACGTGATAAAGTTTCTCCGACTGTTCTTTTTCAAAATAACTCATAGGTAGTTTATTTATAAGTAATATCGCGTCGCATTTTATATGTAATATCTTGCGATACGTTACTCATAAAGCCACCCTTGAACTAAGTTAAATATAGCTGATAGTATATAAAGAATTAACGCTACTAAAAGTATTGTTCCTATTTTTAGTAAAGTCAATACCCCCTGTACTATTAACTACAAAACCTTCAAAAAGTTCTGTTGTTGCATTCCCCATAATTTTTGGACCAACTATACTAAATACCGTTGCTAAAAGGGAGAATATCGTTATAAAAATAACGGATACCGGATACTCTTTAAACATAGATTTTTAAAACTCTTTTTACTGTTTTAGAAAAAGTTTTGTGATTTTTCTTGCTTTATATTTTTCATTTATCTCTCTCTCCTTTCAGTTCTTCTTCACTTAATTGGCTTTGTGCTATTTCTTGATATGTTCTACAGTTTTCTAAAAGTTCTTTATGACGACCAACTCCTACTATCTTACCTTCATTCATAACAATTATTTTGTCTGCGTTCATTATTGTTGATATACGTTGGGCAACTATTAGTGTTGTTATACCTTCCATTTTTCAGCTAAGGCACGCCTTAAATTTACATCAGTTTTGTAATCAGTGCTGAGAAACTATCATCAAACAATAATATTTTTTGGTTTTTAGCTAAAGCACGAGCAATAGATAGTCTCTGCTTTTGCCCACCTGATACGTTACTTCCACCTTGTGAGATACTGTTTTCATACTTGTTATCTTTTCCTAAAATAAATTCCTCTGCTTGAGATACACAGCTTGCTAGTTTCATATCATCATCACTTATATTTTCGTTACCAAATTTAATATTAGATTCAATAGTTCCACTAAATAATACTCCTTTTTGTGGAGACGAAACCAAGTAACGAACGAACAGTTTTTCTAAACTTATTTTTAATGTCAACACCGTCTATTGTTATCTCACCTTGTTGATTATCAAAAATCTTGGAATAAGATGTATTAGTGTAGATTTTCCACTTCCTGTGCTTCCTATTATTGCTGTTGTTTTTTCCTTCTTCTGCTACAAAACTTATATCACTTAACACAGGACTATCTGCTCCTTTAAAAGTAAAACTTACATTTTTAAATTCTAAACGTCCTTTAACATTTTCTAATTTGTCATCTTCTGTGTGTTCTACATTTTAATTGATACCGGACTGTTTAGCACCCTCGTCAATACGACTTGAAGCTACTACGGCACGTGGCATCATTGAAAAATAGATATGTTAAAAATACAAAACGACATAAATATTTGAATAGAGTAAGTAATAAACGCCATCATATTCCCTACTTGAATATTCCCCTGCGTCAATACTTTTTACCACCAACCCAAATTACTAAAAATAACTACTGCATTTTATAACAAATGCAATAAGTGGTGTTAAGGTACTCATTGTGCGGTTTATAAATAATTGATTTTTCAAGTTAGTGTTATCTATATCAAACCCTATCTTCTTCATACTTCTCACGACCAAAAACACGGATTACTGATATACCTGTTAGTATTTCACGACTTACTAAATTTACTCTATCAATCAGTTTTTGCATAATCTTTAAACTTCGGCATAGCAGAGTGCTAATACTCCAAAAATACCTAATGCTAAAAATGCTATACCAAGTGCGATAGTCCACCACATACTTGCGTCTGTTGTTACTACGTTATAGACACCAAACATAGCCATCATTGGTGCAAAAAGGCTATAAATAATATCATATTCATTACCATTTTGTATTTGCTGAATATCGTTTGTACTTCTTGTTATTAGTGAAGCTGTTGGGAATTTATCTATATCTTCTTTTTGAAAACGATAGAACCTTGTCATAAATTTTCTCGCACGTAAGTTATATGCAATTTTAGATGATATTTTACTTGCTATAAAGTTAGATACTCCTGCTGCTACTGCAGAAACTAGTGTTACTAAAATCATTAAAAATCCTATTTTTCATATAAGAAGATCTTATATCGTTAGTGTTCTCACCTAAAAGTTTTTATATTCTTCTTTTATAAAGTTTATGCTTGCTTGTTTTGTTATCATATCTTTGGTGTTTTTGTAAAATCACTAATTGCTTTTTCTCTTTCTTTATAGAAAGTATCTTTCTCTTAACGACACCTGCTTTTTACACCTTGTAGTAATTCATCAGTGTTAACATTATTATTTTTGCACGCTAAGCTAACTGTCATTGTTTCTTTAAAAATATTATTTAATTCTTCTCTATCTTCTTTTTGAGATGTTTTTAATTCGTATCTTTCACCTTTTTCTTCGTAGCTATCATTTACTTTTTAACTTCTTTCTCATTCATAAAAAGTTGTAACGTATCATAAGATTTTTGAAATTTTATCTGCTACACTATCTTCAATACCACTTTGTTGTATTCCTACGTTAACTATATCACTTGTGTACTTTGGAAGTTCAAGTTCTGTATAAGCACGAACACCTAAAAGTCCCATGTAGTAATATCATAGGGAGCATAAAAGCCTTTTAAATATTTAAAAAGTCTCATCACTATTTTTCCTTTCTTGCTTTTTTCTAATTTTTAAAATTTTCTATCTCCATCTCAACTATGTCTATCATTCTTAGCATTAAATGTTTCCCACTGTTTAGTTTCTTCATATGTGTAATGTTGCCACATTCTTTTAAAAACTCTTCGTGATTTTTAAACTCTTCTATTTTCTCTTCGCCTTTTTACTAAGAGTGTAAGATTTTTACCTTATCTTTTTATCACTTTTTGTATTACCAAATCTTTTTCAATCAACTTAGATACTATGTGCCGTTACTCGTGATTTGGTAATACCCATCTCTTCACTTAACTCTTGCATAGTTAAATTTTTCTATATCTTTTTATATAATGCAAAACCCTAAACTCACTTTTTACGAAATGGATTTTTGATCACACTTTGATAATTTTTCGCATGCTAACACGCAAGTTATCCATTATCTCGGTAATTTCATAATAATCAATATTATTTTGTCATAAGATTTCCTTTCTTTTTAAAAATAGTTCACATTATTAACTATTTAGTTAACTATGTGAACTATTCTAAATTTTTGTTTTATTGTCAACACTTTTTGAAAAATTTTTATTTTTGATTTTTATTTTTGTAATAACTATTATATAAATACTCTTACACCTTTTGTTTAACCATTTAGTAAAAATTATTTATATGATATTAAAACAAAATAAATGCTTCTATTTTAAAAGTTATTTAGATAAATAAAAATTTTTCATCCATAATTTATTTTTCTATTTATCTAACAAATTTATTTTTCACTTTGTTTATGCTTCCTTCTTTTTCTAAAAAGCAATATATATCAACACCTAAATTATAGCCACCTATTTTATTATCACTTGTTATAACTCTATGGCACGGGATAAGTATAGGGAAGAGGATTTTTGAAAGTGCCAAGGCTACTTGCCTTGTATGGTTTACGCCTCCCTACCCTTATAGCTAAATCCTTGTAACTCTATAACACTTCCACTCTTAACCTTAGTGAGTTCATTAAAAACTTTTTGAAAGGTGGTTACTTCAACTCATACTCGGCATAAAAATTATCACTACTTCCTAAAAATATTTAACAAGCTTATCTCTTACGCTTACTACATTTTTTTAGGTAATGAGTCAGAAATATCTTCCATACTTCCTACTCTTATTTTTACAAGTTTATTTTTTTAGCATTAAACGTTAAAAACAAAAATTTTATCTAAAAACCTCTACTCCGTACTCCATAACCTTCTCCATAATTTTTAGCTCTTTGCCATTAGCTGTTGATATTAAATATATAATCACTGAATACTTTGAGCTTAATTTTTATTAAATTATACTTTCTTTTTAAAATTTTTAAACAAAATTATTTTGTTTCTACTAAAAATAATTTTTCGTTTTTAAAATATGTTGACTTAGTAAACTATTAAAAATTTATTTATCTCTTATTAAGTTAAAGTTGTGATTAACAATATTTATAATACTTTAAAATATTTTTAAAAATAAAATTTTAAAATTTTTGTATTTTTCTAGCATTTTTAAAAATGTGTATAATATAAATATAACTTTTAAACTAAGGAGATATGATGAAATTATTAAAAATTTTTATAAGTGTACTTATACTTTTAACTGTTGCACTTGGTTTTGTTGGTAATTATTTTACAATTTTGCATAACCCTGCTGTTGATAAAGTAAAGTAGTTAATCAAAGATAGCGACAGTAGTCAAAGTCAAAACTTTTGAAGAGAGATCAAAAATGGTTTGAAAATAATAGAAATCAATTTAACTTCTGTTACAAAAATAAACTTTACTGGTTATGTTTTTGAAAATAAAAACTCTAGCAAATGGATTTTTGTTGTCCACGGTTATACAAGTAGCGCTAGAAAATGGCAACATATATTCATGAGTTTTTACTCTCGTGGTTATAATGTATTTGCTCCTGACCTTATCGCACTCGGAAAAAGCGAGAGATTTTATCTCAATGGGGAGTTTTGATGCGAAAGATTTTAGCCAACTGGACTAATAAAATATCTAAAACATATAACTCACCTGATATACTTTTTGGAGATGGTATGGAGGAGCTACTGTTATGAATAAGCCAAACGAAAAATTACCTAATGTTAAAGCATTTTATTGAAGATAGTGGTTATGTTAATCTTGATGAAGAGTTTACATATCAACTTAAAAATTATTGAGCTTACCTAAATATCCAGTAATCCCAGCAGCAAGTATCGTAACAAAAATTCATTGCAGGATACTTTTAGGCGATGTTAGTGTAGAGGGTGCACTGAGAAAAACACTTTACCTGCACTAATACTACACGGAGATAACGACGGTTTTTGTGCCGTTATCACATGCCAGAACGTGCCTACTCACTATTAAAATCTAAAAGATATACACATATTCAAAAGGAGCACGCCACGCAGAAGCAGACATAAAAGAATTTTTGGGATACAGTTGATAAGTTTTTAGAAGAAAATTTTAAAAAATAATAAATAAAAATAGACGGTTTGAGTGCTAACCGTTTTTATTTTACTATGTTAATGTAAAGACAAAAGATTTTTAATATATGTTAAGAAAAATAAAATTATATTTTTACTTTTTATCTTTTGATTTATTATTAAAATTTTATTTATCTATATATCTTTTTATTAAATATCTCTTGCTCTTTTACTTAATCTCTACTAAGCTAGCCTTTTAACTTCTCTTCTATCACTTGCTACACTCATTCCTGATTAGCACGCTATCATAGATTATAACCACCTATCTCACCATGAAGGTCTAAAAACTTCTCCTGCGAAATATAGATTATCTATATGGGCAAATGTTTTTGGCGATACTTCTTTTTAAACTAACACCCCCAGCTGTAACAAGGCATACTCTAATGGCAAAAGTCTTTACGTCTACAAGCTCATAACGTTTTATATAGTTTGTTATAAATTTTCTTATTTCTTTTTGTTTGGATTATTTTTTGGGAAATAATTCATTATGTATTCATAAAAACTTTTTGGAAATTTTTCTCTAAGTATTTGTGATTATTAAATATGTTTTAAAAATAATTCTTCTTCATTTCACTTGGATAAAAAGTCAATAAACATATTCTCCCTCGTGCTATATATTCTCCAACACTTATAGCTGCAGGGCCACTTAGTCCTTTATGCGTAAATAACAAGTCCCCTACTTTTTCTCTTTTTTATTAAACATCCTAACATCTTTTAATGCTACGCCGCTTAAGTTAGTAAATTCATCATACAGTAGCGACACTTCACTTGGAAAAATTTTTGTTTTGAGTAACTTTATATTTTTAAAACTTTGTGCATATAGCCATCACTTCCGCTTTTTGGATAACTCTTTCCACCACTACAAACAACCATATATTTTTGCAAAAATTATCCAAATCTGTTTTTACTCCAACTAATCTCTCTTCTTCCAAAAATAAAATCTTCTACCTTAACACCTTTTTTACTTTTTATATTATCTACTCTAAAACAGTCCACAACGTCTTTTTGATTTTTCACTTTTCGGATATAGACGACAGTTTTTCTTGCTTTAAAAGGTAAGTTATGTTCTTTTAAAAAATTTTTCTTAAATTATATTTGTGAAACGCATGCCGCAAAAATCGTCCATTATGTACGGACAGAGATAAACTCTTCTGCACTATCCTTGACAACACATTACATCTTCCATTCCCAGTTAAAAGAGTTTTTATACCTAGACGTTTATTTCTCTCAAGTAGCAAAACTTTTTAAGTTTTTTCTCCTAAGCCTATCTGCTACCATAAGCCCACTTGCTCCACCACCGATAATTATAACGTCATAAATTTCTTTTTATTCATACTATATCTCACTTTGTCTTTTTATTATACTATTTTTAAAAATTATTTTTCAAAAAGTTATTGAAATGTGCAAAAATATTTTATTACCATATTTAAGCATATTAAAAACAAAATTTGGGAGAACACAACTTACATAATAAAAATACTTTTAAAATTATGCCTTACTTCTCTAAAGTATACCTTTGCAAAACATAAATATTTCCTTTAAATTTTTATTTTTAAAATATATAAGTTACTCATATACAGTTTTAAAATTTTATCATTGCTACAAATTTTATTTATATTTTTATTATTATACTAAAATATTTTTTTATAACTTATACATTTATAATAAAAATGCATCTAGAAAGACGCATTTTTGTTTTTATTTTTATTTTTTCTTTTTTACCGAAACTTAAAGATGCTATTAATAATACTGCCTAAAACTGTCCGATTAGTAGTGCTACTAAGCACATTAGTGGATTACCTACTGCTCCTGCTGCTACTGCGAAAATTCCACCGTGTGGCGCTTTTGAAACTGCTCCAAACATCATACTTAATGCTCCTGCTACCCCACTTGAGATAAATAATGGTGGTATTACTCTTGCTGGGTTACTTGCTGCAAATGGAATTGCTCCTTCTGTTATGAATGATAATCCCATTACATAGTTTACTAATGCTCCACTACGTTGTGCTTTTTGGCCAGATGTTTTTGCTGATTGTTGCTGAAATTGCAATCGCAAGTGGCGGTACCATCCCACCGATCATTACTGCTGCCATTACATCACTTCCACTTGTTCCTGCTGCTGTTAATAATGCAGTCCCAGTTACATAAGATGCTTTGTTGATTGGACCACCCATATCAATGCCAGCCATCATCGCAGCAACTACAAAAACCTACTAATAGTTTTTCCACTACCACTTAACCCTTTTTAAGAAATCTTGTAGTGCAGTCATTACACTTGCCATCGGTGCGTTAATTACAAAAATCATTAACACTCCCATAATAAATGCTCCAAGGGATTGGGAATACGAAAATTGGTTTAATTCCGTCAAAGTGATTTTGGTAACCAGCTAAACGCATGTTTTTAATACGATAATTATTCCACCTGCTAAGAAACCTGCTACTAATGCTCTAAGAAACCTGATGGAGTGTATTCTAATAATCCTGATTTTTAATCCTAAAAATACTTGGATCAGCTAAAAATACCACCGACCATACCAACAATAAACCTGGTCTATCTGCAATACTACGTCCAATAAATCCAGCTAAAAATCGGTAACATCATACTAAATGAAATTTTTACCAAAGATAAATAATACTTCTACCAAATTTATTATAGTCAGCTGCTTTTTGGATCAAATGATGTAATACCCCAAATAAATGATAACGTGATTAAAATACCACCAGCTACAACGAATGGTAACATATTACTTACACCTTCCATTAGGTGTTTATATGCACTGACGTCCTAAAGCTTTCGTTTTCTCCTTCTCCTTCTGCTTCTTCTGAACCTTGTTCGTGTTTGTGAACAGGTGCTTTCCCATCTAAGATAGTTTTGGATAAGTTCTTTTTGGTTTGTTTATTCCGTCAGCTACTTTTTGTAATTATAGCTGGTTTCCCATTAAAGCGTGCAACTTCTACTTTTTATCTGCTGCAATGATTACTCCAACTGCACGAGGATATATCTTCTTTTGTAAGTTTATTTTCTACACCTATTTGACCGTTTGTTTCAACTTTTACGTCTACTCTAATTCAGCTGCTGTTTCTTTAATTTTTCTGCTGCCATAAATGTATGTGCAATACCTGTTGGACAAGCTGTTACTGCTACGATGTATGGTTTTTCTTTTGAACTTTCTTCAACTTTTTTTCTTCTTTTGGTGCGTCTTCTCTGGCTGCAAAATCTACAAATACTTTTTCTACTTCTTCTTTTGTAGTAGCTTTGTCAAGTCCAGATTTTACTTCTTTTATTCATTAGTGCTTGTGATAAAGATGCTAGAGCTTTTAAGTGTTCGTCTGCTCCACCTGCTGGTGCACAAATCATAAAAGAGATGTGTTTGCTTTTTGTCCGTCAAAACTCTCCCCACTCAACACCGTCATTACTTTTAGCATAAACTATAATTGCTTTTTCAAAAATCTTCACAGATTTTGCGTGAGGATCACAACTCCCCCTACTCCTGTTGTGAGATAAATTTTCTCTCTCTAGTAGAGCATTTAAAAAGTTATCTTTGTTTTTCTAACTTCTTTTTCTACAAGTAAAGTAGTAGAAGTTTATCAAGTGCTTCTTTTTATCAGTTGCACTAAAATCAAAGTGTGTTAAATCGTAACGAATAACATCTATTAACTTCATCTCCTTAATATATAATTATCTTATAGTTATTTAGTTATTTATTTTAGCTTTTCATTGTTTATTGATATAAAAGATTGGTTAGTAAAATTATTTTTATGCTTTTACTGTAATATATTAAAATATTTTATAATCCACACTAAATGTTTTAAACATTTATTTTGTTATTTTATCTACTTCTATTTGTGAGACTAATTTTTCTATTAACTCACTTTTCTCAACGCCGACAGAGAAAACTTGTTGCTCCACCTGCTGCTGATGCACAACGAAGAGCTTCTTTGTGAGTCTTTTTGTATCATTATGTTTGGCAACGAACATAGCTAGCATACTATCTCCTGCTGCTACTGTTGAGAGTAATCTCTCCTTTAGCAACACCTACACTATATACTTCGTTTTCTTTCGTTACTAAAATTGCTCCGATCTTTCCACGCGATACTAAAACATTTTTCTGCTCCAAGCTCTTTTAATTTGTTTGAGTACGTTAAAATATCTTCTAATGTTTTATCTCAACGCAAACATCTCTCAAGCTCAAACTCATTTGGTTTTTACTATAAACGGTTTGTATTTTAGCGTATTTAAAACTAAATCTTTATTGCTATCAACTTCAGAAGTGTAGCTCCACTTTTTATTTACAACTTCTGCAATTTTTCTCAAAGTCTAAGTTGTCATACCACCGATGATATTTCCAGATAAGAATACTGTATCATTAGATGTTAGGCTTTTCTAGGTTTTTCAAAAGCTAACTACTTCTTCTTTTCTACATCACTACTTTGTCCGTTTATTTCAGTTTCTACTTCTGTTTTTAACCAATGTTAATTCTAGTAGCGCCTTTTGTTGTAACAAAGTCCTCCTTAACACCTATCTTTTTAAGTTCTTCTTTTATGAAATATCCCGTAAACCAGCTACATATCCTAGAAAGCCTTAGTTTCTTTTTATGTTATTTAGAAGAATAGATATATTTATACCCCTTGCCTCCAACAACATGACTTAGCTTCGTTAGTTCTGTTTAATTTGCCTAAAGAAAAGTATCAGCACTAACTAACATATCAACTGCTGGATTAAGTGTTGTTGTATAATACGCTTACTTGTCCTCACTTTCTACTTCTATTATATTGTCATCACTTTTTATACTCAGTTGGAACTTTATACGAAATAATTGTAGCTCTTTTCTATATTTTGCAAACTTTTGAAACTTTCTGTGTGAAATTTTTCTCATCTGCTAAGATGAATCTTTTTACTATTTTTCAAAGCCTTACTCTTTAAATAAGCCTCGTTCTCGTCAGCAGTGAAAGCCCAAAGTCTTCATCAATACCATTACAACCTATAAAACAAAAATCAAAACTATAATCATCAAGCTGTGCAAGGGCAGTGTGCGAGTATCGCTTATGTAGAGATGTTTCAAAGTCCCACCTAAAATAGTAGTATGAATTTTATTTTTGAATTAGTTTTTGAAGATGATAGCAGATTTGTTACGACATGAACTCTTTTTCTTTTAGATAATCAATAAGTTCATAAGTAGAAGTTCACATCAAGATAAATAGTTGATCCAGTAGTTATAATAGTTTTTCAAAATATATTTAGCAACACGCTTTTTCTCAAAGTATTCTCATTGACTTTCCTTGTAACACTATCTTCTTCGCCACGTGTTTTTAACTCTCTTCATAGCACCCCCATGCGTTCTATAAAAGTAAATTTCTCTCTTCTAAACACCAAATCCCGCCTAGCAGTAGCTTCGGAAATGCTAAAGGTCTTAACTATATCTTGCAAACTAATAACATTCTTCTCATCAATAATATCTAAAAGATATGTCTTAAATTCATACTATGCTAATTCGTTACAATTATAAATTATTTATATGAGCGTTTCAATCATATTTTAAAACTTTATGACTTATTTAATCATTTTTAGCGATAATTACAAATGATATGAGCGTTTTCTATATGAACGTCTTTCTTGTTTTGCATCATCAATCTATACAATTTTTAAAAATTTATTAAAGTTAATATAAAATCATTTAATAAAAAATAAAACCAACAGTTATATGTTGGTTTTGTCTATACTATCTATTTATATTATAAAAATAATATTGCTACTATGTAGGCTATAACTACTGCTAGTGGTCCAGTTATTAAACGTGAATAGAACGATGCTGGAACTCCATGCTCTGTTGTTTCTGGTTCTGCTTCTCCAAGACTAAGTCCTGGGAACAAAATCACAACTACTTGCAGCCATTATAGCAAATAGTGCTGGTAGAGCTAAATATGCAGGTACCGCACCTAAAACCTATCTGCGTTCCTATTGGTGTACCGACTACTTGTGTACTATTACTGCCCCTGGTCCTAGTATAGGTGATAAAAATGGTAGAAACATACAACAGATATAGCTATTGGTCAAAGATATTGCCTATAAATGGAGATATTCCACTTGCTATTAAATTACCTAATCCTGAGGCTAATATTATCCCCATAAGCATACTAACAAACGCCATAAATGGTAGAGACACTTCCTATAACTACATTTATAGTTTCGCGTCCTGCTTCATAAAATTTTGAAACTACATTCCCTAACACCTTGACCTAAACGCATAATAAAATTGCCGTTTACTTTTTCTTTTGCTTCTATCTTGTCATAATTTTCAGGTTTTTATCCCTGACTCATTTACTTTTTACTTGTTTCTATCACTACATCATCATAAATAGCTTCAATATCATCAACACTAACTCCAGATACATATAAATCTTCTGTTATAAACTGAGCAAGTGGTCCAGTTTTTCCTGTTGATTTTACATTAACTGTAAAAATTTTTCTTAGGATATACTCCACATCTAGCAGTTCCACCACAATCTATTACTGCTACTAAAATTTTTCGTCATCAACTCCTGTTTTAAATCCATCAACTATCTCACAGTCTAAAAGCTCTGCTAATAGTAACTTCTTCTATACCTGCCGAAGTCATTGACAATATTACTATTTCGTTTTTCGTCTATTTTTAAGGTCCACCCCACAGATTGACCTTTATTTATTAAAACTGCCATATTATCTCCTTCCTATCAGCTTTTTACAAGATATTTATAAATCAGTAGCAAATCCACGAATTACTATTACTATAAGTCCAGTTAGAAAATAAAATAATGCTAACTTGGTTGTTGACTGACCTAAAGTTGTTAACCCTGCTGAGATACCTAACCATACAAAATAATTCTCCTGGATTTGCATGTGGAAATATTCCAGTTATAGGATGAACAAAAGATACCGCAGCATCATAATATCCCGCCTTATGCTCTTCTTTTGGAGATCTACCGAACGTATAACACATAGGATTAGCTAAACAGAAAAACTCCTATTAGTGGAAGTATAAGATATCTTGCAATTACATACTGAGACATTTTTCTGCAAATCTATCTATCTCTTCTCTCCTATTAGTTTTATAATAGAGTTAATTGCAACCATAAGAACAATTAGTGTTGGTAAAAATGCCTTTAACTAATCCTACAAATGTATCGCCTCCAGCTTTTAAATAGAGCAATAAAATGATCTATTCCATTAGTTAAAATGTGTAAACTATCCATTATATAAACCTCCTTAATATTTTGTTTACGTTTCCAGTTTAAAGTAATTTTTATTTTTATAAATACGCTTATTTTCAAAAACATTTTTGAAAATAACTGTCCTATTAGTCTTACTACTATTTTAAAATTAAATTACAATTAGTTTAAATTTTACAAAGTAAAATCTTGTTAAAATTTATTTTAAAAACTTTTTACGCGGGAGGGCTTTAATGAAGTACAAATCAAAAATTATAGATATAGGTAGTGATGCACTTGAGTTATACAATGCTACTAACAGCTTAATACTTTTTAATGAAACTATTAACGACAATATGCTAAAAAGCATTTCTCTTATTCACACTTTAAAAGAAAAATTGATATGTAAAGTTGGAGATACTATTAAAATAGGAGAAAATTTATTAAAAAGTTACTGCGGTAGGCAGCGTAGCTATTGAAACATTTTCTAATATCAGGGCATATAACTACGTTTTACTGGTGAATATGAAGTTAATTTACCTGGAGAGATAGTTGTTTTAGGAAAAATTGATAACATAAATATCAATGATGATTTTTAATATATAAATAATTTACAAATAATTTTTTTATTAAGGAGATAATTATGTATAGACTAAATGAAAAATTAAATAATTTAGAAAAATGGAGAAAAATTAAAGTAGCACTTATTGGTTGTGGTCAAATGGGTAATGGTATGGTAAGTCAGATGACGAGTATGCGTGGTATGGAGGCTAGCATAGTTGTTGATATAAATTTAGACTTAGCACGTAAAGCATTAGTTGATGCTGGAATTTTGCGATATTAAAGTTAGTAACGACTTAGACGAGATGAAATTTACTACTCAGCAAAAATTATCACATAGCTACAACTGACTTTAACCTTGCTTTAGCTGCTAGGATATTCAAGCAGTTGTTGATGCAACTGGTGGAGTAGCTTTTGAGGGGCTGAAATTGCTCTTAACAGTATTTTAAATAAAAACATATCATTATGCTTAACGCTGAAACTGATTGCGTGGTAGGGTCCTATCTTAAAAATTAGCTGATGATAGTGGTGTAATTTTTACTGGTTCAGCAGGAGACGAGCCTGGTGCTGTTATGGAACTTTATGACTTTGCAGATGCTATGGGATTTGATATAAAAAGTTATAGGTAAAGGAAAAATAATAAAACTAGATTTTTGAGATGTAATCCTGATACAGTAAGAGAGACGCCTTAAGTCGTGGTGCTAGTCCACATATGATTACTTCATTTAGAAAGAAGGTGCAAAAACATATGGTTGAAATGGCTCTTATGGCAAATGCAACAGGATTTATACCTGATGTTCGTGGTGCTCATGGTATTGAAGCGACTATGTAAATGGTGCCTAAAAAATTCTCACACTAAAAAGAAGAGGCGGAGTGCTTAACAAATATGGTGTTGTTGATTTTGTTAATGGTATTGCTCCAGGAGTTTTTGTTATCGTTTCGCATAAATTAAAATCTGTTAATCACGAGATGAAATACTTAGAGTATGGGAGATGGACCTAATTATGTATTGTATCGTCCATATCACTTATGCTCTCTTGAAACTCCACTATCTGTTGCAATAGCAGTTTTTAGAAAACAAAGCAACTATTGCATCAAAAGGACTTGTTGCGGAAGTTATGACTATTGCTAAAAAGATCTTAGCTGGAGATTATATGGATGGTTACGGTGCGTATACTTGCTATGGTATGATTGAAGAATATCAAACAGCAAAAAGATATGAATGCTGTACCTATTGGACTTATTGATAAGAAAACAAAAATTTTAAAAGATATTAAAAAGGAGAAGTTATTACTTACGATATGGTAGAAATTGATAAGTCTACTACCTTATACCACTTACGTGCATTACAAGAAAATTTTTTTGGATAAATTTTTAAAAAACTTAGAGGAGATGAGAAGATGTGTAAAAATACTATTAGATAATAAAAAGATTTAAAAATAATAAATTTGCTTCTTAAACATATAAAAAGTAGAAAGAGTTAGCCACCCTATTTAAACGTATCTGATAGAAGCATTAGAAACTATATAAAAACTAAACGATTTACTAAAAATATTTTTACATATAACTACTAACCGTACAAAGGTGTTAGCTTAATTATAATAAATGATGAAAAATTTAAACAGTTAATAACTTATAACGACTCTACTCCCCTTATTCTTAATGATAAAGATGACAGAGTTAAATATATAATAAATTGTTTTTACTACACTAACTAATACTACTACTTTAGAAAAAAATTAGCTTGCAAATTAAATATCGGTAGAACTACACTAGTTAGCGATATGAAAGAAGTTGAAAAATTTTAGCTAAATATAATTGTAAAATAAAATCAAAAAGAATATCGGAAGTACTTAGAATATAACGAACTTGATATTAGGATGCTAATTATAAATTATTTATTTGAAAATTATTCTGTAGAACAAAATAAATAACGAGGTTTAGCAAAATAGATAATGATAAGCTTTACTCATCTAGAAAATAGTATTATTTCTTTTAAAAACAATTACAACATAACAAAAGTCTTATTGAAGAAATTATTAAATATATTTTTAATTATGATATATAGAGAGCAAAATGGCTTTGTTCTTAATAATTTAAACTCAAGACATAATAGTGTTAAAAATTTTTAAATTATGAAAAAAATTTAGTTATGAAATAGCTAAAATTATAAAAAAATTATTTTAATATAGAAATAACTTATGCTCTTAAACTATACCTAGCTATTCCTTTTTAACTAGAAATGCATCCATTGATATTAGTAGTGTAACAAAAAGTTGATGATGATATTAAATATCTTATAGATAAAATTTTTATCTGAAATATATAAACAAATTGGTTTAAAAATTACTAATAAAAATATTTTTAAAAAGTTTAGCAGTTCATTTTAAGTTATTCTCTTAATAGAATAATCTTTAATATAAAAATAAGTAACTCCTTTTATGACAACATAAAAGAAAAATTATAAACTTGCATTTAAACTTGCAGAAATTGCTTGTAAAGTAATTGAAGATGAGAAAAATTAAAAAGTTTCTAACGATGAGCTTTTCTCTTATAGCTATTCACTTTGGTGCTTTACTTGAGATAAATAAAGCTAAAGTAAGTGAAATTAAAAACTTTTGCTCTTGTTTGTGAAAATGGTTTTAGGTACTTCTATGCTTCTTGAAAGCTCGCCTAAAAAGAATATTAAAAACTAGATAGTATTATAGATGTATATTCTCTATATGATTTTTTAGATAGTAATTATACTAAGTATCAAATAATTCTTACTACTGTAAATATTCCTTTTAATATTAGAGATAAAATAAATATCCCTATTATAAAAATTGATGCTATCTTTGATGAGAAAGAACTATTAACTATTTTAGAAAATACAATGTATAAAACAGATACTTCTCTATCTAGCGACAAAGCATTTTTACTGCAATTTGTTAATGAATATGGTGTTAATTTTTATAAAGAAAAGATTATGATTTTTACTAGATATGCTAAATAAACTTTTTAAAAATAATAAAATTGACAATAATTTTTATAGATTATATTCAAAAAGAGAAAAAAGAAATCCTACTATTTTTAGATAATGGTATTATGCTACCACACTATACGAGTAAAACATATATCAAAACCACTAATCTCTTTTGGAGTTGTTTTAGATGAGTGCTTTAATAATGATAAACTAGTAAAACTAATTAGTATGAGTAGCCTATCCATCAAAAGAAAATGTTGATCCTAATTTAATTTTAAAAAGTTTATGATGAGATACTAGATTTAGGGCGTGATAAAAATTATTAGCTAAACTAATCAACTCAAAAAGCAAAGAAGAATTTAAAAATTATATTAGGAGCAAGTAATATGTATTTTAGTATTATTATTTATTTTTCTTTTACATTTTAAACTCATACTTAACTTTTTAAACAAGTTAAAATATAAACAAACTTTTTTCTTTAATTAAGAAAAATTATCCAACTTCTCTTATATCAACAGGAAAAGTTAGAAAGATAGTAGTGGTAAAAATAACAATACTGCAATAAATAAAACACAAATCAAAATTGATTACGCCATCACAAATAGAGTGGTGTAACAGTTTTACAAAATTTTAAAGAGTTAACTTATTTGAAAAATTTGGACATATACTATACTTTAAAAATATAATAAAGATGAAAGTATAACTCAAGCAATAAATTTTATATAAAACATATCAGTTAAAGGAGAAAAATTATGGTTTTAGTAAACGCAAAGAGCTAATAGCTCACGCTAAAAATAATAATTATGAAAACTATACCACAAGCTAATTTTATAAATCAAGAAATGATTTTTAGCTTATATGAAGCTTCTGAAGATCTTCCACTTATACTTGCTTTTTGCAGAAGCTCATAAAGAATATATATCTATGGAAGATGCTGCTCACTTAGGACTTTATTATGCGAAAAAGCAAAAAAACTCCTATCATCTTGCATCTAGACCATGGACAAAGTTTTGAATCTATCAAAAAGCTATAGACTTAGGTTTTAATTCTGTAATGATAGATGCTTCAAGTAAAAGACCTTTTTAGAAAAATATAAAAATAACAAAAAAGAAGTTGTTCAGTACGCATCATATATATTTTTGTTGAATCAGAGATAGGTCATGTCAGTAGCAGTGATGTCGTTGGTCATTCTTGTTCAAATAGCGATGATGAAAATATATACACATCAGTTGAAGAAGCATTTGTAAAAGGAAACTAACACTGACTCACTAGCTATATCAATACGGGAACAAGTCACGGAACATATAAAAGGTACGCCTAAAATAAATATTAAAAAGACTAAAAGGAAATAAAAAGCTATATCTACTCCCACTTGTCTTAGATGGCGGCAGCTCTTCTGGTGATGAAAATTTAAACAATTGTGCTAAAAATGGTATAATAAAAATAAATATTTATACTGATTTTTAATAGCTTCTCACAATGCTTTACGAGGAGAAAAATTATTATGAGGATAAAAATAATATAAAAAGCTATTAAAGAAAAACTTTTACACTACTATAAAGTTTTTGAAACTAAGAGGATTTTAATATGGGACTTAGAACACCTTTTCTTGTAATAAATCCAAAATCATATCTATACGGTAAGGAATTATTAGACCTTGCAAAATACTCAGATAAAAAGCTCGTGAGTATGATATTGATATACTTTTTACAGCACCTTTGTGCAGAATTAAAAACAATAGCACAAAAACACAACTAACACTTTGTATATGTGCTCAACATATGGACTATTTACCTATTGGGCGTGGAATGGGACGTATAGTTGGAGATATGCTTAAAGACGTTGGCGTCCAGGCTACATTTTTAAATCATGTTGAACATAAAATTGATAACGATAGCTTAGAAAAACTATTAAACGTTGTAAAGAATTAAATATTTTATCAGTTGTATGTGCAAACAGCATTGACGATGCTAAAAAAAGCTGCTAACTTAGATAGTGATATAATAATTTGCGAACCTGATAACCTTGTAGGAACAGGACAAAACTAGTGATGATGAGTATATGATAAATACAAAATAAAAATAATAAAAAGAAACTAATCCAAAAACACAAGTTCTTCAAGCAGCAGGAGTATCTACGCCAGAAGATGTTTATCGTGCTATATATTTAGGCGCAGACTCAACAGGTGGAACAAGCGGAATAATAAAAAGCTCAAAATCCTAAAATGATTGATGAAATGATTAAAAGTATGCTAAAAAGCATATAACGACAGAAATAAGGAGAAATAAATATGCATTACCATGATGATATAAAAGTAACAACTGTTCAAAATAGAATATCTTATCACGATATAACAAAAAGAAGCACAAAAATAGTAGATGATGGTAAAAATTAAAAACGGTACTCTAACACTAACAAAGCTCACATACAACTTGTTCATTATTTTTGAAGAGTATATGCGATAAAAATTACTATGGCGATGAATTTTTACAAGTAGATATAAGTAACATAATGGATAATATTGTACCTAAATGTGTAACAGAAGGACAATACAATAGTCCGAGCCCTAAACATATTGAGTTTGGCTTAGGCTTAGTTGATCCTAATTATCCTAAAGAAGCGTGGACTATGTTAAATACTGACGCCCACATTAAATCATCAATTTTTGGAACAAACTCTCAAACTCTTATTATAAAAGATGGAAAAACTTAGATTAAGACTCTTGGTAAAATATATTTTGCTGATTGGGATACTTTTACGAGTTCGTAACAGAACTATAAACGTTTTAGTCCTTGGAGAATAATATTAGCTAATAAATCAAAATTATAATTCAAAATAAAAGTCGCTTATTTTAAGCGACTTTTTATTTGAAAAACTTTTTCTACTCAAATCGTTTGATTTTATTAGAACTTTTACTTCGTTACCTTGCATCACAGCATCAAATGCTTCTCTTGCTTCTTCTAGTGGATAGATTTTGTTACCATTTTGTCTACAAAAAATTTTTATCTTTTTGCTAATAAGTCAAGTGCTAAGCTCCATGAAGATGGTTTTTGACTTCTTGACCCTATATAGCGTATTTCTCTTTGATTATTGATTCTTCATCTAGTGCATTTTTCTTTTCTGCAAATAGTCCTATTTGAACAAAAGTCTCCCTTTTTCTTAACAAGTGGCGTAAATGCATTATTTACTGCTATTATAGAACCCGAGCAGTCAAATGCACGAGTTACTCCATGTACGTTTGTTTCTTTTTAATACTATTTCGCTTAAGTTTTCTTGTAAGCTATCTATTACTACATCAATTCCCATCTCTTTTGCTAAGTCTAGTCGTGGTTTGTCTTTGTTATTCCTGATAGTAAAACTTTTGCTCCTTGTGCTTTTTGCTACTTGTGCAGCTAATAGTCCTATTGGCCCTGGGCCTATTACTAGAACTGTGTCGTCTTTTTGTTACTGTTGTTTTTCTAATACAGAGTGTGCAACATGCTAATGGTTCTATTAATGCAGCAGCTTTTAGGCTTACGTTTTCTGGTAATACGTGCAACTTTCTCTCTTGATACTACATATCTTGCCATACTCCATTTGCTTGCGTTCCTATTCCTCTTCTATTGCTACATAAATTGTAATCACGTTCTTTACAATATTCGCATTTTTCTCAAGTTGTGATGTTGTTTTCGCTTGTTACTCTATCTCCCACTTTTATGTTTTTGCATCTTCACCAACTTCTACTACAACACCACTAAACTCATGCCCAAGTGTTACAGGTAAATTTTTCTTCTTTGTTGTTGTATTCTCCTTTGAATGTGTATATCAGAGCCACATATTCCTGTGTAAAGCTACTTTTATTTTTACTTTATCTTTTTGATACTTTTACCTCTTCTACGTCTACTACTTCTAAATTGTCATAACCTACTTTTTGTTTTGAACAGCTAACATATTTTTCCTCTAACCTTCTGGTATTATTAGTACTTTGTTATATACTTCTTTTCTTGATAAAATCATATCAAATGCCTTCGTTTATATCTTCTAATTTATGCTCGTGTGATATTAAACTCTCAACATCAATTTTTCCTTTTTATTAAATCTGTTGCAACTAACCATTCACGTCCTGGGAATGGTGCTGAATATGAATTCCAAAAACCTTTTTAGCGTTAATTCTTTTCTAAAAATACTCTCAAATGCTTTTTCGTGTATTAGTACGTCCTTATATGCACAATACCTAAATAACCTACTAAACCATGTTTTTAGCAAGTAAAAAGTGCCATCTCTTGTGTTATGTTACTTCCCTGCACACCTCTACAATATCTGCTCCTAAATTATTAGTTATTTTCAAAATTTCTTCTTCTACGTTTTTTATCTTTTTGGATTTATTTTATACGTTGCTCTTAGCTCTAATGCTTTATCTAATTTTTATCATCAATATCTACTGCAACAATATCTTTTTGCTCCTGCATTTTATCGCTTGAATAGCTAGCATACCAATAGTTCCTACTCCTAAAACTACTATCGTATCTCCCACCTTTATATCAAGCCCTCAACACACAATGCATAACTACTGCAAGTGGTTCTACAAAAAGCAGCTTTTTAAAATCTAAGTCCCCTATGTTTTAAAACATTTTCTTTAGGAACAATTACCTCGTGAAAAACTCTCCAAAATAATGTGAGCCAATCATTTTATAATCTTCACACATTGAGTATAAACTTTGTTTATCAGTAATGACACTCATAACAAGGTATAAAAAGGGCTGCGACTACTCTATCGCCTTTAGAAAAATTTTTCTACATTTTTCCTACATTTCAAACTTCTCGCCACTAAACTCATGACCCATTACTGCAGGGAACCCATACTTCCAAACCTTACCTTGTATTTTATGAATATCAGACCCACAAACACCGCAGGCTTTTTACTTTTTATTTTTACATCATTTTCTTCAACTTCGTAATTTTTAAATTATCTATTTCTAAATTTAAAATTTTCATTAAGCATTGCCGCTTTCATATCAACTTCTTTTCTTAAATAATTATTTTGTCTAACTAATAAATATTAAAAATTTTTTCTTTTATCTTAAAACTAAATTTTTCTTTTAGTATTCGCATAAATAAATAAAATTATTTTTATAATGCTAAATGTAATTTTTAAAAATAAACAATAATATAGTTTTTAAAATGAAATTTTATTTAAAAATAAATATATTTACTTTTAACTTTAAAATAATATCAGCTCTTAATCATATAAATTCTAGATATTAAAGAGCCTGATATTAAATATGTGAGCAATTGTAATTTAAGGATAATCAGTTAAATTTACTAGTCAGTGACTGTTTAAATCTCATATGAAATTATCTCCTACATTGGTGTGTGTGCACTGTTGTAAAGTCTGTTGCCATTAGAGACAACAAACTCTTCTTCAGCTAATACAGAGTGTAAATATTATATAGCTGATATAAATGGTTAAGTCTGATATGGTAACTTTATTACCTGGGATGATAATTGCAGTAGCAGTGTTATTGGTACTAAGATAGCCTGTTGATGTTTGGAGGATATCGATGTTCATAAAATACAGGTAAAGGGTTTGGAAGTATGGGTTCCTGCGATAGTCATGAAGACTGAGTAACAGTAATGAAAATGAAATTTTTCTGAGGCGACAAATGACGCTCGCTGTGTCGTTATGAACAGGGATTTATGCTCGATGATATGAATGATTGTTCACGTGTTGGGGTTCGCCGGTGTTCACAAAGAAAATGTTCAAACATGGGGACAGACCTGAAACTGCTGTAGAACCGCTGCGTGCCGTTGTCGGCCGGAAAGCGATGGGCCAGGGGTCACGCGACGGTGGACACGGTGGAACGATGAACTGTCTTCAGCTATTCAGGCGATGAAATGCGAGGATGAATGGGCCGCGATGAATATTGATGATAAGGTATTCGGGCAAAAGCATTGAACTAGGGCTGACGTATGCGCCGTCAAGACAAAAACGCTGAGAGAGGTGAAATAATGTTTGGGCAGATGTTGAAGTGCGAAATGGCATAACGAGAGATATTTACTGGCTGTGGTTTAATGGTGTTTAAACCATTGCGCTCGCAAGGCGATAACCTCCGGCGCGTTGGTACGAAAGAATAACGCTAAAGTTTGGAATCATATTCGGCACCATTCAGGACGACGAATGGTTGAACCTGATAGTTAACTCAAAGGGAAGGGAACTGATGTTGGTTTAATGTCACACGAATATCAAACCAGAGGATGAACGACGTTGATATCGTTTTGTCGAGAAAGGAGATATCGACTGAGGCCTCGGAGTTGAAGGAAAATGTGTCAGGCAAATGGGACCCAGCAGACCCAAGTGGTAGTTGTGAGAGAACAAAGTATCAAAGATGGTAGGTAAAAGTACCAGGATGTGATGACTCTGAATATGCACGTTCAAGGGTGGCTGGCGCGAGAAGGTTATGACTGCCGGGCGTGGTGGTGGTGGTGGGGAACGGGCAAGTCTGGCCTCAGCGGAATCGACCGGCGGCCTCCTGGCAGTCTCGCAGGGCAGCTGAACCGTTGTAATGGAAGGTGGGCTGCTGGCTGTAACGAATATGTATCCGGAAAAGTGCATGTTCAGAAAGCAACAACCTGGCTGCTGCGTGTGGGGTCTGTGACAACGATGACAGGGCGACAGTTCCTGGCATGAACGAGATATCGGGTGTCGCTGGCGGGGCTGGCGGGCCGTTGTTCTTTCGGTCTGTCTTGACCTGCGTGTTACAAACCAGATACCGCCTGCGCGCCTAACGCAGGTACAGCGGGCGGCAAAATCGCTGGGCAGAAAACGTTGATCTTGTGGCGTAAAATCAACGATTTGGTGGCAAATCAAAATTAAACCGTGGCGACTTTCGTACGAATTATGAGCCTGACCTGACCAGCTCGGGACGCAATCAACTGTTCGGAAGTTCAGGACACTTTCAGCTGCGATGATGTGGGCGTCTGGCATGGTCACGCGCTGGGGCATGTCAGCAAGCCAAACTGGCCTGGACCGTGTCCTGTTACGACCCAGGCTGTATTGCTGTGAAGTCATCGCCGCTCTTTGAATGCGCCTCTTCCGTAATGTTGGGGTGTGTATTGACCAAATGCCATTTTAATTTTATCATCTACTGTTTCTTGTCGTGGGCTGATTGATACTGCTATCATCGTGACGGCTCTGTTCTCTTATTTCTGTCGTTATGCGCTGCTGTCATTTCATCAATCATTACACAGGATGACTTTGCTATGGCACGGGCACCGCTCTAACGCTGTGTTCGGACTGTTTGTTGCTCTGTGTATGTGCTATCTGGGATGTGCGTCGTGTTTACATGCCGGGCGTTTACGACGTTTAACAGTTTTTCTGGCTATCGTTATCGGTACATCGTTCGGCTGTTCGTGACCTGGTTTGCTCGGCATCAACTACGTCCCATCCGCCAGCGTCCGTGACACCGGTTGGCGTGTTTTGTTAACGGTATTTTGGGTCTGGTGTAAAGTATCACTGCGGTCTGGTGAATCACCCGCCGTGGAACGTTTTGGATTGCCGAGGTATTCAAGTCATGATCCTTAGCGCCAGTGGTGGCAGGTTTTTCTTTGTAACTTTCCTCGTAAGCGGTGAGCTGGTCGGTGCGTATTTTGATGCTCTCGGTACGGTCGGCTAATTTCGTCGTGCGCCAGATCTCAACTTTTAACGGTCTTTTAATGACGTTACAGGCGACCTGCTGTGTTCGTGACGTTCTATTGACCAAGCTGGTGGTCGGTGGTTCTTTGCAAGCCACAGCTGTCAGCACCGATATTTTCGTCATGGCAGGCGACACGTCTGGAATCGGCGAAATGACCGCGTGCACTGGTGCAACTGCTGTTTTATATTTTCTAAAGACTGCTGGCTCGTGAAAACGGCACGATAGTTCGTCATGGTCTGGGCTCTGGCAAAGATGACAGGGTTTTGCTGGTGACGTCTTCGCCAGGGCTGTGTTGTTTGTGAACTGCTGCTGGCTGAGCACTGGTGGGCCACTGTTCGAAGCAAGCTGAGGTCATTCAACGTTTATAAGGTGGCGGTAATTGCTGTGGTGTGTACAGCGTGGTATTGGCTGGGCTCATGATTCTCGCTGTGTCGTTTATGGGTTGTTAACGAGGATACTTCGTCTTTATTATATTTTTTAAGTGAAATATGCAAATGAACCAACTCTTCAGGCCAAACTATTACGCCGCCATTTCTAATCTGTTGTGTTTTGTTGTGCAGTGACACCGCTGCTAAAGAGGATTGGACGGTACAGCAATTGAAAGGACTGGTTATGACCGCAACGTTCAAGGGATGAAATGAGTTTAAAATCATGAAAATAATAATAATAAAATACGTATTACTGCTCTGTCGGTACCAGATTCTTCTTTGCTGAGGACCAGATGAGACTGGCTGGCAATTTTATCGCATCGTATCTCGTCATAACACAGGGGTAGGTGGGATCGACATTTTCTTTCGATGGATGAGCGCAATATGTTGGTTTTACTGGTTATCGTTGATAAAACGCTCTCGGCAACTCAGCAGTAGTTTTGATATGTTTACTCAAACAGTGTGTTCGTATCTAAAATAATTGAGTTTCTTTTCTCTTTTAAAATATAATATGAGTGTGTCGAACCCTGGCTTTAAAGGATTTGTTAGCATGTCTAACAAAATTTTTCGTAATCTTTTCTTTATAAAGTGATAAATGACTGATGCCGGTAAAAATCTTTGTCACAAATAGAAAATATCTGTTTACGTTAATGACCTGCAAAATGGTTAATGATTCTTTACTCATCGAACAGGTGTGGGGGCGTTGTTTTGTCTGAAAGGGATATTGCAGTGAGCGGTGATAGCAGCTGTCTAAAAATCATATGAAGGGCTGTACGTCTGCTGCTCGGGCGCAACCTGCACAGGCGGGCTGAAAGCATGGCTGCCTGACCAGCCTGGGCAGAGCAAAGTTGTTCACTTGCGCTGGCTGTTATAATGAATATTATGAAAGCTCTCGTTGAAACTTTATTTTTCTGTCTCGTACTTGCAGAAGCAATTCTGGTTAAATGCTGGTTCTCAATTACCTTGTCATAAAGGGATGCTGTGTGAATTGACCTATTGAAGAATAACCAAATAACTGGCAAAATGACCTGTCGGTGCTGCTGTTCGAATGAAACACAGCGGCATCATCAACTTTTATCCGTGGATGCATTCTATTAAGGGAATAACTGGTATGGTTGGAAACATGGATATTTCTGCTATTAAATAATTTTATAATTTTAACTATTCATAACTAAGGGCCACTGTAATTGTTTATATTAACGGTTTAAGTGTGGAGAACGAAACATTTTGCTCTCATGGTGGGTATGTTGGCAGTGTTCAATGGGCTTTTGACCCTGTTGCTGGTGCTTCTTTGAAAATAATGCCAATGCCAGATGAAATAAACTTATCGTGTCTACGCTTCAAACTCGTATTCGTCTGCAAACAGGCCACCGACAAATGAACGCATCTGTCGTTAGTAACGTGTTTACAATGTTGTTGGGCACCGGCTTCTTCATGTCGCTGGCTATTACCGATGTTAATTGCCAAGCTAAAAAGTAGTGGTATTGGTGTGGTGTGGTAAGCAATTTGATATGTTAACTCTGTCATCCATCATTGAAGTGAAGGCAGATATGAGACCAACTGTTTGGAGGCCACCGTCGTTATTATAGTGGCTAACACCTTTTGTACGTTATGTTCATGTGTAGGCTCACGGTAAATCGTTTGATTTTATGCGTTTCTGTGCTGAATACGTGCTCTGCTATATTTTGTTTAAACGGTACAGATGTTTTGATATCATCTCCGGTTTTAACATCCGGGTGCTCTTTAACGGTATGCGCCAGTGTCGGGGTGATGAACGGTTCTGCCGGCAACTGTCGCGCAGCCAATATCTTTGGGTAGTATCCGGTCGGTCCGGTAGTGAAACGTTCGCTGCGTTTGATCATACCGTAACGATGTGCCCGCGCTGTTTCATCCATGCGTCCGGCAAGATGGCAGCGGTGATGCGACGATCACGGTGCGATGATTGCTTTGTTTTCTGCTGCCGTTACGGTGGAATGGTTCAGGCATGGGTGATATCGGACGACCACGGTCCATCTGCGCAAGTATTCGTTCGTTAACTGTTGGTGACAAACTCGACGATCGGCACTGTTGCCAGCTCCTGCTGGTGAGGGCTGGCTGCGTCCATTGCGGTCATGTTTATCGATGCGTGTTGCGACCGCCTGACTTTCGCCAGTTTTATTACTGTCTTTAAATCATGTGGACTATGTTCTTGCTATCGGGATTACGTTCAAAATCGACCATTTCCTTCCTGTTTATATCCGTCGCCGTTCGCCTTCAGCTCCTGCGACAATGCGCCACTGTCATTGTACAGGATAGACCTACCGCAATCATTTCTGGCTATAATGTGTTTTAAAGGCTGGTGAAAACGATTTGACCTCCGCCGTGGCTGGCGGTGTCGCCCGGCGGTTGAAAATCGGTTGCTGGCGATGATTTTGCTGGTATATGATCTGTGGCACTGTGACCGTTCAGCATCGGCAGTAACTGCGTCTAATGACCTCATCATGGGCTACCATTACTGACAACAGGCTACTCCGACCTCGTTTAGTATACGCGGTGATCGGTGGCCGGGTAACTCGCCGCGATATGAGATGCTGTGAAAATGTTTCGACCAACGGCACGGTACTGCTCTGTTGTCGGCGCAGCGTTTTTTCTTTAAGGGCACGTGAGAATAAAGAGGTAACGCGCGGTAATGGATGTGTCTTTCGTTAATGATAGCTTGTGTTAACTCGAGATGCATCATATGATTTTGATTTGCTCACTAAAACCGAAGACACCACAAAATAATTTAAAAACTGAATAGCCATGTTAGTACAAATAGTGAACAAACTGCGGTTGTTTTTTCAAAATGTTTGAAACTCAACGTTATAGAAATAAAGAACACAGGCAACAAATAAAGGTGGAGGGACGTGGTTTACGTACAACAATGAATCAGGCACCATGGCGGAGGCAGTCGGCCAGCAGGATTGATTGGTACCAACATGATATTCTTATGGTTGCGGTAACTGTTATGAACTAATGGGAGGAAAGGTAGATGGGCCTGGCTATGGTGCAGACTTCCTTGTCATCTGCATTCGACCAGTTGAAAGAGGCAGGCGGAGATATGATGCTGCGGCGGTCATCTGTAACGGATTGTTCACGCAAATCCGGGGAGGCGGTGACGGTTCTCGCTTTCCGTCAACAGTTAACGTGTATTTTCTAACTGAACAGCAATAATGGTCGTGGATGTACTGAGACTATATGACTCTTGGCGTAACTGGATAGAAGAGTATGTAACGGTTTTAATAAATAAAGGTCATTACAAAAGACGAAGAAACGAAATATTGTTAATCATTGACTCGACTGAGATTACCAATTAACCGGGCTGAACATGGATGATGGTTAAGGCAGGTGATGACGAGGGGCCAGCGTGTGATGGTGTGAATTTTACAGGATGGGAGGACCAAACGGAAGCGTTGACTGACCTGATGACGGCGTGGTAGTCGAGACTGGGCTGACAGATAAAAACGAAAAGTGACATTTGACCTGACCAGGTTGGGCGGAGCAGTTTTCAGCTGGAACATGGCTGCTGGCGATGTGTAAGCACTCGGTGATTGTCAGCAGTGATCTCACGTTGCTGTATCTCGGCCCGTGTTCTCTGTTTATCACTGCCTGGACCGAGAACGTGTGCTGGTATCATTACTAATAGAACGCAGACGGAATCTGCCTGCCTCGTCGTCGAAATGGAATGATCGTTGATGAGACAGAAGCAGAGACAAAAACAATAATGGTCTGTTCACGTTATATTTTGTAATATAAATGGACATGAACAAACGGCATATGACTTCTGTTGGTTTTGTTGTAACAATAGTACAAGAGGCCAACATGGTCGATGCAAACAGGCGTTCATGTAAAAAAGGAGAAAACATCATGTCGTTGCGGTATCGCTAGCTGATTGTCGTCATGGACACCAAGGCTGATTGGCTGCCTCGCTAAACAATTTATGGTGGTGGGGTGGTTTGTAAAATTTGGGTATTGATGAGGGCGTGTGTTGCAGGCATGATTAAGATGCTGGCACAACCGGTTCTGGTTAGAGAAGTGAAGCGCAGTATGTGTTGAAACGTCAAAAACTCTTTGAGAAAAAAGCAGGTATAATATGACACGGCTGTGTATTTACTGGATCGGCTTATTCGCGCGATGCGAGTACTTATGTGTTATCTAAAAGAAAAAGTTCATCAAAGTCAGCATCATCTTCAAAAACTAATTCAAAAGCAAAATTCATACCTATTACAGGTGGGTTTCCTGGCGACATTAACGCAGCAGGGCGATTTTTGTTTTATGGTGTGTGTGATGCGACGGAGGCTGGAGCTTGTTAAGAGTGAACTTGGTAGTAAGGTAAATAACAACGAATGAAAAGAATATCGCAGCTGCAATGCTTCAACTGGTATAAACAGCTATGAAGTGAACAGCTGGTGTGTTAATACAATAACGCAATCAACGATGTCGGATGGTCGCTGATTTTCTTTGGAAACGCTGGGCGAAACCTGATGGCTAAATAACATGCTGGGGCAGCGGGACGAGAACGCAAAAGGCCAGGTGGTGGGGCACGGTAAAATGACGATGGGGTCGCAGAAATATAATGTGAAAATGGACAGCACGAAACTAAATGCTCTGTGCTATCAAATGTCATCGATGCTGGGCTTTGGTCGGCAAAGGTGAGCCTGTGGCTGGTGCGTTTTAAGCCGCTAAAACCGTTATCGAAATGGTTGACTGGGCTGTCTGTCGCTTC